>Ga0066183_1000055_pt1 | contig 11010 bp, 9 predicted proteins | sample FaiFalFF_MnMetaG_2_FD_58704 | JGI IMG/M metagenome (GOLD analysis project Ga0066183, IMG submission 58704) | Freshwater microbial communities from Yellowstone National Park, Wyoming, USA - Fairy Falls C (FF_Mn_C) (version 2) (version 2) | ecosystem: Environmental > Aquatic > Freshwater > Lotic ... | reverse complement strand
GATGCAGCGCTGGGGCGGCACCCCCAGCGCGCGGGCGGCGGCTAGGTAGAGGTCGGGGGCGGGCTTGGCCCGCTCCACCTCGCTGGCGGTGACCACGGCCCCGAAGGCCCCCTGCAGCCCCAGCCCCCGCAGGGTCGCCTCCACCCACTCCCGGCGGGAGGAGGAGGCCACTGCCAGGGGGACGCCCAGCTCCCGCAGCCGCCCTACCAGCTCCCGGGCGCCGGGCAGCGGCTCCACGCCCTCCGCCAGCAGCCCCAGCACCGCTCGGTGGTAGGCCGCCAGCAGCCCGTCCAGGGGTGCCGACAGGGAGAGGCGCTCCCGCACTCGCTGCCAGGACTCCTCCACCGACAGGCCGGCGATGTCGCGGCGGTAGGTCTCGTCGTCCAGGGCGTGGCCCAGGGGGCCGAGGACGGCGTTAAAGGCCCGCTGGTAGAGGGGCTCCCCGTCCCAGAGGACGCCGTCTAGGTCGAAGACCACCGCCCGGAAGCGGCCCCCCATCAGGACGCCCCCTTCTCCCGCAGGGCGGGGAAGAGCACCACCTCGCGGATGGACGACTGCCCCGTCAGCAGCATCACCAGGCGGTCGATGCCCAGGCCCAGGCCGCCAGCGGGGGGCATGCCGTGCTCCAGGGCCACCAAGAAGTCCTCGTCGGCCGTCTCCACCTCCTGCTGGCCGGCGGCGCGGCGACGGGCCTGCTCCTGGAAGCGGCGGCGCTGCTCCTGGGGGTCGTTCAGCTCGCTGTAGGCGTTGGCCAGCTCGCGGCCGCCCACGAACAGCTCGAAGCGCTCCACCAGCCCCGGCGCCCCCGGCTTGGCCTTGGCCAGGGGCGACAGCTCCACCGGGTAGTCCACCACGAAGGTGGGCTGCAGGGTGCGGGGCTCCACGCAGTTGGCCAGCAGCTCGTCCACCAGCTTGGGCCAGTCCCAGCCCGGGTCCACCGCCAGGCCCAGGGCGGCCGCCGCCTGGCGCAGGGCGTCGGCGTCGCGCAGGGCCCCGATGTCTATGCCCGTGTGCTGGCGGATGGCCTCCCGCAGGGGCAGCCGCGGCCAGGGGGGCGTCAGGTCGATGACGGCGTCGCCGCAGGGGACCTGGAGGGTGCCCAGGGCCTCCCGGGCCACGTAGGCCACCAGCCCCTCCGTCAGCTCCATCATGTCGCTATAGTCGGCGTAGGCCTGGTAGGCCTCCAGCATGGTGAACTCGGGGTTATGGCGGGCGGTGATGCCCTCATTGCGGAACACCTTGCCCAGCTCGTAGACCCGCTCGTAGCCGCCCACCAGCAGCCGCTTCAGGTGCAGCTCCAGGGCGATGCGCAGGTAGAGGTGGCGCTCCAGGGCGTGGTGGTAGGTCTGGAAGGGGCGGGCGGCGGCGCCACCGGCGTAGGGCTGCAGCACCGGCGTCTCCACCTCCAGGAAGCCCCGCTGGTCCAGGTAGCGGCGCACCGCCTGGACGATGCGCTGGCGCAGGCGGAAGCGCTCCCGCACCTCCTGGTTGACCATCAGGTCTAGGTAGCGCTGCCGGTAGCGGGTCTCGGTGTCCTGTAGGCCGTGCCACTTCTCGGGCGGGGCCCGCAGGGCCTTGCAGAGCAGGGTGTAGGAGTGGGCCTGCAGGGTGGGCTCGCCGCTGCGGGTGCGGAACATCTCCCCCTCCACCCCCAGGAAGTCGCCCAGGTCCAGGTCGTCCAGGGCCTGGTAGGCGTCCTCCCCCAGCACGTCCAGGCGGTGGTAGGTCTGCAGGCGGCCGCTGCCGTCGCGCAGGTCGATGAAGGTGGCCCGGCCCATGCGGCGCAGGGCCACGATGCGGCCGGCCACGGCTACCGTGGACGGGGCCTGTGGGGAGCCCTGGGCCCCCTCCAGGGCAGCGATGGCCTCCTGGGCGGTGTGGGTGCGGCGGAAGCGGGGCGGGTAGGGGTCGATGCCGCGGGCCCGCCAGCGCTCCACCTTGGCCTGGCGGTAGGCTATCACCTGCTCGCTGTCCACGGGGGCACCCTATGGGGGGCAAGAGCCAGGGCGGGGCCCTGGGCCCCGCCTGCCCATTTTAGCCCCTGGTGGGGCCACCAACTATCCCAGGGCCACCACCGTCCACCGCTTCACCCCTGCCGGCACCTGCACCTCCACCACCTCGCCCACGCGACGGCCCAGGAGGGCGCGGCCCACGGGCGACTCGTTGCTGATGCGCCCCTGCTTGGGGTCGGCCTCGGCGCTGCCCACGATGGTGTAGCTCACCACCCGCCCCGTCTCGTCCATGAGGGTGACGGTGGAACCCAGCTCCACCACCTGGGAGTCGTGGTGCTCCTCAATGATGATGGCGTTCTGGATGAGGTGCTCCAGCTGGCGGATCTCCCCCTCCACCATCGCCTGCTCGTTCTTGGCGTCCTCGTATTCGCCCGAGGCCTCGGAGCCGGCCAGCTCCCGCGCCTCCTGGATGCGGCGGGCGACCTGGGGGCGGCGCACGTTGATGAGGTAGTGCAGCCGCTCCTTGAAGCGGGCCAGCCCCTCCCTGGTGATGGGGATCGGGCGGTCAGAAGTAGCCACAGGCATCACCCCTTGTCCCTCGCCCCTGACGGGCCCCTAGTACTCAGATAAAAATAGACCGAGGCCGCAGCCTCAGCCGCTAAGCGCCAGCTATTTTACACGCCCCCGCCCGCCCTGTAAAGGGGTTGTCCTCCCTGGGGCACGGGGGCCGTCAGCGGTTGACCAGGCCGTACAGCACCTGGTCGGTCACCTGCTCCACGATGAGGTCCTGGGGCCAGGGGCCCCCCTGCTGGTACCACCAGGCCACCCCCAGGGCCGTGCGCAGGACGGTGAAGGCGGCCAGCTTGGGCTCCCCGGCCCGGAACTCCCCCCTCTCCATCCCCTGGGCGATGATCCCCTGGATGGCCCCCTCGTAGCGCCGCTGGAGCTGGCGGATGGCCTGGCGCTTGCGCCGCCCCAGGGAGGGGGGGTTGCTGAGGACGTTGGCGTGCCGCTCCAGGGGGGTGGTGAGGATGTGGGAGACCAGGTCGCTGACGGCCAGGCGCAGGCTCTCGCTGGGGGGCAGCCCCCGGGCCAGGATGGCCTCCAGCCGCTCCAGGGCGTCCTTGATGGCCGTGACCCGGATCTCGTAGAAGATGTCCTCCTTGCTGAGGAAGTAGTGGTAGATGCCCCCCTTGGTGATGCCCACCGCCTGGGCGATGTCGTCCAGGGTGGCGGCCTCGTAGCCCTTCTCGCCGAAGAGGACGGCGGCGGCCAGGAGGATGGAGCGGCGGCGGGCCTCGGCCAGCTCGGGGTCGCGCACTAGGTGGCCCCGCACCCCCCGCTGGCGGGCGTTGCCGCCCCGTCCCCTGGCCGCCCCTGCCTCGGGGGCAGAGCGCCCCCGCCCCGCCCCCTCCGCCTGTTCCATAGCCATGCTGTCGCTCCTTGCCCTGCTGCCCCCGGCACCGGTTCCTAACCTACGGTATCATACCGACCCGTCCGGTGCACCTCCGCCCCTACTGGGGCTGCCAGCCGCTGGCGCCCTTGTCGGCGTGCAGGATGGGCCGCCACTCGCGGCTGACCCCGAACTCGGGCGTGCCCAGTATGGACTGCCCCTTGGTCAGCTCCGCCCAGTGGGCGTGGTTGAGCTGGTGCAGGTTGAAGCAGGCCTTGAGGGCGTTGTAGAAGCCCTGCATCTCCAGGGTCTGGTTCACCGCCTGCTTGATGAGTAGGGCGGTCATGGTGGGGAGCTGGGCGATGCGCCGGGCCAGGTTCAGGGTCTCCTCCTCCAGCCGCTCGCTGGGGAAGATGCGGTTCACCATCCCCAGCTGGTAGGCCTCCTCGGCGGTGATGGAGTCGCCCAGCAGCAGCAGCTCCTTGGCCTTGCGGGGCCCGAACTCCCAGGGGTGGGCGAAGTACTCCACCCCGCACATGCCCAGGCGGGTGCCCACCACGTCGGCGAAGACGGCGTCCTGGGCGGCCACGATGAGGTCGCAGCACCAGGCCAGCATCAGCCCGGCGGCCAGGCAGTAGCCCTGCACCTGGGCGATGGTGATCTTGCGCAGGTCGCGCCAGCGGCGGGTGTTGTCGAAGTAGTAGTCCCATTCGAAGTGCCAGCGCCCCTCGGCGGCGGGCTGGGGCCGCCGGTAGCGCTCCCGCTCCTCGCGGGCCACGGCCGTGCCCAGGTCGTGGCCCGAGGAGAAGGCGGGCCCCAGGCCCCCCAGGATCACCACCCGCACCCGCTCGTCGCCCTCGGCCTGCTGGAAGGCCTCGTCCAGCTCCCGCAGCAGGCCGATGTTCTGGGCGTTGCGGGCCTCGGGGCGGTTCAGGTAGATGCGGGCGATGCTGCCCTCGTCCAGGGTCTCGTAGCGGACGAAGCGGTAGTCGCTCATGGCTCCCTCCTTATGCTTCTGCGCTCCCGGTGGGCCGCCGGCGCCCTCACTCCAGGGCGCCGCAGGCGGCCAGCTCGGCGATCTCCTCCTCCGTAAGGCCCAGGAACTGCGACAGCACCAGCTGGTTGTGCTGGCCCAGCAGGGGCCCGGCCCAGCGCAGGCGGGCCGGCGTGCGGGAGAGGTGGAAGCGGCACCCCTCCAGCACCACCTGCCCTAGCTGGGCATGCTCGGCTTCCTGGAAGTGGCCCCAGGCCCGTAGCTGGGGCTCCTGGGCACATTCTACTATCCGCCAGACGATGCTGGCCGGCACCCCCGCCGCCTGCAGCCGCCCCTCCACCTCCTCGGCGCTGTGCCGGGAGGTCCAGTCGGCCACCAGCTCCTCCAGCAGCGCCTCGTGGCGCTTGCGGGCCAGGAAGGTGGCGAAGCGGGGGTCCTCCAGCCACTGGGGGTGGCCGCTGGCCTGGCAGAAGGCCCGCCACTGCCCGTCGTCGTGGACGGCGATGGCCACCCAGCGGTCCTCCCCCTGGCAGGGGAAGACGCCGTGGGGGACGGCGTCGGGGGCGCGGTTGCCTGCCCGCGGCCAGAGGCGGCCGTGGGCGCTGTAGTCCAGCACCGCCGGCGCCAGGAACTGGACGGCCGCCTCCACCTGGGCCACGTCGATGTGCTGGCCCTGGCCGCTGCGCCGACGGTAGTCCAGGGCAGCCAGGAGGGCGGCCACGATGTAGCGGGGGGTCATGTAGTCGGTGTAGGCCCCGAACAGGGGCGGGTCGCGGTCGGGCCAGCCGCCCAGGGCCGGAAAGCCAGCCTTGGCGGCAGCGATGAAGCCGAAGCCGCTGAAGTCGGCCTGGGGCCCCCAGCCGCCGTTGATGCTGGTGGTGACCATCACCAGGGAGGGGTTGTGCTGGCGCAGCTCCTGGTAGGTCAGCCCCAACCGACGCAGGGCGGGCGGCGAGAAGGAGGCCACCAGCACATCGGCCCAGGCCACCAGGCGCAGGAACAGCTCTCGCCCCTTAGGGTGCTGCAGGTCGAGGGTGATGCCGTACTTGTTGGCGTTGCTGCTGATGGCCAGGCCGGCCCGCTCCGGCCCCGGCCGGCCGCCCATGTAAGGGTGGGCAGCCCGGGAGGGGTCCAAGCGGCGGGAGGTCTCCACCCGCACCACTGTGGCCCCGTAGTCGGCCAGGTAGCGGGTGCTGGTGGGCCCCACCATCCCCCAGGTGAAGTCCAGTACCCGCAGCCCGGACAGGGGCAGGCCGTCGCTCCCCCCTTCCTCGCTCATGGCTAGATGGCCCCCACTGCCCGCAGCAGGGCCAGCTCCTGGCCCGACAGCCCCAGCTCGCCGCCGTAGACCTCCTGGTTGTGCTCCCCCAGCAGGGGGGGCCGGCGCCGCAGCTGCAGGGGCGTCTCGCTCAGGACGAAGGGTGCCCCGGGGTAGGTGAAGGGGCGCCCCAGCTCCGGGTGCCACACCTCCTGCCAGTAGCCGCGGGCACGCAGCTGCTCGTCCTGCAGCAGGTCGGGCACCTGCTGCAGGGGCATGATCCAGAGCCCCTCCCGCAGGGCCAGCTGGTAAAGCTCTTGGCGGCTGTGGGCGCGGCAGAAGCGCTCCACCGCCTGCAGCACCCGCTGGAACTCCTCCCAGGGCTCCTCGCCGGAGAGGAGCAGGTGGCCGTAGCGCTGCCAGTCCTTGTCCCGCACCGACTGGTCGCAGAAGCCCTCGGCATGGACGATCTCCATCAGGCGACGGGTGCGGGCGGCGGCGGCGCCGCCGAAGTTGAGGTTCAGGGCCACGTAGCCATCGCGACAGGGGTAGTGGATGCGCAGGGGCAGGCGGCCCATGGCCAGGCTGGGGCCGGCCCGCCCCCAGTTGAGGTCGCCCCAGGCCCCGGCCAGGGTGTTGCTCTGGGCGCAGGCGGTGTAGGCGGCCTGGGCCGAGACGTCGATGTGCTGCCCTAGGCCCGAGCGCTGCCGCTCCCAGTGGGCGATGAGGCAGGCCACCGCCGCCTCCACCCCGGCGTGCAGGAAGGCCTGGGGTATGGGGATGCGCACCGGCGGCCGGTCGGCGTCGCCGTAGCTGGAGAGGAGGGAGGAGGCGGCCACGATGGTGAGGTCGGAGGCGGCCCAGCCCGCCTTGGGCCCCCGCTGCCCGAAGGGGGTGATGGAGGCCACGATGAGGCGGGGGTTGAGGCCCGCCAGGGCCTGGTAGCCCAGGCCCAGGGAGTCCAGGTAGCCGGGGGCGAAACCCTCCACCAGGAAGTCGGCCCTCCGCACCAGCTCCCGCAGCAGCTGGCGGCCGTCGGCCGTGCCCAGCTCCAGGGTGATGCTGCGCTTGTTGCGGTTGAAGGCCCACCAGAAGAGGCTGCGGTCGGGGTGGGGCTGGTCCTGGTAGAAGGGGGGCTGGCGACGGGCATCGGAGCCCCCCGGCGGCTCCACGGCGATGACATCGGCCCCCAGGTCGGCCAGCAGCAGGCCGCAGGCCACCGTCCGCAGGGAGGACAGCTCCAGCACCCGGTAGGGGGCCAGAGGGGCCATCAGCGCTGCCCCCGACGGGCGGCGGTGGGGTGAGAGCTGGGCCTCATCGGCGGGCGTGCCTCAGGCGGGGGTCGATCCAGTCCCGCAGCCAGTCCCCCAGCAGGTTGGCCATCAGGCAGACCAGGGCGATGGCCAGCCCCGGGAAGGTCACCAGCCACCAGGCGATGCGGATATAGTCCCGCCCCTCCGCCACCATCATACCCCAGGAAGGGGTACCGATGGGCACCCCCACCCCCAGGAAGCTGAGGGCGGCCTCAATAAGGACCACCGCCGCCACCTGGATGGTGGCCAGCACCACCACGCTGTTGACGAAATTGGGCAGCAGGTGGCGCCACATGATGTGCCCATCGCTGGCCCCCAGCACGCGGGCGGCGGTGACGAAGTCCCTCTCCCGCAGGCTCAGCACCTCTCCCCGCACCACCCGGGCGTAGCTGGGCCAGCCGAAGGCCACGATGATGATGAGGACGTTGCGTAGGCTGGGCCCCATCAGCCCGGCCAGCAGCACCGCCACCAGCACCGCTGGCAGGGCCAGTTGGATGTCGGCGGCGCGCATGGCCATCGCCGCCAACAGGCCCCCCCGATAGCCGGCCAGCAGGCCCAGGCAGGCTCCCAGGGTAGCCGAGAGAGGGACGGCGATGCCCACTACCGTTAAGGAGATGCGCGCCCCGTGCACCAAGCGGCTGAGGACGTCCCGCCCCAGGCCGTCGGTACCCAGCAAGTGCTCTCGGCCTCCCCCTGCCTGCCAGACGGGGGGCCGCAGTCGCTCTACCAGGTTCTGGGCCATGGGGTCGTGGGGCGCCAGCCAGGGGGCCAGGACCCCCACCAGCACGAAGGCCAGCAGCACGCTGCCGCAGAACAGGGCCAGCCAGGGCAGACGCAGAGGCCACCCCCGCGCCTGGGCCAGCGGCCACGGCAGGGCTACCCGCTCTTCCGCCCTGGACAGGGTCATGCTGCTGCCCTGATGCGGGGGTCTAGGAACAGGTAGGAGATGTCCACCGCCCAGTTGGCCAGCACGATAACGGTGGCGATGAAGATGACCCCTACCTGCAGCACCGGGTAGTCGGCCACAGCGATGGCCTGGATCACCAGCCGCCCCATGCCCGGCCAGGAGAAGACCGTCTCCACGATGATGGAGCCCGCCACCAGCACCCCCACCTGCAGCCCCAACACCGTCACCACTGGGATGAGGGCGTTAGGCAGGGCATGGCGGCCGATGACCAACAGCTCGGCCAGCCCCTTGGCGCGGGCCGTGCGCACGAAGTCACTGCCCAGCACCTCCAGCATGGCCGAGCGGGTCAGGCGCAGGAGCACGGCGCAGTTGAAGGAGCCCAGGGTCACCGCCGGCAGGATCAGGTGGCGAGGGCCCCCCTCGCCACCGGTGGGCAGCCAGCCCAGGCGCACGGCGAACAGCAGGATGAGCATCAGCCCCAGCCAGAAGTTGGGGGTGGTCTGGCCCACCAGGGCCAGCAGACGGGCCAGCAGGTCCAGGGGCGTCCCCCGCTTCACCGCCGCCAGCACCCCCAGGGGTACCCCCACCAGCAGCGAATAGAGCACCGCCGCCAGCCCAAGCTTAATAGTGGCCGGCAGGCGCCCCTTCACCTCCTCCACCGCCGGCTGGCGGGTGCGGAAGGAATACCCGAAGTCCAGAGTGAGGGCCTTACGCCAGAAGAGGGCGTACTGCACGTAGAGGGGCCGGGTGAGCCCCTCCTCCCGCCTGATGCGCTCGATCTCTTCCTGAGGGGCATCGGGGGGCAGCAGCACCCGCACCGGGTCGCCCGTCAGCCGTGACAGGAAGAAGACCACGCTCACCACCACTATCACCACTAGGGCCGACTGCACGGCCCGCAGGGCGATGAGCGTCAGGAGGCGCGGGTTCATGACGGCGGTCCCAGCCTGGCTCCTGGCCACCCCCTACGACTTGAGCACCTTAATGTTCCAGTACTCGGGATAGAAGACGGTGGGGAAGTAAACGTCATAGGAGACGTTGCCGCGGGCGATGCCGGCGTAGGTAGGTTCGTACAGGAAGACGAAGTTGGCGTTCTCGTAGACCTTCTTCACCAGGTCGGCCACCAGGCGGTTGCGCCGTGCCGGGTCGAACTCCCCCTCGATCTGCTCGATGAGGGCGTCCAGCTGGGGCGAGAGCTGGGGGTCGAAGTAGTGCACATAGGGCGCCTTGGAGTGCACCTGGAAGCGGGCCGGCACGCTGGGATCCACCCCGCCGGCGATGCCGGTGAAGATGAGCCCCCGGAAGGGCCTCTCCCCCAACTGGGTGATGAACTGCTGGTACTGCACCAGCTGCACGCTGGCCCTGATGCCTACCTGGCGCAGATAGTTGGCGATGGCCTGCACCACCTGCTCGTTGTTGGGCCAGCGCCCCACCGGCGCCATGATGACGGTGTCGAAGCCGTCGGCGTAGCCTGCCTCGCTCAGCAGGCGACGCGCCTGAGCCGGGTCGTAGCGGTAGCGCATCCGCTCCAGCTCCTCCTTGGGCAGCCCCACGGTGAAGCGCGAGAAGCCGTAGCTGTAGGGCTCCTTACCGAACAGGAGGGTGCGGATGATGGTGTCCATGTCGATGGCCATGTTGGCCGCCCGCCGCACGCGGATGTCCTTCCAGGGGTTGGGGGCGCCAGTAGCCGGGTCTCGGTCCCAGAAGGTGTCGATGGTCAGGACGATGGGCTGGTCGTTCTGCAGGTAGAAGACGGAGTAGCCCCGCCGCCCCTCGAAGCTCTTGGCCACATCCACAGTGACGTTCCAGGCCACTTCCAATTCCCCTGCCTCCAGGGCCGCTACCCGCGCCTGCACCTCGGGCATCACCCGTTGCACCAGGGTCTTGACGAAGGGGAGGCGGGGCCCGTACCTGGCGTCCCGACCGATGGGGTAGTCGTCGAACCGCTCGCTGCGGATCTCGGTGTCGGGGATGCGGGAGAGGAAGCGGAAGGGCCCGGTGCCCATGGCACGGCGGGTCACCTCGTCCTCTTCCCACCTGGGCCACCCAGGCCTTGGACATGATGCGCAGGCTGCCGGCCATCTTGAAGGGGAGGGTAGCATCGCGGCGCAGCAGCTCGACGCGCAGGGTGTTCTGGTCGATGACGGTGGCCTCCCCGGCCGCCGCCAGCTGGCCCCGTACCCCGCTCTGGTAGCCGGAGGGGGTATTGCGCTGCACCGCCCGGTCGAGGCTGAACTTTAGGTCCTCGGCAGTGACGGTGGTGCCGTTGTGGAACTTCCAGCCAGGCTTGAGGCGCAGCAGCATAGCTGTGTTGTTGTCCACCCACGACCAGTCGGCCACCAGCCCCACCACCTCTGAGGTCTGGGGGTCCACGGTGAAGGGGGTCTGGTAGTGAACGCCACCCCAGTTGGGCCAGCCACCACCGCCAGCCCCCGCCACCGACATGGGATCCATGCTGCCCACGTCCTGGCCGATGCCCACCCGCAGGTTGGCGTCGAAGTCGATGACGCCGGCTGGTTCAGGGGCCTCCTCCGGCTGGGGCGCCTCCTGGCGACAGGCCAGGACGGCCGTCCCAGCCAGCCCCAGGGCGCCGCCGGCTGCACCCCGCAGGAAGCGGCGGCGCGTCAGGCGCCTGGCCAGCCAGCCCTGTCGGTAGCTCTCACCGCTCATCTCTGCTCCCTCCTGGGACTTGGGGCCTTCCGTCTCCTGACAAGGCTCAGACCAACAGGTTCCTGCCTATAGTTTCCTACCGAAGAGACTTACTGCTGGCCGAGATTGTAAGAGGCGCAGCGGGGGCTGTCAAGGGTGGGGACTCGTCCCCTAATAGGGGCTCTGCGCTGCAGGGCGAATGCGGCTGCGCAGACGGCAGGCAGCCGCTGGCCTCCAACCCGTAGGGGGCCCAGGGCGAGGGCTAACCCTCGTCGGAGTAGGGGAGGGGGAAGGGGCCCGGCAGCTGGGCCCGCAGCTCCCGCGGGGCCGGGGCCGGGTACTCGATGCGGGGGTGGTAGATGCCCCGCAGGGTGGCCTTGAAGGACTCGGCGATGAGCTTCAGGTCGCGGAAGGTGAGGTCGCAGTCGTCTAGCTGCCCCTCGGCCATGCGCTCGCGGATGACCCCCTCCACCAGCTCGTCGATGTGCTCCGGCGAGTGGTCGCGGGAGGCCCGCACCACCGCCTCCACCGAGTCGGCCAGCATGGC
>Ga0066183_1000051_pt1 | contig 11196 bp, 9 predicted proteins | sample FaiFalFF_MnMetaG_2_FD_58704 | JGI IMG/M metagenome (GOLD analysis project Ga0066183, IMG submission 58704) | Freshwater microbial communities from Yellowstone National Park, Wyoming, USA - Fairy Falls C (FF_Mn_C) (version 2) (version 2) | ecosystem: Environmental > Aquatic > Freshwater > Lotic ... | reverse complement strand
TGGTGGCGGGGGTGCCTGCCCGCCCCATCTGCACCTACCAGGAGTTCGTGCGCCGCTCGGCGCCCCGCTGCCGCCGCTACCCGCCCGAGGTGGCCGGGGACCGCCGGCGGCTGCGACAGGTGCTGATGGCCACCATCCCCTATCCCTCGGCTTGCCCGTCGCGGGAGGAGTGAATGGCCACCCTGGAGTCGGCGGAGCGACGGGTCATCTCCCTGCCCTGGTTCCCCTTCCTGCCCCTGCTGCCCTTGGCGCTGGTGGGGGCCGACCCCACCGCCCTGCAGTGGCTGCTGGTGGCGACCATCGCTGCCCTGCTGGCCCTGGGCATCGTGCGGCCGGTCTGGGCGGCGGCGGCCGTGCTGGTGCTAGAGCTGAGCATCGGCAACTACATGCTGCCCCTGGCCGGCGGCCAGGTCTCGCTGCGACTGGTGGTGACGGGGGTAGCCCTGCTGCTGGCCCTCCACCATCGCCTGCGGGGCGCCCGCCTGTCGGGAGGCCTCCTCCTGCTGCTGGCCCTGGCCTTCGTGGCCGTCTGTGGGGCCACGGCCTACCTGAACAGCGACCAGGGCCAGGCCTTCAAGGCCCTGCGCTTCCTGGCCACCGGCCTGGCGGCGGCCACTGTCCTGGCGGTGGGCCTCCAGGGGCGGGACGACCTGCGCCTGCTGCTGGGGGTGGGGCTGGCAACCAGCCTGCTGTCGGCCCTGGCGGCCATCTCCCAGCACTACAACCCCATCGTCGGCACCCCCCTGCTGGTGACGGTGCCCTACCGGGCGGGGGACATCTCGTTCGACGACTTCGCCGGGCGGGCCATCGGCCTGGCCGAGAACCCCCTGCACCTGGCCGACGACATGATGCTGGGGCTGCTGGTGCTGATGGGGGCCTTCGTGTCGGTGCCCTTCTCACTGCCGGGGCGGTGGGCGCTGGCCCTGGCCGGCCTGACGCTGCTGGCGGCCCTCTACTTCTCCTACACCCGCTCCTGGCCCCTGGCGGCGGGGGTGGGTGCCCTGGCCTTCCTGGCCTACCGCGGCCCCTACCGCCGCGACGTCTGGCTGGGGCTGCTGCTGGTGGCGGCGGCGGTGCTCTACGTCTCCGACCTGCGGGCCAACCGCTACACGGTGACCGAGGACGCCAGCACCCTGTCGCGCCCCATCCTCTGGCAGGCGGCCCTGTGGATGGCCCTGGAGCACCCCTACCTGGGGGTGGGGCCCGAGCGCTTCCGGGAGCTGGCGCCCGCCTATCGCACGGCGGTGGACCCGGAGCTGCTGCGACAGGAGCGACAGATGGGCACGGGCTCCGTCCTGGGCGTCTACACCCCTCACAACGACTACCTGAACGTCTGGGTGACCTATGGCCTGCCCGCCCTGGGCCTCTACCTGGCGCTGCTGGCCAGCGCCGGCTACCGGCTGCTGCGGGCCTATCGCCGGGCCCGCGACGGCCTCCTGCAGGGGGCGGCCCTGGGGCTGCTGGCGGCCCTGTTGGCCTACGCCGTCAACTCGGCCTTCCACAACTACTTCGACAGCGCCCTCACCCTCTGGCTGCTGGTGGGGGCCGCCGCGGCGGTAGGGGGGCTGGCGCTTAGGGAGGGGGAGGATGCGACCGCCGGGCCCGCCCGACCCTAGGCTCAGGGTCGTCCTGACCATCAACGACCTGCGCCTGGGCGGGGCCGAGAGGCAGTTGGTGGAGCTGGCCCGTGGCCTGGACAAGGCCCGCTACCAGGTGACGGTGGTGACCCTCTACCCGGGCCAGCCCCTGGAGGGGGAGCTGCTGGGCGAGCCGGGGGTGGAGCTGCTCTCCCTGCATCGGCGCCACCGCTTCGACCCCTTCCCCCTCTGGCGGCTGGCCCGCCTGCTGCGGCAGCGGGGGGCCCACATTGTGCAGCCCTTCCTGACCCCGGCCACCTTCTTCACCCTGGCGGCGGCGCTGCTGGCGGGCACCCCCGTGCGCATCGTCACGGAGCGCTGCGGCCTGCGCCTGCACCCGGGCCTGGGCAGCGACATCTACCGCTTCCTGGAGGACCGGCTAACGCGCTGGGCGCAGGCGGTAGTGGCCAACAGCGAGGCCGGCCGCCGCTACGTCGTCTCGCGGGGGGTGGCGCCCCCCAAGGTGCGGGTGGTCTATAACGGCCTCGACCAGGGACGGCTCTGCTACAGCGAGGAGGAGCGGCGGGCGCTGCGGGCCCAGATGGGCCTCCAGGAGGGCTGGCCACTGGTGGGCATGGCGGCCAGCCTGCAGCCAGCCAAGGACTACCCCACCTTCCTGGGGGCGGCGGCCCTGGTGGCCCGGCAGGTGCCCACGGCCCGCTTCCTGGTAGTGGGCGATGGCCCCCTGCGGCCCCGCCTGGAGGCGCTGGCCCGTGGGCTGGGGCTGGGCGGCAGGGTGAGCTTCGCCGGGCGCCAGTTGCGGGTGGCCCCCTACATCGCTGCCATGGACGTGGCCGTCCTCTCCTCCTGCGACCACGAGGGCTGCTCCAACTTCCTGTTGGAGGCCATGGCCCTGGGCCGCCCCATCGTGGCCACCGCCGTGGGAGGCACCCCCGAGCTCTTCCAGGACGACCAGCCCGGGCTGCTGGTGCCCCCCCGTTCCCCCCAGGCCCTGGCGGCAGCGGTGCTCTCCCTGCTGGGGGACGAGGGGCTGCGACGGCGCTGCGCCGCCGCCGGCCAGGCCCTATGGCAGCGCCGCTTCACCGCCCGGGCCATGGTCGCCGCCTACGATGCCCTCTACCAGGAGCTGTGGCGACAGCGCGGGGCGCCATGAGCGGCGGGACGGCGTTCGGGTCGGTGGAGGGGGCCCCCAGGGTCTGCCTGGTCTCGGAGGCCCTGGGCCTGCCCGCCGACGAGGGGGTGCGCAAGTTCGCTGCCTGCCTGCTCACGGCCCTGCAGGGGGTGAGCGGGGCGGTGGGGCTGGCCGTGGGAGGAGGGCGGCCCCCGCCAGGGGGCCAGGCCATCGCTGTCGGACGGCTCTTCCTCAGCTCCCGGCTGGCCCGCCGTCTGCGGCTGCTGGCCCCCGACCTGGTGGTCTACCTGCCCCCGGCGGCGGCCACCCTCTTTAGCCTGTGGCGGGCGCGGGCGCTGGCGGCCATGTGCCCCAGGGCCAGGGTGGTGCTGGTGTCGCTGCAGCCGCGGCCCCTGGGCCGCTTGTCGCGGCTGCTGGGGCGGGCGCTGCGGCCGCCCCTGGCCTTCGCCCAGGCCCCCTGGACCATGTCCGTGCTGCAGTCCCTGGGCGGGGTCGTCCGCTTCCTGCCCTCGGGGGTGGACCTGGAGCGTTTCGTCCCCGTCTCCCAGGAGGAGAAGGAGGCCAGGCGTCGGCGCTATGGCCTCCCCCTGCACGCCTTCCTGGCCCTGCACGTGGGGCCCGTCAAGCGGGGACGCAACCTGGAGGCGCTGCGGCTGGCCGCGCCGTGGGCACGACCGGTGGTGGTGGCCTCCGCCAGCACGGGAGGGGACGCCCCCCTGGCCGCCTCCCTGGTGGCTGAGACGGGGGCCATCGTGGTGGAGGGCTACCAGGAGCGCATCGAGGAGATATACCAGGCCTGCGACTGCTACCTGTTCCCGGTGCGGGAGCCCGGCTGCGCCATCGACGTCCCTCTCTCGGTGCTGGAGGCCATGGCCTGCAACCTGCCGGTCATCGCCTACCCCTACGGCGGCCTGCCCCTCATGTTCGTCAGCGGCCAGGGGCTCTACTTCCTGGAGGACTGGCAGCAGTTGCCCCTGCTCCTGGCCGAGGTGCGGGCCCTGCCCGCCTGTCGGACGCGCCAGATGGTCTCCCGCTACGGCTGGCCGGAGGTGGCCCGCTACCTGCTGGCCCACAGCCTGGGGGTGTACTCCCTGTGAGGGACGCCACCGCTGCCGCCACCGCCGCCCTGCTGCAGCCCCTGCTGGCCGGGGCCCTGGCCCGGGCCGGCGGCAGGGCCGAGGAGGCGGCCCGCTGCCTGGTGGCGACCCTGCGGGCCAACAAGTTCCCCCTGCTGGCCTGCGCCACTGCCCTGCCCGAGGCCATCGCCCGCGCCCGGGCCTGGCAGGAGGCCCTGGCCCGGGACCGGGAGTCCCTGGAGGGGCAGCGGGCGGAGTTCCTGCGGGTGAGGGAGGCCTGGGGACAGGCCGGCATCCCCTGCCTGGCCTTCAAGTCGGCCGGCACCTCCCCCTCCTTCCCCTACACCAGCGATAACCTGGACCTGCTGGTGCCGCCAGGGGACTGCCCCCGTGCCCGCGCCCTGCTGGAGGGGCTGGGCTACGTGTGGCTGCGCAACACCGACGAGCCCCGCAAGTTCCTCTTCCGCCGCTTCGTGGGCGGGCGGTCGCTGCTGGCGGTGCACGTCCATGCCTGGGTGGGCTGGGACGTGGAGTTCCTGGGCGAGAGCATCTGGCGGCGGGCCCGCCCCGCCCCCGACGACCCTCAACTGACCGTGCCCGGCCCCGAGGACTGCCTGCTGGTGAACGTGGCCCATGCCCTCTACGAGAACAAGCGCTTCACCCTCTACGACCTGCACAAGGTGGCCGCCCACTGGGCCAGCCCCAGCCTGGACTGGGCCTATGTGGAGGAGACAGCGCGACGGCGGGGCTGGCACGACGGCCTGCTGCTGGGGCTGCTGGCCTGCACCTGTATGGAGGAGGGGCTGTTGGGGCGGACGACGGCCCCGCCTCAGGCCGTCCGCCGCTGGCAGCGGGCCCTGCGCGCCTACCCCTGGGCCCACGCCTACTGGCGACACCTGCGCCGCTCGCCGGCCGCCGCCCCCTTCCCCATCTCCTTCGCCCTGAGCAAGCTCCTCTACTACCGCAAGGTGCTGACCGACCAGGAGCGGTCGCCCTCCCGCCGCCCCGCCGACCTGCTGCGGGTGTTGGCCTGGGGGCTGAAGCAGAAGTCGGGGCTGCGGCCCCAGCCTGGGCTGCTGGTGTCGCTCAGCGGCCTGGACGGGGCCGGCAAGAGCACCGTGGCCGCTGCCCTGGGCGCCGCCCTGCGCACCTCGGGCGTCAGGTCGCGGCTGGTGTGGACGCGCTGCGGCTGCTCTCCCCCCTATCGGGCCCTCGCGGCCCTGGCGCGACGGCTGCGGGGCGGCCACGGCGCCGCCCGCTGGCGGCCCCAGGCTGGCAGCCCATCCCTGGCCGCCCTCTGGGCCTGGGCCAACGCCGCCGACGTCCTCCTCTCCCTGGCCTGGCGGGCCTGGCTGCCCCGCCTGCTGGGGACGGTGGTGGTCTGCGACCGCTACAGCTACGATGCCGCCGTGGAGGTGGCCTCCCGCCTGGGCCCCAGGGGCGGCCTGGCCGCCTTGGCCCCCAGGTGGCTGCTGGCCCTCTCGCCCCGCCCCGATTTCGCCTTCCTGCTGGACGTGCCGCCGGGGGTGGCTCGCGCCCGCGCCCAGGAGGAGGCGCCCTTATCCCTGCTGGCAGCCCAGCGCCAGCTGTACCTGCGCCTGGCCCGGGAACACGGCCTGCAGGTGGTGGACGCCTCTGGGGAGGGGAGCGCCGCCTGCGACCTGGTGACGCTGACGGTGCTGCGGGGCTACCAGGACCGCTTCCGCACCCTCCTCAACGGCCTCCTCCTCTCCAACCCTGCCCAGCTCAACCCCGACGACCCCCTGGCCTGGACGCCGACGAGGCGCTGACATGCGGGTGCTGGTGGTGACCAACATGTACCCGGGGCCGGGCCGCCCCGCCTTCGGCATCTTCGTGCAGGAGCAGGTGGAGTCGCTGCGGCGGCTGGGGCTGGAGGTGGAGGTGCTGTTCATCGACGGTCGCAGCAGCCGGCTCAACTACCTGTGGGGCTACCCCCGCCTGTGGCGGGCCCTGGCCCGTCGCCCCTACGACCTGGTGCACGCCCATTACATCTTCTCGGGGCTGGTGGCCCTGGGCCAGCGGCGCCTACCGGTGGTGCTCACCCACCACGGGCCGGAGGTGTTCATGAGCTGGCAGGCGGCCCTCTGCCGCCTCTTCACCCCCCTCTTCGACCAGGTCATCGTCGTCTCCGAGGAGATGCGCCAGCGCCTGGGCTGCCCCCGCGCCCACGTGGTGCCCTGTGGGGTGGACCTGGAGCTGTTCCGTCCCCTGCCCAGGGAGGCGGCGCGCCGGGCCCTGGGCCTGCCCCAGGGGCGGCCCCTGGTCCTGTGGGCGGGCGACCCCTCCCGTCCCGAGAAGCGCTGGGACCTGGCGCAGGCGGCCATGCAGGTGCTGCGCTCCCGCCGTGACGACGTGGGGCTGGTGCTGGCCTGGGGGCAGCCCCACGCCCGTCTGCCCCTCTACATGAACGCCTGCGACGTCCTGCTGCTGGTCTCCGACGCCGAGGGCTCCCCCATGGTGGTGAAGGAGGCCATGGCCTGCAACCTGCCCATCGTCTCCACGCCTGTGGGCGACGTGCCCCAGGTCATCGCCGGTACCCGGGGCTGCTACCTGTGCAGCCAGGAGCCGGCCGACATCGCCGCCAAGCTGGAGGCGGCCCTGGCGTCCCCTGGCCGCAGCGATGGCCGCCAGCGGGTGCAGCACCTGGAGCTGGGGCGCGTCGCCCTGCGGGTGGTGGCGGTCTACCAGCAGGCCCTGGCCTCCCGCGGTCGGCCCAGGCCGGCGGAGGTGGGGACGTGAGGCGGGCCTGCCTGGTGCGCCTGGGCTACTTCCCCCAGGAAGAGCACCTGCGGCGCAACGCCCGCGCCCTGGCCGAGGCAGGCTACCGGGCGGACGTCCTCTGCCTGCGGGGGCCGGGGCAGCGGGCGGTGGAGGGCTACGGGGGCGGCACCGTCTACCGGCTGCCCCTGGCCCACCGGCGGTGGGGGCTGCTGCGCCACCTGTGGGAGCACCTGGCCTTCTGCTCCCTGGTGGGCCTCCTCCTGCCCCCCCTGTGGGCCCTCAGGCGCTATCAGGTGCTGGAGTTCTACGGGCCTCCCGACGGGGCCGTCTTCGCTGCCGCCCTGCCGCGGCTGCTGGGCACCAGGGTGGTTCTCTACATCTTCGACCTGCTGCCCGAGTCCTTGGCCTGCGCCTACGGCCTGAGGGACGGCTCCCTGCCCGTTCGGGTGGCCGGCTGGCTGGAGCGGGCCAGCGCTGCCCTGGCCCACCTGGTCATCGTCCCCGAGCCCGATGCCCTGGAGCGGGTGGTGGCTCGCGGCACACCCCGGGCCAAGGTGCGCTGGCTGCCCAACGTGCCCGATGAGGAGGCCTTCCGGGTGCCGGAGGGGACATCGCCGGCCGCAGATGGCTCCTTCCTGGTCATGACCCATGGCACCCTGCTGGAGCGCTACGGGGTGGACGACCTGCTGCGGGCCGCTGCCCTGCTGCTCCCCCACCTGCCCGGGCTGCGGGTGTGGGTGGTGGGCGATGGCGAGCACCGGCCCCGCGCCCAGGCCCTGGCCCGCTCCCTGGGCCTGGACGGGGTGGTGGAGTTCAGGGGCTGGCTGCCCTATGCCCGGGTGGCAGAGGCTGTCGCCCGCGCCCAGGTGGGGGTGGTGCCCATGCGCTTCAACGGCCTGCCCAACAAGCTGTTCGAGTACGCCTGCCTGGGGCGGCCGGTGGTGGCGGCCGATCTGCCCGCCCTGCGCCGCGTCTTCGGCGATTCGCTGCTTTATTACCCGCCCGGCGACCACCGCGCCCTGGCCGAGGCCCTGGGGCGCCTGCACGGGGACGAAGGGCTGCGCCGGCGCCTGGGCGAGGCGGCCCGGGCGGTGGCCCGCCGCTACTCCTGGTCGCGGGTGCGGCAGGTCTACGTCGCCCTGCACGAGGGCTGGCCTCCCCCAGGCCCCAGGGAGGGGGACGAGGCTTGAGCATGGGGCGCGTCCGGGTCCTGGACCCCCGCTGTTGTCCGGCCTGGGACGAGTTCGTGGCCCGCCAGCCCGAGGCCACTGTCTTCCACAGCGGGCCCTGGGCGCAGGCGCTGACGACCGCCTACGGCTTCCAGCCCAGGTACTACGTCCTGGAGACGGGGTCGGGGGAGATGGTCGCCGCCCTGCCCCTGATGCTGGTCAGGAGCCTGCTGACGGGCCATCGCCTGGTGGGGCTGCCCTTCAGCGACCTCTGCCCGCCCCTGGCCGCCGGGCCGGCCGCCCTGGCCCCCCTGGCCGCTGCCGTGGCCGAGGACGTCCGCCGCCAGGGGGTGGGCCATGTGGAGCTGCGGGGCGGCCACCCCCACTGGCTGGGGCCCTTGGGCTTCGCGACCGCGGGCCACCCGTTCGTCCGCCACGTGCTGGAGCTACCGGCCACGGCGGGGGAGCTGGAGCGCCTGGTGCACCCCTCGGCCCGCCGGGGGGTACGCAAGGCCCTGCGCCTGGGGGTGAGGGTGCGCCGGGCCGGGGCCGAGGCGCTGCCCCTCTTCTACCGCATCTACCAGGAGACGCGCCAGCGCCAGCACCTGGCCCCCGCCCCCTACCGCTTCTTCGCCGCCATCGGCCAGCACCTGCTGGAGCGGGGGCTGGGCTGCCTGCTGCTGGCCGAGGTGGAGGGCCAGGCGGTGGCCTGCAACCTGCTCCTCTGGTGGCGGGACTGGATGGTCTACAAGGCCAACGTCTCCCTCCCCCAGTGGCTGGAGGCGCGGCCCAACAACCTGCTCCTGTGGCACAGCCTCGGCCTGGCCCAGGAGATGGGACTGCGACGGCTGGACCTGGGCCGCTCCGATGCCGCCCAGGCAGGGCTGCGGCGCTTTAAGTCCCTGTGGGGGGCGGTGGAGGCTCCCCTGCCCTACTTCTACTACCCTGCCCCCGCCGCCGCGGGCAGGCGAAGGGCCCTGGGCGGGGCGCTGCGGCTGCTGGCCCGCGCCTCCCCCAGGTGGGGCTCCCGGGCCCTGGGCTCCCTCCTCTACCGCCACCTGGCCTGAGGGAGCCCTAGCGTGGGGGCATGCGCAGGGCCCCGTCCAGGCGGATGGTCTCGCCGTTCAGGTAGGGGTTGCGGATGATGCTTTCGGCCAGCAGGGCGAACTCCTCGGGGCGGCCCAGGCGCCTGGGGAAGGGGACGTTCTCGGCCAGGGCCTGGCGCTGGGGCTCCGGCAGCAGCCGGAACATGGGGGTGTCGAAGATGCCAGGGGCGATGGTCACCACCCTTATGCCCAGGCTGGCCAGGTCGCGGGCGGCGGCCAAGGTCAGGCCCACCACCCCCGCCTTGGAGGCGGCGTAGGCGGCCTGGCCGATCTGCCCGTCGAAGGCGGCCACCGAGGCGGTGTTGACGATGACCCCCCTCTCCCCCTCGGCCGTGGGCTCGTTCCTGGCCATGGCCGCCGCCGCCAGCCGCAGCACATTGAAGGTGCCCACCAGGTTCACCTCGATGACCAGGCGGAAGCGCCCCAGGTCGTGGGGGGTGCCGTCGCGCCCCAGCACGCGCCCGGCCCAGCCGATACCGGCGCAGTGGACGACGGCCCGCAGGGGCCCCAGGGCAGCCGCCTTCTCCAGGGCGGCGGCGGTGGAGGCCTCGTTGGTGATGTCGGCCTGGGCGAAGAGGACGGCCTCCCCCAGCTCCCGGGCCAGGGCCTCGCCGCGGGCGGCGTCCCGGTCCACGATGACCACGCGCCCCCCGGCGGCCAGCAGCCGGCGCACGGTGGCCTCCCCCAGCCCCGAGGCCCCACCCGTCACCAGGGAAACGATGCCTTCCAGCTCCATGCCAGCACCCCTCCAGGGCGGTCTCCCCTGGATTATAGGGCCGCCGCCCCTGGGGGGGCCAACCCTAGGGGTCGGCTCGGGCCGCCGCCAGCAGCAGGCGGGCCACCTCGGGGCGGGTGAACTCGGGCGGGGGCAGCTCCCCCCGCGCCAGCAGGGCCCGCACCTGGGTGCCGCTCAGGTCCACCCGCTCCTGGGGCGGGTGGGGACAGGTCTTGGCCGAGGCCATGCCCCCGCAGCGACGGCAGTAGAAGGCGTTCTCGAAGAAGAGGGGGGTGATGCCCAGCTCCTGGGGGGTGAACTCGCGGAAGATGTGCTGGGCGTCGTAGGGGCCGTAGTAGTTGCCCACCCCGGCGTGGTCACGGCCCACGATGAAGTGGGTGCAGCCGTAGTTCTTGCGGCAGAGGGCGTGGAAGACGGCCTCCCGCGGGCCGGCGTAGCGCATATAGGCGGGGAAGACGGCTAGCACCACGCGCTCCTGCGGATAGTACCCCTGAAGAAGGGCTTCATAGCAGCGCAGGCGCACCTGGGCCGGTATGTCGTCGGCCTTGGTCTCCCCCACCAGGGGGTGCACCAGCAGGCCGTCCACCATCTCCAGGGCGCACTTCTGGATGTACTCGTGGGCGCGGTGGATGGGGTTGCGGGTCTGGAAGCCCACCACCGTGCGCCAGCCACGGCGGGCGAACTCGGCCCGCGTCTCGGCGGGGGTGAGCCAGTAGGGGCGGAAGGGGCCCTCCCCCCGCTCCAGCTCCAGCGCCCAGACCTTCCCGCCCAGCAGCACATCGCCCCGCTGGAGCAGGGCCGCCACCCCCGGGTGGGCCGGGTCGGCGGTGCGGAAGACCCGCTGGGCCTCCTGCTCCTTGTCGTAGGGGAACACCTCCGCCAGCTCCAGCAGGCCAGCCAGGCGACCGTCGGGGGCCAGCAGGGCCACCTCCTGCCCCTCCTTGAGGGCGCGGGCTGCCTCGTCCTCCACCGCCAGGGTCACCGGCAGCGGCCAGGGGGTGCCGTCGGCCAGGCGCATATGCTCCAGGACGCTGCGGTAGTCCTGGCGCCCCAGGAAGCCCTCCAGGGGGCTGAAGGCGCCCTGGGCGATCATCTGCAGGTCGGAGAGCTGACGGGCGTCCAGGCGCACTGTGGGCAGGGCGCGGGCCCGGTCTTGGGCCTCGGCCCGCCGCTGGGGGGGCAGGAGGCGGTCTACCAGGCGGCCGCCGTGGGGGGTGCTGGTCACGGCCTACCTCCGGCCGTCGCCGCTGGGGAGGGCCTGGGGCAGGTAGCCCCGCTGGGCGAGGGCCGCCCACAGCCGCCCCACGCTCTCCTCCGGGGACTCGCGGTCGGTGTCCAGCACCAGGTCGGGGGCGAGGGGCTCCTCGTAGGGGTCACTGATGCCGGTGAAATTGGCCACCTCGCCCCGCAACGCCTTGGCGTAGAGCCCCTTCACGTCCCGCTGCAGCAGCACCTCCAGGGGGCAGCGCACGTAGACCTCCAGGAAGTCGCCGATGAGCCCGCGGGCGTAGTCCCGCCCCTCCCGGTAGGGGGAGATGAGGGCCACGATGACGGCCACGCCGTGGCGGGCCAGCAGATGGGCCACGTAGGCCACGCGGCGGATGTTCTCCAGCCGGTCCTCGCGGCTGTAGCCCAGC
>Ga0066183_1000048_pt1 | contig 11363 bp, 9 predicted proteins | sample FaiFalFF_MnMetaG_2_FD_58704 | JGI IMG/M metagenome (GOLD analysis project Ga0066183, IMG submission 58704) | Freshwater microbial communities from Yellowstone National Park, Wyoming, USA - Fairy Falls C (FF_Mn_C) (version 2) (version 2) | ecosystem: Environmental > Aquatic > Freshwater > Lotic ... | reverse complement strand
GCCCCAGGGCCAGCCCCACGTCCTCCACCAGGTGGTGGGCCTCCCGGTCCAGGTCGCCCGTAGCCTCGATGCTTATGTCGAACAGCCCGTGCCTCGCCAGTTGCTCCAGCAGGTGGTCGAGCATGCCGATGCCGGTGGCGATGCGCCCCTGGCCGCGGCCGTCCAGGTCCAGGGCCACCTCCACCCTGGTCTCGCCCGTCTCGCGCAGCACCCGCGCCTGTCTGTTCATGCCCCCTCCCGTTCCAGGGAGGCCAAGGCCTCCAGCAGCCGGTCGCTGTCCTGGGGCCGCCCCACGCTGATACGCAGGCAGTCCCGCAGGAGGGGGTGGCTGTAGCGGCGCACCAGCACCCCCCGTCGGCGCAGGGCGGCCCACACCCCCTGTGCGTCCCTCCCCCTGACCCGACAGAGGACGAAGTTGGCCCGGGAGGGGAAGGGCTCCAGCCAGCCGATGCCGCCCAGGGCGGCCAGCAGCCGCTCCCGCTCGGCCACGATGGCCCGCACCCGCTCCAGCAGCAGGGGCAGGTCCTCCAGGGAGGCCAGGGCGGCGGCCTGGGCGGCCACGTTCAGGTTGTAGGGCATCTTCACCTTCATGGCCAGCTCGGCCAGGGGCCGCGGCAGGACTCCGTAGCCCGCCCGCAGGCCGGCCAGCCCCGCCCACTTGCTGAAGGTGCGCAGCACGGCCAGGTTGGGGCGCTGCGGCACCAGGGGGTAGGCGCTGGCCTGGGGGGCCGGCCAGTGGGCGGCGGCGAACTCGATGTAGGCCTCGTCCACCACCACCAGGGCGCCGGTGGCCAGCAGCGCCTCCAGCTCCTCCCGCGACAGGACGTCGCCGGTGGGGTTGTTGGGGGAGGCGAGAAAGCAGACCCGGGCGCCCTCCCGCAGGGCGCTGGCCACCGCCCCCACGTCCAGACGGAAGCCGTCCCGCCGCGGCACCTCCACCACCTCGCCCCCGTACAGGCGAGCGATGAAGGCATACATGCCGAAGGTGGGGGGCGAGACCACCACGCGCTCGCCCGGGCCCACGAACAGACGCGCCAGCACGTCCAACAGGTCGTCGGAGCCGGCCCCGCAGACGATGTGGGCCTCCTCTACCCCCAGGCGCGCGGCCAGGGCGCGGCGCAGCTCCCGCTGCCAGGGGTCGGGGTAGAGGTGGACGGAGCCCAGGCGGGCTAGGGCCTCCCGCGCCCGCGGTGAGGGGCCGTAGGGGTTCTCGTTGCCGTCCAGCTTGACGATGGCCTCCGGCGGCAGGCCCAGCTCCCGCGCCACCTGCTCCGGCGGGTCGATGGGCTCGTAGCCCTCCATCTCCCACAGGTGGGGGCGGGCCAGGGGCGGCAGGCAGGGGTCCCTCATGGCCGGCGGTAGCGGGCCTCGATGGCCAGGGCATGGCCCGTGAGCCCCTCGGCCCGGGCCACCCGGGCGGCGGCGGGCCCCAGCCGGGCCGCCTCCTGGGCCGTCAGCCCCACGTAGGCCGTCACCTTCAGGAAGTCCCACACCCCCAGGGGAGAGGAGAAGCGGGCGCTGCCGCCCGTGGGCAGCACGTGGCTGGGCCCGGCGGCGTAGTCGCCCAGGGACTCGGCCGACAGGGGCCCCAGGAAGACACAGCCAGCATGGCGCACCCGCTCCAGCCAGGCGTGGGCGTCGGGCAGGTGCAGGCACAGGTGCTCCGGCGCCAGCTCGTTGGCCAGCTCCAGGGCCTCCTCTATACCGTCCACGATGGCCACCAGCCCCCGGCCCTCCAGGGAGGCCCGCGCCACGTCGCGGCGGGCCAGGGACTCCAGCCTTGACTCCACCTCCTGCAGGGCGGCCCGGGCCAGGGCCTCGTCGCTGGCGATGAGGACGCAGGTGGCCAGCTCGTCGTGCTCGGCCCCGGCTAGCAGGTCGGCCGCCACCAGGGCCGGGTCGGCCGAGGCGTCGGCCACGATGACCGTCTCCGAGGGGCCGAAGAGGCCGTCGATGCCCACCTGCCCGAACAGGCGCCTCTTGGCCATGGCCACGAAGATGTTGCCGGGGCCGCATATCTTGTCCACCCTGGGCACCGACTCGGTGCCGTAGGCCAGGGCAGCGATGGCCTGCACCCCCCCGGCCCGGTAGATGCGGTCCACCCCGGCGATGTGGGCCGCCACCAGCTTGATGGGGGCCACCGAGCCGTCGGGGCGGGCAGGGGTGCACATGGCCAGCTCCCCCACCCCGGCCACCCGCGCCGGCACGGCGATCATCAGCACCGTGGAGGGGTAGACGACGGCGGTGCCGGGGGCATAGATGCCGGCCCGCTCCAGGGGCCGCACTACCTGCCCGCAGCCGTCGGCCTGGAAGGGGCGCTGGGCGTGCTCCAGCTGCCGTTGGTGGTAGGCCTCGATGCGCCCCCTGAGCAGGCGCAGGGCCTCCGTCAGCTCCGGCTCCACCTGGGCGTAGGCCGCCTCCACCTCGGCGGGGGATACGGCCAGGGGGGTGTCCTCGGGCACCCCGTCCAGGAGGGCGTTGTAGCGGGCTACCGCCGCATCGCCCTCGCGGCGGACGTGGGCCAGCACCCGCTCCACCACCTGCTCCACCGTCAGCTCCTGCCCGAAGGCCCGGGCAATGCGGCGGCGCAGGGCAGGGGGCAGGTCCTCCTCCAGGGGCGGGCGCTGGCGGAGCCAGGCGCGGGCGGCCGCCAGGCCGCGCACTAGGCGCACAGGTACCTCCTGACGGCCTCGACCCCCCTGGCCACCGACTGGTCCAGGAAGGTCTGCACCCGCTCCCAGCTCAGGTAGCGCACTGCCTCCTCGGCCACCTCGGGCAGCAGGCGCAGGAAGTCCTCCAGGGCCTCGGCGGTGTCGATGCCAGCGTCCTTCAGGTAGCGGCTGGCGATACGCCCGAAGCGGTCCCAGGTCGGAGGCTGCTCCAGCAGCTCCTGCACCAGTTGGTGCCAGCGGCGGATGGTCTCCTCGTCCAGGAAGTCCACCTGCAAGGCCAGTTGGTCGCGGGCCAGCTCGGCCACGATGTGCCGCATCAGCTCCTGGTCGCCGCGGCCGCGCAGGTCCAGGGACCACTGCACCGCCCGGTCCATGATGTTGGCCCAGGGCCGCCCCCCCAGGGGGGAGCGCTCGCCGAAGAAGGGGCGGTAGACCTCGGTGATCCAGGTCTCGTCCATCACCAGGTGGGTGATGTAACCGGCCACGAAGGAGGCCGTCTTGGGGGCCAGGCGCTGGGGCTCGGCCAGCTGCGGGTGGGCGCGGAACAGCCCCTCCACCCCGCTCTGCTCCTGGAAGTTGTCCAGGTCGAAGAAGTGGGTCTGGCGACGGTCCCAGCGGGTGATGACGCGGATGTCGGGGGCGGTGGAGCCCAGGTAGAGGGCGCCCCGCTCCCGGTCCAGCAGGCGGCTGCCCAGCCGGTCGGCGATCTCCTTGGCCACTATGGTGTGCAGCCCCAGGGGCGGCATCCCCTCTCACCCGACTACATTCTAGCAGAGGCGGCTACTGCCCCTCGGGCCAGCCGCTGCAGCAGCGTCGCCAGCAGCCTCCCCCGGGGCCCCGGCGGGGCGCCCCGCCGCACGATGACGCAGGTGGTGGAGCGAAAGAGGACGTCGATGGCCTTGAGGCGGTTCTCCTGCAGGGTGCGCCCCGTCTCGGTGCCCTCGATGAGCAGCTCGGCGTCCTCGGGCACGAACCCCTCGGAGGCGCCAGCGGTGGGGACGACGCGGTAGCGCCAGAAGTGACGGCTGCGGGCGTAGTGGTCGGCGATGCTGACGAACTCGGAGGCGATGCGCACCGTCCCCACCCCCTGCTGACGCCAGCGGTCCAGGGCCTCGGCCAGGGTGCTGGCGGGCAGGTCAGCAGCCACGGCGGCGCAGACGTCGAAGGTGCCCCGACCCAGGTCCAGGGCCATCTCCACCGGGCTGGAGGGGAATCGATAGAGGTGCTCCAGCAGGCAGTCGCGGCCGCTGATAGCCAGGTCGAAGGCGCCCAGGGCCACCATCTGGGGCATGTCCTGGGGGCGCACCACCTTGGCCTCCACCCCGGCCAGAGGCGCCCGCGGCCGTCGCTCCCCCTGGGCGTAGCCCGAGAACTCCAGCCCCGCCTCGGCCAAGGCGGCCAGCACGTGCTGCTGCTGGTGGCCATCGGGCAGGGCGATGCGCAGCGTCCGCCGCTCGGGGGGAGGGGCCGGGGGCGGCGGCCGCGACAGGGCCAGGGGCGGCGGCAGCGACACCCCCCCGCCCGCCTCCAGCCCGCAGGCAGCCAGCAGGGAGAGGAGCCAGCCCATCTCCTTGCGGCGCAGGCTGGGGCGGTGGGCGATGACCCAGGCCCTGCCCTCCAGTAGGCGGTGCAGGGGCACCAGCCCCATGGGGGCCAGGGCCGACTCCTCCGCTGCCGCCACCAGGGCCAGGTCGGCGTCCTCCGGGGGGTAGACCTCGGCCGCCCCCCAGACGGGGACGATGCGGTAGGCGGGCAGACGGGCGGCCAGGGCGAAGGCCTCGGCCAGGTGGGGGAACTCGGAGACAATGCGCACCCCCCAGCGACCGGCCAGCTCGGAGAGGGAGCCCCACTGCCCAGGCGCCGCCGCCACGAACAGGCCCGCCCCGCCCACCGGCAGGCCCCCCAGCCGCACGATGGCCTCGCCAGGGTAGCGGCACAGGAACTCCTCCACCCAGGGCAGGCCGCAGATGCCCAGGTCGTAGTTGCCCAGGGCGATCTGGACGGGGATGTCCCGCTCGCGGAAGACGCGCACCTGCAGGGGCCCTTCGCCCTCGGCCAGCAGGTGGTAGGAGCGGGAGCCCTGGCCGTAGCCGGCCACCCGCAGGCCGGCCCTCTCCAGCAGGGCGGCCAGGGGCCGACGCAGCTCGCCGGTGGGCAGGGCCAGCCTGATCAAGCCCGCCCCTCCCGGCCCAGGAGCAGCGCCAGCGCCTCCTCCAGGCTGCCAACCTGCCGCTCCTGGCCTGAGGCCAGGAGCACGCCCCAGCCACCGTCTTCTGGGCGCAGGCGGGGGGCGCCCCCCTGGGCCGGCGACAGGGCCACCTGGGCCGCCAGCCCCCGCTCCCGCAGCAGACGGGCGGCCCGGTAGGCCGCAGCGATGGCCTCGGGGCGGCGGCCCTGGGGCTCCACCCAGACCGTCGCCTCGTCGGGGGCCGCTGGCGGCACCACCAGATCCAGCAGTTGCCCCAGGTAGAGGGCGAAGCCGGAGGCGGGCACGTCCCGCCCCCCCAGCAGGCCAATGAGGGAGTCGTAGCGGCCGCCGGCCCCCACCAGCCGGTCGTCCACCTGGAAGCGGAAGACGGGGCCGGTGTAGTACTCGAAGTGGCGCACCAGCGCCCCCGCCACCACCGGCTCCAGGCCCAGCCCCTCCAGGGCCGCCACCACCTGCTCCAGCTCCTGCAGGGGGGCGTCCAGCTCGGGCAGGGCAGGCAGGAAGACGGAGCGCAGGTTGTGCAGGTAGGCCAGCCCCTGCCCCTCCTCGGCCAGCAGCAGCTCGGCGGGGGCCCCCAGGGCGGGGAGGCCCTGGCCCACGCGGGCCAGGGCCTCGGCGTCCCCCTCCAGGATGCCGTCGTAGAGGCGGAGCTGCTCCTCGGGGGGGAGGCCCAGGCGGGCCAGCACCGCCCGCATCAGGCCGGGGTGGGAGAGGCGCACCGTCAGGGGCCCCAGGCCCAGGGCCGTCAGGACCTCGTGGGCCAGCAGCACCAGCTCCACGTCGCCCAGGGGCTGGGTATCGCCGATAAGCTCCACCCCCGCCTGCCACTCCTCGCGGCGGGCCTCCCCCTCGGCGAAACGGAAGACGTTCTGCACGTAGAACAGCTTGGCCAGGGGCTCCTGGGCCAGCCGCTCGATGTAGAGGCGGGCGGTGGGGATGGTGCTCTCGGGGCGCAGCACCACCCGCTCGCCGCTCCAGCCCTCCCAGTCCAGGAAGGAGTAGACGCGGCCCAGGGCCTGGGGCGTCAGGGTGCCGGTGGCGGTGAACAGGAACAGGTGCTCCACGGTGGGGGTGCGCACCTCCCGGTAGCCCCAGGCCAGGCAGCTCTGGCGGAACACCCCCTCCACCCACCGGAAGCGCTCCATATCGGCGGGCAGGAGGTCATACATGCCGCGGCAGCGCAGAGGCTCGCTCATGGCCCGAAGGCAGCCCAGTCGACGAGGGGGCCAGGGCCCATTCTACCGCGGCCCCCTCTCTGGGGCAAAAAGGGGCGGGGGGAAAGGGTATAATTGAAGAGACCTATGAGCGGCCCCAGGCCCCCGGGACGCCCCTGGCTCTCGGCCCTGTTGCTTCTGTTGGCCGCCGCCTCGGCCTGCAGCGGCCCCAGGGCCGAGCCGGGGGCGGTACACGTCCTCACCGCCCAGGGCAACGTGGGGCCGGTGATGGCCCGCTACATAGACCGGGGCCTGGACCACGCCGAGTCGGAGCAGGCGGCGGCGGTGGTCATCGAGCTGGACACCCCCGGCGGCCTCCTCACCTCCATGGACGACATCGTCAAGCGCATCCTGGCGGCCAGGGTGCCGGTGGCCGTCTACGTGTGGCCGCCCGGGGGCAAGGCCGCCTCGGCGGGGACGTTCATCGTTATGGCCTCCCACCTGGCGGCCATGGCCCCGGGCACCAGCATCGGCGCCGCCACCCCCGTCTCCATCAGCGGCGAGGGCGACCAGGCGCTGGCCGACAAGGCCACTAACGACGCCGCCGCCCGCATCCGCGACATCGCCCTGCTGCGGGGCCGCAACCCCGACTGGGCCGAGGCGGCGGTGCGGCAGGCGGCCTCGGCCAGCTCGGAGGAGGCCCTGCGCATCGGCGTGGTGGACATGGTGGCCCCCAGCCTGCCTGACCTGCTGCGGCAGATGGACGGCCGCCAGGTGACCCTGCAGGACGGGCGCACTCTGACCCTGCAGACGGCCACCGCCCCCTTGGTGCGCAACCCGGTGGGCCTGGCCGAGCGGGCCCTGGACCTGCTGGCCGACCCCAACATCGCCCTGCTGCTGCTGTCCCTGGGCACCCTGGCCCTGGCCTACGAGATCTTCAACCCGGGGGCCATCTTTCCGGCCGTGTTCGGCATCATCGCCATCATCCTAGGCTTCTTCGCCCTGACGGTGATCCCCTTCAACTGGGCGGGGCTGGCGCTGGTGCTGGTGGGGCTGGCCCTGCTGGTGCTGGAGGGGTTCGTCACCAGCCACGGGGTGCTGGGGGTGGGCGGGACCATCAGCCTGGTGCTGGGGGCCCTGTTCCTGACCGGGGGCAACCCCCGCTTCGCTGGGCCGGACATCGAGGTCAACCGCTGGCTCGTCTACGGCCTGGCCGGGGGTCTGGGCCTCTTCTTCGCCTTCGTGGCCACCAACGTCATCAGGGCGCGGCGGCAGCCCGCCCTGATGGGCCCCGAGACCATGGTGGGGCGCACAGCCATCGCCCGCTCTCCCCTCAACCCCGCGGGCATGGTGTTCATCGACGGCGAGTACTGGCAGGCCGAGGCCGAGGACGGCGAGGTGCAGCCGGGCGAGGTGGTAGTGGTCACCGCCCGTCAGGGCCTCCGCCTGCGGGTGCGCAAGGCCCCCTGGCAACAGGAAGGAGGTAATGGGCCATGAGCGAACGCGTCGAGCCCCAGGGCCAGCCGGTGGCCAACTGGCTGGCCAGGCTGCTGACCTACATCGGCTACATACTGGCCATCCCCCTCTTCTGGCTGGCCATCCGCATCGTGCAGGAATACGAACGGGGGGTCATCTTCCGTCTGGGGCGCCTGGTGGGGGCGCGGGGGCCGGGGCTCTTCTTTATCATCCCCTTCGTGGAGCGGATGATAAAGGTGGACCTGCGCATCGTCACCATGGACGTCCCCCGTCAGGAGGCCATCACCCGCGACAACGTCACGGTGCGGGTGGACGCCGTGGTCTATTTCCGAGTGGTGAACCCCGAGGACGCGGTGGTGAAGGTGGCCGACTACATCCGCGCCACCGCCCTCATCGCCCAGACCACCCTGCGGAACGTCATCGGCCAGTCGGACCTGGACGACCTGCTGTCGCGGCGGGAGCAGGTGAACCAGCGCCTGCAGCAGATGATCGACGAGGCCACCGAGCCCTGGGGGGTGAAGGTGACGGCGGTGGAGGTGCGGGACGTGAACCTGGCACCGGAGATGATCCGCGCCATCGCCCGCCAGGCCGAGGCGGAGCGGGAGCGGCGGGCCAAGGTCATCAACGCCGAAGGCGAGTTCCAGGCCGCCCAGCGCCTCTCGGAGGCAGCCCTGGTCATGTCCCAGAACCCCATCAGCGTGCAGTTGCGCTTCCTGCAGACCCTCTCGGAGATCTCCACCGAGCGTAACAGCACGGTGGTCTTCCCTATACCCATAGACCTGCTGAGCATCTTCTACGACCGGGTGCGGGCAGGGGCGGGAGCCCCGGGGCCGGCCGCCCCCGCCGGCAGCCAGCCGCCGCCCCAGGAGTGAGGGCCCCCAGGCAGGTGGGGCGACCAGGACTGCGGACATGACGCCCATCGGGCCGGCCCCCCAGGGCTGTGGGCCTGTCTCGGAAATGGCGGCCCCATGCACGGGGGGCGCTTAAGGCGAATCTATCGATCTACGGGTCAAAACCCGCAACTCCGGTAGCCATGCTGCGGGTTGATACCCGTGGTGCAGGGCCCTTATTGCCAGACAATCGCTCATGGGGCCGGGCAGCGCCATGGGGGATGGAAAACGGGGTCAGCGCAGCCGCTCATTCTCGGGACAGGCAGGGCTTTGCCTACTTCCTGGCCACCCCCTTGCGAGAGCGGCTGCAGGGCGGGGCCACGGTGCGGGCGCAGGGGCCCCCGGTGCCGGGGCCAGGACAGGGGTGAGGGCCCGGGAGGGCCTCAACCGCGCAGGGTAACATCGCCGGCCTCGATGGCGATGCGGGAGCCGTCGCGGCGGCGCAGCAGCAGGCGCCCCTCCTCGTCCACGTCCTCGGCCAGCCCCTCCTCCACCTGCTGGCCGAAGCGCACCGTCACCTCCTGCCCCAGGGTGATGAGGCGGGCCCGCCACTCCTCCAGCACCGGCTCCCCCCGGCAGGCCCCCCGGTAGAGGACCTCCAGGTGGTTGAGCAGGGAGGCCAGCACCTCCTCCCGCGACACCTCCCGCCCCAGCTCGCGGCGCAGGCTGGTGGCGATGTCGGCCAGCTCGGGGACGGCCGCCACGTCCATGTTGACGTTGACGCCGATGCCCAGCAGGCAGTAGCGGACGCTGTCCCCCTGGACCTCCGACTCCAGCAGCACCCCCGACAGCTTGCGGCGGCCCACCCAGACGTCGTTGGGCCACTTGATGCCCACCTGCAGGCCGGTGGTCTCGGCCACGGCCCGCGCCACCGCCAGGGGCGCCACCATGGTCAGGCGCTTGAGGGCCGCCAGGGGCGGCCGCAGCACCAGGGTAAGGTAGAGGTTCTGGCCGGGGGGCGAGGCCCAGGCCCGCCCCAGCCGGCCCCGCCCAGCCGTCTGCTCGTCGGCCAGCACCAGGGTGCCTTCGGGGGCGCCGGCATCGGCCTCGCGGCGGGCCACGTCCTGGGTGGAACCCACGCTGGTGTAGTAGATGAGGCGGCGGCCCAGCTCCTCGGTGCGGAGCTGGCGCTGCAGCCGCGACAGGTCCAGCCAGGCCATGGCTCCTCCTCAGGGGCGACCGTAGAGGGAGCGCAGCACCTGCCGCGCCACCTCCCGGTCGTCGCACTGGTAGTAGCCGTCGCCCAGGTAGACGCGGGACTCGTGCCCTCGCCCGGCCAGCAGGACGGCATCGTCGTCGGCGGCCATGGCCAGGGCATGGGCGATGGCCTCCCGGCGGTCGGGGACGATGGCGTAGTCGTGGCCCTGGCGTCGCCCCGCCGCCTCCAGGCCAGCGGCCAGCTCCCGCAGGATGCCCAGACGGTCCTCCTGGTAGGGGTTGTCATCGCTCAGGACGACGTAGTGGGCCAGCTCCCCGGCCACCTGCCCCATGGGGAAGCGGCGCTCCCGCTCCCTGCCGCCGATGCAGCCGAAGAGGGCGATGACCCTTCCCCGCACCGTGGCCCGCAGCAGCTCCAGGACACGGCGCAGGGATTGGGGGGCGTGGGCGTAGTCCACCACCACCAGGAAGGGCTGCCCCTCGTCCACCAGCTCCAATCGTCCGGGTGCCCCCGGCCACGACGGCAGGGCCGCCGCTACCCCCTCCAGGGGCAGCCCCAGGGCCAGGGCCACCGCCGCCGCCGCCAGAGCGTTGGCCACGTTGAACTCCCCCGGCCGCGGCAGCCGCAGCCGGTAGCGGCCCCCAGCGGCCTGCAGCAGGAAGCGGGTGCCCCAGCCATCGGGCTGCAGGTCGGTGGCTACCACGTCGGCGGGGGAGTGCAGGCCGTAGGTGATGGCGCGGGCGCGGGTGAGGGAGCGGAAGTAGGGGGCCGAGGGGTCGTCGGCGTTGAGGACGGCCGCCCTGGGCACCCCCTTGTCGGGCGACTGGTCCAGGAGCTGGAAGAGGCGCCCCTTGGCCTGACGGTAGGCCTCGAAGCTGCCGTGGAAGTCCAGGTGGTCGCGGCCCAGGTTGGTGAACACGGCCAGGTCGGGCTCGATGTCCTCCACCCGCAGCAGGGCCAGGCCGTGGGAGGTGCACTCCAGGACGGCGTAGCGACAGCCCTGGGCGACCATGTGGGCCAGGGCGGCCTGCACCTCCGGCGCCTCGGGGGTGGTGCGGCCGTCGCCGCCGCCCTGCAGGCGGCCATCTACCCCCCAGCCGGCGGTGCCCAGGAAACCGGTGGGGCCCCCCACCGCCCCCAGCACGTGGGCCAGGAGGTGGACCAGACTGGTCTTGCCATCGGTGCCGGTGACTCCCACCACCGTCAGGCGGCGGGCAGGGAAGCCGTAGAAGGCGGCGGCCAGGCGGGAGAGGGCGCGACGGGCGTCGGGCACCTCCAGCAAGGGGACCTGCCCGTCCGTGGCCAGCCCCTGCCAGAGCTGGCGACGGTCGGACTGGACGACCAGGGCCGCGGCACCCCGCGCCAGGGCCTCCTTCAAGAAAGCGTGGCCGTCGTGGCGCAGGCCAGGGATGGCTACGAACAGGTCGCCGCGCCCCACCCGACGGGAGTCCCAGGCGATGCCGCCCACCGGCCCGTCGGGGCCGTGGCGCAGCGCCCCGGGCAGGTGGGCGGCCAGGGAGGAGAGGGTCCGCATCTCAGGGCATCCCCGACAGGATGGGGCAGGCGAGGCGTCGCCTCATGGCCCGGCCGGAAGGGGCGGCAGGGCCTAGCAGGCCTATAGGCCGGGTTCTGTAGCCGCCCCGTAGGGGGCGGCCGGTGGTCATCAATCTGGGCCTCCCCTTGCGAAGAGGCTCGAGCGGCCTACCCGAGGGCGTCGGGCCGGGCGTCCCTAGGCCCCCCTGGGGGGCCTGCCCTCCTATTTGGCCTTGCTCCGCGTGGGGTTTGGCCAGCCGGCAGGTCGCC
>Ga0066183_1000042_pt1 | contig 11754 bp, 12 predicted proteins | sample FaiFalFF_MnMetaG_2_FD_58704 | JGI IMG/M metagenome (GOLD analysis project Ga0066183, IMG submission 58704) | Freshwater microbial communities from Yellowstone National Park, Wyoming, USA - Fairy Falls C (FF_Mn_C) (version 2) (version 2) | ecosystem: Environmental > Aquatic > Freshwater > Lotic ... | reverse complement strand
GGGGGTGGTGGAGGCGGCCTCCCGCCTGCCCCCCGACTCCCTGGAGGCCCTGCTGGCCCTCCTGCAGCAAGGGGAAGGGCCCCAAGGGCGGGGCGAGGGTGGGCGCTAGCAGGCCCCTGGGCCGCCGCGCCCCCCGCCGCCTGCGCAGCTTCTACGCCGAGGCCCTCAGCCAGGCCGAGCGGCTGGAGCTGGCCCGGGCGCGGGAGCTAGAGGGGCTAGACGAGGAGATAGCGGTGCTGCGGGTGCGCCTGAAGCGGGCCCTGCAGGAGCACCCCCAGGACCTGGCCCTCATCGCCAAGGGGGTGGACATGCTGGTGAAGGCGGTGGCCGCCCGCTACCGGCTGTCGCCCAAGGCCCGTCGCGACCTGGCCGACAACCTGGCCAACCTCATTGAGGGGCTGGGCAACCTGCTGGAGGGGGAGGGCGGTGGCCAGGGGCCGCCTTGAAGGGGCCATCGTCCGCCTCTACCGCCGCTGGCGTGGGCCCCCGCCCCCCGCCAGCCGCGAGGCCATCGAGGTGCGGCTGGCGGCCCTGGAGCGGGACCTGGCCGAGCTGAAGGCGCGGGTCAACGGCCTCATCTTCGTCGTCCTGGGGGCGGTGGTCACCCAGGTGGTGCTCAAGCTCGTGCAATAGGGGGGCCTCGGCTATCATGGCCTGGGGGCGTCGGTCATGGCGGTGCCGCAAGAGGCCCTGGGCCAGTTGCAGCAGGTGGGACGGATGCTGTGGGAGGCGGGGCTGGTCTCCTCCCACGGCGGCAACCTGAGCCTGCGCCTGCCCCAGGGGGCCATCGTCATCACCTGCCACGGCGCCCCTCTGGGCCGCCTGGACGAGGCGTCGCTGGTGGTGCTGGGCCAGGAGGGCGGGCGGGAGCCCTCCTCCGACAGCGACCTGCACCTGGCCATATACGAGGCCACCGACGCCGGCGCCGTGGCCCACGCCCACCCCCGCCACGCCATCGCCCTCTCCCTCCTGGGCCAGGGCGACCTGGAGCCGCGGGACCTGGAGGGGCGGCACTACCTGGGCAGGCGGGTGCCGGTGGTGGCCGGGCGGGAGCACGTGGCCCAGGCCCTGGACGACTTCCCCATCGTGGTGGTGCGGGGCCACGGCTCCTACGCCCGCGGCCACGACCTGTGGCAGGCCCTCCTCTACACCAGCGTGCTGGAGGAGAGCGCCCACGTCCTCTGGCTGCTGCGGGCCCTCCCCTAGCCCCCTACTCCAGCCCCAGCTCCTGCAGTCGCTCCTCGTCCAGTCCCAGGTAGTGGCCGATCTCGTGCAGGAGGGTCACCCGCACCTGGGCCACCAGCTCCTCCTGGCTGCGGCAGTAGCGCTGGTGGGGCTCCTGGTAGATGACGATGCAGTCGGGCAGGGTCATGGTGTAGCCGCTGCCCCGCTGGGGCAGGGGGGTGCCCAGGTAGAGGCCGAACAGGGGCTCCCCCGGGGGTACCTGGGCCCGCTGCCGCTCCCAGGGGGCAGGGCGCCAGCGCACCTGCACGTCCACGTTGTGCAGCGCCTCCTGCAGGGGCGGGGGGAGGCTGGCCAGGGCCTCCTGCACCAGGCGTCGGAACTGGGCGCGGCTGAGGCGGGGCGGGGGCATCGGCTCACTGGCCGGGGGGCGCCTGCACCAGCCCTGGCGTCCGCACCAGCCGCACCAGCAGGTCGCGGGCCAGCACCGTGGAGCGCACGGAGCCCTGGGTGCCCCCCTCGTTGAACACCAGGGCCAGCCAGGAGGGGTTGTTGCGGGGGGCGTAGACCACGAAGAAGCCATGGTAGGGCCCCACCCCCCCGGCCGCCTCGGGGGTGCCCGACTTGCCAGCGGCGTCCAGGCCGGTGCCGGCGAAGGCGGCGTAGGCGGTGCCGCCAGGGCTCTGGGTCACCAGCCGCAGCCCCTCGCGGATGGCCTCCAGGTTGGCAGGGGAGAGGGGCAGGCGGCCCAGGGGCTCGGGGCGGAACTCCCTGACCACGTTGCCCTGGGCGTCGGTGATCTTGCGCACCAGCAGGGGCCGCTCCAGCTCGCCGCCGCGGGCGATGGCGGCGTAGGCGTTGGCCAGTTGCATGGGTGTCACCAGCAGGTAGCCCTGGCCGATGCCCAGCACCACCGAATCGCCCGAGAACCAGGGGCTGGGGTCGGCCACCGCCTTCTCCTTCCAGTCCGGGTCGCGGGGGTCGGGCACCAGCCCCGCCTCCTCGGGCAGGCCGATGCCGGTGGGGCGGCCGAAGCCGAAGGCGCGGGCCATGTCGGGCAGCAGGCCGGGGTCGATGGCGTCCAGCCGGTAGGCGATCTCGTAGAAGACGGGGTTGCAGGAGGCCATCAGCCCCTCGCCGGGGGTGAGGGGCCCTCGGTCCACCGACTGCCAGTTGCGCAGGGGGAAGTTGGGGAAGCGGGTCCAGACCGGCGGGCAGGGCAGGCGGGTGCTGGGGGTCACCACCCCCCTCTCCAGCCCCGCCGCCATGGTCACCACCTTAAAGGTGGAGCCGGGCGGGTAGGCCCCTTCCAGGGCCCGATTCACGGTGGGGCGCTGGGGGCTGTTGAACAGCCGGTCGGCCTCCTGTTGGCTGAGGCCGCGGATGAGGTCGTTGGGGTTGTAGCGGGGGGCCGAGGCCAGGGCCAGCACGGCGTTGTCGCGGGGGTCCATGACAATGACCGCCCCCGGCCCGCTGCCCAGCACCTCCTCCGCCGCCCGCTGCACCTCCACGTCCAGGCTCAGGTGCAGGTCCAGCCCCGGCACCGCCTCCTTGCGGGCGATGACCCGGGCTATCTCCCCCTGGGGGGTGATGGTGGCCAGGATGCCCCCCTTCTGGCCGGCCAGCTCCTGTTGGTAGGCCGCCTCTAGGCCGGCCCCGCCCATCCAGTCGTCCTCGCGATAGCCGTAGGGGTAGAGCTGCTGCAGCTCTTGGGCGTTGATCTTGCGCAGGAAGCCCAGCACCTGGGCGGCGCGGTCGTTGTAAGGGTAGACCCGCTGCACCTCCTGCCGCACGAACACCCCCAGGTCGGCCAGGGCGTAGAGGGGCTGCAGCCGCTCCGGCGGGGTGTCGTGGGGCAGCCGCTGCACCTCCACGAAGTAGTAGTCGGGGACGTTGGTGTCCAGCTTGGGCCGCACCTGCGACAGGGGGAGGCCCAGGGCGCGGGCCAGGGCGGTGGCGGTGCGGTCCTTGTCCCTCACCCGCCCGGGCACGATGCCCACCACCGGCACCTCGGCGTCCACGGCCAGGGGGCGGCCGTTGCGGTCGTAGATGCCTCCCCGCCGCGGCGTCAGCACGAACAGGTGCACCAGGGTGCGCTCGTCCAGCTCCTTGAAGATGAGGGAGGGGCTCCAGCGCACCCGCCACTCACGGCGTGGGCCCCCCTCGCCCATCGCCTCCTCCTCCACCAGGGGCAGGGCGTTCTCCTGCACGATGTCGCCGAAGAAGACGGTGTGGATGGTCACCCGGTAGGGGTAAGAGGCGCCGTCCTGGGGCCGCAGCAGCTCGAAGTCGATGCCGGTGATGGTGGCCTCCTCGGCGATGGCCTGGTAGCGCTGCACGAACTGCTCCTGGGGCACCTGGGCCTGCACCTCGCTGCTCACCAGGGCATACATGCCCTGGTAGTCCTGGGCCTGCCAGCGGCGCAGGAACTCCTGGGCCACCTCTCGGGGCGAGCGGGGGTTGACGATGACCTGCGGGGTGGGGCCCTCCTGCCCCCCGCCCCGGGAGCAGGCGGCCAGCAGCACCGTGGCTGCCAGGAGCAGCGCCCACCGCACCATGTCCGCCGCCTATTGTATCGGAAGCGGGACGACGGTGCCTTATAATCTGTCCTTGGACGTCAGGAGGGAGATATGGCACCTGAGAGGCCCATAGGGCGCAAAACGACGGTGAGAGAGGCGATGCAGAGGCTGTCAGGGCCCCCGCCCTGCCTCGTGCGCCCCGACGACGATGTGATGGCCCTGGTGGAGAAGGCGGTGCTCTCCCCCCAGGTGGAGACCTTCGCCGTGGTGGACGAGGAGCAGAGGCTGCTGGGCGTCATCCCCCTGCGGCTGCTGCTGGACGAGCTGTTCCTGAGCGTAGTGCCGGAGGAGTTCCTGCTGACCATGCGCCACCTGGAGGACATCGAGGAGTTCGCCCGCATCGCCCGGGCCAAGCGGGCCCGCGACCTGATGCAGCCGCCCGTGGCGGTGCGGGCCGACGACAGCATCGGCCGTGCCTTCGCCCTCCTGCACGAGCGGGGGCTGCTGGGGGTGCCGGTGGTGGACGAGGAGGGGAGGGTCGGGGGCTACCTGGACAGCCTCCAGCTCATTGCCCTCTGGCTGGGGGCGGCCCCGCCAGCGCAGCAGGAACGGGAGTGAGGTGATACGTGGACGAGCGGGCCCTGGCGCTGGCCATCTTCGCCCTGGCCTACCTGGCCATCGTCATCGAGGTGATACCCAAGACGGCGGCCGCCCTGCTGGGCGGCCTGGCCATGGTGGTGCTGGGGGTGGTGGACCAGGAGCACGCCTTCGAGGCCATCGACCTGAACGTCATCTTCCTGCTGGCAGGGATGATGGTCATCGCTCATGAGCTGGGGCGGACGGGCCTCTTCCAGTGGCTGGCGGTGCGGACGGCCAAAGCGGCCCGGGGCGACCCCACCCTGGTGCTGGTGCTGCTCTGCCTCATCACCGCCGTGGGCTCGGCCTTCCTGGACAACGTCACCACCGTGGTGCTGATGGTGCCCCTGACCCTCTTCCTGGCCCGCATCCTGTCGGTGGAGCCGGTGCCCTTCCTGATAGCGGAGGTGATGGCCTCCAACATCGGCGGGGTGGCCACCCTGGTGGGCGACCCCCCCAACGTGGTCATCGGCAGCGCCGCCGACATCGACTTCCTGGAGTTCGTCGTCCACGCCGCCCCCCTGGCGGTGCTGGTGCTGGCCCTCTTCCTGGCCGCTGTCTATCTGCTGTTCCGCCCCCGCCTGCGGGCCTCCAACCCGGTGCGGGAGTCGGTGCTGGAGATGGACGAGGGGGAGCTGGTGACGGACCCGCGGCTGCTGCGAGTGGGGGGGCCGGTGGCCCTGGGCACCCTGGTGGCCTTCCTGTTCCACGGGGCGCTGGGGCTGGAGCCGGCCACCATCGCCCTGGCCGGGGCGGCCCTGCTCATCGTCCTGGGGCGGGTGTCCATCGAGGAGGCGCTGCGGGAGGTGGAGTGGAACACCCTCTTCTTCTTTGTGGGGCTGTTCATGATGGTGCAGGGGCTGGCCGAGGTGGGGCTGCTGTCCGACCTGGGGCAGGCCCTCTCGGAGGTCAGCGGCGACAGCGTGGGGCTGGCGGCCATGCTGGTGCTGTGGCCGGCGGTGCTCCTCTCCAGCGTGCTGAACCAGATACCCTATACCACGGTGATGGTGCCGGTGGTGGGGGAGATGTCGCGGGCGCTGGCGGTGGGGGAGGGGGCCCAGAACCCCCTGTGGTGGGCCCTGGCCTTCGGGGTGGGCTTGGGGGCCAACCTGACCACGGTGGGGGCGGCGGCCAACGTCTACGTGGTGAACGTGGCCGCCCGCGCCGGTCACCGCATCGGCTTCCTGACCTTCCTGCGCTACGGCGCCCTGGTGACCCTGGTATCGGCGGTCGTGGCCGCCGTCTATCTCTGGCTGCGTTACCTGGCCTTCTGAGGAGGCCCTAGCGGTGCCGGGCCAGGCCACGGGGGAGCTGGGGCGGCTGCTGCAGGTGCGGGCCCTGGGCCAAGTGGCCCAGAACGCCCTCCTCTACGCCCTGCTCATCGCCGTGGTGGAGCGCACCGACTCCAGCTTCTACACGGGGCTGCTGGTGGCGGTACTGACGCTGCCCTCCATCGTGCTGGGGGTGCTGGGGGGGACGCTGGCCGACCTGCTGCCCATCCGCGGGGTGCTGGTGACGGGGGCCTGGCTGCGGGCGGCCATCGTGGCCCTGATGGTCGTGAACCGGGGGGAGCTGGGGGCCCTCTACTGGCTGGCCTTCCTGTTCATGGCCATCAACCAGGCCACCAACCCGGCCGAGTCGGCAGCCCTGCCCCGGCTGGTGACGGCCGAGGGGCTGCCTCGGGCCACCTCTCTGTTCGTGCTGGCCAGCATGGTGGGGCAGGCAGCGGGGGCGGTGGCCCTGGCCCCCCTGCTGCTGAAGGCCCTGGGCCCGGGGGCGGTGATGGCCCTGACCCTGGTGCTCTTGGTGCTGACCTCCTACCTGGCGGCGCGGCTGCCGCCCCTGCCCAGGGGGGAAGCGGCGCCGCCCCGCGCCCTGGGCCCCCGCCTGCTGCAGGCGCTGGCCCTGGGCTGGCGGCTGGTGGCCAGCCAGCGGCCCGCCTTCCTGGCCATGGCCTACCTGACCATCGCCATGGCCCTGATGAAGGGGGTGGCGGTGCTGGCCCCCTACTACGTCAAGGACACCCTGGGCATCACCTCCGAGAACACCGTTTACGTCATGGCCCCGGCCAGCATCGGGGCGGGGCTGGCCCTCCTGCTCACCCCCTTCCTGGCCCGCTTCCTGCGCCTGGAGCGGCTGCTGGCCGGGGGCCTGGCCCTGCTGCTGGCCTCCCTGCTGGGGCTGGGGCTGGTGGTGCAGCTCAAGGGCCTCATCCTCGCCCACCTGGACTTCGGCATCGGCTTCGTGGAGGAGCGGCTAGGGGTCTCCTCGGTCATCACCCTGACGCTGCTGCTGGCGGTGCCGGCGGGGGCGGCGGCCACGGTGGTGCTGGTCTCGGCCCGCACCCTGCTGCACCGCTCGGCGCCCCTGGGGGCCCAGGCGCGGGTGTTCGCCACCCAGGCCGCCCTGGCCGACGCCTTCTCCCTGCTGCCCACCCTGGCCATGGGCAGCATGGCCGACCTGGTGGGGCCGCGCTCGGTGCTGCTGGGGGCCACCCTGCTGGCGGCCTGGACGGCCTACTACCTCTACCGCTCCCGTCGCTTCCCCCAGCCGGCCCTGCAGCCCACCTAGGGGCGCCGTCTAGCCGGGGCGACAGGGGATGCCGTGGGCCTGCAGCCGTCGCAGCCAGACCGGGGCCGGCTCCTGGCGGAAGAGGCCCTCCAGCAGCCGCCCCAGCCGGCCGCGGGGAGGGGCGGCTGCCGCCACCTCCCAGGAGCCGGGGTAGGCCAGCTCGGGGCGGCCCAGGCACTTGGCCAGGGCCCGCCACTGCTCCGGCCCCTCCAGGGCCAGGCGCAGGTAGCCCTCGCGGCAGCGGTAGCGACGCCGGACGGGGGAGGCCCTCATGGTGGGCAGGGGGCAGCTCAGCGGCAGCCGCCGTGGGCGGCCAGCAGGCGACGGGGCCCCAGCACCTGGCGGTAGATGGCCTCCACCCGCTCGGCCACCTGGGGCCACTGGTAGCCCAGGGCGGCCAGGCGGGCACGACGGCCCAGGGCGTCGCGCAGGGCAGGGTCGCCCAGGAGCCCCCCCAGGCCGCGGGCGAAGGGCTCGGGCTGGGCGGGGGAGACCAGGAGGCCCGTCTGGCCGTGGCGCACCAGCTCCTGCAGCCCCCCCACCCGCGAGGCCACCACTGGGGTGGCGCAGGCCATGCTCTCCAGGGCCACCAGCCCGAAGCTCTCATAGTGGGAGGGGACGGCGCAGACGTCGGCGGCGCTGTAGTAGAGGGGCAGCCGCTGGTGGGGGACGGCGGGGTGGAACAGCACCCGCTGGGCGGTGCCCAACCGCTGGGCCAGGGCGCGCAGGCGGGCCCGTAGCGCCTCGTCCCGCTGGTCGCCCCCCACGATGAGCAGCAGGGCGGGGATGGACAGGCGAGCATGGGCGCGCAGCAGCAGGTCCAGGCCCTTCAGGGGCTCCAGCCGCCCCACGAACAGGACCAGGGGCACCTCCTGGGGTAGCCCCAGCTCGGCCCGGGCCTGGGGGCGGCCCAAGGGACGGAAGAGGCCGGTGTCCACCCCGCAGGGCACCACCTCGATGCGCTCGGGGGGGACGCCGTACAGCCGCACCAGGGCCTCCTTCTCGCCCCGACTGGCGCAGACCACCCGGTCGGCGGCCAGGGCGATCTGCCGCTCCGCCTCCAGGCGGTCGGGGGGCTCCCGCTGGCTGGGGCGGGCCTGCAGCTTCACCTCGCCCAGGGTGTGGAACATGATGACGTGGGGCACCCCCCAGCGCTCCTTCAGCACCTGCCCTGCCCAGCCCGACAGCCAGTAGTGGCTGTGCAGCAGGTCGTAGCCCCGCCCCTGGGCCTGGACGTAGGCCACCAGCCGACGCACGAACTCGGGCAGGTAGGGGTAGAGGTCCTCCTTGTCGGCCTCCAGGGGGCCAGCGTCCAGCTGCACCAGGCGCACGTTGGCGGCCAGCTCCAGCACCGCCGGCGAGGCGGGGTCGCTGCGGCGGGTGAAGATGTCCAGGCAGTGGCCGCGCCGCCCCAGCTCCTGGCTCACCGCCCGCACGTAAACGTTGAGGCCACCGCTGTGTCGGGTGCCCGGCAGGGCCAGGGGCGAGGTGTGGAAGCTGAGGACGGCGATGCGGCACATACCCCCTACCCCCTCGACACCCGCAGGCGGTAGACGGCCACGTCGCGGGCGCCCAGGTCATACTTGTAGGGCTCGGCCCCCCGCAGGAAGTCCAGCCGTCGGAAGCCCCCGGCGATGGCCTCCCGCACCAGCAGCGCCTTGGAGAGGAGCCCCACCGCCAGGTGGCCATAGGCCGGGTCGTAGCCGCTGTTGTAGAGCTGCAGGGTATCGCCGGCCAGGAAGCAGAGGAGGGCAGCCGCCCGCACCCCTCCCAGACGCAGGAAGTAGAGGCGCACCCACCCCTCCGGCGCCAGGTAGGCCACCAGACGGCGGAAGAAGCGGGCCATCTGTTCGGTCATGAAGCGGGCCTTGTCGGGCCGGCTGATGCGGTGCAGGTGCAGGAAGTCGTCCACCGCCGCCATCGCCTCCCCTGGGGCCGACAGCACCTCCAGGGAGGGCTCCCCCAGGCGGTGGAGGCGGCGCAGCTTGCGCAGCAGCTCGTGCCGATCCTTGCCCGGCAGCCACTCCAGGTACTCCTCCCAGCTATTGGGCAGCTCCAGGGTGGGGCAGACGTCCTCCCGCTCCTGGTGGGCCTCCAGGCCCTCCTGCCGGGCCAGGGCGGGCAGCAGGCCCAGGGTGGGGGAGCCCTCGGGCAGGCCCCACAGCAGCAGCTCGCGCCACTCCTGTCGCCGCAGGGACTGCCACAGCTCGGCCAGCGCCCTGTCGGTGGCGTCCTGGGCCAGGGCGAAGTCCATGTAGTCGCACACCTGGGGGTCGCCGGCGAAGGTGAGCCCCTCCCCCCGGCGCATGAAGGGGGCCACGCCGATGAGCCTCTCCCCCTGGTAGGCCGTCAGCAGCAGGGGCGAGCCCTGCCCGAACTCCTCCCACCAGGCCCGCAGCCAGGCCGGCGACAGGAAGACGTGGCCCAGGGCGGCCCCCCCCAGCAGCTCCCGCCATTGGCGGGCCAGGGCCGCCGGCACCTGCCCCAGGGCGGCCTCGGTCATGGGCTCCCTCCCCGCAGCAGGGACAGGAACTCGGCTCTGGTCACCCCCCGACGGCGGAACACCCCCCGCAGGGCGGAGGTGACCATGACGGTGCCGGGCTTCTTCACGCCCCGCATGCTCAAGCACAGGTGCTCGGCCTCTACCACCACCGCCACCCCCTGGGGCCGCAGCCCCTCCATCAGGCAGTCGGCGATCTGGCTGGTGAGGCGCTCCTGCACCTGGGGGCGGCGGGCCAGGATGTCCACCAGGCGGGCGATCTTGCTGGCCCCCACGATGCGGCCGTCGGGCACGTAGCCCACGTGGGCCCGCCCGAAGAAGGGCAGAAAGTGGTGCTCGCACAGGGAGTAGAAAGGGATGTCCCGCAGCACCACCATCTCCTGATGGGGCTCGGGGAAGGTGGCCGAGAGGACGGCCAGGGGGTCCTGGCCCAGGCCGGCGAACATCTCGGCATAGAGGCGAGCGATGCGGTGGGGCGTATCGGCCAGGCCTGGGCGCTGGGGGTCCTCGCCGATGGCCTCGATGATCTGGCGCACGGCCTGCGCTACCCGCTCCAGGTCGGGGGCTCCCCTGGCTGGTGTGCCCTGCACCTTCCCAGCAAACGCTAAGGGTTCTCCTCTCGATTGTATCAGCAAATGGGGGCCATTCGAACCGCCTGGCCCCCCTCCCCGCCTTCCACTTTTCCACACTCCACACCCCCCAGCCCGCCCCCTCCCGTCGCCCCGGGGGCCGAGGGACGGGTCGCTCCTGCGGCTTGAGACCCGCCGCGTGGGCCCCTCATTACCAGCCCGGGGCGCCGGGGGCTATTGACAAGGGTATCCTTCGCTTGCTAAGTTAAAGGTTGATGGTCGGGCCCAGGTCCCCGTCCCGTCCCCGATCTATGTCCCTGCCGTTTTGCTAGCCCAGTCGCGCTGCTGCCCAGCCTTGGGGGGAGTGTCTGCTTATGGTGCTGGTTAGAGCCCTTTCGCCCGATGGCCGCCGCCTGCCCGCCACCGTTAAGGACTATTCCCGCATCCCCGACGCCCTGGAGCTGCCTGACCTGGTGCTCATCCAGAAGCAGTCCTACCGCTGGTTCCTGGAGGAGGGGCTACAGGAGCTGCTGGACGAGATCTCGCCCGTGCAGGACTACACCGGCGGGCGGCTGGAGCTGCGCTTCGAGAAGGAGGTCTTCCCCCTCACCGACTCCCCCGAGGAGATGGAGGGGGAGGTGCCCCTGCAGGACGTCTACGACCGGGAGGGGCGCCTCATCGCCGCCGCCGGCCAGCCCCTGACCCGGGAGCAGGCCCAGGCCCTCAAGGAGGCGCGGGAGGAGCCCCTGCCGGTGCGCCCCTACCGGCTGGACAGGCCCAAGTTCAGCGAGGAGGAGTGCCGCGAGAAGGACCTCACCTACTCGGCCCCCCTGCGCCTCAACGTGCGCCTGTGGGTGAAGGAGACGGGGGAGATCAAGGAGCAGCAGATCTTCCTGGGGGAGATGCCCCTCATGACCCCCCGCGGCACCTTCATCGTCAACGGCGCCGAGCGGGTGGTGGTCTCCCAGCTGGTGCGCTCGCCGGGGGCCTACTTCACCCTGGAGCGGGACCAGACCAGCGGCCGCCTCCTCTGCTACGCCAAGCTCATCCCCAACCGGGGGGCCTGGCTGGAGTTCGAGACCACCGCCCGCGACGTCATCTACGTCAAGGTGGACCGGCGGCGCAAGCTGCCCGTCACCATCCTGCTGCGGGCCTGCTTCGAGAAGGAGGGCGTCCACAGCGACGACGCCCTGGGCACCAACGAGCAGCTGCTGGAGCTGTTCGCCGATGTGGACAGCGACCCCGTCCACCAGTACATCCGCGCCACCCTGGAGCGGGACACCGGCTGCCGCAACAAGAAGGAGGCCATCACCGAGTTCTACAAGCGCATGCGCCCCGGCGACCCCCCCACCGGCGAGAACGCCCGCCGCCTCCTCAACGACCTCTTCTTCAACCCCCGCCGCTACGACCTGAGCCGGGTGGGGCGCTACAAGCTCAACCGGCGCCTGGGCCTGCAGGAGGAGCTGAGCAAGCGGGTGCTCACCTTCCGCGACCTGGTGGCCCTGGTGCGGGAGATGATCCGCCTCAACAACGGCCAGGGCCAGCCCGACGACATTGACCACCTGGGCAACCGGCGGGTGCGCACGGTGGGGGAGCTGATCCAGAACGCCCTGCGCATCGGCTTCCTGCGCATGGAGCGGGGCATCCGCGACCGCATGAGCATCACCGAGGTGGCCCAGGCCGCCCCCGCCGGCCTCATCAACGTGCGGCCGGTGCAGGCGGCCATCCGCGAGTTCTTCGGCAGCTCCCAGCTCTCCCAGTTCATGGACCAGACCAA
>Ga0066183_1000032_pt1 | contig 12925 bp, 13 predicted proteins | sample FaiFalFF_MnMetaG_2_FD_58704 | JGI IMG/M metagenome (GOLD analysis project Ga0066183, IMG submission 58704) | Freshwater microbial communities from Yellowstone National Park, Wyoming, USA - Fairy Falls C (FF_Mn_C) (version 2) (version 2) | ecosystem: Environmental > Aquatic > Freshwater > Lotic ... | reverse complement strand
GACCGGCGCCGGCCAGTGGGGCTCGGCCCTGGCCATGGCCTGCGCCTTCTTCGGCCTGGAGCTGAAGGTCTACATGGTCAAGGTCTCCTACCACCAGAAGCCCTACCGGCGGGTGCTGATGGAGACGTGGGGCGCCCAGGTGGTGCCCAGCCCCAGCCCCGACACCCAGGCTGGGCGCCGCGTCCTGGAGCAGGACCCCGACTCCCCCGGCTCCCTGGGCATCGCCATCTCCGAGGCGGTGGAGGACGCCGCCACCCGCGACGACACCAACTACTCCCTGGGCTCCGTCCTCAACCACGTGCTGCTGCACCAGACGGTGATGGGGCTGGAGGCCCTGCGCCAGATGGAGATGGCCGGCGACTACCCCGACGTGGTCATCGGCTGCGTGGGGGGCGGCTCCAACTACGCCGGCCTCTGCCTCCCCTTCGTGGGGGAGCGGCTGCGCACGGGCAGGAAGACCCGCTTCGTGGCCGTGGAGCCCGAGGCCTGCCCCTCCCTCACCCGCGGCCAGTACACCTACGACTTCGGCGACACCGCCGAGACGACCCCCCTCCTGAAGATGCACACCCTGGGCCACAGCTTCATCCCCCCCTCCATCCACGCCGGTGGCCTGCGCTACCACGGCATGGCCCCCATCATCTCCAAGCTGGTGGAGGACGGGGTCATGGAGGCGCGGGCCTACCACCAGACCAGGGTGTTCGAGGCGGCCGTGCGCTTCGCCCGCGCCGAGGGCATCGTCCCCGCGCCCGAATCGGCCCACGCCGTGCGGGCGGCCATCGACGAGGCCCTGGCCGCCCGCGAGGCGGGGGAGGGGCGGGTCATCCTCTTCAACCTGTCGGGCCACGGCCTGCTGGACCTGGCCGCCTACGAGCAGTTCCTATCGGGCCGCCTGGAGGACTACGCCTACCCCGAGGAGAAGGTGAAGGAGGCCCTGGCCGGCCTCCCCCGGCTGGCCAGCCCTTGAGGATGCGCGGGAGGTGGGAGCCATGACCGCCGAGGCCAGCGAGAGGACGGCCCTGCAGGAGGCGGGGCTGCCGCCGCCCCCCCGCCTCTGGCAGATGAACCTGGACCTGGAGGTGAAGCCTACCTGGCGGCGGATGCTCACCGGCGACCGCCCCACCGGGCCCCTGCACCTGGGCCACTACGTGGGCTCCCTGCGCTACCGCCTGGCCCTGCAGGAGCGCATCGACTGCTTCGTCATCATCGCCGACCTGCACGTCCTCACCACCCGCACCGAGCGGCTGGAAGAGCTGGAGGCCAACGTGCGGGAGGTGGTGCTGGACTACCTGGCGGTGGGCATCGACCCCGGCAAGACCACCATCTACCTGCAGTCGCTGGTGCCGGAGGTGCTACAGATCGCCTGGCTGTTCATGAGCCTGGTGAGCGTGCCCCGCGCCCAGCGCATCCCCACCCTCAAGCAGGCGGTGCGCGACCTGCAGCTGGAGTCGGCCTCGGTGGCGCTGCTCTCCTACCCCATCCTGCAGGCGGCCGACATCCTCATGGTCAAGGGGGACGTAGTGCCGGTGAGCAAGGACAACGCCTCCCACATCGAGCTGACGCGGGAGATAGCGCGGCGCTTCAACCGCCTCTACCGTCCCGTCTTCCCCGAGCCCGATTCGCCCATCGGGCCCCTGCTGGTGGGGCTGGACGGTCAGAAGAAGGCGTCCAAGTCCCTGGGCAACGTCATCCTGCTGTGTGACGATGCCGAGACGGTGCGGCGCAAGGTGCGCAGCATGTTCACCGACCCCCTCCGCATCCATGCCCATATCCCCGGCCGCACCCGCGGCAACCCCGTCTTCATCTACCACGACTTCTTCAACGACGACCGGGCGGAGGTGGAGGAGCTGAAGCGGCGCTACCGCCGCGGCAAGGTGGGCGACGTGGAGGTGAAGGAGAAGCTGGCCCGGGCCATCAACCGCTTCCTGGAGCCCATCCGCCAGCGGCGGGCCTACTTCGCCGCCCGCCCCAAGCTCATCGAGGAGATCGTCTACGAGGGGTCGCGGCGGGCACGGGCCGAGGCCCAGAAGACCCTGCAGGAGATGCGGGAGGCCATGGGCCTGACCCACTTCCGTCGGGAGGGGGCACCCTGAGCGGCTACTGGCCGTCCCTGGCCCAGGTGGAGGCCCTGGCCCGGGAGGGCAGGGGCAACCTCTGCCCCGTGCTGCGGGAGGTGCCCGCCGACCTGGAGACGCCCGTCTCGGCCTTCCTGAAGGTGGCCCGGGGCGCCTACTCCTTCCTGCTGGAATCGGTGGAGGGCGGGGAGCGGCTGGCCCGCTACAGCTTCATCGGCACCGAGCCTTACCGGGTGCTGCGCCAGGGCCCCTACGCCCACCCCTGGGACGGCTCCGACCCCCTGCGAGAGGTGGAGTCGGAGCTGTCCCGCTTTCGCCTGGCCCTGCCTGCCGATGGCCCCGTCCCGGCCCTGCCCAGCTTCACCGGCGGAGCTGTGGGCTACCTGGCCTGGGAGTGCGTGCGCTACTTCGAGCCCAAGGTGCCTGTCCGCCCCGAGGACCCCCTGGGCGTGCCCGAGGCCCTGTTCCTGTTTGTGGACACCCTGCTGGTGTTCGACCACCTGCGCCACGTGGTGAAGGTGGTCTCCCATTGCCGTCTGGACGGGGAGGTGGAGGCCAGCTACCGCCAGGCCTGCTGGCGCATCGAGGAGCTGGTGGCCAGGCTCTCGCGGCCGCTGCCGTCCCAGCCCTACCCCGTGCGACGGGGGGCCGCCCCCGCCGGCTTCGCCGCCAACATGGACCGGGAGGGCTTCCTGTCCATGGTGGAGCGGGCGCGGCAGTACATCATCGCCGGCGACGTCATCCAGGTGGTGCTGTCGCAGCGGCTGTCGCGCCCCACCGCCGCCCACCCCTTCTCCATCTACCGGGCGCTACGGGCGGTGAACCCCTCCCCCTACATGTACTACCTGCACCTGGGCGACTTCCAGGTCATCGGCGCCTCCCCCGAGATGCTGGTGCGGGTGGAGGGGGGCGAGGTGGTGACCCACCCCATCGCCGGCACCCGGCGGCGGGGGCGGACGGCCGAGGAGGACGCCGCCCTGGAGGAGGAGCTGCGGGCCGACGAGAAGGAGCGGGCCGAGCACCTGATGCTGGTGGACCTGGCCCGCAACGACATCGGCCGGGTGGCCCTGCCCGGCACGGTGCGGGTGCCCCAGTTCATGGAGGTGGAGCGCTACTCCCACGTCATGCATCTGGTCTCCCACGTCACGGGGCGGCTGCGCCCCGACCTCTCCTGCTACGAGGCCCTGCGTGCCTGCTTCCCCGCCGGCACCGTCTCGGGGGCGCCCAAGATACGGGCCATGGAGATCATCGCCGAGCTGGAGCCTGAGCGGCGGGGGCCTTACGCTGGGGCCGTGGGCTACTTCGACTACTCCGGCAACATGGACACCGCCATCACCATCCGCACCGTGGTGCTGAAGGAGGGCCTGGCCTCGGTGCAGGCGGGGGCAGGCATCGTCTACGACTCGCTGCCGGAGCGGGAGTTCGAGGAGACCATGAGCAAGGCGGCCGCCCTGCTGGCGGCCATCGAGCGGGCCGAGGCGGCCGAGGCGGAGATGGTCACCGGCAGCCTGGGCTACTAGGGGGAGAGGGTGGAGCTGCTCTTTCTGCTGCCGGAGCCCCTGCGCAATCTGTGGCGGCACCGGCTGCGCACCAGCCTGACGGTGCTGGGCATCACCATCGGCATCTTCGCCCTGGTGGTGCTGGGCGCCCTGGCCGAGAAGGTGAATTCGCTAGTGCAGGGCGGGGAGGAGTACCTGTCCAACCGCATCGCCATCACCGACAAGGGCGGTGGGCACCCCTTCTTCGGGGGCTTCGGCCTGGTGCCGGTGTCCTTCGCCAACAACGTGCGCCAGGTGCCGGGGGTGGCCTGCGTGGAGACCAGCATCAACCTGCTGCTGGACCCGGAGGACGGCGCCTCGTTGGGCATGCCCCAGCTCATCTCGGGGGTGGTGGTGGAGGAGGTCCAGGAGTGCCAGGAGAAGGCCCCTGGGCCGGTGGAGCTGAGCTTCGCCCAGGGCGACTGGTGGCGGCAGGAGGAGCGGGGGGTGGCCGTCCTGGGGGCCGACGTGGCCCGCCGCCTGAAGGCCCGGGTGGGGCAGACGGTGGCCCTGCGCGACCGCCCCTTCCGCGTGGTGGGGGTGCTGGAGCGCACCCTCACCGGCCCCGACAACATCGCCTACGTGCCCCTGGACGACGCCCGCCTGCTGCTGGGGGAGTCCCGCCTCTTCTTCGCTGAGGTAGACCTGTCGGACAAGGTGGACACCGTCTTCGCCGTGGTGCAGCCGGGGGTGGACGGCGACCGCCTGGCCAGCGACATCGAGGCCCGCTACCCCGACATCCGCGCCCTGGGGCCCAGCGAGCTGAAGGAGCCGCTACAGACCAGCAACCTGGTCTTCCAGTTCATCATCGTGGGGGTGGCTATGATCGCCCTCATCGTGGGGGGACTGTCGGTCATCAACACCATGGTCATGTCGGTGGCCGAGCGGGTGCGGGAGATAGGCATAAAGAAGGCGGTGGGGGCCAGCGACGGCGACATCCTGCGCGAGTACCTGGCCGAGGCGGTGGCCATCGGCGCCCTGGGCGGCCTGCTGGGGCTGGCGGTGGGCTGGCTGGCCGTCAACGTCCTCAACGACTTCGCTACCCAGGCCACCGGCGGCCCCATCTTCCAGGTCACCCTGCGGCTGGCGGCCGGCTCGGTGGCCTTCGCCGCCGCCCTGGGGGCGGTGGCCGGGCTGCTGCCCGCCTTCCGGGCGGCGCGGCTGCGGCCGGTGGAGGCGCTGCGGGCCGAGTGAGGGGGGGAGCATGGCGCAGGAGAGGGCGGCCGGCCAACTGCTCCAGGCGGACGAGGCCATCATCCAGGCGCGGGGGCTGGTCAAGACCTACCGCCTGGGGGCCAGCGTCGTGCGGGCCCTGGACGGGGTGGACCTGACGGTGGCCCGCGGCGAGCTGATGGCGGTGATGGGGCGCTCGGGCTCCGGCAAGACCACCCTGCTGAACGTGCTGGGGGGCCTAGACCGCCCCGACGCCGGACAGGTGCTGGTGGACGGGGTGGACATCGCCCGCCTCAACGGGCGCCGACTGCCGCAACTGCGTCGCCAGAAGGTGGGGTTCGTCTTCCAGGAGTTCAACCTGATCCCGACCCTCACCGCCCTGGAGAACGTGGAGCTGCCCCTGCGCTACGCCGGGGTGCCCAGGGGGGAGCGACGCCGTCGGGCCTTGGAGGCCCTGGCCCTGGTGGGGCTGGCCGGGCGCGCCCGCCACCGCCCCGCCCAGCTCTCGGGCGGGGAGCAGCAGCGGGTGGCCCTGGCCCGCGCCCTGGTCAACCGCCCCGCCATCGTCCTGGCCGACGAGCCCACCGGGGAGCTGGACAGCCACACCTCCGCCCAGGTGATGGAGCTGGTGCAGCGGCTGAACCGGGAGCTGGGGCAGACCTTCGTCATCGTCACCCACGACCCTGCGGTGGCCCAGCGCTGCCGACGAGTGGTGCGCATGGAGGACGGGCGCATCGTCAGCGACCAGCGCCAAGAGGAGTGAAAGGTGATCCTTTTAATCGATAACTACGACAGCTTCACGTATAACCTCTACCAGTACCTGTCGGAGCTGGGGGCCGAGGTGCGGGTGGTGCGCAACGACCGCACCACCGTGGAGGACGTGGAGGCCCTGCGTCCCCGGGGCATCGTCATCTCCCCCGGGCCCTGCACGCCGCGGGAGGCGGGCATCTCGGTGGAGCTGGTGCGGCGGCTGGCTGGCAGGGTGCCCATCCTGGGCGTCTGCCTGGGCCACCAGTGCATCGGCGAGGCCTTCGGCGGGCGGGTGGTGGGTGCAGGCGAGATCGTCCACGGCAAGACCTCCCTGGTCCACCACACGGGCCAGGGGGTGCTGCGGGGCCTGCCCGACCCCTTCCCGGCCGTCCGCTACCACTCCCTGGTGGTGGAGCGGGACTCGCTGCCCGAGGAGCTGGAGGTGACGGCCTGGACGGAGAAGGGGCTGGTGATGGGCCTGCGCCACCGCCGCCTGCCGGTGGAGGGCGTCCAGTTCCACCCCGAGTCCATCGCCACGCCGGTGGGCAAGCAGATACTGCAGAACTTCCTGGACTCCCTATGATCCGCGAGGCCATCGCTGCCCTGGTGAACGAGGGCCGCCACCTGTCGGAGGAGGAGGCGGCGGCCGTCATGACCGAGGTGATGGAGGGGCAGGCGACCCCCGCCCAGCTAGGGGCCTTCCTGGTGGCCCTGCGCCTGCGCGACGAGACGGTGGACGAGCTGGTGGGGATGGCCCGCGTCATGCGCCGCTTCGCCCTGCGCGTGCCGCTGGAGCCACCCCTTCTGGACACCTGCGGCACCGGCGGCGACGGCCGCGGCACCTTCAACGCCTCCACGGCGGCGGCCATCGTGGCGGCAGCGGCAGGGGCGCGGGTGGCCAAGCACGGCAACCGGGCCGCCTCCTCCCATTGCGGCTCCGCCGACCTGCTGGAGGCCCTGGGCGCCCGCATCGAGCTGGGGCCGGAGCAGGTGGCCCGCTGCGTGCGGGAGGTGGGCATAGGCTTCATGTTCGCCCCTGCCTTCCATCCGGCCATGCGGCACGCCGCCGCCCCCCGGCGTGAGATCGCCCTGCGCACCGTCTTCAACCTGCTGGGGCCCCTCACCAACCCGGCCGGGGCCAGCCACCAGCTCCTGGGGGTGCCCGAGGCCGCCGTGGGCGAGAAGGTGGCCCAGGCCCTCCTGCGCCTAGGCGCCCGTCGCGCCCTGGTGGTCCACGGCAGCGACGGCCTGGACGAGGTGAGCCCCTCGGCCCCCACCCTAGTCTGGGAGGTGACGGGGGGCGACGTCCGCCACTACCGGCTCACCCCCCAGGACGCGGGTCTGGAGCCGGTGCCCCTGACCGCCGTCTGCTCCAGCGACCCCCAGCAGAACGCCCGTCTGCTGCGGTCGCTGCTGGCGGGTGAGAGGGGGCCGCTGCGGGACTTCGTGCTGCTCAACGCCGGGGCAGCGCTGCTGGCCGCCGAGCTGGCCGGCGACCTGAGGGAAGGGGTAGCCCTGGCCGCCGAGGCCATCGATAGCGGGGCCGCCGCCCGCAAGCTGGAGCAGTTCGTGGCCACCACCCAGAAGCTTGCCTCCTAAGCGAGAGACTAGCAGCTATACTTAGGATGACCTCTGAAGCTAGTCCTCGCTGGAGGTGGAACTATGACTTGGGCCACCTTACGAGCAGCAGGATTAGGACTGGCGGCGCTCGCAACTGGAGGGGTGCTAGCTCTAGTGCTAGTCGCTTACCTTGACCTGCGATCGGATGTGAGCGCATTGACTCATAATCAGCTTTGGCAGTTGACCACGCGATTGGAGCAACTAGAAGCAAGATTGCATTCCCTTGAAACTACCCCGGGTATCGTGGGGCCAACCGGTCCGCCTGGGCCTCAAGGGCCCCCCGGCCCGCCCGGCCCGCGGGGCGAGCCAGGGCCCCAAGGGCCGCCTGGCGAGCGTGGCCCAGCAGGCCCACCTGGGCCGCAGGGGCCTGCTGGACCGCCTGGCCCGCCAGGAGCTATTACCAATGCGGATCGATTTGTCAGGCGTGATATCCTGAGCTTGCAGGGCACCTTGAACTTGGACAACTTGGAGGACTGCGTGAATGATCTAAGGAATGCAGTTGAGGCTATAGATCGGTCGCTCGACAGTCTTGCCAATGCGGTGAGAACGGGGGGGTTCTGGTTCCCTCCGATTGTGTCCGTATCTTCTAGTTGTCGGTTCGTGGTTGGGTTCTGAGCGTTGCTAAGGTGAGCCCCCCCTCTGTGCTGGACGAGATCGTGGCCCACAAGCGGCGGGAGGTGGCCGCCGCCAAGGAGCGTCTGCCCCTGCATGAGCTGGAGCGGCGGCTGGCAGAGGCGCCCCCCCTGCGCCCCTTCGCTGCCGCCCTGCAGAGGCCGGGCCTGGCCCTCATCGCCGAGGTGAAGGCCAGGAGCCCGTCGCGGGGCGTCCTGCGAGAGGGCCTGGAGCCGGTGCCCTTGGCCACGGCCTACGCCCGCGCCGGGGCGGCCGCCATCTCCGTCCTCACCGACCAGCGCTACTTCGGCGGCTCCCTGGAGCACCTGCGCCAGGTGCGCCGCGCCCTGCCCCAGGGCCCGCCCCTGCTGCGCAAGGACTTCGTCCTCGACCCCTATCAGGTCTACGAGGCGCGGGAGGCCGGGGCCGACGCCGTCCTGCTCATCGTGGCCGCCCTGGAGCGGCGGGAGCTGGCCTCCCTGCTGCAGGCGACCAGGGAGCTGGGGATGGACGCCCTGGTGGAGGTCCACGACGAAGGGGAGCTGGCGATGGCCCTGGCCGTCGGGGCCACCCTCATCGGCATCAACAACCGTGACCTGCGCACCTTCCAGGTGGACCTGGAGACCACCGCCCGCCTGCGCCCCCTCATACCGCCGGGGGTGACGGTGGTGGCCGAGTCGGGCATCCAGCGGCGGCAGGACGCCGCCCGTCTGGCCGCCCTGGGGGTGGACGCCGTCCTGGTGGGGGAGGCGCTGGTGACGGCCCCCGACCCGGCCCAGAAGCTGCGGGAGCTTACCTGCCGCGACTGACCATGGGCCGCTATGACTGCGGCAGCGCCGCCGTTGCATGATGGGCCTGCCTGAGGTGGAGGCGGTGGGTGCCGGCCCCTGTCTGGTCAAGATCTGTGGGGTGGTGGAGCCCCAGCACGCCCGGGCAGCGGCCGCCCTGGGGGCCGACTTCGTGGGGGTGGTGTTCGCCCCCAGCCGTCGCCAGGTGACCCTGGGCCAGGCCCAGAAGATCGCCATCGCCCTGGGCAAGCTGGACCGTCCCCCCCAGCCCCTGAGCGCTCCCGTCACCGCCGCCGACATCGAGCGGCTGCTGGCCCGCTCCCGTCCCCTGCTGGTGGGGGTCTTCGCCGACCAAGATGCCGACACCATCAACGCCATCGCCGACCAGTGCCGCCTGGACATCGTCCAGCTCTCGGGCTCGGAGCCCTGGGACATGTGCTTCCAGCTCCGCCGCCCCGTCTTCAAGTGCCTGAAGGTGCGGCCCGGGCAGAGGGCGGCCGAGGTGCTGGCCGACATCGGCCCCGGAGCGGTGCCCCTGCTGGACCCCTACGTGGAGGGGGTCTACGGCGGCACCGGCCAGCTGCTGGACTGGGAGCTGGCAGCGGCGGTGGCCAGGGAGGTGCCGGTGGTGCTGGCCGGAGGGCTGCGGCCGGACAACGTGGCCGAGGCGGTGCGCCGGGTGCGCCCCTGGGCGGTGGACGTCTCCAGCGGCGTGGAGACGGAGGGAGTGAAGGACATGGACAAGGTGCGGGCCTTCATCCTGGCCGCCAAGGCCGCCCCCACCGCCCCCTGAGCCAGCACCGCCTGCCCTGCTCTGGCCACTTATTTTGTATTGTGACAAGACGTCTTAAGACGTCTCTTGACCGTGGTCGTGGCCGTTGCTACCATGGGGGCAGGCGCTACTTGCCGGGGTGAGGGTAGTGAAGATAGGCGAGGTGGCCAAGCGGCACCGTCACCCCTACCTCTCCGAGCTGAAGGCCAAGGTGCTGGCCTACCTGGAGCAGCACCCGGACGAGGTCTTCACCTACCGTGACCAGGCCCTGGCCCAGGAGGTGGGCGCCAAGCCCTCGGCGGTGGCCTGGACGCTGTGGTGGCTGCACCGCCAGGGGCTCATCGCCAGGGCAGAGGTGGACGCCCGCGTCTACTTCGGCACCCGTGGCGCCATCGCCGCGCTGCGGCGGCGCCTGGGCGTCACCGCGGACGACGTCATGGCCCAGGTGGACGAGTTACGCGAGCGCATCAGGGCGCGGGTAGGCAACATCGACGTGGTCGCCCTCCTGGACGAGGTGCGCGGCCCCTGGGAGTAGCGGCCGGCGTGGCCAGCACCCTTTGCCTGGATGCCAGCTTCCTCCTGGCCTGCCTGCTGCCCGAGGAGCTGTCGCAGCGGGCACGCCGTCTCTGGGACAGGTGGCAGGCCGAGGGGGCGCAGTTGGTGGCGCCCCGCCTCTTCGTCTACGAGGTCATCGCCGGGCTGAGCAGGGCAGTGCAGCGGGGCAGGATCTCCCAGGAGGAGGGCGGCCGGGGCTTTGCCCTGTTTCTGCAGCTCCTGCATAATATCCAGCTGCTGGAGCCGGCGGGTCTGCTGGACAGGGCCTGGGACATCGGCAAGCGGCTGGGCAAGGCCCGGCTCTACGACGCCTTCTACCTGGCCCTGGGGCTACTCCTGGACTGCGAGGTGTGGACGGTGGACCGCCGCCTCTACGAGCGGGCCCTGCCCCTCTTCCCCCTCATGCGCTGGGTGGGCCATGTCCAGGGCTGAGGGCAGCCTGCCCGACGCCTCCGGCCGCTTCGGCCCCTTCGGCGGCCGCTACGTGCCCGAGACCCTCATGGCCGCCCTGCAGGAGCTGGAGGAGGCCTATCTGGCCGCCCGGGCAGACCCTGCCTTCCAGGCCGAGCTGGACTCCCTGCTGCGGGACTACGCTGGCCGCCCCACCCCCCTTTACTTCGCCCGCCGCCTGACGGAGCGCCTGGGGGGCGCCAGGATATACCTGAAGCGGGAGGACCTGGCCCACACCGGCGCCCACAAGATCAACAACGCCCTGGGCCAGGGGCTGCTGGCCAGGCGCCTGGGCAAGGGACGCATCGTGGCCGAGACGGGGGCCGGACAGCACGGGGTGGCCACCGCCACCGTCTGCGCACTCCTGGGCCTGCAGTGCGTGGTCTATATGGGCGCCGAGGACATGCGCCGCCAGGCCCCCAACGTCTTCCGCATGCGCCTGCTGGGGGCCGAGGTGCGGCCGGTGGAGTCGGGCAGCCGCACCCTCAAGGACGCCATCAACGAGGCCCTGCGCGACTGGGTGACCAACGTCGGCACCACCCACTACCTGCTGGGCAGCGCCGTGGGCCCCCACCCCTACCCCATGCTGGTGCGCGACTTCCAGTCGGTCATCGGCCGCGAGGCGCGGGAGCAGATGCTGGCCCGCGAGGGGCGCCTGCCCGACTACGCCGTGGCCTGCGTGGGCGGCGGCTCCAACGCCATCGGCCTCTTCCACCCCTTCCGCGACGACCCCGAGGTGCGGCTGGTGGGGGTGGAGGCGGCCGGCCGCGGCCTGGAGACGGGCCAGCACGCCGCCAGCCTGGTGGCTGGCCGACCGGGGGTGCTGCACGGCGCCTACTCCTACCTGCTGCAGGACGAGCACGGGCAGGTGCTGGGCACCCACTCCATCTCTGCTGGGCTGGACTACCCGGGGGTAGGCCCCGAGCATGCCTATCTCAAGGAGACGGGCCGCGCCCACTACGTGGCCGTGGGCGACCGGGAGGCGCTGGAGGGCTTCACCCTGCTGGCCGAGACGGAGGGCATCCTGCCCGCCCTGGAGCCGGCCCACGCCATCTACCACGCCGCCCGCCTGGCGGCTGGCCTGCCGCCCCAGGCCATCGTCCTGGTCTGCCTATCGGGTCGGGGGGACAAGGACCTGGCAGTGGTGGCCCAGGCCCTGGGGGTGGAGGCCTAGGCGTCGGGGCCCCGCCAGGCCGTCCGCACCTTGTAGACGGGCAGACGGGTGTCCAGGGCCTCGATGCCCACTACCTCCAGCCCGTCCACCTGGGCCGAGGTGGTCAGGTGCTTCTGCACCAGCCGGCCCAGGGGCTGGGCGGCCACCGTGGCCAGCATGGCCGCCAGCACTGCCTGGGGCAGCCGCTCCCAGCGCCCCGAACGCCTGCTCACCAGGAAGGCTGCCAGCCCCGTCAGGATGCCCGTCAGGGAGAGGTTGGTGCCGCAGAGGGGGGAGATGGCCAGGTAGGACTCCCCCCGCCGCAGCCTGAGGAGGGCCTCCAGGGCCGCCGCCTGCAGGTCCTCCGGCCCCACCCGCCCCACGATGTAGAAGCCGTCGGCACTGGCCCGCCCCAGCAGCTGCACCGGCCGGCCGCTGCGGGCCAGCAGCACGGCGATGGTGGCGTGCTCCAGGGCGTGGTTGCGGCGCACCGCCCGCAGGTGGCGCAGCAAGGCAAGCATCATTTCTTGGCCTCCTCGGCCGCGGCGGCGGCCTCCCGCGCCCGCTGGCCCCACAGCTCCCGCAGCCGCCGTCCGTAGTACCAGAGGACGGCCAGGGCCAGCAGGGCGGCCAGGGGCAGGCTCACCGGCCGGAACCAGCCCATCAGCCGCTCCCAGTGCTCCCCCAGCAGGTAGCCGGCCCCGGCCAGCCCCAGCGACCAGGGATAGGAGCCCAGGAAGGTGAGGACGCTGAAGCGCAGCAGATCCATGCGCGCCACCCCCGCCGGCAGGCTGATGAAGGTGCGCACCACCGGCAGCAGGCGCGAAAAGAAGGCAGCCGCCTCCCCGTAGCGGCCGAAGAAGCGGTCGGCCAGGGCCAGCTCCCCCGGCGTGATGAGCAGGTAGCGGCCGTAGCGCAGCAGCAGGGGGCGGCCGGCCCAGGCGCCGGCGGCGTAGGCCAGCAGTGAGCCCAGCAGGTTGCCCAGGGCGCCGTAGAAGGCGGCCAGCAGCAGCCACTGGGCCCCCAGCCCCTGGTCCCGCACCAGGAACCAGCCGGCCAGGGGCATGATGACCTCGCTGGGGAAGGGGATGCAGGCGCTCTCGACGGCCATCAGCACCACCACCCCTGGCCAGCCGATGGCCTCGTAGAGGTGGCGGGCCAGCTCCAGCAGCCGCTCCTCGATGCCGGACATCACCGTCCAGTATGCCAGGGGCCGGCCCCCCAGGCCAGGGCGAGGCCGAGGGCTTCGCCCGTCCCGGCCGAAAAGCGCACAGCGCCGGGTCGGGCATGGCGGCCTGCCGCGCTGAGGAAAATATCCTCCCCCTCTTGACGACGGCCGGGAGGGGCTGTATCCTTCTGGCAGATTTTTAGACTGAAGGGTATCGAACGATGCGTATGTTACGACAGGCAGGTCGAAAGGCCAGCGGGGCCGGTAGGGAAGG
>Ga0066183_1000029_pt1 | contig 13192 bp, 17 predicted proteins | sample FaiFalFF_MnMetaG_2_FD_58704 | JGI IMG/M metagenome (GOLD analysis project Ga0066183, IMG submission 58704) | Freshwater microbial communities from Yellowstone National Park, Wyoming, USA - Fairy Falls C (FF_Mn_C) (version 2) (version 2) | ecosystem: Environmental > Aquatic > Freshwater > Lotic ... | reverse complement strand
TAGATGCTAGTCTTAGGCTTCTTGCTGAGTAGTAAAGATATATGGCATATATCTTAAGTAAATATAGTGTTCTATTACGTATAGATAGCATAATATAATTTAGTAATACTTGCTCTTAAGTTAAGAGCCCATATGAATTAATTATTCTTACAGGATGAATGATTCTAGTATATTCAGTGAACAGTATCTGATAGAATTAGTGTATAGTATGCTTGCCCTACGGAGATACCTGCATCACCTGCAGGTACAATGTTGTTATATACAAATCTTATACTACTGTTAACCTTCTTTATCTCTTGCATGAGAACTCTTGTAATAATCTCATTATATGCAACCCCTCCAGAGAAGCCTATCGTATCTATACCGTATCTCATAGCGTTCTCTACAGCCAACTCAGCTAGCCCCTTTGCTATGTACATATGTGCACTATATGCAAGATCTCTTACCTTGAACCTATTCATATTATAGAATATCTCTTCCAGTAGATACCTTGTATCCAGTACAGAGGAGCTTATGCGTGGATCTAAGTGCAGTACATCCTCTCCATCTACAGCTACAGACTCGAGCATCATCGCTGGTTCACCCTCATAGGTTCTTCTATCTGATATATTCAGTAAGAATGATATAGCATCAAGCACTCTCCCAGTACTGCTTGTCTTTATATACTTACCCTTACTCAGTAACTCTAGTATAGAATCTAACTCTCTCCTGCCATAAGGTAATGCATGAGATCTCTCGTACAGATACTCCTCTAAACCATCCATACCATACAGTATACCTGCTACCATGCGTAATGGATAGTATGTGGCAAGATCACCACCTATCATAGGATGCTCCATAAGGTGAGCAACTCTAGTGTATCTGCTGCCTTCAACAAAGAAGACCTCTCCTCCCCATACATTACCATCCAATCCATAACCATTACCATCACACACTACTCCTATCATACTATCTCTACTACTCTCAAGCATAAGAGTTGCTGTATGAGCATGGTGGTGCTGTACCCTAACTATATCAGCACCAATCTCTTCTGCTAATCTGTATGCAAATGATGTTGTAGGTATAGATGGGTGTATATCACATGCTATTATATCAGGTCTTACATCGATTAGTCTACAGAGCTTCTCTACTACATCTCTCATGTATGTGTATACCTTAGGGGATTCTATATCGCCTATATGTTGTGATTGTACTATCTTATCTCTAGATAGTAATGATATGGTAAGATTCAAGTGTGCGCCAACTGCAAGCACAGATTTATCTGCAATTCTATTAAGTACTATTGGAGAGGGCACGTAGCCTCTAGACCTCCTTATTATAGATACATTCCCATTGTTGACTTTAACTACAGAGTCATCAGATCCATTGATGATATCTCTATCATGTATAAGAAAGTAATCAACGAATCTCAACTTCCTTAACGCTTCTTTCTCATCCACTATGATTGGCTCGTTACTAGAGTTAGCACTGGTCATAACGATAACCTTAATACTCATATCATTGAAGAGCAGATGATGTAACCCAGTATAAGGCAGCATTACACCAATAGTATGCAGATATGATACAAGGGGAGAGAGATCATAATCTTTGCTCTTTCTTAAAAGGACTATCGGTCTTATATACGATCTTAATATACTCTCTTCATATCTATCCACCAGAGCGAACTCCTTCACAGTATCTATATCTCTTGCCATTACGGCAAATGGCTTCCTCTCCCTCCTCTTACCTATCCTTAACCTTGCTATTGCATCAGAGTCATACGCAGATACTGCTATATGGAATCCTCCTATACCCTTTATTGCTACTATCTTCCCATCTTCAAGCAGTCTACATGTCTTCATTATAGGATCCCCATCATCTACTCTAACCCCATCACTATCAAGCAAGTATAACGATGGACCACATCTATGGCATGATATACTCTCTGCATGGAACCTCCTATTCAGAGGGTCTGTATACTCATTACGACAATCATCGCACATGATGAATCTATTCATGCTTGTATTCACTCTATCGTATGGCATGGAGTGTATCATACTGAACCTTGGTCCACACTCGGTACATGTTATAAAGAAGTAATTGTACCTTCTATCATCTCTAGAGGATAATTCATTAACACATGCATCACATATGGCTATATCTGGAGGTATGGATAACTCTCTACCCCTATACTCTATGCTACTCTCCATTATAGTAAATCCACTCAGATCTCCTCTCGCTGTTTCCCTTCTAATGTAGATACCATGATACTCTACCAATGGTGGTCTCTTACACTTAAGATCATCAACGAATCTATCAATATCTTCCATTCTACCTTCAACTAATATCTCCACAGAACCATCTGCCATATTCCTTACATAGCCATTGAGATTATTCGCTACTGCTATCCTGTATACAAACGGTCTGAAGCCTACACCCTGTACTCTGCCACGTACATGTAGTATGTAACGTATCATTCCTTCATCTCTGTAAGGGGATATATATGATACTCTGCGTAGTTATATACTGGCATGCCTGCTATGAGTCTATCTAATTCATCGTTGGACTCCACATCGAATATCCATGCACCACCATGCCTCCCTACTATATGGTAATATGACTCTAACTTGCCTTGCCTTTTGAGGCTCTTAGCGTAATCCCTTAGACCCAGTACAGCCTTTATTACTGCAGGATTCATATCCCTCTGCATAAAGTACCATATGACCAAGAACTTCATATATCTATCTATCTTATATGTCCTCATTTAAAAGCTTAAATAGATAGTTGTACATAAATTAGATCATGTTTATACTCGAGAGGGAGGATTTTGATGGTCTCTTCGATGCTTTAACTGTTAAAGGATATCAGATCATAGGTCCTACAGTGAAGGACTCTGCTATAGTGTATGATAGGATAAGGTCTGTAGATGATCTCCCTATTGGAGTAACAGATTATCAGGATAAAGGAGTATATAGACTAGAGAAGAGGAGTGATAGAGCATTATTCGGTTACGTTGTAGGTCCTCATTCATGGAAGAGTTATCTATTCCCACCAAGGATAAGACTATTCAGAGCAGAGAGGAAAGGTGATACCTTTGATATAATGGAGGATCATCATGATCATGATGATACCAGATACGCATTCATAGGGGTTAGAGCATGTGAGGTCAATGCAATAAATATACAAGATAGAGTATTCCTACACGATAGATTCAAGGACCCTATATACGAGATGAGGAGGAAGAACATACTCATAGTAGCAGTTAACTGCACAGTATCAAGTAATACATGCTTCTGTACATCGATGAATACAGGTCCAAGGGTAGAGAAAGGCTATGATCTAGCATTAACTGAGATACTAGAGCCTAGACATCATTTCATTGTAGAGGTGGGTAGTGATAAAGGCTATGAAGTGCTCAGAGCACTCAAGTATAGAGAGGCTACAGATGATGAGATAGCATATGCTATAAACATGATAGAGAGTAATGCAAGGAGCATGAGGAGGAGTATGGATACCCAAGGGATAAAGGAGTTGCTATACAGTAGTTATGAGAGTGAGCACTGGAGGAGCGTTGCGGAGCGCTGTCTATCATGCACAAACTGTACCATGGTATGCCCTACATGCTTCTGCAGTAATGTTGAGGATATAACAGATCTTAAAGGAGGGTATACAGAGAGATGGAGGGTATGGGATTCATGCTTTACCAACGATTTCACATACGTGCATGGTAATCCAAGTATAAGAGGCTCTACCGCATCCAAGTATAGGCATTGGATAGTACATAAACTAGCCTCTTGGATAGACCAGTTCGGGACCTCTGGCTGTGTTGGCTGTGGTAGATGTATAACATGGTGCCCAGTTGGTATAGATATAACGGAGGAGATAGCATCACTACGTAAGGTGAAGAGCAATCAATGAGTATAGAGGATATCATAAGAAGGCATAGATTCTTCAGAGATACAAGTGATGAAGATGTAATGAGTATAGCGGTATATGCTAATGAGGTTACCTTCAACAAGGATGAGCTTATATTCAGGGAAGGAGACAAGGCTGATTCCCTATACCTAATAACCTATGGAAAGGTATCATTGGAGTTATCTACTGCACATAGGGGTAGAGTGATTATACAGACCATAGATAAGGATGATGTGTTAGGTGTATCATGGGTATCCCCTCCATACAGATGGCAGTTCGATGCAAGGGCACTCATGTTAACTAGGGCTATAAGGATAGATGCCTACAATCTTAGGAGGTTATGCGATGAGAATAACGCCTTAGGATATAGACTTATGAAAAAGATGATAGATGTAGTGATAAAGCGTATGCAGGCAGTAAGGTTACAACTACTGGAGATAGAAGAGATGTAGTATGGAGTATGGAGGATACATAGCTAATCCATACATACCAAGGATATACAAGGTAAAGAATGTGAAGAGGGAGACTTATAATACATTCACACTTGATGTTGAGGTAAATGACTTCAGATTCTTACCAGGGCAGTTCAATATGTTGTATGCATTTGGCATAGGAGAGGTTCCTATATCCATAAGTAGTGATCCAGCAGATACCCATATCATATCACATACAGTGAGGAGGGTAGGTTATGTAACCGATGCTATATGCAACCTTAAGAGAGGTGATAGTATAGGAATAAGAGGACCCTTCGGTAATCCATGGCCTATAGATGAGTGCAAAGGTAATGATATACTCATAGTTGCTGGGGGGTTAGGGTTAGCACCACTCAGACCACTCATATACCACCTGCTATCCTATAGGAGTAGATACGGGAGTGTAGAACTGCTATATGGTGCTAAGACACCAAAGGATATACTCTATAGTAAAGAGATAGCAAGATGGAGGGCTAGGTTCGATGTAGATGTATACTTGACAGTGGATAAGGCAGATAGCAATTGGTTCGGTAATGTAGGTGTCGTGACATCGCTCCTACGTAAGGTACATGCAGATCCATCACATACATACGTATTCATATGTGGACCAGAGATAATGATGCGATTCGTTGCCAAGGGATTACTTGATATGGGGTTCAGATCAAGCAATATATTCATATCTATGGAGAGGAATATGAAGTGTGCCATAGGATTATGTGGGCATTGTCAGTTCGGTCCAGAGTTCGTATGTAAGGACGGTCCTGTATTCAACTACGATAGAGTGGCGAGGCTTTTAAGTATAAGGGAGGTGTAGTTATATTATAGGTATGAGTATAAGTAAGAATAGAAGAAGGAGAAGGAGGTACAAGTTAGCCGTATGGAAGTTTGCATCATGCGATGGATGCCAACTTAGCATGCTAGATCTTGAGGATGAATTACTAATGTTAGCAGATAGTATAGAGATAGCATACTTCCTTGAGGCTAGCAAGAGCGTTGTAAGAGGTCCATACGATATATCCCTCGTAGAGGGTTCCATAACCACAGACAAGGATGTGGATAGGATAAGGAAGGTTAGGAGAGTGAGCAGATACCTTGTTAGTATAGGCGCATGTGCAACTGCTGGTGGTATACAGGCATTGAAGAACTTCAGAGATAACAAGGAGTTCTTAAGTATAGTTTACGCTAAGCCGGAGTACATAGATACTCTAGATACATCAAAGCCCATCTCAGAGTATGTAAGGGTAGACTTTGAACTCAGGGGATGCCCAGTAAATAAACATCAGTTACTTGAGGTAATATCATCTTTCCTTAACAATAAGAGACCCAACATAAGATCTCATAGTGTATGCATGGAGTGCAAGAGGCTCAACAACGTATGCATAATGGTTGCAGAGGGTGTACCATGTATGGGTCCAGTTACACATGCTGGGTGTAATGCTATATGCCCGTCATATAGGAGAGGATGCTACTCCTGCTTTGGGCCCAGTGAGAGTGCAAATGTAGCATCTCTAGTTAAGAGGTACAGGGATATGCTAGATGAGGAGTCTATAGTAAGACTCTTCAGAACTTTCAATGCATATGCCGAACCGTTCAGGGAGGTGAAGTGAGTTGAATCATGAGAAAGACAAGGGTGAAGTGAACGGTAATAAGGATAAGAAGAAGGAGAGTACTAGGGTTAAGGACTTTAAGGTAGAGTATCTAGCAAGGGTAGAAGGAGAAGGAGCTATGTATGTGAAGATAACAGATGGAGTAGTTAAGGATGTGAGACTCAAGATATATGAGCCTCCTAGGTTCTTTGAGGCGTTACTTAGAGGGAGGAGGTTCTCAGAGGCCCCTGATATAACTGCTAGGATATGTGGGATATGCCCTATAGCATATCAGATGAGTTCTATACATGCCATGGAGTATGCTGCAGGTATTAGAGTAGAAGGTATGATTAGACTGCTCAGACGCTTGGTATACTGTGGAGAGTGGATAGAGAGCCATGCATTACATGTATTCTTACTACATCTACCAGACTTCCTTGGTTATGCTAGTGCTATAGATATGGCTAAGGAGCATAAGGATCTGGTTAAGAATGGATTATCTGTTAAGAAGTTAGGTAATGACATTATATCTATAATAGGAGGAAGGGAGGTGCATCCTATAAACGTTAGAGTCGGAGGATTCTACAAAGCCCCAAGGGAGTATGAGTTACAGCAGTTATTGGATAGGCTTGATCGTGCTAAAGATACTATGGTAGATATAATAGGATTCTTGGCAAGACTCGAGTACCCTGATTTCGAGAGGGATTACGAGTTCGTTGCATTAAAGCATGAGGATGAGTATCCATTCAATGAAGGGAGGATAGTATCAAATAAAGGCTTGGATATAGAGGTTAAGGAGTTCGAGGAGCATATAATAGAGGAGCAGGTTGAGTACTCTAATGCATTACATTCTAGGATAAAGGAGCGTGGTTCCTACCTTGTAGGACCCATAGCAAGGTACAATCTTAACTACGATAAACTCCATGCATCAGTTAAGAGTATCAGTAGAGAGATAGGTCTAGGAGGCTACTGCAGTAATCCTTTCAAGAGTATACTCGTTAGAGCCCTAGAGATACTTTACGCTATAGAAGAAGCAAGCATTCTAATAAAGAAGTATAGGATGCCAGATGATCCTTACGTAGATGTTTATCCATCCAATGCTGTGGGCTACGGATGTACAGAGGCACCAAGGGGTATACTATACCATAGATATGTTATAGATGAGAATGGAATGATAAAGGAGGCTAAGATTATACCGCCAACATCACAGAACCAGAAGGCCATAGAGGAGGATCTGTACCACTTTGCTCAGAGGTATGTAAATCTTCCAGATGAAGAGTTGGTATGGAAGTGTGAACAGACAATACGTAACTACGATCCATGTATATCATGTGCCACGCACTTCTTGAAGGCTAAGATAGAGAGATAGATGGATGAAGGGAAAGAGAAAGAGCATACTGATAGCAGGTATAGGTAACATATACAGGAGGGATGATGGAATAGGGGTTTTAGTCGCTAGAGCGATAAAGGATAGAATAGATACCAAGAGCAAGAACGAGATAAGTGTAGATATAGTTGAGACGAACGATCATTCATCACTCATAGATGTACTACAGAGTTACGATAAGGTGATAATAATAGATGCTATAATGGGTAACTCTATGGATAGGATAGGTACTATACACACACTGAGTTATAGAGATATCATATGTAACAGTGGAGATAAGGTTGTAACATCCACACATACAATAGATCTAAGGGAGCTAGTTATGCTTATAGACATAATTTACAACGATGATAAGGATCTGATACTGCTAGGAATAGAGGGTTACGACTTTGGTATAGGAGAAGGATTATCCCCTGAGTTGAAGAATAGAATGGATGATATAGTATCTGCTATAATAGATAAGATAAATGAGTTTATATGTGATTAGTCTAGTAATTATAGTGAATTAGCTAGGGTTCTGTTAACTTAACGTTATCTCTGCATACTGAATATACATGCTTCCTAAAGTTAGAGCTCAGTGTAGAGAATATTTTTATATTATATTTTATATGCTATATTGCATATATGCATGAAATACACCTACTCAAGGATCTAATAAATAAACTTGAGCGTATAGCTGAAGAGAATGATGCTAATAGGATAGCCAAGATAAAGTTAAGATGTGGTGCATTATCTCATGTATCTCCAGAGTACTTGAGGTATCACTTTATGAATATGACCAAGGGGAGGGAGTTATTCAACGATACAGATATAGAGATAGAGGTTATGGAAGAGATAGATGACTATGCATACGATATACTCTTGGAGAGTGTGAGCCTTGAGTAGCTTAATATTCTTCAGATGAGTATATCTGATCAGCATGTGTATAGCATTACCTGCGAGGATAGTGAATATATCTAACTATGGTGATACTAGCATAGCAGAGGTTATACTCAACGATACTAGATTATATGTAGATATAACTTACGTACCAGAGGCAAAGGTAGGAGATTACATAATAGTCCATGCAGGTATAGGTGTTAGGATAGTGGACGAGGAGTATGCCAAGTATGTATACTCACTACTGGAAGAGTGAAGCGTTAAGTAAAGTAATAATATTACTGTAAGCAACTCTACTCATTGAGTAGGATAACACTTATGCACGGTGCTGGGGGTAGCCTCATGCACTCACTCATAAAGGAGCATGTAATCAAGATGCTCAGACCATACAAGAGCTTCGATGTTCCTCTTACTCTACTAGAGGACTCTGGCGTATGCAATGATATAGTATTCACAACGGATTCCTATACTGTGAAGCCATTGTTCTTCAATGGAGGGGATATAGGTAGACTAGCTGTCTCTGGCACAGTTAATGATATAGCAGTTACAGGGGGTAAGCCATTAGCATTATCACTCTCCCTTGTACTGGAGGAGGGCTTCCCGTTGGATGATCTGGATAGGATACTCACTAGTATAAACCTTACATGTAGAGAGGCAGATGTAGATATCATAACTGGGGATACCAAGGTTGTAGAGAGGGGGTCTCTGGATAAGATGATAATAAATACATCTGGTATAGGCACTAGGAACCCTTTACTTGATAGAAACCTTGAATACGTTAATAGAGGTTCAAGGTGGTTGTTAGCCTCAAATATAAGAGCAGGGGATAAGATCATACTATCTGGGAGCATAGCAGATCATGGTATGGCTATACTATCAGCAAGGGAAGGTTACAGCTTCGTATCTAACATAGCATCAGATGTAAGACCTCTCAATAGGCTGATAGATAGAGCATTAGAGGTAGGCGGGGTAGTATGCATGAAGGATCCTACTAGGGGAGGAATAGCCGATCTCCTTAACGAGTGGGCTGAGAAGTCACACCTTGGTATAACTATCTATGAAGAGAGTATACCTATAAGAGATGATGTGAAGGTAGCAGCATCATTCTTAGGTCTAGATCCACTTGAGATAGGCAACGAAGGGAAGGTGTGTATGGCTGTAGTTCCAGATATGGTAGATGAGGTACTTGATGCCATAAGGGAGTTGGATGAGGGAAAGGATGCCTGCATAATAGGCGAGGTTACGGATGAGTTCGATGTTGTAGCCATGAAGACCATAGTTGGGGGTACACGCATAATAGGTAGACCTGCTGGAGACCCAGTTCCTAGGATATGCTAATAGAATAGAGGAAGTACCATGTTCAGAGCTCCCTCTGAAGAGGATGTTAGTGTACTTAGATGCAGAGTATGCAACTCTACTCAATCTTTACCTATACACCATGGCAAGCCTATGGAGTATATACTCAAGGGTGTATTCTACAAGAGAGAGTATCTAATATGCAAAGAATGTAAACTTGAGATGGAGATACCAATGCACTGTGGTATACCAATGATATACAGCAAGAGTAAGTACAGAGATGTCAGGGAGAAGGGTTATGAGTAGTTATGAATGGCATATGCTCATGGCCAAATACATGATGGATATAGCAAGACGCAGTAAGCCTATAGCTGCTTCCTATGCACTCATAGTAGCGTTTGAGGAGATAGTAGATGCTTATGCTGCAATAGAGGATAAGCACTTTCATGAAGAGTACCTTGAGGATGCACATAAGAAGAGATTGGAGTGGATGAGTGAGCATAATATAATAGATAGATGGTATGAACTTACACATCTATGTAATCTGGTTGTAAGAGGTAGATACGAGTGTGTAGAGGATATCTTCAAGATAGTTCAAGATGTATATGCTAATCCAATTATGGTTAAATAAACTTATAAGCATGTTCAGCATCTTTACTCCATAGTATGTGTCTTGCGTTCCCTGCCAAGATAGTAGCAATAAACGATGATCATGCAGTGGTAGACTTTGGTGCTGGTGTTGTAAGGGATGATATAAACATATCACTCTTAGAGTCTGTGGATGTAGGGGATTACGTTCTTATCCATGCTGGTTACGCTATACAGATACTAGATATGGAAGAGGCCCAGAGGGTTATAAAGTACTGGAAGGATAATCTGATATGGAAGTGCGAGAGATGTTCTATAGCATATGAGTGTCCCTTGGGATCGATAGCGTTACAGCATATGGGTAAGAATACAAGTGGTCTAAATGATGGATGAAAGATACAAATACATACTAAACGAGTTCAGGGACCCCAAACTTGCTAATAGGATAGTAGAGAGGATACATGAGTACGCTGCTGCTATAGATGAGAACCTGCTCTTCATGCATATATGTGGGACACATGAATGGAGTATGACCCACTATGGGATAAGATCATTACTCCCTGAGAATATAGAGGTCAGGGCTGGACCTGGTTGCCCTGTATGTATAACTCCAGCATCTGATATAGATGCTATGGTTAACCTTGCACTTGAGGGTAAGTGTATATTAACCTATGGGGATATGGCAAGGGCTAAAGGCTCCAAGTATAGCCTATTAGATAGCAGGGCACTGGGAGGAGATGTTAAGCTAGTGTATAGTATAGAGGAGGCTGTAACCAAGGCAAGGAGGGAGCCTGAGAGGGAGTTCGTATTCTTTGCTGCTGGATTCGATACTACTGCACCTCTTACTGCATATCAAGTACTCAAGGGTATGCCTAGTAACCTTAGCCTCATGGTATCTTATAGATACATGCCTCCTATAGCAGGTGCAGTGTTGAGATCATCATTACTGGGCATAGATGGTATAATCAACCCTGGACACTCCTCCACGATAACAGGTATGAAGCCATACTATAGATACTTCCTTGAGACCAAGAAGCCACAGGTATTCTGTGGTTTCGAGCCTTTAGATCTACTGATAGGTATACTCATGCTACTCAAGCAGATAAAGGATGATATGCCTATGCTAGAGAACGAGTATACCAGATCTGTCACATGGGACGGTAATACTATAGCGCAGAAGAGTATGGAGAGGGTATTCGATCTTGATGATGGTTACCTTAGAGGCGTTGCCATTATACCAGAGTGTGGATTCATGCTCAAGGAAGAGTACAGGTATCTAGATGCTTATGAAAGGTATTCCTTGAATATAAAGAGGAAGGAGGCTAGGGATGAGTTCGTGCATGGTGCTAGATGTGGAGAGGTTATACTAGGCTTATGTGATCCTCCAGAGTGTCCATTGTACATGAAGGAATGTAAACCTTCTACTCCAAAGGGTCCTACCATGGTGTCGCAGGAGGGTACGTGTAAGATATGGGCTGAGCATAATATAATCAACTCCATATGCAGAATAAAACTATGAAGATAAGATTAAGATAATGACTAGTATAATGGTATGATCTACTTTATAGGAAACAGCTTCTGTAGATTATGCCAGAGTAGTAGAGATGCATTAGTTAAGGAGCTTACTATATGCTCCAAGGGCTTAGCATGCAGAGGATTACTGCTAGTTAAACATGGAGCAAGTGCAAGGTTACCCGGTGAGAGTAATGTAGTCTTCCATGATGGTTCTACTGCTATACTGGAGTGTATATACGATGATGAGGAGATGGATCTACATGCAAGAGTATATAAGAATAGACCTGATGTTAACTCCATATTACATGTAAAGAGTCCCATGATATATGCTGCAACCAAGGATGGTATGATAGATACCGTACATGCAGAGGCTACTCTAGTACTCAGTGATATAGTGCTTACAGAGGATAACTCCCCATCTAATATATCTAGAGCTGCAGTGGGTGAGCCTCTTAGACCTATAAGGATAATCATATGCAAGGATGAGGTATACAGTATAGGCGCATGCATACATGAATCGAGGGCGTTCATGGAGATAATGGATGAATGGGCTAGAGTCAAGGCTATCTCCAATGCATTGGGAGGAGCAAGGTATCCTATAACACTGGAGAGGCTAAGGAGTGTAGGTTCGAGGTATGTTAGAGCAATAAAGTTCGGTGGTAGGCTTGCAAGGTTGTAGATGTAAAGATAATGAGGAGAGGTACATTAAGACTGAGCTTGTAAGGTGTGTAAAGACTCTATTCTCAAAGGGTTACGTATCATCTGGTGGAGGTAACCATAGTATAAGGCTCAGAGATGAAGGAGATTATATGATATGGATAACACCCTCAGGCTATCCTAGATCACATCTTACAGTAGATGATCTAGTACTCATAGACAAGGATGGTAATCTACTCAGAGGAGACCTTAGACCTTCTATAGAGACACCATTCCATACAGAGATATACAGGGTTAGGAGTGATTTGAACGGTGTATCTCATGCACACTCTCCATATTCACATGCTCTTATCCAGACTCTTAGGATTAGGAAGGAGTATGAAGGGATATACAGAATAGACGATGAACTGCCAATAGATGTACCAGAAGCACTGGGGGATGTACCTGTACTGGAGTATAGGCAGTTAGGCTCTAGGGCTCTAGCCAGGCTTGTTGGAGATGCACTAAGGTTAAAACCCAACACTAGGATTATGGTTCTATTGGACCATGGGGTGATAGGAGTAGGTTCATGCATACACGAGGCTATGATGTATGTACAGCTACTTGAGGAGTGGGCTAGGTGTGTAGTGGTATCTATAAGACTTGATAAGGGATGATCATATTATCTCATTCCATACTATACATCTATTCCATCTTCGTATTCACTCACTTATTCATTCATTCATAATAGTTTTGTTTTTATAACCTCTAGGCTAATGAGTAGCATTCCTGCAACAGTTATAGTATGGGTTCTTCGGTGATGAGGGGAAGGGTAAGATAATAGCATACCTTGCATTGAATGATAAACCAAGCATAGTAGTAAGAGGGTTAGCAAAGAGCTATGTTGTGATGTAACCTAGTATCGCTAGCGATACAAT
>Ga0066183_1000028_pt1 | contig 13382 bp, 10 predicted proteins | sample FaiFalFF_MnMetaG_2_FD_58704 | JGI IMG/M metagenome (GOLD analysis project Ga0066183, IMG submission 58704) | Freshwater microbial communities from Yellowstone National Park, Wyoming, USA - Fairy Falls C (FF_Mn_C) (version 2) (version 2) | ecosystem: Environmental > Aquatic > Freshwater > Lotic ... | reverse complement strand
GCTGCTGGCAGAGGAGCCTCATCCCCGCCACTTCCTGCCCCGTTTCCACGCCCTCCACCGGGAACGCTACGCCCACGCCGACCCATCGCGGACGGTGGAGGTGGTGAACCTGCGCCTGAGGCTGCTCCTCCCCGGCAAAGAGGTATCGCTGCCGCCGTTGCCCGAGGGCGGCCCCGACCCTTCGCCTGCCCTCCTGGGCCGACGGCCCGTGTGGTTCGGGCGACGCCGCGAGGCCCTCGTCTACGCCCGCGATGCCCTGCGGGCCGGCAACCGCATCGTGGGGCCTGCGCTGGTGGTGCAGGACGACTCCACCACAGCTGTGCCGCCGGGCTGGCAGGGGACGGTGGACGGTAGTGGCAATCTGCTGCTGGAGCCAGCCAGGGCCTAGGGGCAGCGGCCCTGTCCCCTCGGGCCGTCCCGTCAGCTCTTGACGGAGATGCATCCGCTGCCGGTGATGGTGCCCCGGTAGAGGAAGTGGACCTGACGCAGGGCCGATTCCAGGTCGAACTCCGTCAGCGCCGAGATGGCGTCCCTGGGGACGATGACCTTGAACCAGCGCAGGGCGGCGCTCCCGGCCGTGTGCAGCACGCAGATGTTGGCTACGGTGCCGCCGATGATGAGGGTATCGATGCCGCGCACTCGCAGGTCGTGCTCCAGTGAGGTGCCGTAGAAGCCATCGTAGCGGCGCTTCTGGTAGACCAGCTCTCCGGCCTGAGGCGCGAGCTCTTCGATGACCTCCCAGCCCGGCGTCCCTACCAGGCAGTGTTCGCCGAACAGCTCGAACTCGGGGTCGCCGGGCAGGTGGGAGTCCTGAGTGTAGGCCACCGTCATGCCCGACTGGCGGGCCAGCTCCAGCAGGTGGCGCAGGGGAGGTATGGTCAGCTTGGCGGTGGGCACCACCAGCTTGCCTCCCTCCTTCACGAAGTCGTTCTGCATGTCCACGATGAGGAGAGCTGTGCGGTGCGGGTCCACCGTCACCTGTTCCGCCACCTCGTACTGGGGCACCTCGACGACGCGGTCCGCCATCTTCCCTCACCCCCGCATAGGTCCTTCCTGAGGATATTCTGGCACCTCGGGGGCCGGGCCGACTACAGGCGAGGGGGAACTGTCTCGTTCGTCCCTTCCGCCCTATCATGGCGGAGGAATCGTGGCGCAGGAGAGGAAGATGCCTGCCAGGCCAGACCCTGGTGAGCTGGCGATCGCTGCTGCGCTCTTCTCGTCGGTGGCCGAGGAGATGGGCGTGGCCCTGGGGCGAAGCGCCCACTCGCCTAACATCAAAGAGCGACGCGACTACTCTTGCGCCGTCTTCGACCCCCAGGGGAGGCTGGTGGCGCAGGCCGCTCACATACCGGTTCATCTGGGGGCCATGCCCGAGTCGGTGCGGGCCGCCCTCTCCTTGGCGCCCTTCCGGCCGGGCGACGTGGTCGTACTCAACGACCCCTACCTGGGAGGGACTCACCTGCCCGACATCACCATGGTCTCCCCCGTCTTCGTGGGGCGGCGGCTGGCGGGCTTCGTGGCCTGCCGCGCCCATCACGCCGACGTCGGGGGTATGTCGCCCGGCTCCATGCCTCTGGCCCAGGAGCTGTGGCAGGAAGGCATCGTCATCCCTCCCATCAGGCTCTACGAGGGCGGCAGGCTCGACAGGGGCGCCTACGAGCTGATCCTTCGCAACGTGCGAACCCCTGAGGAGAGGCGGGCCGATCTGGATGCCCAGATGGCCGCCCAGAGCATCGGCCAAGAGCGGCTGCGAGAGCTGTGCCAGCGCTACGGCCTGGGCCGGGCCCTGTCCCTCATGGAGGCCCTGCAGGACTACGCCGAGCGAATGACCAGGGCGGCCATCGCCCGCATCCCGGACGGCGACTACGAGTTCGAGGACTTTCTGGACGACGATGGCATCGGCCCTGACCCGCTGCCAGTGCGCGTGAGGGTCTCGGTGCGGGGCGAGGAGATGGTGGTGGACTTCAGCGGCAGTGCCCCCGAACGCCCCTCCTCCATCAATGCCGTGGCCGCCGTCACCCGTTCGGCCGTCTACTACGTCGTGCGGTGCCTGCTGGACGAGTCGGTGCCGGCTAACGAAGGGTGCTTCCGACCGGTGCGGGTGGTGCTGCCGGAGGGAAGCATCGTCAACGCCCGTCCGCCGCGGGCGGTCTCGGCTGGCAACGTGGAGACGTCGCAGCGCATCGTGGACGCGGTGCTGGGGGCGCTGGCCCAGGCCCTGCCCGAGCTGGTGCCGGCGGCGAGCCAGGGGACCATGAACAACGTGGCCCTGGGCGGCTGGGACCCCTTCCGAGGACGCCCCTTCGCCTATTACGAGACCCTGGCAGGGGGTGCGGGTGGCGGCCCCCGCCGGCCGGGCCTCTCGGCCGTCCACACCCACATGACCAACACCATGAACACGCCCGTGGAGGCGCTGGAGATGGCCTACCCCTTCCGGATCGTCGAGTACCGGGTGCGGCGCGGGTCGGGAGGGGCAGGCCGCCATCCCGGCGGCGACGGCATCGTGCGCACGTGGGAGTTCCTGGTCCCCACCTCAGTGACCATCGTGGCTGAGCGCCGGCGGTTTGCCCCCTGGGGGCTGCAGGGGGGCAGTCCGGGGGTCGCGGGTCGCGACCGGCTCGTGCGAGCGAACGGGGAGGCTGTGCCCCTGCCTGGCAAGTGTCAGCTGCAACTGGAGGCGGGCGACCGCCTCACCATAGAGACGCCCGGCGGCGGGGGCTGGGGCGTCCCTAATCCCGCCTGACGGTGGCGTAGGCGCGGCGGGCAGGCTCCACACGCAGGTCGGGGAGCCACGACAGCCAGCGGGGCAGGTACCAGTTCCACCGGCCCAGCAGGGCCATTGCGGAGGGCACCAGCACCGACCGCACCAGGGTGGCATCCAGCAGCACCGCCACCGCCGCCGAGAAGCCCACCTGCTGGAACATCACCAGCTCGCCGGAGGCAAAGCCGGCGAACACCACCGCCATTATCAGGGCAGCACCGGTGATGAGCTTGCCGGTGGTGCGGAGGCCGAACGCTACCGCCTCGGCGTTGTCGCCCGTCTCGTCATAGCGCTCGCGGATGCGACTGAGCAGGAACACGTGATAGTCCATGGACAGGCCGAACAGGACGGCGAACAGGAAGATGGGGATCCAGGCCTCGATGGCCTCCACCTGTCGGAAGCCCAGCAGGTCGGCCCCCCATCCCCTCTGGAACACCAGCACCGTCAGCCCGTAGGCTGCCCCCACCGACAGCAGGTTCATGGCCACCGCCTTGGCCGGCACCACTACCGAGCGGAACGCCAGGGTAAGGAGCAGGAAGCTGAGGCCCAGGACGAAGGCGAACACGATGGGCGTGTAGGTGTCCACCAGGGCGAAGGAATCGCGGCTGAAGGCCGGCTCCCCGCCCACCAGCACGCGGGCGTCCACCCCCGCGAAGGCCTGGGGTATGTAGCGCTGGCGCAGGGCGTCCACCGCCCGCACCGCCTCCCGGCTTCCCGACTCAGCGGCGATAGGCACCGACAGCAGGCCCAGGTCGCCCGCCTCGTTCACCTGCAGTGTCGCCGGCCCGAAGATGGGGTCGGCGGCCAGCAGCGTGCGCAGTCGCTCGACAGCCGCCTGCACCTCAGGGGAGGACATGTCGCCATCGATGACCACCTCGGCAGGCCCCACCAGCCCGCTGGGGAAATCGCGCGCCAGCGCCTCGAATCCCTGCTTGGAGGGGAGGTCGTCGGGGAGGGTGCTGGCGCCGTTGAAGCCGGTCCGCATCTGGAAGTAGGGCACGGCCAGGGCCAGCAGCAGCGCCGTTACCAGGGCCAGGCTCAGGGCGGGGCGGCGCATCACCGAACGGGCCACCCGGTCCCAGAACCCCCCACGGCCGTCGTCGGCCTCGGCGAAGCGGGCCAGCACGGGCACGCGCAGGGCGTTGATCCGGTCGCCCAGCAGCCCCAACAGGGCCGGAACGAGGGTCAGCGATGCCAGCACCGCCACTGCCACCACCAGCACCGACCCCAGGGCGAGGCTACGGAATATGGAGGTGGGAACGATCAGGAGGCCCGACATGGCGATGATGACCGTCAGGCCGCTGAAGAGGACGGCACGGGTGGCGCTGTCGCCGGTGGCGGCTATGGCCTCAACCCTGCTCAGGCCCCGTGCCCGCTCCTCACGGTATCGCGAGATGATGAACAGAGAGTAGTCTATGCCTACCGCCAGGCCCATCATGGTGATCATGTTGGTGACGAAGAACGTCAGCGGAAAGGCCTGGCCTATGGCTGCTGCCAGCCCCACGGCGATGGCGATGGCCACCACCGCCAGCACGATAGGCATCACCGCTGCCACCACTGCTCCGAACACCAGCAACAGCACTACCAGCGCGGCGGGAATGCCGATCCCCTCCGCCTGCCGCAGGTCTTCCTCGGCCACGTGGCTGGAGTCCAGGGAGACGCTAGCCTGGCCAGTGTGCAGGACCCGGAACCCCTGCTGGCCATCGGCCGCCTCCACCAGGGCGCGTATGCGCTTTGCCTTCTCCTCGGCGCCGTCCATCCCTCCTTCCAGGGTCAGGAGGATCAGGGCGGTGTGACGGTCGGCGGAGACGAGGGTCTCCCCGCCGGGCTGGTAATAGGCCAGGGCGTGGGCCACCACATCGGGGCCGAGGGACACCAGGCGACCGTAAAGGTCTTCGACGAACGAACGGAAGCCGGGGGCGTCGGCGGTGAGAGTGTCGGAGCGGACGATGACGATCTCCTGCAGCGGTTCGGGGCCGCGCAGCCGCTCCGCCAGCAGTTCCTCCGCCTGTCGCGACTCGGGGCGGTTGCTGAAGCTGGCCTCGTGGGTGAGGCCGCTGCTCAGGAGGGTAAAGGCGAGAGCGGCAGCGGCCAGCAGGCCGGCGACCCAGATGCCCACCACCACCCAGCGATGGGTGGCGCACCAGCGGGCCAGTCGGCCGGGGGAGAGGGCCTCGCGCACGAGCAGCTCTCCTGCGCCCGCGATATCAGTGGCCCAGCGTAGGCTGCAGGGCCGTCGGAGCGGCCTCGTCGGCCAGCTCGCGGCGCAGGGCCGGGTCTAGGGCCAGGCCCAGGCACACCAGCAGTCGCGCCAGAGGTGCCGTCAGCGGCCGCGGCTGACCGACGCCGTCGGGCAGCCGACGGATCTCCTCCTCCCTCTCGGCCATCATGGCCCTGGCCAGGTCTTGCAGGATCGGCTCCACCGTCATCTCTTTCTCCCCCCTTCATGCGTCGGGCCTCGCGACGGTCTTTCCAGGCCCAACAGAGCGGCCTCCAGGAAGCTGCTGATGGCGTCTATGTAGCGCTCGACCTCTTGGCCACCTCCCAACACGAAGCACTCGTAGGTGGCCTCCCGCATCATCCACAGGATGATGCGGGCCAACATCTCCGGGTCGAGGGCGATACCCTCCCGGGCGGCGTGCTGGCCTATGACCTCCCCCAGCCAGGCCTGCAACTCCTGGTGGGCGGGCGTGGCCTGCATCTCCCGGCAGGCCTCCATGTCCCGGGCGACGTCCAGGTCCAGCAGTCGCAGCAGGTCGACGTTCTCGGCGCAGACCCGGAAGGCGGCCTCCACGGTGGGCCGCACCGACTCCACCAGGGGACGGTCTGGCCGATAGGCTGACATCACCGCCTCGGCCAGGCGGCGGTGGAACTCGTCGGCCAGCTGGACGACGGCCGCCCGCTTGGAGGGGAAATAGAGATAGAAGGTGCCCTGGGCCACCCCCGCCTCGGCCACGATCTCGGAGACGGTGGCCGCTTCATAGCCCTTGCTGGCGAAGACGCGTCGGGCCGCCGAGAGCAGGCTCTGGCGGCGGTCGGCGGGCAGCCGCACCTTGGGCATCCTTCCGCCTCCCGTTTACTGACTGACTGTCAGTCATTATCTTAACCGGAAGGCGAGGGTGCTGTCAACGGGCTGCGGGGGCCATCCTGAGCGGCTCGGTGCCGAGCCATCCGGGGGCTGGCGAGGCCTCGGTATGAGGGCGGCGCCCCTGCCCGAAACCGTCCCGGGCAGGGGCGCCGCCTTTTGGCGGGCCTGGCTGCTGTTACCAGCGGTCGATGATGTTGAAGCCGACGGTGCCGAACTCCGTCATGGCGTTCAGCACGTCGTTGACGCCCTCCACAGGTATGGTCTGGCCCACCAGCCGCCGCGGGTCCAGCTTGCCCGAGGCCACCAGCGACAGTAGCCCGGGGTAGGAAGTGGCCGGGCAGCCCAGGCTGGTGAGGAAGTCTATCTCCTGCACCACCATGGCGTCGGCGGGAATGGGGATCATGCCCTGCTCCTGCTGGCTGGTGAGTCCCACCTGCACGTGCCGGCCACCCTTGCGGATGGACAGTATGGAGGCCTGCGCGGTGGACAGAGAGCCCAGGGCATCGATGCCGACGTCGGCACCGCCCTCGGTGAGCTGGCGCACCTGCATGAAGGGGTTACCCTGGCTGGCGTTGACCACCGCTACAGCCCCCTCCTGGCGGGCGCGCTGGAGCTTCTCGTCGCTGATGTCCACGGCGATGACCCGCCCGCCCAGGGCAGCGGCGATCTGGACCGCCGACAGGCCCACGCCGCCGACGCCGAAGACGGCCACCCACTCGCCCGGCCGCACGCGGGCACGGTCGGCCACCGCGTGGTAGGCGGTCATGTAGCGGCAGCCGAGGGCGGCGGCTGTCAGGAAGTCCACTCCCTCCGGCAGGCGTATGAGGTTCACATCGGCGTTGGGCACCAGGGCCAGGCGGCCGTAGCCCCCGTCGATGCTGAAGCCCAGCATGCCCATGCCGCACAGGTTGGAGCGCCCCGAGTAGCAGTACTGGCAGCGGCCGCAGGCCAGGTGGAAGGGCACCGTCACCCGGTCGCCGGGGCGGAAGCTGCGCACCTGGTCGCCCACGGCCTCTACCACGCCGCCGAACTCGTGCCCCATGATGCGCGGCAACGGGGGCTGGAGTCCCAGCCAGGACCAGTCGCCCTGCCAGAAGTGCCAGTCACTGCGGCAGATGCCACAGGCCTCCACCCTCACCACTGCGTCGGTGGGGCCAGGCTTCGGGTCGGGTACTTCCTTGATCTCCAGGGGGGCCTTGAGCTGGGTCATGACTGCAGCCTTCACGCTTCCTCCTCCTTGATGTGGGATAGGACGGCTCCATGATACCCCTAGCTAGCGCCCTGTCAATGGTGCGGGGGCTAATGCCCCGGCGGCACGCCCCCCGGTCGCAGACGTTGCCCGTCCCAGTAATAGGGGATGGGCACCGGCTGGCCGGTGGGGCAGCAGTCAGGGTCGCCGGGGGCGTAGCTCGCGTATATCACCACCACCTCCCCCGGCCTCTCGCCGGGAGTCACGTCCAGGATCAGGCGCGAGGGCCGTTGTGTGTCCGCGCCGAGGTAACGGGTGCCCAGGAAGAAGAGCACCTTCTGGCAGTAGCTGTCGGGGGAATCGAGACAGATGCCGTGCAGCCCGTAGAAACGCTCGCTGGCGGCGGTGACGGCAGCATAGCGGCCGCTCGGGAGGTATCCCTCCCGCAGGACAGTGGCCATATTGGCTGCCAGGGCCGACTCCTCTGGTCCCAGGGAGGGGGTCGGGGTGGCAGCCAGCCGCTCGACAATGGGGCGCGCGCTGGCCAGGGACAGGGCGGCCTCGCCGCCGTCGCCCAGTCGGGCCAGCACCAGGCCTACCAGTCTCCCGCACAGGTCCACCACCGGGCCGCCCGAATAGCCCTCGTTGAGGTCGGTGCCGAGGGAGATGTACTTCTGGCCCGAGGCCTCGACGGGGCGTCTCGCCACTGCGGCCGTCACTGTCGGCTGGCCTCCCAGCCCGTGCTGGCTGGGGAAGGGATAGCCCAGGGCCAGAAGCTGGTCTCCCGGGACAGGCTCCGCAGGTGCCCACCTCACGGTGGGCAGTCCGTCCAGCATGGCTGCTACCAGGGCCAGGTCGCTGGCCTCGTCCCAGGCCACCACCTGCCCCACGGCCTTCCGGCCGTCGGGCAGCAGCAACGACACGAGGACATGGTCGCGGACGAGGCGGTAGGCCGTGACGACGCGCCCGTGGGGAGCTACGGCCACCCCGGAGCCGGCGGTAGTGCCGGCCACAACCTGGACGGTGGCCGGGGCGGCCGCTGCGCGGCCCGCGGCTGGGTCGTTGCAGGCAGGGGTGGGACTGGGCGATGGGATGACGGTAGGCGAAGGTGGAGGCACCGTGGGGGTGACGTCCATGCCTATCAGGAGGGGAGCATTCTGCCCGGCACAGGCCGTGGCCAGGGCCAGCAGGGCTGCCAGGGCCAGGCCCATCCCCTTGGCGGCCACCGTCCCTTCCCCCTCCTCTGCCCCCAGCCCTCGGAGCGCCTAGGAAGCCCAGGGATGGTGACCGCGGACCGCCACGCTACCGCTCAGGCCCTTCGCGATCCGCATCACAGGGACACGGGGAGGCTGGTCACCCGGCGGACGATGAGGTTGCTCTCGATGCGAGGCTCGCCGGCCAGGCGCAGGTCGGGGAAGCGTCGGGCGAGGGTGGCTATGGCCACCTCCCCCTCGGCCCGGGCCAGCAACGCCCCCAGGCAGGTATGGACACCGGTCCCGAAGGCCAGATGGTCCCCCTGGGCACGGCCGATGTCGAAGCGGTCGGGGTCCGGGAACACCTCCGGGTCGCGGTTGGCAGCCGCCAGCAGGCAGAGCACCTTCTCGCCGCGGCGGATGGTGCGGCCGCCAACCTCCACGTCGGCCAGGGCACGGCGGCTGACACCGTGGACGGGCGGGTCGTAGCGCAGGGCCTCCTCCACCGCCTGTCGGGCCAGTCGCGGGTCTCGGCAGAGCCGCTGCCACTGATCGGGGTGGCGCAGGAGGGCCAGAAGGCCGTTGCCGATGAGGCCGATGGTCGTCTCCATGCCGGCCACATAGAGGAGGACCAGAGTATCCACCAGCTCCTCGTCGTCATGGAGCAGCCCCTGCTGGCGGGCGGCGATGAGCTGGCAGACCAGGTCTTCGCCAGGGGAGGCGCGGTGCTCCTCCACCACCGAGCGCCAGTAGGAGTCGTCGGGTGAAGGGGGTGCGGCGTCCCCCATCATGCCAGCCCGCCTCCGTCCCGCCCCCGGAGCGAAGGCCACCAGCTCCCGCATGAGGACGTCCCGCGCCCGCTCCGAAAGCCCGAGGATGCGGCCGATAATCAGCAGCGGCAGGGGGGTGGCCAGCCGCTCTGCCAGGTCTACCTGGCCCTCGAGCCCCTCTAGCAAGGAGTCCACTGCCTCCTGTATTGCCGGGCGCATGGCCTCCACGGCCTGATGGTTGAAGGGGGCGGCAGCGACGCGGCGCAGGCGCGCATGCTCGGGCGGATCGGCGTTCACCATGGTGGTGGGCCGACCCCAACGGCGTTGGGGCGGACGGTTGGCGGCCGAGAAGCGCCTGTCCCGCAGCACGAAGACCACGTCCCGGTAACGCGTCAGCAGCCAGTGCCCCAGCTCTTCGCTCCAGTGGACGGGGTCTTCCTCTCGCAAACGGTGGTAGACGGGGTAGGGGTCGTGGAGCCAGCCCTGGCCACCGAGCTGGAGATAGGGCCCCATCGTGTTTCCCTGCCGAGCCTCCAGGTGCCTCGATGTTAGCACAGAGGCCGCACAGGGGGAACCGATCAGGCGTCGAGGGGCCGCTGGCAGAGGACCCCCGCTCGCTCCAGCCGCTCCAGGTCGGGTTCCGACAGGCCCAGCAGTCGCCTCAGGACGAGGCGGTTGTGCTGCCCCAGGGTGGGAGCGGGGCGACGGCTGGGTGCTCCGTCGCCCAGACGCCAGGGAGGGCCCGGATAGAGCTTGCACCCTGCCGAGGGGTGCCGCACAGCCACCCAGAAGCGGCGCCGGCGCAGGTGGGGGTCGGCGAAGAGGCCAGGGCCCTCGTAGGCGGGGCCGGAGGGAACTCCCGCCTCGCGCAGCCGTCGCCAGGCCTCCGCCCTCGGCAGCGTGCGCGTCCACGAGGACAGCAGGGCGTCTATCTCCTGGCGGCGGGCCAGGCGTTCGGGGGCGCCGAGGGCCGACAGCGGTTCGAGGGGAGGGGCCAGGCGACAGAGGCGACGCCACTCCGCGTCGTCCCGCACGACTATGGCCAGCCAGGAGTCGTCCTCGGCGCAGGGGTACAGGCCATGGGGCGCCCAGGAGGGGTGGGCGTTGCCCGCGGGCCGGGCCAGTCGCCCGTTCCACAGGTAGTCCAGCACGTAGGGGGCCATGAAGTAGGCGGTGGACTCCCGCTGCGACAGGTCTATGTGGAGGCCGCGGCCGCTGCGGGCCCGATAGTGCAGGGCGGCCATCACCGCCACGAAGCCGTGGAAGGCGGCCACGGGGTCGCTGACGTTGATGCCTGCGTTCTGTGGGATGCCGTCCTCGTACCCGGTCACGCTGATGAGGCCGCTGGTCAGGTCGTTGGTGGCGCCGTAGCCCACGTGTCCCCGCTCCGGCCCCGTGAGCCCCTGGGCAGGCATCGAGAGGTAGACGATGTCGGGACGCAGGCGGCGCAGCGAGTCGTAGTCCAGCCCGAAGCGGCGCAGCGCCCCCGGCGAAAGGTTCTCCACCACCACGTCGCAACGGGCGGCGATGGCGCGGGCCAGCGCCTGCCCCTCTTCCCGATCCAGGTCGAGGCAGACGCCCAGCTTGCCGCGGTTGCGGTCGTTGAAGTAGGCGTGACGGTTCCAGGGATCGGGGCCGGGCCGGGCGCGGGGGTAGACGCCGTCGGCCGGGTGCAGCGGGCGGGCCGGCCCGCGGATAAGGTCTGGGCGTCGGGCCGCCTCCAGCTTGATGACCTCGGCCCCGGCCTCGGCCAGCAGCCGACCGCACAGTGGCCCCGCCCAGACGACGGCCATCTCCAGCACCCTGACCCCCTGGAGGGGAAGTCCCCTCTCCAGGCCCGTGGGCCTCTGCGGTCGGGGCGCGAGGCGTCGGGCCAGGGCCCGGTGGGCGTCCAGGGCAGGGGCGGGGGCCAGGCGCCAGCGGACGCCCCGGGCGCGGAAGGGTGCGTAGGGCACCGTCAACTCCCCCAGGCCGGGCTGCCGGACGATGCGAAAGAAGCGCCGCGCCCGCAACTGGGGGGAGCGCAACAGGTCCTCCACGGTGTGCAGGTAGCCGAAGGGCAGGCGCCGCGCCTGAGCCTCCCTGACCACCTCCTCGCGGCTGCGGTCCTGCAGCCAGGCCAGAATGGCGGCGTGCATCTCGTCGGCCAGGCGGGTGCGGGCCGATACGCTGGCGAAGCGAGGCTCCGTCAGAGGCGGCCCCACCATCTCCAGGAAGCGCCGGTAGGCGTCTCCGAGGCCGGAGATGACGCCCACATAGCCGTCGCGGCAGGGATACAGGCCCCAGCCGGCCAGGGACCTCAGGTTCCCTCGCCTGTGCCATGACCTGCGCTGGTAGGACCAGGCCATGGGGGCGTGTTCCATGGCCGTGAGGGCGGCCTCCCAGCAGGAGAGGTCCACGAACCAGCCCCTCCCGCTGTGTCCGCGGCGCCACAGGCAGGCCAGGGCGACGCCGGCGGCCAGTTGCCCGGCCATCAGCTCGGCGACGGGCAGTCCCACCTGAAGGGGAGGCCGGTCTGGCTCGCCGGTGATGTAGGCGAGGCCCATCATCGCCTGCAGCACCAGGTCGCAGGCGGGCAGGTCGCGATAGGGGCCGCTCAGCCCGAAGGGAGTGACGACCACCGCCACAGCGCCGCGGCGGGCCTGGGCGCGCGCCCTCGTCGCCGCGGCCCAGGCCGCGTCCACCAGCAGGATGTCGGCGGCGCGGGCCAGCCTGGCCAGCGAAGGGCGGTGGCCGCGGCGGCCCGGGTCCAGGGCCAGGCTGCGCTTCCCGGCATCGTAAAAGAGATGGTAGGCGCCCCGTTCGGGGTGGGGGACGTCCCCTGGGAAGGGGCCCAGTGCGCGGATGGGGTCGCCCTGGGGCGGCTCGACTTTCCAGACGGTGGCCCCGAGGCGGGCCAGAAGGTGGCCCGCGTAGGCGATGGCCAGCCCCTGGCCCGCCTCCAGGACCTGTACGCCTTCCAGCCAGAGGGGCGCCCGGGGCATGGGCCTCAGACGCTGATGCCGTAGAGGCGCTGGGCCTCCTTTTTCAGCTCGGCCCGGAAATCGGGGTGGGCCACGGCGATCAACTCGCCGATGCGCTCCCGCACCGTCTTGCCCCTCAGGGTAGCGATGCCGTGCTCGGTGACCACATAGTCCACGAACGTTCTGGGGACCGTCACCACCGAGCCCTCGGGCAGGGCGGGCACGATGCGCGTCCGCCGCTCCCCCTGCACCAGGTGGCTGGACGGCAGCACGATGACGGAGCGGCCGCCGGGCGCATACTGGGCGGCTATCATGAAGGCCGTCTGGCCGCCTACCCCCGTCCAGACGCGGGGGCCGATGGTCTCCGAGGCCACCTGTCCCGTCAGGTCCACCATCAGGGCGTTGTTGACGCAGACCAGGTTCTGCTGGCGGACCAGCATGCGCACGTCGTCCACATAGCCGAACTCGTATAGCTCGAAGACGGGGTTGCCGTCCATGATGGCCAGCTCCTCGGGCGGCAGGGCCACACAGGCGCTGCCCACCACCTTGCCCCGGTGCACCGTCTTGTATTTGCCCGTCACCACCCCTGCCTCCACCAGGCGAGCGATGCCGCCGGTGATGATCTCCGTCTGGATGCCCAGGTCGTGCTTGTCACCCAGGTACATGCCCAGGGCAGCCGACACGGTGCCGATGCCGATCTGGACCGTGTCCCGGTCCTTGATGATCTCGCTGGCCACCAGAGTGCAGATGACCTCGGTGACTGCCACCTCTTCCTCGCTGCGGGGCGGGATGGGCGGCGGGGGCGGTGGTTGCCCTTCCACGAAGGTGTCGATGCGCGATATGTGGATGTGGTTCTCGCCGCCGGTACGGATGAAGTTCTCGTGCACCTCAGCGATGACCCTCTTGGCCTGGCGGCACCAGGTGGGCGCGAACCAGACGCCAGTGCCGAAGCTGCAGTAGCCATGCTTGTCGGGGGGAGAGACGGGCACCAGGTAGAAATCCGGGTCGGGAATGGCCCCCGGCGGGATCTCTGCCTCCTTCCACACCCCGATGGGCAGATAGTCCACTAGCCCCCGGTTAACCGCATCCCGGTCGGCTGGGGTGGCGTAGTTGTTTATGACGTGGAAGGACTGGAGGTCTGCCTCCTCCCGTATCCAGGGGAAGAGGCCTGCCGGGTGGACGATGGTCACGTTCTGCAGCTCTCGCCGCCGCTCGTAAAGGGCCTGGCAGAGGGTGAAGGGGGTGGTGGTGAACGGGTGGACCACCACCCGGTCGCCGGAGCGTATGGCCCGCACCGCTTCCTGTGGGGTGGTGAGCTTGTCAGCCACCATCTGGCGCCAGCTCATGCCGCCTCCTCCTGACTTGGCCTAACGCTTGCTTGGCTCTATCTAGTCCGGACGGGCGCGGGCTGTCAATAG
>Ga0066183_1000025_pt1 | contig 13622 bp, 15 predicted proteins | sample FaiFalFF_MnMetaG_2_FD_58704 | JGI IMG/M metagenome (GOLD analysis project Ga0066183, IMG submission 58704) | Freshwater microbial communities from Yellowstone National Park, Wyoming, USA - Fairy Falls C (FF_Mn_C) (version 2) (version 2) | ecosystem: Environmental > Aquatic > Freshwater > Lotic ... | reverse complement strand
CTTGAACGTCCCGTCCGGATACCCCTCAATCAGGCCCTTCGCCGCCAACTCCGCGATCGCGTCGTACGCCCAGTGGTTCGTCGGCACGTCCGCAAACGGCTGCGTGAACCCGGGGGCGACGAGGGCCAGGACAAGCGCCAGAACCACTGCACCTGCGGTCTTCCTCGTCATGTAGAACCCCTCCATGCTTCGGAGTTTGGTCAAGACCGGGGCTTGCAGGGCCGGTTGCGCCGCTGAGTATTCCGGTTTCCTCCCGCGGCGACCCCGACGCTTCCTAAGCCCCATGACACCTCCCTCCGGCGGCGTGCTGGCTGAGTTTCCACCTCACCCCCTTCCCTGCCTTCCGCCCTTGTCCGGAGAAGGCGGTGCCCGTTCTCCAGATTACATTCCGAATCTTCGCGCCGTCAAATGGATTTCCTCCTCCCCGCCCCCAAAAACCGCTCCGCGAGGAGGACGGCCACGTAGTCGTCGTAGGGTCGGTCAGGCACCCGGAGAAAGGGGGGGAGAAGGCGGCGCCAGCCCCGGGGCGGGTGGTCCCGGAGGTAGCGGGCCCGGGCCAGGAGGGTAGTTCCCTGCTCGGAGACCTGCACCACCGGCCGTCCCAACCGCTCCGCGAGGGCCGTGACCTCCTGAGCTCCCGTCTGGTCCCCCACCACCACTACCTCCACCCCGTACCGCGTCACGAGTTCCCTCAGCCGACCCTCCAGATCCTCCCGCGCCGCCACCTCCCGGTGGAGGACCCGTTCCTCGCTGCACACCGCGATCCCACATTTGCCGCGCCCCGGGTCCACCGCGAGGACCACCACGTCACGGCTCCACCTGGAAGGTCACCCAGACCACGTAGTACGAGGGGATGGGGGTTCCGTCCTGCCGGGCGGGCTCGAACCGCCAAGTCCTCAGGGCTTCCTGAGCCGCCCGATCCAGCTCCGGAACCCCGGAGGAGACCAGGACCTCCACGGATCCCACGGTCCCGTCCGCCCGTACGAGCAGCCTCAGCCGCGCCCGGCCCTCCGGCAAGCGCAGGGCGGCCTCCGAGGTGAGTTCGGACCGCCGGATGGAAAGCTCGAAGGTGCCCGGGTACGCGGGGTAGGTCCTGAGAAGGGGCCGAGGCGGGGTGAGGACGGGAGGGGAGGACCCGGAAGCAGGGGGGGGTTCCGTGGGAGGGAGGGAAGAACTGGGCTCGGGCGCCAGGGACTGCGCGGGGGACGCAGGCTCGGGCGTCTCGGATGGGGGGTCGAAGATCCCTATGGCCGGGAAGCCACGAGGCAGATCGGGAGGTGGGGTCTCGCCACCGCGGGCCGACGCTCCGACCTCAGCCGCTGCAGGGCTCGGAGGTCCCCCGGAAGATCCCGTGGGACGCGGGATGGATGGAGCCCGCTTGGCGGGGAGGTCCTCTCGAGCCCGCCCGTGGGGCCTGGATGCCCGGATCTCCGAGCTTCTCCGGATCCGGGCAGAGAGCCGGGGGCGGTGGGGAGCCGGGGAAGGAGGAGGTGCAGAGGCCTGGCGCTCCTCCCGACCCCGGATCGCGGGGGCCAAGGCCTGCCCTCTCAGGTCTCCCTCCTCCTCCGCGGTGGGACCCTCAAGGCGGACCGGAGATCGCCCCGAGGGTTGCGGGGGCTGGGAATGCTGGACCCCAGAGCACCCCACGCTCAAGAGGAGCGCGAGGAGGGCAAGCCGACGCATCAGAAGCTCCCGGAGAATCGCACGTACACGGACCGGCCGGGCGCCGGATATCCTCGCAGGGTCTCGTAGCGGGCATCGAGGAGGTTATCCAACCCGGCCTGCACGATCCAGCCCGAGATCCGCATCTCGTACCGGAGATCCAAGATGAGGTGGGCGGGGAGCACCACCCGCGCCGCGGGAAACACGGAGTAGTCCAGATCCCCCCGCTCCCCTACGTAGCGGGCCACCAGGCCCACGGAGTCGTTCTCGGACAGGGCATAGCGCAGGGCCAGGTTCGCGGTCCAATTGGGCAAACGCAGGAGCGCAAGACCCGTGGTTCGGTCCAGCCCATCCGACCAGGTGAGGTTCCCGAGTACCGACCACCGGTCCCCGAGCCGCCCCACCGCCTCCACGGAGAGCCCCGCGATGCGGGCAGAGCCCACGTTGTGCGGGGGGCAACCGCCCGCGATGAGGTCTTGGGCATCCGTGTAGAAGCCGTTGAGCCGCACCACGAGCCCCGCCCGCACCTCCGCTTCGGCACCCAGGTCCACGGACCACGCGGTCTCAGGTTTCAGGTTCGGGTCGCTGCACCCCGGGAAGAACCGCTCCCCGAAGGTGGGGCCCCGAAAGGTACGGCCCAGGCCACCCCGAATTCGCGCGCCGGGGCTCAGGAAGTGTACGAATCCGAGCCTCGGGTTGAGCTGAGGCCCCCAGGTGGAGTGCAGGTCGAGGCGGGCTCCGAGGCCCAGAAGCGTCCGGTCTCCCAGGAGAAGGTCGTACTGCGCGTAGCCCGAGAGGGTGAAGTCGTCTGCGCGGTAGTTGCCGAAGGTGTCCTGGTAGCGGTAGCCGGATCCCTGCCCTTCTGCGCCCACCGTGAGGAGGGCTCCGGCGGGCAGGCGCAGCACCCGCTGCCAGTTCGCGCCGTAGGCGTTTCCCTGGGCATCGGATCCGTAGCCGGGAGAGGTGTACGCGAACCCTTCCCCGTACCACCACGCGCGGACCAAGTGCTCTGTCCGGTCGGGTTCTCCCCACCGCCAGGTGAAGCCGAGCACCGTGCGCCAATCGGACTGCCGGTCGGAGGGTGTGGGCATGAAGGAGGGTCCGGGAAGCCCGTATCGGCCGTCCGTGTGGTGGAGGCTTAGATCCAAGCGGGTCTTGGAACCCCGCAAGAGGGAGATCCGTCCGGTGAGGGTGAGGCGCTGCCCATCGCCGTTAGGCAGAAATCCGCCCGTGGTAAGGATCTCGGCTCCGAGGCCGTACCGGAAGGGTTCGGAGCCTCCGCCCGCGCTCAGGCGGGCGTGCGCGGTACGGAAACTCCCGTATCCGCCGGAGATCTGCGGGCGTTCGGGCCTCCGGGTGATGACGTGGATCACGCCTCCCAGGGCCCCGCTCCCCCACAGGGCGGAGTACGGGCCCCGCAGGACCTCGATGCGGTCCACCTCCGCGAGGGAGAGCGTGGCGAGGTTCACCCCGAACTGGGCGGTAGGGTTGAGGGGAACGCCGTCCAGGAGCACGAGGACCTGGAGGGGGCTCGTCCCCCGGATGCTCGGCTGGAGCAAACCGCCCGGCCCCGCATAGTTTTCTCGGACATACACCTCCGCCAGCATCCGCACGGCCTCGCCCACGGTCACGAACCCCAGCCTCCGCAGATCCTCGCCCTGCAACACCGTCACGTACGCGGGGGTGCTCACCACGGGCTGGGGTCGGCGACCGGCCACCACTACCTCCTCGCCCTCGAAGACAGGCGGGACCTGAGCCGGAGCGGGCAGGACAGGGACGGATACGAGCAGGATGAACAGCCAAAAGCCCAGGGGACGAGGGCGTGTCCGCACGGGCCCACCTCCGCTTAACCCCCGAAGGGGGTGGGTCTATGCGCGGGCAGGTCTTCTGGCTCCGGCTCCTTGCCGCGCCCGCCCTTCCCAGGCCGGTGGCTTGCACCCGCCCGGCCCAGTGGGTTTTCGTGGGCTCGGCTCCCCGGTTACAGCGGCGGGAACCGCGCCGGACTCGGGGTCCAGGCCCCTACACCGGACTTCCCTTGGCCCGCGCGGCTCCAGGATAGCGTGCCTTTGGCGATCCTGTCCACGGTTGACCCATGGGAGGTTTGGGACTCACGGAGGCGCCCGCCCGATCTCGAATCCCAGCCAGAGCGGGCCTTCCGTGAAGGCGTCCCGGAGCACGACCACGCGCACCGGGGTGGGTACCCCGCGGCGGAGGATCTGGTCCGTGATCCGCCGACCCGAATCCCCGTCCACTACCACGTAAGGGGGGCCGTTCACGCGGGTCTGCGGGGCGCTCAGGATGCGGCTTCGGCCAGGCGGCCCGGCCCGTTGCGCCGCCACCTGCGCCAGGCCTAAGAGCACGTCCCGCACCTGCTCCCGCGGGCCAGGAGGAACCACGCCCCCTCCCAGGACCTGCCCCTTCCGGAACACGAGCTCGTTATTGACCAGCTGCACGTCCACGGGCACCGCCTCTCCCGCGAGCACGTTCTTGGTGCTGACGATGCGGACCACCACCTCCTGCCGGCGGCGCCGGATGAGGCGCTCGATGGCCTCCCAGGAGATCCCCGGTTCGAACGGCACGATGACGTTCCCGTTCGCATCGGGTGCTGCTCCCTGACCCACGGCGAACTCCACGGCCCGCTGACGCAGCCGGAAGAAGGCCTCCCGAACCTGCGAAGGGCCGAGGCGGCCGTCGAGGACCTCCCGGGCGAGCTCCTGGTCGCTGAGTACGGCGATGGTCCCCTGCTCCAGTCGGGCGATCTCCCGCCGCAACGCCTCCGCGCGTTCCTCGAGCTGCCGCACCGTCTCCCCAAGCCGGAACAGGGCCGTGCGGGCGTCCCGGGAGAGCCCCAGGACGGCCCCCACGGTGAGCAGGTGGATGAGCATCCCCGTGAGCACGGCCACGATGTGGGCGGTAGTGCGGGGCCGCAGCCCCCACAGGCTCAGGCGCTGCTTGCCCACCCGGCGGCCGACTACGTTCCCCACATACGCGATGAGGCCGCTGATGAGGAGCAACAGGGGCAGGAGGAGGTACCCGATCTCCATCTCCATCCAGCATACCGCACATGGCCCCTCACTTCTGAGGACCCGGATCCCGCTCCCAGGAGTGGTAGATTTAGAAGGGGATGCCGTTTACCATCCGGGACTTTCCCAGCTTGATCCGGGCCCTGGAGACGTCTCTGACCCTGCGAGTCCCCTGAGGAGGCCTGAGGTTCAGGGACGGCTGCAGGCGGAGGGGATCTGCGGGGAAACCTAGCCGGTGGTGTTCGGGTTAACCCCAAAGCGGAAGGTCCTAGAGGAGGGCCGGCAACGGGGCGTAGGGCTCCTGATCGAGGGTGAGGGGGAGGTCATCCTCCCTCAGCCTCTGGTGCTCTGAGAACGGGAGGGAAGGCACCGCGGGATCGGCTTCCCCTCGGGCTTCTCCAGCAGCAGGGAATCCCCAACCCGCCGCACCACCCGCAGGCCGGCAAACAAGGCTGGATCGTAGAACGGCTCCGGCACCACCACCACGGCTCTCCGGCGAGAGGGGACCCTGCAGAGCATCTCCCGGAGCGAGGCCTCGTCCCCCGCGTACCCCCAGTGCAGGCCGCTGTAAGTGATGAGGCTGTTGGTGGTCCGGTAGCCGACCCGCACATCCCCGGGCCGTACCGCAGAAGCCACGATCCGTCCGAATTCCGGGCCAGGGCGGTAGCGGTCTACCTGGGGTAGGGTGACGCCGGTGACGAGGGCGAAGAACAGCAGACTGCTCCCGCCGAGGGCCAGCACCGCGAGTCCGGTGGAACCGCGCAGACCCAGCCATACTGCGATCCCTGCGCCCGCCACCAGCGCGGCCACGGGTGCGATCAGGACAGGAAAGAGGGTCCGGGTCTGGGAGGGATAGACCAGGAACCCGTAGACCAACACCGCGGCTGCGAACAGCGCGCATAGGCCGAGGAGAAGCCTCCACCCCTCCTGCACCCCCCCTTTCTCCTCAAACACCTTGGCCTCCAACGCCCGACCGATGAGGATGGCTGCCGCAGGGTACAGGCCCAACACGTAGTTCGGGAGCTTCGTGCCCGCCAGGGAGAAGAAGGCGAACCCGAAGCCAAGCCACGTGAGGAGAAAGAGCAGACGGGGATCCGCCCGCGCCCGCACGGCCTCCGAGCAGGCTCTCACCAAGAAGGCGGTCCACGGCACGAGGCCCAGGATGAGCACCGGCACGTAGTACCACACCGGGCCGCTTTGCCCTTCCACCACGCCCACATACCGGTTCAGGGTGTAGTAGCCGAGCGCGGTGCGCAGGAAGGGCTCTCCGTGCAGAACGGTCTGCACCGCGTACCATCCGCATCCCAACACCGCATAGCTCAGGAGTCCGGGGACCCAGGGGACCTCCCGCAGGCGATGGAGCTCCCGGCGGAGCGCCAGGAACAGGAGCCCCGTCGCGCCCGGCACCACCGCGGCTACGAACCCTTTCGTGAGGGTTCCCAGGCCCGAGGCCACGAAGGCGATCAGGTACCCCTGACGCTCTCCCCGCGCGTATCCGCGCCAGAATCCGAGGAGGGAAAGGAGCATCCAGAGCACGAGGAGGGGATCGAAGACCGCTAGCCGCGCCTGTGCCCACCACTGGAGGGTGGTGGAGAGCACGAAGGCCGAGAGGAGGCCACAGTCGGGACCGAACAGCTCCCGGCCAAGCAACCCGGTGAGCCCCACCCCGAGCGCTCCCGGCACCGCGGACCAGAATCGGGCCACGAACTCGGTCCCCCCGATCCACTTTCCGGTGGCGGCCACCAGCCAGAAGTACAGGGGCGGATGGACGAACCACGGCTCCCCGTTCCAGTGGAGGGTGATCCAATCCCCGGTCCGCAGAATTTCCCGGGCGATGCCCGCATACTTCGCCTCGTCCTGGTCCCAGAGCGGGGAGCTCCCCAGGCGCCAGAACAGGAGGACGGAGGACAGGATGATCCCTACGTGGAGCGCGCGCCTCACCGCTTGCGCCACAGGAGAACGACCCCGCACCCCGCGGTCACCAGGTTCGGGAGCCAGGCCGCGAGGGCTGGAGGGAGGTAGCCCGCCTGTCCCAGGAGGGTGCTGGCGGTGCTAAGGACGTAGTAGCCGATGAGCACCAGCACCACGAGACCGAAGGCGATTCCCCGACCCCCCCGGGGGTGCATCAAGCTCAGGGGAAAACCCAGGAGGGCGAAGGCGAAGGGGCTACCCAGCAGCGCGTACTTCCCCGCCAGATCCACTTCCAGAGGCCGGGTGGGCTGTCCCTCCCGCGCAAGCCGCCGCAGCTCCTGCCGGATCTCCTGGATGCTCATCTCCAGCACCGTCCTCTCAGGCGGAGCCACCTCCTGCGGAGAGCGGGCGAGGCGCAGCCGCAGTACCTCGAACCCGCTGAGCAGGGCCCCGTCCTCCAGCACCACCATACGGCCGCGTCGGAAGGTCCATCCTTCCGGCCCCCAGGTGGCGCGCTCCGCCTCGATCACCCGCACGAGCCGCCCGTCCCGGTGCTGCTGTACGGTCACCCGCTCCAGGGTCCCGGAGGAGAGGTCGAGTTTGCGGGCGGAGACCACCACCTCGCTCCCGTCCTGTGTCCGGTCCCGGAACAGCACGTTCCACCGGACATCCGGCACGAGGGGGCTTCCCACGCTCCGGGCCCAGGCCCGTCGGTACCGCAGCTCGGACCAGGGCACCACGGCTTCTCCCAGGCCGTAACTCGCCGCGCTCACCAGCGCGGCCACCAGCACGCCCGGCAGGAGGACGCGCTCGGGCGGGATCCCTCCCGTCTGCATGGCCTCGATCTCCCGCCCCTCCGCCAAGCGGCCGTAGCCCAGGACGGTGCCGAACAACACGGACATGGGGAGGGCGAACCCCAGGAGCGCGGGGAGGCGGTAAGCCACCAGCTGCGCGAAGACTCCGAGGGGCAACCCATACTGCACCGCGGACCGGGTCACGAAAAAGAAGTGGTTCGCCACGAGCAAGGTGGTGAACACCCCGACCCCGAACAGGACCGCGCCCCCCACTTCCCGGCCCACGTACCGGTCGAGCAAACACATCCCTCACATCTGAAAGCGCTCGCCCAGGTAGAACCGCCGCACTTCCTCGCTGGCCGCGAGGGCCTCCGCGGTCCCCTCGAACAGGACCTTCCCCTCGTACAGGATGGTGGAGCGATCCGTGATGGCGAGCGTCTCTCGCACGTTGTGATCACTGATGAGAACCCCGATCCCCTGGGCCCGAAGGGTCGCGATGATGTCCTGGAGTTCCTGGATGGACTTCGGGTCCACTCCCGTAAACGGCTCGTCCAGCAGCAGGAACCGGGGGCGGGTGGCGAGAGCCCGGGCGATCTCCACCCGCCGCCGCTCCCCGCCCGAGAGGGTATAGGCGGGCTGATGGCGGAGGTGCGCGATGTGTAAAGCTTCCAGAAGCTCCTCCACCCGCGCCCTCCGTTCCGCCCGGGGAAGCCCGTGCTGCTCCAGAATGAGTTCGATGTTCTCCGCAGGGGTGAGCTTGCGAAAGACGGAGGGCTCTTGCGCGAGGTAATGGATGCCCGCCCGGGCTCGGAGGTGCACGGGGAGATGCGTGATGCGGGTCGTGCCGAGGTACACCTCACCCGCGTTGGGGCGAACGAGCCCTACGATCATGTAGAAGCAGGTGGTCTTGCCCGCGCCGTTGGGCCCCAGCAACCCCACCACCTCACCTGGCCGGACCACGAGGCTTACCCCGTCCACCACCGTGCGGGCGCCATAGCGCTTCACCAGCCCGGTGGCCCGCAGGGCCGTTCCGTCCGGATCCCATCGCCCGAGATCATGGACGGACGACAACTCGGGCCCTCCCCACAGTCCGTACGCTCCCCTCTCGGTACGCGTACCAGACCTCCGGTGCGACCAGACGGTCCCCGTCCCGCATCACCTCCACCCCGCCCCGCAAGACCGCCACCCCTTCCGGGACACGGGCCTCGAGCTCCTGAGCGGTCGCCGTCACCCGGCCATCCGTGACCCGCACCCCACCTGTGGCGTAGAGAACGCGGTTCCGGAGGCTAGCCCGGAGGAGCTCTGCGCGGATGCGTACCTCCTCCACCTGGGCCTCCGGATGGCCGCGGGCCACCGCCTCCGCGGCATCCCAGTCCACGGAGAGGGTGTGGGCATAGAGGCGCACGTTCCCGTAGCTCCCCCGTACCCCGCCCGTGGCCTCCGCCCGTTGCGCTCGGAGATCTGCCCGGAAGTCCGGGGCCTGCACGGTCACGGTCCCCGCCTCGACCTCCCGGATCACCGTCACCTCTCCGTCTGCTTGCAGCCGCTGGGCGTCCAGGTAATAGTCCAGCCGAAGGGCGGTCAGGCGTTCCGCGGGGCGGAGCAGTTCGACCCCCCCCTCCGCGGTCAGCCTCCGCCGGTTCCGATCATAGCGGATGCGGGGAGCCCGCACCTCCGCGTCCTGTCGCCGGACCCGGACGGGATCCCCGAGGAGCTGCCAGACGCCCGTCTCATCGTCCAGCTCCGCAACCCGCGCATCCAGGACCTCGACGATCCCTTGCGCGGCGGCCGGGACCGCGGCGAGCAGGATCCCCACGAGCAGAGGGAGGATCCTCACGGTTCCTCCATCGCCTCCAGGCGCACGTTGCCCACCAGCCGGGCCCGCCGCAGTCCCACGTCGGCCACGAGCCGATCCCCCCGACCCTGGAGACGCTCCCACCGCAACTGCACCCCTTCCGCCTGGATCTGACCCGCCTCGTACACCGCCCGGGCCGCCCGCAGCCAGCGGTCCCGGGACACCACGATCTCCACGGAACCCGAGAGGACCACGCGTCCCGTGCGGAAGCCGTACTCCCCGCGCTGGGCCCGGAACTGCACGGGACGTCCGTCTTGGGCGAAGAACACCCCCCGCGGCTGCAGGAAGGCCGCCACCCCCGCCCGCTCCTCCACGGTCACGGATGCGGCCACGAGTTGCCACGCCCTTCGGCCCCGGGCGTCCGCGCCCACGATCCAGCCTTCCTCCAGTTCCAGCCCCGGAGGAGGCGCGGATCCCAGGAGGCCGGGGAGGCCTACCACGAGGCTCAGGGAAGCCAAGAGCCCGAGAGCCCAGTTGCGGCGCCTGCGGAACCGTTCCACGCTCCGATCCTACCCCATCCCGCGGGCCCGGGCGAGCACCTCCCGGGCAGATCGCTCGAGGGCACCGGGCGGTCCGAGCCGCTCCCGCAGTGCCCCGAGGGTCCGCCGCATCCATCCGGCGTGCTCCGGGTCCAGGAGTCGCAGGAGCTCCTCCGCGAGGGCCTGTGGGCTTGCCCGCTCCTGCAGCATCTCCCGGACCACCTCCGTGCCCGCGAGGATGTTGGGGAGGGAGATCCAGGGAGTGGTGGCGACGCGACGGGCGATCCAGGCGGTGGGCTTGGAGATCCGATACGCGACCGCCATGGGGGTTCCCAGGATCAGGGCCTCCAGGGTGGCGGTTCCGCTCGCCACCAGGGCGGCATCCGCAGCGGCCAGGAGGTCGTGGGTGCCGTGGGCGATCACGGGGATGTCTGCCGCGTGCCGTGCGATGAGCCGCTTCAGGGAATCCGAGGCCCGGGCGATGACGGCCTGTAGACCTGGCACGCGCTCCCGGGCGATCCGGACGGCTCCCACCATAGCAGGGAGCAGGGCGTGGATCTCCTGGGCCCGGCTTCCGGGAAGCAAAGCCACGAGGGGATGGGCGGGATCCAGACCCAGGAGGGTACAGAGTTCCTCCCGGGATCGCTCCGGACGCACCCAGTCCAGGGCGGGGTGCCCGGTGAAGACCACGTCCGCGCCCGCGGCCCGGTACAGCTCGGCTTCGAAGGGGAAGGGCGCCAGTACCCGGACGGGGAGGCGAGCGAGCTTGCGGGCACGGTTTGGCCGGCGGCCGTAGACCATGGGCGGGAAGTAGTACACGGTGGGGAAGAGGGAACTCAGGCGTCGGGCCACCGCGAGGTTGAAGCCGGGGAAGTCCACCAGCACCAGCACGTCCGGACGCTCCCGCCGGATCAGCTGGAGCACCCGTGGGAGCCTTCCCGCGAAGATCGGGACGCGCAGGTAGCTCTCCAGGTACCCGATGACGCCCCAGTCGGAGGTGTCGAGCACCAACCGGACCCCCTCGCGGCGCATCCGTTCCCCCCCTCCGCCCACCACCTCCACACCGGGCTCGAGGAAGCGCAGGGCTCGGGCGAGGTAAGCCGCCGCTACGTCTCCGGAGACCTCCCCTGCGAGGAGAAAGACCTTCACAGGCCCACGAGGGCGACTCCCGCCTCCGCGGCCCGGACCACCAGGGAAGCCCGTTCCAGGAGGAGGGTCCGGCCCGCCTCCACCCCCAAGGCCAGGACGCCGGCCCGCCGGAGGTAGGCAATGGTCCGAGGACCGACGGCGGGGAGGTCAAACCGAGGGTCCTGATCCGGACGACTCGCCTTCACCACCACCGCCTCGGGTCCGAAGGCCCGCAGGCGTCGGATCATGCCGTCCGTTCCCTCCGCGGCCTCGACCGCCAGCACCACGCCGTCCCGCACCGCCACCGCCTGCCCGATGCCGCGCTCCGCCAGGTCCCGGGCCACTTCCAACCCCCTCCGCAGATCCGCCCACTCGCGCTCTGTGGGTGCTCGGCCGCCGATCACACCCTGAGGGGCCAACAGATCGGGCAGGAAGTGGGGCTGGGGGAGGACCTCAAACCCGTGGCGGTCGAGCAGCGCACCCAGGGCTTTCCACAGTCCTGCATCCGTGCGGTCGGGGGTCTGGCGGAGGATCTCCCGGGCGAGGGGATCGAGGGGGCCGGAGAGGACCCGAAGCCTGTCCACCCGACCCGCCAGGACCAACTGACGGACGCCGCCCTCCTCCAGGGTTCTGAGCACCCGTTCCGCCTCCCCGGGAGAGATCAGGGCATGCACGTGGCACCACCGTCGCAGCGCCCTTGGGCTTCCTGCCACCTGGACGCAGACAACCCGATGTCCCCTGGCGCGGATGGCCCGGGCGAGGGCGAGGGGAAGTTTCCCCTCCCCTGCTATGAGCCCCACGGGTTCAGGCACGGTCAGCCTCCCGGCGGATGAGACCTCTGCGGGAGCGCAGGCTCTCGCGGATGAAGGCCACCAGCTCCGCCACGAGCCCCTCCTCTCCCAGTTCCCGGACGATCTCCTCCACCGCGTGGGCAGGGGTAAGGCCCCGCCCGTACAGGATCCGGTATGCGGACCACACCCGTTCGATCTCCTCCCGGGGAACTCCGGCCCGCAACAGGCCCACCCGGTTGAGACCGCGCACCCGGGCAGGCACCCCGCTCGCGAGCAGGAACGGGGGGAGGTCCTGCAGCAGGGCGCTCTTGCCGCCTACCATGGCCAGCCGCCCGATGCGCACGAACTGGTGGACGCCCGTAATCCCGCCGATCTGAACGCCATCCCCTACTTGGACGTGCCCCGCGAGTCCGCTCCCCGTGACCACCACCACGTCAGAGCCCAGGCGGCAGTTGTGGGCGATGTGGGCCGTGGACATGATGTAGTTCCGATCCCCGATCACGGTGGCGGCCTCCGGCCCAGTGGCCCGGGCGATCTGCACGTATTCGCGGACCACGTTGTCGTCGCCCAGGATGGCGAAGCTGCGCTCCCCGCGAAAGGCACGGTCCTGGGGCTCGCACCCGATGACAGCGCCCGTGTAGATGCGGTTCCGCCGTCCGATGCGGGTACCGGAGTGCAGGACCACATGCGGCCCGATGGCGGTGTCCTCCCCCACCTCCACGTCCGCCTCGATGATGGCGTACGGGCCCACGCGCACACCCGGCGCGAGCCGGGCCCGAGGATCCACGAGAGCGGTGGGATGGATTTGGGTTGCCTGAGCAGCTTCCCTCATGGATCCTGCACCCGGGTTCCCTCCAGCTGGCCGGACGGGACCTGGGGCGTGCGCCCCAGGGAGAAGGTCAGCACCCCGCTCGCCGCCACCTCGTCGCCTACCCGCGCCGTCCCCCGCACCCGGATGAGCCGGCCCCGGATCCACTCCAGCGAGATCTCCAGGAGGAGCTGGTCTCCGGGGAGGACGGGACGGCGGAAGCGGAGATCGTCAATGGCTGCGAAGTAGGCCTTCTCCTGTCGCAGGCCCACCCTGTGGAACACCAGGATCCCCGCGGCCTGAGCCAGGGCTTCCACGATGAGCACACCGGGCATCACGGGAGCGTCCGGCAGGTGCCCGGTGAAGTACTCCTCGTTGATGGTCACGTTCTTGAGGGCCACGATGCGCCCCGCCTCCGGGTCCATCTCCAGCACCCGGTCCACGAGGAGGAAGGGGTAGCGGTGGGGCAAGGTGGCCAGGATCTGCTGGATGTCCAATCTCATCCGTATTCCTCCGGCCTTCGGGCCATGCGGCCGCGAGATATGGTACACGGTACAACCCCCTCCCGCTAGCCCGAGGCCCGCTGAATGGCCCGGGCAAGGCGCAGGTGAAGCGCATGCCCTCCGCCCACGCACACCACGTGGGCGGCCAGCCGCTCCCCGAGGAGCGCGAGATCCCCGAGCAGATCCAGGATCTTATGCCGAGCGGGCTCGTCCGGAAACCGCGGTGGGTTGAGGAACCGGCCGTCCTCGAGCACGAGGGTGTTGTCGAGGCTGGCTCCCCGCGCGAGGCCCTTTTTGTGAAGGGCCTCCGCGTCCTCCAAGTACCCCCACGTGCGGGCAGGGGCGATCTCCGACACGAAGCGCTCCGGGGTGACCACGAGATCGTACGCGCAGGCCTCCCGGCCCCGGAGGGACACCACATAGGTCACCCGCAGGTGGTCAAAGGGGAACGCCGCGGCGAGCGCCTCTCCCTCCCGGACCCACACCGGTGCCGCCAACCGGCGCTCGGGCACCTCTTCCGGGAGCTCCCGGCTCCCGGCCTCCCGGAGCAGCTCCACAAACGGCAGCGCGCTCCCATCCCCCGCGGGGACCTCTGGTCCCTCCACCGCCACCCGCAGGGCGGTAACGCCCAGGGTCCATGCAGCGGCGAGGAAGTGCTCCACGGTCCG
>Ga0066183_1000021_pt1 | contig 14124 bp, 10 predicted proteins | sample FaiFalFF_MnMetaG_2_FD_58704 | JGI IMG/M metagenome (GOLD analysis project Ga0066183, IMG submission 58704) | Freshwater microbial communities from Yellowstone National Park, Wyoming, USA - Fairy Falls C (FF_Mn_C) (version 2) (version 2) | ecosystem: Environmental > Aquatic > Freshwater > Lotic ... | reverse complement strand
GGGGGTTGACAGGTGGGCCGGGTGGCACCATCCTTCCTAGGGACATGGCAACGGCCCAGCTGCTGGCCAGCAAGCTGGCACGGCTGGAGGAGCTGTGCCGGCAGGTGCTGGACTCCCACCGCCTCATCGTGGCCAGCAACCGCGGGCCCATCGACTTCGGGCGGGCCGCCGACGGCTCCCTGCAGCCCCAGCGGGGCAGCGGCGGCCTGGTGACGGCCCTGCTGGCCGCCGCCCGCTTCGTACCCATCACCTGGGTGGCTGCCGCCATGGACGAGAACGACCGCCAGGCGGCAGCGGCCCACGGCGGCGTTCTGGAGCTGCTCGAGCTGAACCTGCGCCTGCGCCTGCTGAGCCTGCCCGAGCGCACCTACCACCGCTACTACTACGTCTTTGCCAACCCCCTCCTCTGGTTCGTGCAGCACTATATGTGGAACGCCCCCTGGGCCCCGGTCATCGGCCGGGCGGTGCACCAGGCTTGGGACGCCGGCTACGTGACGGTGAACCGGGCCTTCGCCCGGGCCATCGCCGAGGAAGCGGCCGTGCAGGGGGGCTCCCCCTTCGTCATCGTCCACGACTACCACCTCTACCTGGTGCCGGCGGAGCTGCGCACGCTGCTGCCCGAGGCCACCATCCTCCACTTCACCCACATCCCCTGGCCGGCCCCCCGCTACTGGGGGCTGCTGCCCGGCCACATGCGCCAGGCCATCCACGCCTCCCTCTGCGCCGCCGACATCGTGGGGCTGCAGACCCGCCACGACGTGCGCAACTTCCTCTACTGCTGCGAGAGCATCCTGCCCGAGGCCGCCGTGGACCACCAGCACTGCACCGTCAGCTACCAGGGCCACACCACCTACGTCGCCCGCTACCCGGTGTCGGTGGACGTGCAGGGGCTGCTGGAGCTGGCCCAGAGCCCCGAGGTGGAGACCTACCGCCGCCGCCTCTCGCCCCTTCTGGCCAACTGCACGGTGGTGCGAGTGGACCGGGCCGAGCCCAGCAAGAACATCGTGCGCTCCCTGCGGGCCTGGGAGGAGTTCCTCTGGCGCTACCCCACCTTCCAGCGACAGGCGGTGCTGCTGCAGTTCCTGGTGCCCTCCCGCACCGAGCTGGACGTCTACCGCAACTACGTGGACGAGGTGTTCCAGCTGGCCGACGAGATTAACGACCGCTTCGGCGACGAGGAGTGGCAGCCGGTGCACATTTTCTACGAGCACAACTACCCCCAGGCCATCGCTGCCCTCAGCTTCTACGACGTGCTGTTCGTCAGCCCCGTCATCGACGGCATGAACCTGGTGGCCAAGGAGGGCCCCCTGGTGAACCAGCGGGAGGGGGTGCTGGTGCTGTCGGAGCTAGCCGGGGCCCACGAGCAGCTAGGGGAGGCGGCCATCTCCGTCTGCCCCACCGACATGGAGGGGATGGTGCAGGCCCTCTACCAGGCCTGCACCATGCCGCTGGCGGAGCGGCGCCAGCGGGCCGAGGCCCTGCGACGGCTGGTGCAGGAGGAGGACATCCTGCACTGGCTGGAGGCCCAGATCAGGGGCCTGTGGGCGGTCTCTCAGGGGCAGAGGCCCTGACCAGCTCCTCCAGCAGGGCCTCCACCCCCGCCACCCCCTCCACCCAGTAGTGGGCCACCTGCAGCAACAGGGGGGGCGTCTCGGGGCCGGCCACGGCCACGCACAGGGCGTCCAGCCCCCGCGCCTGGCGCAGGCGACGGAACAGGGGCACGTCGGTCAGGTCGTCGCCTAGGGCCAGCACCGAGCGCAGGCGGTGGCGGCGGGCCAGGGCCAGGGCGGCCGTCCCCTTGTCGGCCCCCAGGGGGGGTCGCAGCTCCAGCACCATCTTCCCCTCCAGCAGCCAGAAGGCGCGGCAGGCGGGGGAGGCGGCGATGGCGTCCAGCAGGGCCAGGCGGGCGGCCTGGGGGTCGGGCGACAGGCGGTAGTGGGCGGCCAGCCCCACCTCCTTGTCCTCCAGCAGCAGCCCTGGCAGGGGCAGCCGCTCCAGGTCGGCGCGGGCGGCGCGGGCCAGGCGGCGGTAGGGCCCCAGGCCGGGGGCCAGGCACAGCCTGCCCCCCTCCCAGCGCTCCAGGCCGTGGTTGCCCACGTAGATGGCCCCCGCCAGCCCCACCCAGTCCCGCAGGGCCAGGGCCCGCCGCCCCGAGAGGAGGGCCACCAGCACCCCCGCCGCCAGCAAGCGGCCCAGCAGCCCGACGATGGCCGGGGGCAGGCGGGCCTCCTGGGGGGTGGCGGCGATGGGGGAGAGGGTGCCGTCCACGTCCGACAGGAGGCCCCAGGGGCGCCGCAGCGGCGCCAGAGAGGCCAGAGGGGGCAGGGGGGCAGCCATGCCGTCCCCTAACAGTATAGGCCCCCGCCTCGGCAGGGGCGGCCGCCGTGCTAAAATGGGGGCAGTCTGACGCTGACGCGAGGGTAATGAGGAGGGGGCCATGAAGGAGTTCGCCCTGGTGCTGGGCGGCGGCGGCCCGGTGGGGGTCGCCTGGGAGACGGGCATCGTGGCCGGCCTGGCCGCCGAAGGCATCCACCTCGCCCAGGCCAGCCTCATCGTCGGCACCTCCGCCGGCTCCATCGTGGGGGCGCAGCTGGCCCTGGGCCGCGACCCCCAGCGGATGCTGGAGGCCCAACTGGCAGGGGAGGCGCGGGCCCAGGGCGACCGCCCCCTGCAGCAGGCCGCCCAGGCCAACATGCGGGCCTTCCTGGAGATGTTCACCCGCCTGCGGCTGGCCGGCGGGCCGGGGCAGGAGCTGCGCCGGCAGATAGGGGCCTTCGCCCTGGCCGCCCAGACCATTAGCGAGGAGGAGTGGCTGGCCAGCTTCGGCCGCACCCTGGGCGAGAGCCCCTGGCCGGAGAGGGACTTCCGCTGCACGGCGGTGGACGTGGAGGACGGCTCCTTCGTGGTCTGGAGGCGGGAGTCGGGCGTCCCCCTGGTGCGGGCGGTGGCCTCCAGCTGCGCCGTGCCGGGCATCTTCCCGCCGGTGACCATCAACGGCCGCCGCTACATGGACGGCGGCGTGCGCTCGGGCACCAACGCCGACCTGGCCCGCGGCTGGCCCCTGGTGGTGGTGCTGTCGGTGATGGGGGCGCGGCGCCACGACCCCCTGGCCGAGGCCGCCCGCCAGATGCTGGAGCAGCAGCTCCAGTCCCTGCGGGAGGGGGGCAGCCAGGTGCACCTCATCCAGCCCGACCAGGGCTCCCTGGAGGCCTTCGGCCTCAACCTGATGGACTTCACGCGTCGGCAGGGGGCGGCCGAGGCGGGCTACCGCCAGGGCCGGGCCGAGGCGGCCCGCCTGTGCCCCCTGTGGGGGTGAGGGGGGCCTACTTGGCGGCTACCAGCCCCGGCCACAGCTCCTCCACCGGCCGGGGGTAGCCGGCCCAGAAGCCCTGGGCGTAGTCCACCCGGCAGAGGCGCAGCACCGCCAGGGTGCGCTCGTCCTCCACCTGCTCGGCGATGGACTCCATGCCGATGGCGCGGGCAGCAGCGGCGATGGCCCGCACCAGGCGGCGGTCGGCCTCGTTGTCGGCCACCCCGGCCACGAAGGAGCCGTCGATCTTGACGAAGTCGAAGGGGAGGGAGCGCAGCCGCTGCAGGGAGCTGTAGCCCACCCCGAAGTCGTCGGCGGCGAAGGCGCAGCCCAGCTCCTTCATGCGCAGCATGAACTGACGGGCCAGCTCCAGGTCGGGGATCTCGGCCGTCTCCGTCACCTCGAACACCAGGCGGCCGGGGCTCGGGGCCGCCTCCCGCACCAGCCGCTCGATGGCCTCCACGGTGCCGTTCTGGCCCAGGGTCCGCCCCGAGATGTTGACGTGGATGTCCAGGTGCAGGTAGACCTGCTCCCCCCGCGACTCCAGCCGCTGCAGCAGGGACAGGGCCTGCTGCACCACCCACTGGTCGATCTGGCGGATGAGGTCCAGGCGTTCGATGGCGGGCAGGAAGGCCCCGGCAGCGATGACCTCCCCCTCTTCCTGCAGGCGCAGCAGCAGCTCGTAGCGGTTGACCTGGCCGCTGCGCAGGTCCACGATGGGCTGGCAGTAGAGGCGCAGGCGCCCCTCGGCCAGGGCCGCCCGCACCCGCCCCTCCCAGGAGAGGCGCGACTGCAGGCGGCGGGCCTCGGCCTCGCCGGGCTGGTAGATGACGGCCCGCCTGCCCCCCTCCCCCTTGGCCCGGTACATGGCCATGTCGGCCCGGGCCAGCAGCTCCTCGGCGTCGTTGGCGTGGTCGGGGAAGAGGGCCACCCCCACGCTGGCCACCGCCGGCACCGACTGGCCGAAGAGGAGGACGGGGCTCTCCAGGGCGTCCAGGATGCGGGCCGCCACCGCCGCCGCCCCCCTGCTGTCGCTGCCGGGCAGCAGCACCCCGAACTCGTCGCCCCCCAGCCGCCCCACCACGTCAGGGCGGCGCACCGCCTGGCGGATGCGCTCCACCACCGTGCACAGCAGCTGGTCGCCGGCCCGGTGCCCCAGCTGGTCGTTGACCTCCTTGAAGCCGTCCAGGTCGATGAACAGCAGGGCGCAGGGCTTCCCCTCCCGCCGCGAGCGCACTATCTCCCTCTCCACCTCCTCCATGAAGGAGCGGCGGTTGAATACCCCTGTCAGGGGGTCGCTGCGGGCCAGGTGGGAGAGCTGCTGCTGCAGCCGTCGCCGCTCGGAGATGTCCCTGGAGACGCCGATGAGCCCCACCACCCGCCCCCCCTGGCGCACCGGGTTGATGTGCACCTCCACCGGCAGGATGCGGCCGTCGCGGGCCCGCACGTCCAGCTCGTAGGGGACGGGGGGCGCCTCGCCACGGATGTGGCTGCGGTTCATCTGCCGCGCCCGCTCCAGCTGCTCTTGGGGCAGCACCACCGAGATGTGCTTGCCGATGAGGTCCTCCAGGCGGAAGCCCACGCCCGCGGCGAAGCTGCGGTTGGCGTAGACGATGCGCTCCTCTCGGTCCAGCACCCAGACGGCATCGCGCAGGCTGTTGAAGATGGACTCCAGCCACTGCCTATGCTCAGACATCTCTTCCAGCTGCTGGTGCAGGGAGGCGATCTCCACCATAAAGGCCACCGTCCCCCCCGCAGGGGCACCCAGGGGGGCCAGCCAGAGGAGGACCGGCACCCCTTCCCCGCCCTTGGCCAGCAGGTAGCCCTCCTGGGGCTGTTGGGGGTCAGGGGCCTGGCCGCCGCAGGCGCAGAGCTGGTAGAAGTGGCGGCCCACCACCTCCCCCCGCCGTCGGTGCAGGCGGGCCAGCAGGGAGGGCGAGCAGTCGTAGATGACCGCCTCCCGCCCCTGGCCTTGCAGGAAGAGGCACATGAAGGGCCCCTGGCGCAGCACTGCCTTTAGGGCCCTCTCCACCGCGCCAGCGCGGCCAGGGGGCCGGGCCGACGGCCTGCCCCCCTCCGACCCAGTTTCAGGTGGCTGCTGATCGTCTCCTGCCTGGTGCCGGCTCACGGCTATCCCTGGCTTCAGAGCATCCAATCGCTAGCTTCTATCTAAGAGACGTGCCCAGGGAGAGCCTGTTACAGGCCCCCTGGAGGGCGATGGGGGGCAGAGAGTGACGGTGGCGGGCCCTAGGGGGGACGCTGGCCGATGATGCCGGCCGCCTCCAGCCTCTCCAGCTCCTCCTCCGACAGCCCCAGCAGCCCCTGCAGCACGTAGCGGTTGTGCTCGCCCAGGGCGGGGGCGTCGCTGCGGAAGGTGGCCGGGGTGCGGCCCAGGCGTATAGGCTGGCCGGGGTAGCTGTGGGTGCCGGCATCGGGGTGGCGCAGGGAGACGTAGAAACGGCGGGCGTGCAGGTGCTCGTCCCTGGCCAGGTCGGCCCCGTCCAGCACCGCCGCCGCTGGCACCCCCGCCTGCTGCAGGGCCTGCATGGCCTCGTGGGCGTCCAGCCCCCGCGTCCAGCCGACGATGATGGCGTCCAGCTCGTCCTGGTGCTGCCAGCGCCCCAGGAAGGTGGCGAAGCGGGCGTCCCGGGCCAGGTCGGGGCGGCCCAGGGCGGCGCACAGCCCCTCCCACTGCCGGTCGTCGCCCACGCTCAGGGCCAGCCAGCGGTCGTGGCCGCGACAGGGGTAGCAGCCCTGGGGGGCCCGCCAGGGGTGGCGGTTGCCCAGGGGGGCGGGGGCCGTGCCCAGTAGCTGCAGGGCCAGCAGGGCCTGGCCCACGAAGTTGACCGCCGCCCCCAGCTGCGACACCTCCACGTGGGCGCCCTGCCCCGTCTGGCGGCGGCGCAGGAGGGCCAGGACCGTGGCCGCCGCCCCCATCACCCCGGCGATGGGGTCAGTGATGGCCGCCCCCAGCCGCTGGGGGCGGCCATCGGCGTAGCCCATGAGGGCGGTGAGGCCGGCCTCCGTCTCCAGGTTGGTGCCGTAGGCCACCCGCTGGCGGTAGGGGCCTTCCAGCCCGTAGGCGGGCAGGGAGACCAGGACGATGTCCTCCCGGGCCTGTCGCAGCCGCCCGTAGTCCAGGCCCAGGTTGGGCAGGACGCGGGGGCTGAAGTTCTCCACCACCGCGTCGCTGATGGCCACCAGGCGCAGGAAGAGCCCCCGCCCCTCGGGGCAGGCCAGGTCCAGGGTCAGGGACAGCTTGTTACGGTTCATCTCGTTGAAGAAGCCGTGGCGGTTCCAGGGGCGCTGGCCCGGCTCCCCCTGGGGGTAGAAGCCACTGGCGCGGGCGTAGCTGGCGGGGACGGCGGCCGGGCCGCGGCTGGCCCGGTGCTCCACCTTGATGACCTCGGCGCCGAAGTCGGCCAGGATGCGGGTGCAGAGGGGGCCCGACCAGACCCGGGTCAGGTCCAGCACCCGCACCCCCCTCAGCGGCCCCTTGGCCTCGGCCATGGTCCCTTCAGATGACCCCCGCCTGGTGCAGGCGCTGCCGCTGCCGGGGCGACAGCCCCAGCCAGCGGCCGTAGACCTCGTCGTTGTGCTGGCCCAGGGCCGGGGCCGGCGCCAGGGGCCCAGGGGGCGCCCCCAGCCGGAAGGGAGGGCCGGGCAGGCGCAGGAGCCCCTGGGGGCCCGCCACCTCCTGCCAGAAGCCCTGCTCCTCCAGATGGGGATGGGCCAGCACCTCCGGCAGGGACAGCACGGGGGCGGCGGGTATGCGCAGCTCCTGGGCCGCCGCCACCGCCTCCTGGCGGCTGCGGGCCAGGAACCAGGGGGCGATGGCCTCGTCCAACGCCTGGGCGTGGGCGCAGCGGGCGGCATTGCTGGCGAAGCGCGGGTCCTGCCGCAGCTCCGGCCTGCCCAGCAGCAGGCAGAGGCGCTCGAACTGGTCCTCGGTGGCCACCGACAGGGAGAGGTAGCCGTCGCGGCAGGCGTAGACGCTGTTGGGGTGGCTGAAGTAGTAGCGGTTACCCTGGCGGCGCTGTACCGTGCCCGAGTAGTTGAACAGGGTCTGGGTCCACTGGTGGGAGGCGGCTAGGGACTCCAGCTCCGTCACCTCCACCTTCTGGCCGCCCCCTCCCGAATGGCGGTGCCAGAGGGCCAGCAACGCCCCCACGAAGGCGTAGGCGCCGGCCAGGTAGGAGGGCAGGTAGGGCGGGCCCTGCAGGGGCTCCCGCTCCTCCTCGCCGGTGATATACATGTAGCCCCCCAGGGCGTAGAGGACCAGGTCGCAGGCGCGGAAGCCAGCATAGGGCCCCTCCTCCCCGAAGGGGGAGATGGCCACGTAGACCAGCCCCCCGTTGAGGGCGGCCAAGGAGGGGTAGCCCAGGCCCCGCCGATCCATCTCCCCCGGCCCCAGGTCCTCCACCACCAGGTCGGCCTGGGCGGCCAGGCGGCGGAAGAGGTGGACGCCGTCGGCCCGGTCCAGGTCCAGGGTGATGCCCAGCTTGCCAGCGTTCAGGTAGAGGAAGAGGGGGCCGCTCTGGCCGGGGCTGGGCGCCTCGGCCCGGCGCAGGGGGTCGCCCTGGGGCGGCTCCACCCGCACCACCTGGGCGCCGTAGAGGGCCAACAGGCGGCCGCAGAAGGCAGCGGCGGGGCCGCCGCCCACCTCCAAGGCCCGCAGCTGGGCCAGGGGCAGCGCCGTCATGGGCGGGTGGGCCTGCCGTTCATAGGGAGCCGCGCAGGCGGGGGTCCAGGACGTCCCGTAGGGCGTCTCCCAAGATATTAAACGACAGCACCAGCAGGAAGATAGCTGCCCCCGGCACCAGGGAGAGCCAGGGGGCCTGGTGCAGCAGCCCGAAGGCGAAGCGCAGCATGCCCCCCCAGGTAGGGGTGGGGGGCTGGACGCCCACCCCCAGGAAGGAGAGACCGGCCTCGGCCAGCACGGCGTAGCCCATGCCCAGGGTGCTCTGGACGATGACCGGCGCCAGCACGTTGGGGAAGACGTGGCGGAGCATGATGCGGCCGTGGTGGGCCCCCATGGAACGGGCTGCCAAGATGTAGTCCCGCTCCCGCACCGACAGGGTCTGGCTGCGCACCACCCGCGCCACCCAGGGCACGTTGGCCACGCCGATGGCGATGATGACGTTGCGCAGGTCGGGCCCCAGGGCGGCCATCAGGGCCAGGGCCAGTATCAGCCCCGGGAAGGCCACGATGGCGTCCATCATGCGCATCAACACCTCGTCCAGCACCCCCCGCACGTAGCCGGAGACGATGCCCAAGGTGAGGCCCAGGGCCACCCCGAAGGAGACGGCCCCCAGGCTCACCGCCAGGGCCACCCGCGCCCCGTAGAGCATGCGGGCCAGGACATCCCGCCCTAGCTGGTCGGTGCCGAAGGGGTGGGCGAGGCTGGGGGGGTGCAGGCTCAGGTCGGCGTCCTGGGCCAGGGGGTCATAGGGGGAGACGACGGGGGCCAACAGCGCCACCGCCACCACCAGCAGGATGAAGCCCAGGGCCGGCCCGGCCAGCCGCACCCGCAGCAGGCGGCCCAGGGGCTGCAGCCAGCCCAGGGCCAGGGGGCGCAAGGGGGGCGCCCCCACAGCGATGGGGGTGGCCTCCTCGCTCACGGCGCCCTCCCTCCGCTAGCGGTAGCGTATCCTGGGGTCCAGGGCGGCATAGGCCAGGTCGGTCAGCAGGTTGGCCGTCACCACGGCCAGGGCCACCACCAGCACCACCCCCTGCACGGTGGGGAAGTCCTGGGCCAGCACCGCCGCCACCAGCAGCCTGCCCACCCCCGGGATGGCGAACATCTGCTCCACGATGACGGCGCCGGCCAGCAGGGGCCCCACCAGCAGCCCCACCACCGTCACCACCGGCAGCAGGGCGTTGCGCAGCACGTGCAGGCCCAGGACGCGCAGGGAGCGCAGCCCCTTGGCGTAGGCGGTGCGCACGTAGTCCTCCCGCAGCACCTCCAGCACCGCCGAGCGGGTCTGGCGGGTGATGACCGCCGCCGCCTGCCAGCCCAGCACCAGGCAGGGCATGGCCATCAGCTTGAGGGCCCGCAGGGGGTCCTCCAGGAAGCTCTCGTAGCCCACCGGCGGCAGCAGCCGCAGCCGCACCGACAGCAGGAGGATGAGGAGCATGCCGATCCAGAAGGAGGGCATGGCCGCCCCCGCCACCGCGAAGACGGTGATGACGCGGTCCAGCAGAGAGTTGCGCCAGACGGCGCTGAGGACGCCCGCCGGCAGCGACACCAGCAGGGAGAAGAAGAGGGCGGTGAGCCCCAACTGGGCGGTGACGGGCAGGCGCTTGGACAGCTCCTCCGTCACCTCCAGGCCCGTCTGGGTGGAGACGCCCAGGTCGCCGCCGAGGGCCCGCTTCAGCCAGAGGAGGTACTGCAGGGGCACAGGCTTGTCCAGCCCCAGCTTGGCCCGGGCCGCCGCCAGCTGCTCCTGGTCCAGGGTGGCCTCGCCGCCGGTGAACAGGGCCAGCACCGGGTCGCCGGGCAGGATGAGGATGAGGGAGTAGGTGGCGAAGGTGACCAGCACCAACAGGGGGAGGGCCTGCAGCAGCCGCCTCAGGATGTAGGCCTGCATCTCTTCCTACTGATATTTTCCTTCCGGCTGGCCAGATGGTATACTGCCCCCCGAAGGAGTGTCAAGGCGAACCAGGAGGTAAGGGGCGTGGTCCGTTGGATCTTCTTGCTGCGCTACCCCGACGGCGTCCCCCTGGAGGAGGGGGAGCGCTGGTACCTGGGCACCCACACCCAGGAGGCCAAGCGCATGCACGGCCTCTGCCTCTACCGCACCTGGCAGGCCGAGGAGGCCCCCGTCGCCCCACCCTGGACCACCGTCCAGCGGCTCAACAAGTGGGTGCGCCTCACCGAGCTGGGCTTCCATAGCTGGGAGGCCTGGCGGGAGGGGGCGGTGGAGAGGATGCCCCTGTGGACGCCGGCTCCCTACGGCCCGGTGGGCATCGAGGTGGAGACCATCTTCATCGGCGACAAGCCCCAATACGACCTGCTGCGGGAGGTGCCCAGGATACCCTAGCTCCCATGAACGCTTATCGGCGCGCCTGGGAGCTATAATCGTTACCGTGGACGAGACGACGGACTGGCAGCCGGAAGTAGAGGAGCTGCAGCGGCGCCGCGCCCTGGCCCAGGGCATGGGCGGCCCCGAGGCGGTGGCCAGGCACCGGGCGGCCGGCAAGCTCACCGTGCGGGAGCGCATCGAGGTCCTCCTGGACGCCGGCTCTTTCCAAGAGATCGGCTCCCTGGCCGGGGTGGGGCAGTACCAGGGGGGGCGGCTGGCCGCCTTCCGCCCGGCCAACTTCGTCATGGGGCTGGGGCGCATCGGCGGACGGCTGGTGGTGGTGGGGGGCGAGGACTTCACCGTGCGCGGCGGCTCCGCCGATGGCGGCGGTGGGGCCAAGTGGCTCTACTCGGAGCGGCTGGCCGAGCAGTGGCGGCTGCCCCTGGTGCGCCTCATCGACGGCACCGGCGGCAGCGTCCGCACCCTGGAGCAGCTGGGCCGCACCTACATCCCCGATAACCCCGGCTTCGCCACCATGGTGCGCCTGCTGGCCACGGTGCCGGTGGTCTCGGCCATCATGGGGGTGGCGGCCGGGCTGCCGGCGGCCAAGGCGGTGGCCGCCCACTGGACGGTGATGGTCAAGGACAGCAGCCAGCTGTTCGTGGCCGGCCCGCCGGTGGTGCGCCAGGCCCTGGGGGAGGACCTGAGCAAGGAGGAGCTGGGGGGCTATCACATCCACGCTCTGGAAAGCGGCTGCGTAGACAACGTGGCCCAGGACGAGGCCGAGTGCCTGCAGCTGGTGCGCCGCTTCCTCTCCTACCTGCCCAGCAACGTCTGGGAGATGGCCCCCCGCGGCCCCAGCGAGGACGACCCCGAGCGGCGAGAGGAGGCCCTCCTGGGCATCGTCCCCCGCAACCGCCGTCGCCCCTACGACGTGCGGCGACTGCTGCGTCTGGTGTTCGACCAGGGCTCCCTGCTGGAGCTTTCGCCCGGCTTCGGTCGCTCCCTGGTGACGGCCCTGGCCCGGGCCAACGGCTACCCAGTGGGGGTGATGGCCAACGACCCCCGCCACCTGGGAGGGAGCCTGGATGCCACCGCCGCCGAGAAGCTGATGCGCTTCGTGGACCTGTGCGACACCTTCCACCTGCCCGTGGTCAACTTCGTGGACCAGCCCGGCTTCATGATCGGCCTGGAGGCGGAGCGGCGGGGCACCATCCGCAAGGGGGTGCGGGCCCTGTTCGCCGTGGAGCAGTCGCGGGTGCCCTGGCTGGCCATCATCGTGGGCCGCTGCTATGGGGTGGCCGGTGGCGGCCACATCCGCCACAGCGGCCTCAGCCTGCGCTTCGCCTGGCCCTCGGCCGAGTGGGGCTCCCTGCCCATCGAGGGCGGGGTGGAGGCGGCCTACCGGCGCGAGATCGAGGCCGCCCCCGACCCCGAGGCCAGGAAGCGGGAGATCGAGGACAAGCTGCGGCGGCTGCGCTCCCCCTTCCTCACCGCCGAGGCCTTCGGAGTGGAGGAGATCATCGACCCCCGCGACACCCGTCCCCTGGTCTGCCAGTTCGCCGAGATGGCCCAGGGGCTGCTGCGCACCCAGTTGGGCCCCCGCCAGGTGACGGGCATGCGCCCCTAGGGGCGCCCCGACCGCCGCTGCCGGGCCCGGCGCTGGCAGGGGCGCCTCTGGCTGCTAGCTGGGGCCCAGGGCGGACCGCTGGCGGTACTGCAGCGCCTCAGCCAGGTGGGAGGCGGCGATGGCCTCGGCGCTCGACAGGTCGGCGATGGTGCGGGCCACCTTGAGGACGCGGTGGAAGGCCCGCGCCGACAGCCCCAGGCGGCCCAGGGCCAGAGAGAGGAGGGAGCGGGCCCCCTCCTCCAGGTAGCGCTGGCAGTGCTCCCGCACCTCCACCGGCCCCATCTCGGCGTTGCAGGTGAGGGCCGTGCCCTGGAAGCGGTGCCGCTGGACCTCTCGCGCCCGCTCCACCCGCGCCCGCACCGCCGCCGACGGCTCGGCCACCGCCTCCTCGGCCAGCAGCTTCTCCTGCTCCACCCTGGGCACGTGCACGAACAGGTCGATGCGGTCCAGCAGCGGCCCCGAGATGCGCCGCTGGTAGCGGCCGATAGCCGCCTCGCTGCAGGTGCAGGGGCGGGCCGAGTCGCCGTAGTAGCCGCAGGGGCAGGGGTTCATGGCCGCCACCAGCATGAAGCTGGCCGGGAAGGTAACGTTGCCCTGGGCGCGGCTCACCGTCACCACCCGGTCCTCCAGGGGCTGGCGGATGGCCTCCAGCACCAGGTGGGGGAACTCGGGCAGCTCGTCCAGGAACAGCACCCCCCGGTGGCTGAGGGTGATCTCTCCCGGCCGGGGGATGCGGCCCCCGCCCACCAGCCCGGCGTGGGAGATGGTGTGGTGGGGGGAGCGGAAGGGGCGCTGGCTGATGAGGGGGCGGCCCGGGGGCAGCAGCCCGGCCACCGAGTATATCTTGGTCACCTCCAGGGCCTCCTCGGCGGTCATGGGCGGCAGGATGCCGGGCAGGGCGCGGGCCAGCAGCGTCTTGCCGGCCCCGGGCGGGCCGATGAACAGCAGGTTGTGGCCACCGGCGGCGGCCACCTCCAGGGCCCGCTTGGCGTGCTCCTGCCCGCGGATGTGGGCCAGGTCCACCCCGTCCCAGGGGGCCTCGGCCGCCTCCACCCTCGCCCCGCCGGGCAGGGTGGGCAGGGGCTCCTCGCCCCGCAGGTGGGCCACCAGGCGGGCCAGAGAGGGCACCGGCACCACCTGCACCCCCTCCACCAGGGCCGCCTCGCTGGCGTCGGCCTCGGGCACGTAGACCTGGCGGAAGCCCTGCTGGCGGGCGATGGCGGCCATGGCCAGGACGCCATCGGTGTGGCGCACCTGGCCATCTAGGGCCAGCTCCCCCAGCAGCACGGCGTCGGACAGGTCGGCCAGGGCCTGCCCCGAGGCCAGCAGCAGCCCCACGGCGATGGGCAGGTCGTAGGCGGGGCCCTCCTTGCGCAGGTCGGCGGGGGCCAGGTTGACGGTGATGCGCCGCTGGGGGAACTGCAGCCCCGAGTTGCGGATGGCTGAGCGCACCCGTTCGCGGGCCTCCTGCACGGCCGTATCGGGCAGGCCGACGATGGTGAAGGAGGGGATGCCCTGGCTGATGTCCACCTCCACCTCCACGATGGCACCGTCCAGCCCCACCACGGCGCAGGTGTTGACCTTGGCCAGCATTAGTCCTCCCTCACCACCTCAGGGCGAATTTAGCCCCCGCCCGTAACGGCTGTCAAGGACGGGGCCGCCGTGGGCTCGTCCCGTAATCGGAGCCCTACGATAGCTCTCATCGCCCTGTAGGGGCAGCGGCCCCGGCTGCAAGACAGGCCCGGCTGCCGTTGACAGGGGGCGCCGCCAGCGCCTATGGTGGCCCCAGCCCAGCAGGGGAGGAGGCCATGGAGCCGCGCTTCCAGCACCTGTTCGACCTGTGGATAGAGGTGGACCGCCCCCAGGACGTGGGCGAGGTGCCCCGGGGCCACCGCTTCATCGGGCCGGTGACCGGCGGCCGCTTCGAGGGGCCCGGCCTCCGGGGGCAGGTGCTGCCGGTGGGGGCCGACTGGTTCCTGCTGCGGGGGGAGGTGGCCGAGATCGACGTGCGCTTGGCCCTGCGCAGCGACGACGGCGCCCTCATCTACATGACCTATGGCGGCGTCCTGCGCCCCTTCTCCACCGTCGTCCAGCATATGGTGCGGGGGGAGCAGCCGCCCCGCGACGCCTACTACTGGTACATCACCCCCCGCTTCGAG
>Ga0066183_1000019_pt1 | contig 14237 bp, 16 predicted proteins | sample FaiFalFF_MnMetaG_2_FD_58704 | JGI IMG/M metagenome (GOLD analysis project Ga0066183, IMG submission 58704) | Freshwater microbial communities from Yellowstone National Park, Wyoming, USA - Fairy Falls C (FF_Mn_C) (version 2) (version 2) | ecosystem: Environmental > Aquatic > Freshwater > Lotic ... | reverse complement strand
GACGTTGTTGTAGTTGATGCCGGCGGCCATCACCAGCACCAGCACCTCGTCGGGCTTCAGGTCGCGGGGCACCTCGATCTTCTCTATCTGGAAGCCCTGGAGGGGCTCACCGAAGCGCTCGCGGCGGATGAGATGGGCGTACATGTACTTGGGGATGTGGCCGGCGGGTGGTATCTCGCCGATCTCGTAGACGTCCTTCTTGACCAGCATGGCAGACCTCCCTGACAGCGTTGGCGGCCTCTAGCATACCTTAGTCCCGCCTCAATGGGCAAGCGCCAACGTTAGAACTATTCTATAAGAGCGATAGAGGCTGGGGATGGCAGCCCCTGGCTCGGGGCCCAGGGCAGTGGCGCCGGCCGCCCCTCAGACCGACAGCACATGCACGGCCAGGGCGGCCGCCTCGCCCCGGATCATGCCGCCGCCGTTCTCGGTGAGGCCGACCTTGGCCCCCTCCACCTGGCGTGCCCCCGCCTCCCCCCGCAGCTGCCAGAACACCTCGCAGATCTGGGCCAAGCCGGTGGCGCCGATGGGGTGCCCCTTGGCGATGAGGCCGCCACTGGTGTTGACGGGCTGGCGGCCCCCCAGGCGGGTGTGGCCGCTGCGGATGAGGGCGGGCCCCTCCCCCTCCCCGCACAGCCCCAGCTCCTCGTAGATGATCAGCTCGGCCGGGGCGCTGGCGTCGTGCACCTCCAGCACGTCCAGGTCCTGGGGGCCGACGCCCGCCCGCTGATAGGCCAGGCGGGCCGCCTCCTCGGTGAGGCCCGGCTCGCCAGGCGCCCGGTCACGGCCCGAGACCAGAACCGACGCCCGCACCAGGACGGGACGCGAGGTGAACTGGCGGGCGCGGCGGGCCGGCACCAGCACCACCGCCGCCGCCCCGTCGCTGATGGGGGAGCACATGAGGCGGGTGAGGGGCTCCACCACCAGGGGCGCCTCCAGCACGTCCTCGATGGTGTAGTCGCCGCCGTACTGGGACTTGGGGTTGAGGGAGCCGTGGTAGAGGTTCTTGACGGCCACGCGGGCGAAGTCCTCCTTAGTGGCCCCGCTCCGCTCCATGTAGCGACGGGCCCAGGAGGCGTAGAAGTCCATGAACATGCTGCGCCGCTCCCCGGCCCCCTCCTGGATGGCGGGGCCACGCTCCTCCCGGGCCTGGCGGGCGCGGGCGGCCGCCTGCTGCGCCCACTCCACGTCCACCGCCGCCCCGATGGCCTGGAAGGAGCGTCGCTTGTCCTCGTGGGTCAGCTTCTCCATCCCCACCACCAGGGCCACATCGTAGAGGCCTGAGGCCACGTACAGCCAGCCCAGGTGGAAGGCAGTGGAGGAGCTGGCGCAGGCGTTCTCGGTGTTGATGACGGGGATGCCGCCGATGCCCAGCTCCCGCAGCACCACCTGGCCGCGGATCATCTCCTGGCCGGTGATGAGGCCGGCGGTAGCGTTGCCCACTACCGCCACCTGGAGGCGGGACTTGTCGATGCCGGCCGACTCCAGGGCTCCGCGTACCGCCTCCCCGGCCAGCTCCTTGAGGGAGCGGTCCAGGAACTTGCCGAACCTGGTCATGCCAGCGCCAATGATGGCCACATCGCGCATGTGTAGTTACCTCCCGGAGAGCATGGTGGCCCTGCTGCCAGTATAGCACCGGGGGCGGGGTCGGGCTCAGGGTAGGGTGCCGGTGGCGGCCCGCTGATAGTACTCCTCCATCTTGTCGCGGCTCAGCAGGCCGTTGTGCACCGCCACCACCCGCCCGCTCCGGTCCAGGAAGATGCTGAAGGGCATGCCCAGCCCCTGGTAGGCGTTGAACAGGGTGTCCTGGGGGTCGGCCACCGCCACGCTGAACTTCATCCCCCGTCGCCCGTCGCCCAGGTCGATGCTGGCCAGGAAGCGCAGGGCTGCCTGGGAGGTGTCGGCGCGGTTGATGCCTATCACCACCAGGTCGGGGTGGTCGCGCATCAGGGCCGCTATCTCCGGCATCTCCTGCCGGCAGGGCTCGCACCAACTGGCCCAGAAGTTGAGGAAGACGGGCTGGCCGCGGAAGCTGCTCAGCCGCACCGGGGAGCCGTCGTCTAGGCGGGAGGCCACGAAGTCGGGGGCATACTGGCCGATGCGGGGCCCTACCTGGAACTCCACCGCCCCGGCCACCGGCGGCGCCGGCACCAGCCGCGCCGGCTCGATGCCCCGCTCCCGTCCGAAGCTGCCGGTGGCCGACAGGACGGCCAGGACGGCGGCCACCCCCACGGCCACCCCGGCCAGAGCAATGAGGCGTTGCTTCCACTCGTAGCGGGACATGGAATCAGAGGCGGCCCGACAGCCGCGACAGGGGCCCCCAGTCGAACAGGCGGTTGAGGCCCACCAGGCTGTCAGTGAACACCAGCACCCCTACCACCACCAGCACCACGCCGCTGACGTAGTTGACGGCCCAGGCCCAGCGCCGCAGCCAGCGGTAAATGGGCCCCAGGGCGTTGAAGGCCGCCCCCATGGCCAGAAAGGGCAGCGCCATCCCCGCCGAGTAGGCCAGGAGCAGGGCGGCGGCCTGGGGCACCGTCCCCCCCGAGACGGCCAGGGCCAGGATGGCGCCCAGGGTGGGGCCGATGCAGGGGCTCCAGCCGGTGGCGAAGGAAGCGCCCACCAGGAAGGAGCGGGCGTAGCCCGTGCCCCGCGCCAGGGAGGGCCGTCGCTCCTGCTCCAGCCAGGGCATGGGGATGACCCCCGCCAGGTGCAGCCCCAGCAGGATGAGGAGGCTGCCCGCCACCTTCTGGACCATGTCCAGGTGCTGGCGCAGGAAGAAGCCCAGGAGGCCCAGGGAGACCCCGAACAGGACGAAGACGGCGCTGAAGCCCAGGACGAAGCCCAGGGCATGGCCCAGGACGGGCCCGGCCACCGTGGGCCGCGCCTGCACCGCCACCGCCGCCCCCGGGCCCCCCGCCTCCGCCTGGGCGACGGCGACGGTGGCCCCACCCAGGTAGCCCAGGTAGGCGGGCACCAGGGGCAGCAGGCAGGGCGAGAGGCAGGAGAGCAGCCCCGCCAGGAAGGCCACCCCCAGCCCGACCCCTCCTAGCTCCATGTCTGACTACCTCCTCGCGCCAGGGCGGCGCGCCCCCATTTTAGGGCCCCCAAGGGGCTGGGGCGAGGCTTGCCCTCAACGGGCGCCCACCAGCAGGTCGTGGCGCCCTCCCCACTTGCTCAGGAAGCGGTAGAAGTTGCGCTTGCTCAGCCGCTCCCGTTCCTCGGGCGGGGTGCGCTCCCACTCGCCGTGGGCGTGTCGCACCGCCGGCAGGGAGGGGTCGCAGAGGAGGGAGTAGCCCAGGGAGCGCACGGCCAAGCTCAGGTCCAGGTCCAGGTGGCGGTAGAAGCGGAACTTCTCGTCCAGGGGGACCACCCGGGCCAGCAGCTGGCGGGGCAGGGCCAGCAGGTAGCCCTCCAGGGCGTCCACCTCCCCCGGCTCCTCCACCTCATCGAAGCTGCGCAGGTCGGCGGTGCGCAGCCCCCAGCGCCCCACCATGCCCACTAGCGGTTGTGACAGGGCAACAGCGATGGGACTGAAGAGGTCGCCCGTCACCTCCACGCTGACGTCCAGCCACAGGAAGATGCGCCCCCGCGCCTGACGCACGGTGACGTTGCGGGCGGCGGCCGCCCCCAGGAAGTGGTCGGCGTGGAAGACCCGCAGCCGCCCCTCCTCTCTCGCCAGGTCGTCCAGCCAGCGGCCGGTGTCGTCGCTGGAGCCGTTGTCCACCACCAGCACCTCGGCCTGGGCGGGCAGCCAGCGCAGCAGGCTGCGCAGGCAGCGCTCCACCTCGGGCAGGTTGTCGCGGGCCAGCACACTGACGGTGAACTCTAGGGACGGCGTCTCCCCCAGCAGGGAGGGGATGTCGCTGCTGCGGGAGATGGTGCCCGGCTGGGCCAGCCAGGGGGGCCTGGGCAGCACCGTGGTGCCCTGACGAGTGTCGCGGACCTCGTATCCAGCCGCCAGGATGCGCTGGCGCAGGGCGTCGGCCTCCTGCCATCGCCCCTGGGAGCGCAGGGACTGGCGCGCCCGACATAGCTCTTCGATCTCGGCGGGCAAGGGCGGCGCATCGGCAGGGCGGGCCAGGTCCAGCCCCAGCACGCGGTCGAACTCCAGCAGCAGGGCCCGCTTTACAGGCGGGGGCAGGCGGGAGCGGGCCACCCCCCAGGCGGCGGCCAGGGCGCGGGGCAGCGCCAGGTCGTCGCAGAGGGCCTCCCAGAAGCGGCGCCGCCACTCCCTGGCCTCCTCGGGCAGGGCATCGGCCGCCTTCTTCGCCTGCTGGGCGTGCAGGCGCAGGCGCAGCAGCCCCCGCTGGGCCGCCCGCAGCGACTCCCAGGTGAAGTTCATGCGGGTGCGGTAGTGGACGGTGGCGCACAGGTAGCGGAAGGCCAGGGGCTCGAAGCCGCGGCGGGTCAGGTCGTCCAGGGTGTAGACGTTGCCGGTGGACTTGGCCATCTTCAGGCCGTCCACCAGCAGGTGCTGGCCATGCAGCCAGTAGCGGACGAAGGGGCCGCCGTAGGCCGCCTCGCTCTGGGCGATCTCGTCCTCGTGGTGGGGGAAGATGTTGTCCACCCCGCCGGTGTGGATGTCCAGGTGCGGTCCCAGGTAGCGGATGGCCATGGCCGAGCACTCGATGTGCCAGCCCGGGAAGCCCTCGCCCCAGGGGCTGGGCCACTTGAGCAGGCGCCCCGGCTCCGCCGCCTTCCAGAGGGTGAAGTCCCGCTGGTCGTGCTTGAGGGGGTCGGGCTCCACCCGCACCCCTTCCGCCAGGCCGGGACCCGCCTGCCCCGACAGGCGTCCGTAGTCAGGGAAGCGGGAGACGTCGAAGTATACGTTGCCCTGCCGCTCGTAGGCGTACCCCTTCTCTTGCAGCTTCTGCACCAGGGCGACCATATCGGCCACGTGCTCGCTGGCGCGGGGGAAGTGGTGGGCAGGCAGGATGTTGAGGCGGGCCTCGTCGCGCAGGAAGGCCTGGGTGTAGAACTGGGCTATCTGCTGGGGGGTCTTGCCCTCGGCCAGGGCGGCGGCGATGACCTTGTCCTCCCCCCGCTCCAGCTGCTCCTGGCGCATGTGCCCCACGTCGGTGATGTTCTTGACGTGGACTACCTGGTAGCCCAGGGCCTCCAGGGCCCGCCGCAGCCAGTCGGCCATCAGGTAGGTGCGCAGGTTGCCGATGTGGGCGTAGCGGTAGACGGTGGGCCCGCAAGAGTAGATGCCCGCCCTTCCCGGCTGCTGGGGCCGGAACTCTTCCTTGCTGCGGGTGAGGGTGTTGTAGAGCCTGAGGCTCAGGGCCGGCCCGCGGCCCTCAGGTGATCTCTCAGCCGTGCTCCCCCTCCCATCCGATCTCCACGTCCCCTTCGCCCCAGATGATGATGGGGACGGTGACGGCGTACTGGAGGGCCTCCTCCCACCACTGGGGGTTGTCGTCCACCCGCCGCTCCTCGAAGTCGATGCCCCTCTCTTGCAGGGCGGCCAGGGCCTTCTGGCTGGTGGGGCAGTTGGCAAGGGTGTAGATGATGACGCGGGACATCGCTCCCTCCCGACCCCTTTATGGTAGCACATGCGCCGCCAGGGCAGGCAGGTTCAGACGCGGATCTGCTTCCAGTGCCCCTGGCGAAAGCGCAGCCAGAGGAGGACGGCGCGGCTGTTGATGTCTATCACCGCGGCCATCCAGGCCCCCGGCACCCCCAGGCCCGCCACGATAGCCAGCAGGTAGGCCGGTATCAGCCGCAGCACCCAGTTGCAGAAGGCCACGATGAGCAGCACGGCCCGGGTGTCGCCGGCCCCGCGCAGGGCGCCGCTCAGGGCCAGGTTCAGCCCCATGCCCGGCATGGCCAGGGCGAAGATGAGCATCAGCTTCCGCCCCAGCGCCACCACCTCCTCGGCCCCCTCGCCGGCCACGAAGGCGCCGGTGATGTGGCCGCCGAAGAGGGCCAGGACCGCTGCCACCGCCACCGTGGCCAGCAGGGAATAGCGGGTGGCGACGTAGGTGGCCCGCTCCGACAGGTCGGGGCGCCGCGCCCCCAGCCCCTGCCCCACCAGGGCGCTGGTGGCCACGCTGATGCCGAAGCCGGCGTTGAAGGCCAGCCCCTGGATGGCCAGGGTCACCCCGTGGGCGGCTACCGCCGTCGTCCCCATGCTGGCCACGATGCGGGTGTAGAGCATGAAGGCCACGTTGAACTGGGCCTGCTCCAGCCCCGCCGGCACCCCCACCCGCAGGATGCGCCACGCTTCCCTAGTGTCGATGGGCGGGCCGTCCAGGGGGCGCCAGCGCAGCAGCCGCCGCCCCGAAAGCAGCACCCCCAGCCCCAGCAGTGCCCCCACGATGGCGGCGGCGCTGAAGCCGGCCCCGGCCCCTACCACCCCCAGGCGGGGGAAGGGGCCGCTGCCGTTCACCAGCACGTAGGCCACCAGGGCGTTCACCAGGTTCAGGAAGATGGAGATGGTCATGGGGGTGCGGGTGTCCCCGGCCGCCTGCAGGGTGGAGTTGACGGCGAACAGGAGGGACCAGAAGACCATGCCCACGGCGCTGGCCTGCAGGTACTGGCCCCCCAGCCGTCGCGCCTCGGGCTCGGCCCCCAGCATCCCCAGCGACCAGTGGCCCAGCAGCCACAGCCCCAGGGCCAGGGAGAGGCCCCACAGGCCGGCCAGGGCCAGGGCCGTGCGCACGGTGGCGTCGGCGCGGCCCATCTCGCGGGCGCCCACCGCCCGCGCCACCACGGCGATGGCCCCCGCCCCCACCGCCCCCATCCCTGCCTGGCAGAACCAGTAGACCTGCCCGCCCAGGCGCAGGCCGGCCAGGGCGTCCTCCCCCAGGTGGCCCACCAGGTAGGTGTCCACCAGCTGGACCACCGAGTAGGCCAACTGCTGCACCACCACCGGCCAGGCCAGCCGCACTACCGAGAGACCCAGGCGGCGTTCGTCCAGGACGGGTGCAGCGCGGGCGGCGGTGGCGTCGGCGGACACGGGGGCGCTCCTGTCCTTGCAATCTAGGTTATGCTAAGATGGCCACCTGGGCTATAGGCAGTCATGGCGTCCAGACGGGGCCACAAGTGGTTCGCCGCCTTCTATGACCGCCTCTGCGCCCGGGCCGAGGCCACCTTCCTGCGCCCGGTGCGGGCCGAGGTGGCCGGGGGCGCCCACGGCCGCGTCCTGGAGCTGGGCTGCGGCACCGGCGCCAACTTCCCCTACTACCGCCCCGACGCCCAGGTGGTGGCCACCGAGCCCGACCCCTACATGCTGGCACGGGCGCGCCGACGTGCCCGCGGGCTGGGGAGGCCCATCACCCTGATGCAGGCCGCCGCTGAGGCCCTCCCCTTCCCCGACGCCACCTTCGATGCCGTCGTGGCCACCCTGGTGCTCTGCTCGGTGGACGACCCGCGCCGCGTCCTGGCCGAGGTGCGGCGGGTGCTACGGCCTGGCGGCGAGCTGCGCTTCTACGAGCACGTGCGCTACTCCGGGGGCCCCCTGGCCCGGCTACAGGACGCCGTGACCCCCGTCTGGCGCTGGTTCGGGGCCGGCTGCCACCCCAACCGCGACACCCCCCGCCTGCTGCGGGAGGCGGGGCTGGAGCTGGGGCGGCTGGAGTGGAGCACTCCCCTGCCTCCCCTGCCCCCCATGTGTCTGGCCCGCCCCCACGTGCTGGGGGTGGCCCGGGTGCCCTGAGCCATGGACGGCATCGTGTTGGTGCTGGGGGCAGGGGGAGTCCGCGGCTGGGCCCACGTGGGGGTGCTGAAGGCCCTGCACGAGGCGGGGGTGCCCATCGCCGCCATCGTGGGGGCCAGCGCCGGTGCCCTGGTGGGCCCCATGTATGCCGCCCGCCGCGATGTGGAGGCCATGCTGCGCCTGGCCCTCTCGGCCGATACCCCCTCCCTCACCCGTTGGTTCCTGGACGGGCTGCGCATCGCCCCCGACGCCGCCGGCTTCGGCCGCCAGCTCTGGCAGGCCTACGGGCCCCTGACCTTCCAGGAGCTGGCCGTCCCCTTCGCCGCTGCCGTCCTGGACGTGGCCGCTGGCCGCCGCTACCTGGTGGCCGAGGGAAAGGTGGGCAGGGCGGTGGAGGCCAGCATCCGCTCCCCCGTCCTCTGCCCGCCGGTGTGGATAGAAGGGCGGCCGCTGGTGGACGGCGGCCTGCACGACACGGTGCCGGTGGGGCTGGCCCGGCGCCGCTTCGGCGATGGCCGGCCGTTGGTGGCGGTGGCGGTGGGCGAGTTCTTCCTGCTGCCGGCGCCCCTGCGCCCCCTTTCGGCCCGAGTGGGCAGGCGGCTGCGACGGCTGGGGGTGGCGCCGGCCTCGCGGCTGGGGCAGGCCGCCTTCATGGCCCGCCTGCTGGCGCTGGGGCGGCCGCAGCGGCCCCGGGCCGACCTGGTCATCCGCCCCAACCTGCGGGGCATCAGCGCCTTCGTGCCCTTGGGCATGGCCAGGGCGGTGCGCCAGGGGGAGGAGGCGGCGCGGGCGGCCCTGCCCGCCATCCGTCGCCTGCTGGGGGAGGGCTAGTCGGCGCCCTGACGGGTCGGCAGGACGACCCAGGCCCGGCCGGGGGTGGTGACCCCCTCCCGCTCGTTCTCGGCCCACACCTCGCACTCCACCAGGTGGAGGCCGTCCTGGACGTACTTGTCCACCACCCGCCCCTTGCAGGTCATGACGTCCCCGGGCCGCTGCTGGCGCCGCATCTCGAAGTAGAGCTTCTTCAGGAAGCCCTCGTCGCCCATCCAGTCGGTGATGACCCGCACCAGGGCGGCCTGCAGGAAGCCCGTGTTCATGAAGATGTCGGGGTGGCCGGCGCGACGGGCGAACTGGGGGTCGAAATGCAACGGGTACCAGTCCTGGGTGCCGCTCACCTGCTGGAAGACACGGCGTAGGTTGATCTCCAGGGAGAAGCCGGGCAGCTCCTCCCCCACCTGCACCTCTTCCCAATAACGCTGGGGGCGCCTCACGACGGCGCCTCCTGCCCGGCGGCGGCCACCTCCTCCGGCGTGCGGTGGAACAGGTGGGTGTTGCGGACGATGCACACTACCCTGTCCTCCTGGTTGCTGATGACCAGCTCGCTCACCACCCAGACGGCCTCGGGGTCGAGGCTGATGGGCTTCTGGAAGACGTCGGCGATGCGCCGCTTCACCGACAGGTGGTCGCCGACGCGGATGACATCGAACCACTCCACCTCCTGGGACATGTTGATGATGCGCTTGCCCGGGGCGGGCACCACCGGCACCAGGGGCTCGAAGGCGGGGGGCCAGGGCCCCAGGCTGGCGAAGTAGAGGGCCAGCCAGCCCGAGGGCGGGCAGATGACCCCGCCCCAGCGGGTGCGGCGGGCGTACTGGGGGTCCAGGAAGAGGGGGTTGGTGTCCTCCACCATCTGGCAGTGGCGGCGGATGGGGTCGTGCTCCACCGGGTAGCGCCCCTTGGCCGTAGGCGACTCCACGCCCACGAAGCGGCGCCGCACCTCCTCGATATCGAACCCCTGGGCCATGCTCCCCCTCCGCACCGGCTACGGGCCCTGCGGCCCGCAGTCCGGGGCCATCATAGCACAGGGCACCCCCTACTGGCGTCCGCCCTCGCCACCCAGGAACCTCTCCCAGGGGTAGGCAGCTTCCGGCGGGCGGGGTGGCAGCTCGCTGAACTCGGCCGCCCTGTCGGCAGCCAGCCCTACCAGGGCGTCCACCCGGGCGATGCCCTTGCGGTCAAGGTAGCCGGCTAGCTCTGCCAGGAAGGAGGGGATGCAGGCCGGCCCGTGGGTCAATAGGGCTGTGGCTATCTGGACGGCGTGGGCACCGCTGAGGAGAAAGCGGGCCAGGTCCAGCCCTGAGCGGGCGCCGTTAGTGCCAATGAGGGGCAGCGTGGGCCCCAGCGCCCGTCGGCACCGGCTCAGCCAGTAGAGGGTGATGGGCAGAGCCCAGCCGCCGCCGATGGCCCCCCATGAGCCCAGGACAGGCCCGAGGGTCTCCAGGTCGGGCAGAAAGGCCGGGAAACGGCCCATGAGGGCTACCATGTCCGCTCCCTCGTCCGCTGCTGCCCTGGCCAGGGGCACCAGGTCGGAGGCCTGGCCGCTCAGCTTGACGGTGAGGGGCACGTCCACCGCTGCCCGAACCGGCCGGACGAACTCCCGCACCTGCTCAGGCTCCGTCAGCAGGCGCACCGCCCCTGCCGCTTCCCTCCCGTAGGGGGCCCCCAGGTTCAGCTCCAACCAGCGCACGGCCCGCCCTAGCCCACGGGCGATGTCCCGCGCCCCTTCCGGGGAGGAGGCCGTGATGCTGCCGACGACGTAGGCGTCCATCCTCTGTGCCTGGCTGTCCAGCTCCGACAGCAGCTGTAGCCAGTCGTCCAGGGAGATGCGCGGCAGGCCGGAGCGGCAGAAGAGGGACGTTGCTGCAGCGGGGGCTTCCCACCCCGTGGGCGCCCAGTCGGGGCCCAACAGCAGGTAATCGGCCGACTGTAGCTGACGGGCTGCCAGAGGCGACTCGTTGATGGACTTGGCTACCACGGCCGCCGCTCCGGCCGCCAGACAGGCCCTGATGCCGGCAGCCGTCATGGTGAACTCACTGGAGGCGCAGATGAGGGGGTTCTTCAGCCTGATGGGCCCCAGAGAGATGGCGAGGTCAGCCAAGCTTCTCCCTCAGGTATCGCACCGTCTGCAGGGCGGCCGACTGCAGCAGGCTGATGTCGGTGCCCACAGCGACGTAGCGGTAGCCCTGCGCCAGGGCCTTGGCCGCCGCCTCGGGGCTGGGGGCGAACAGCCCCAGCACCGCCCCTGCCGCCTGCGCTCCCTCGGCCAGCTCCAGCAGTCGCTGGCGCACCGGTGGGCCCTGCAGGTCGCCGGGGGTGCCGAAGTCCACCGACAGGTCGGTGGTGCCCACGAAGGCCACATCCAGCCCCCGCATCACCTCTGCCGCCGGCCCCTGCAGCTCCCGCGTCTCGAACTGGCCCACCAGCAGCACGTCCTCGTTGGCCGCCCCCAGGTACTCGCCGATGGGGACGGAGCCATAGCGGGCCGCCGTCTGGGAGAGGCTGGTGCTGCGGGAGCCCTGCGGGGGATAGAGGGCCAGGTCGCGCAGCCGTGCCACGTCCTCCCGGCTGCGCACCCTGGGCATCTGCAGACCGGCCGCTCCCGCCTCCAGGAGCCGGTTCACCAGCCCCCGCTCCAGCTCGGCCAGCCGCACCACCACCGGCAGCCCGATAGCCTGCCCGGCCCAGGCCAGCTCCCGGGCCTCCCCTTCGTCCATCTGGCTGTGCTCCAGGTCGCAGATGACGAAGTCCAGGCCGGCCAGGGCCAGCACCTCCAGCACCTCGCGGCGGGGCAGCTTGACGAAGGTGCCCAGTAGGGGCCCCTGCTGCAGCCGCTGGCGCAGCTCCCGCCCTCCCACGGCTAGAGCCCCAAGAGTTGGGCGGCGTTGCCCCCCACCATCAGCTCGACGTCGCGGCGCGGCATCCCCGCCCGCAACAGCTCCATGACCAGGCGCAGATAGCTCTCGGTGGGCAGGGGGTTGTTAGCCTGCCCCAGGTCCGAGACCAGGAGGGTTCGCTCCGGCCCCACCTGTCGCACGTAGGTCAGTAGCACCTCCAGGGGCCAATGATAAAAGGCGGAGCGGTCATCGTACATGCACAGGGAGTGCTCGATGTAGGCGCCCAGGCGTGCCCACTCCCGGCACACTTCAGGGGTGGCCTCCACCACGAAGTTGGGGTGGTTGACCACCACCCGCTGTACACCCACCCCTCTAGCGGCCCGCAGGAGGACGTCTACCTCGGCGGAGTCGAGATGGCCGGTGGCCAGCACGGCATCGTAGCGCTTTATCAGCTCCAGCACTTCGTAGGCCTGTGGGCGCAGCCTGCCGTCCTCCGTCAGCAGGGGCACCGGCTCGTCGGGCCGCAACTGTAGCGAGGAGGAGGGGAAGCGGTAGTGGTGGTGGGCGCGGATGTGCTTGGCAGCGGCGATGGTGGGGAACCATACCACCTTCCCGCCCATGGCCAGGGCCGTCTCCACGGCGTAAGGGTTCAGCCCCCCCACCTGGTTGTTGAGAGCGATGCCGGCGAAGACGCGCACGGGCAAAGCCTCCAGGGCGGCGCGGCTGGCCAGCACATCGGTGACCATGCTGTGGTGGTGGGATTTGACCACGATAGCGCGGAACCCCATGGCGGCGGCCTGCTGGGCCGCCTCGACGATGCCGATTCGGCGGGGGAAGGGGGAAGGGCCGGGGTGGACGTGCAGGTCCACCGCTCCGCGCAACGCCTCGCGGGCGGCCTCTTCCAGAGCGTATTCGTCTGCTTGCATATTACGTTCTCCTGTCCGCAATGCGAGCGATGGTCGCTCCTGAAAAAGGTAGCCAACCCCGCCGCCATTGTCAATGTCCTCGTCCCGTAAAACCGGCCACAAAGGCCGCAGCCGAGGGGTTGACAGGCCCCAGCCAGGTCGCTACAATGCGGACAGCATTTTGCAATAAGATACAGCCATGGCTCCTGGCAGCGGTCGCTCCGGCCTTGCCTCTCGGCCCCCCATTCAGGTGGTGGACAGACTGGCCCGCATCCTCTCCCTCTTCGCTGCCGGCCAGCCCGAGGTGAGCATCGGCCAGATCGGTGCTGAGTTGGGCCTCAGCCGCCCCTCCGTCCACCGCTACATCCGCTCCCTGGTGGACATCGGCTTGCTGGAGCCCTCCTTTGTCCCGGGCAACTATCGCCCCGGGCCGCTGCTGGTCCAGCTGGCCAGCCAGGCCCTGGGCAGCCTGGAGGTGGTGGAGCGGGCCGGGCCCTACATGCGTCGCCTGGCCGAGGAGGCGGAGGAGACGGTAGTCTTGAGCCTCTGGGGCGGCCACGGGCCGGTGGTCGTGCGCGTCCAGACCTGCCCCTTCAAGCTCGTCCAGATCGTGGTGCGGACCGGTGCCCCTCTGCCCCTCAACTCTGCCCAGGGGCTGGTCTTCCTGGCCTACCTGCCTGACGGCGCCCTGGTGCAGCGCCTCCTGGCCCAGTTCCCGCCCGACATCCGTGCCGAGATGGAGGGGCAGATAGCCGAGGTTCGCCGCCGCGGATTGGCCATCAGCTCACGGGTCATCGAGGGCATCAGGGCTATCGCCGTGCCGGTGTTTGACGAGCAGGGCATCATCGCCGCTACGATGGCCTTCGTGGGCACCACCACGGCCCTGCCCGACGGCCCCTACTCCTCTTACGCCCGCCTGTTGCTGGAGACGGCCCGGGAGCTGTCGGAGCAGCTAGGTTACCGGGCCCCGGACAAGACCGTGCAGGGGGGGTAGTCATGCTCAACGAGAGGCTCTACGGTCGGGTCCTGACCTGGGACGATATCCCCGCCGAATCGCCGCGGCCGGGGGTCAGGCGCCGCGCCTACTCCACCGACCAGGTGATGCTGGTGCTGAACGAACTGCAGCCGGACATGCAGCTGCGGCCCCACACCCACGACGACATGGACCAGCTGGTCTGTGTCCTCTCGGGCCGCGCCCTCCTCTACGTGGACGGCGTCGCCCACGAGATGGGCCCCGGCTCTCTGCTGCTGGTGCCGGCCCGGGCGGAGCACTACATCCAGCCCCTGGACGGGCCGGTGCTGAACCTGGACATCTTCGTGCCGCCACGCCGCGACTACCTGCACCTCCTCTCCTATCTGGACGAGGGGGAGGGGCAGGAGGGGGCGAGCCCGTGAGCGCTCTGGCCCTGAACAAGGCCATCAACGACCTGCGCCTGCCCGAGCGGCGGCAGGCCCTCAGCCCCGCCTGGCTGGCCAGACCACAGGCCGGCCCGCTTCTATCTGCTGGCGGGGCGTGTAACAATAGCTATGGGGAGACCCTCTGCAGGTATGGAGGAGTGCACGGTGGCCCAGAGCGAGCTGTTGCTGAGCCGTAGGGCGGCCGGCAAGGGGAAGGCCCCTCTGCCCACCGCCCGCATCGTGGCCCGCCGCGACCTCACCGAGGACCTGATGCTCCTCTGGCTGGAGGTGCCCCCCTCCTTCAGCTTCCGCCCCGGCCAGTACATCACCATCGGCCGCGACGGCATCGAGCGCCCCTATTCTATCGTCTCGGCCCCCCACGAGCTGCCGCGGGTGGAGCTGTTTATCGAGCTGGTGCGGCGGGGCAAGCTGACCCCCAGGCTGTGGCGGCTGGGCCCCGGCGACCAGGTGACCATGCGCCCGCGGGCCAAGGGCCTGTTCGCCTTCGAGCCCAGCTACCCCAACCAGCTGATGGTAGCCACCGTCACCGGCATCGCCCCCTACATGTCCATGCTGCGGGACTACCTGCACCGCGGG
>Ga0066183_1000016_pt1 | contig 14640 bp, 18 predicted proteins | sample FaiFalFF_MnMetaG_2_FD_58704 | JGI IMG/M metagenome (GOLD analysis project Ga0066183, IMG submission 58704) | Freshwater microbial communities from Yellowstone National Park, Wyoming, USA - Fairy Falls C (FF_Mn_C) (version 2) (version 2) | ecosystem: Environmental > Aquatic > Freshwater > Lotic ... | reverse complement strand
GACGTCGGCCTCGCCCAGGGGTATCTCCAGGTAGTCGCAGATGGCCTGGGCCAGGGCGGGGTGGGACCGCCCGCTGAACACCTTCAGCTCCTCGTAGACATAAAAGCTGGGGCGCATGCTCCCTCCCGGCTGCGTCCAGTTCCCACTATAGCATAAGGGGGGGTCGGCCCACGACGGCCGCCCCGGGGGCGTGGGTGCGCCCGGCGCTGGGGCCGTGCACTGCGGGTTGCCACCCTCAGCATGAAGCGAACGGAGCCGCCGGTTTCGACCGGCGGGAGCGCCGAATTCGCTTTCAGGGCTACACCGTGCAGGGGGGCCCCAGCGGCCAGACAGGTGGGGGCGGCGTTGACAGGCGGGAGGCCGTGGCCCAGAATGCGGGCAGGGACATGACCAGCTACCGCAGCGACAGCCACCTTCCCCAGGGAGAGCGGGAGCGGGCCTATGGGGTAGCCATCTGCGCCGGGGTGCTGCTGGCCTTCCTGGCCCTGCTGGAGGGGATGCGCCGCCGCAGCTACTGGGCCATCGCCCTGCCGGTGCTGCTGGCCAGCGGCGCCGTCCTCTCCCTGGCCTTCTGGGTGGGCTGGGTCCTGTTCACCCACCGCGAGGCGCCGGTGTTCAGCCGCTCCCTGACAGCACCCGCTCGTAGACGCGCAGGGTCTCCAGCGCCGCCTTCCGCCAACTGAACAGGGAGAGGACGCGGCGGCGCCCCTCCTGCCCCATATCGGCGCAGCGCTGCGGGTCGGCCAGCAGCCCGGCGATGGCCTCGGCCAGGGCCCGGGCGTCCCCCGGCGGCACCAGCAGGCCAGCACCGTCCTCCCCCACCACCTCGGGCAGGGCGCCGCCCCTGGTGGCCACCACCGCCGTGCCGCAGGCCATGGCCTCCGACACCGGCATGCCGAAGCCCTCGTAGAGGGAGGGGCAGGCCATGAGCTGGCTGCGGTTGTAGGCCCGCGCCAGGGCGGCGGTGCTCAGGCGCCCGGCGAAGTGCACCCTGGTGCTGAGGCCGTAGCGGCGCACCAGGCGGGGGGCCAACTGCAGCCCCGCCCGCGGCCGGTCCACCAGCGTCAGGCGGAACTCGGCGCCCTCCCGCAGCAGGTAGTGCAGGGCCTCCAGCAGGAACTGGGCGCCCTTGTTGGGGTCCTCGGAGTTGCCCACGTAGATGATGGAGCGGGGCTCCCGCTCCAGCCCCAGGGGGCGGAAGGTGTCGGCGTCCACCCCGTTGTAGACCACCTCCACCTTCTCCCTGGGTACGCCGAAGGCCCAGGCCACCAGCTCCGCCGAGGCCCGGGAGACGGTGATGATGCGGTCGGCGGCCCGCGCCGCCGGCGCCTGCAGGACGGCCGGGTAGAAGAGGAGGCGCCGCACCTTCTGCACCAGGGAGCGGCTATGGGCCACGGCGTTGTGGGCGTCCACCAGCAGGGGGTGGTGGATGGTGGCCACCAGGGGCACCCCCTGGGCCCTGATGGCCAGGTAGCCCAGCCCTAGCCCCTGGTTGTCGTGTACCACGTCGAAGGGGCGCTGCCGGTGCAGCTCCAGGAACACGGGCAGGGCCCGCAGGCTGTAGGTGAGCATCAGCGTGTAGAGGCCGTAACGGGTGGTGAGCAGCTCCAGGAAGTTGAGGGGGTAGAAGAACTCCCAGGGGCTGCGGCGGGCCAGGAAGCCCCGTCGGTCCTCCAGGAAGCGATAGTAGCTGGTGCTGTCCACCCGGTGCAGCGTGACCCCCGGCGCCAGCCGCGGGTAGGGAGGCCCCGAGATGACGTGCACCTCGTGGCCCAGCCGCGCCAGCTCCCGCGTCAGGTAGTAGAGGTAGACCCCCTGCCCGCCCGAATACATGCTGCCATGATACATCAGGAAGCAGATGCGCACGGCCCCTCCCCGTCGCTCGGCTTGCGGGCGTAGATGACGCAGGACTTGCCGAAGTAGCGGTTGATGTCCTTCTCCAGTCGGGCGGCTAGGGGTCCGGGCCGCAGCGAGTAGGACTCGATGAGGCGACGCGCCCAGGCCATCGCTGCCTCGGCCCGCTTCCCACCCACGGCGCGGTCCAGCAGCGCGAAGGCGATCCAGTAGAGGGACCAGTAGCCGTGGTCGTGCTGGTGATCGTAGAGTTCTAGCCCCAGGCGCCGCAGCTTCCCCTCGATGGCCCCCGGCCGGTAGATGCGCAGGTGGGAGCCGGGCAGGGTCATCAGGCGGCGGTTGATAGCCCAGCAGAGGGCCTCGGGCAGGAAGCGGGGTATGCTCACCACCAGGGAACCGCCGGGACGCAGCACCCGCACCGCCTCCCGCAGCAGGCCGTCGTCGTCGGGGACGTGCTCCACCACCTCGCAGGCGATGACATGGTCGAAAGCCCCGTCGGCGAAGGGGAGGTGGCAGGCGTCGGCCAGCACGAACTCCCCCCGCCCCTTGATCCAGCCGGGCATGTCGCGGGCCGACTGGGCCAGGCGGCGGCGGGCCTCTCGCAGCAGGCCCAGGTCGATGTCCAGCCCCACCCCCAGGCAGGGGTTGTGGCAGGTGCCGATGACGTGGCGCCCCTCCCCGCAGCCGATGTCCAGCACCCGCTGGCCGGGGCGCAGCTCCAGCAGGTAGTAGTCCACCAGCATGGTGCGGGGGTGGAGCTTCACCCTGGGCATGCTAGGGCCTCTGGGCGCTGGCCGCCGGCCGCCCGCGGGGCGGGCGCAGGCGGCGGCGCTGCAGCTCCTGGGCGTCCTTCACCGCCCGCAGCACCACATACAGCTCGTCGAAGCCCAGCCAGTGCCCCCACCAGCGCTCGCAGCGGTACTGGGCCACCCGGCTGCGGTTGGCCAGGGGCTCCAGCAGCAGCCCCAGCAGGCGGCGCAGGGGGTGGGCGTCCTCGGGGCGGTGGCCGGTGAAGCGCAGGCGGGCATACTCCAGGTCGAAGGGGGCCAGGGCGAACATTCCCAGGCGCCCGAAGGCCTCCAGGGTGAAGCCGCGGCGCTGGGTCACGTCCATCCAGGTGGTGAAGGGGGAGCTGGCGTGGGGGACGCGGACGTGCACCAGGGCCCCGTCCTTGCACACCCGCCACAGCTCCTGCAGGGCCAGGGGCAGGTCGGCGATGCGCTGCAGCACATCGTAGCAGAACACCTCGTCCACGCTGTCGTCCCGGAAGGGAAGGCCGCCCTCCAGGTCGGCGCGCAGCCCCCGCCGGGGCAGTAGGAAGGGGTCCACGACGATGACGTCCCGCCGACCGCTGCGGCTGCCCAGGTCTATGCGCACCAGACGGGCCATAGGCGGGAAGGGGGCCAGGACGGGGCCGACATCGGAGACCAATTATACCCAGCCCGGGGCCCTGGCAGAAGACGCCAGCCATAACGCGTGCTAAGATTTGGGCGTCCTGACTGCAGATGAAGGAGACGGCCTGCGCCCTGCTGGGCCTGATGCTGGGGCTGGGGCTGGCCCTGGCCTGGGGCCACGTCTACGGGCCGGCCCAGGAGGAGGGGGACCCCCCCTGGCCCCTGCCCCTGCGTCCCCTCTTCCTGGGGCTGGGGGCGGCCCTGCTGGGGGTAGGGGCGGCCCGCGCCCTGGAGCCCACCTCGGCGGCCCTGCTGGCCACCCTCTTCGCCGCCCTCTTCCTGGCCCTGGCCGTCACCGACCTGGAGCGCAGGCTGCTGCCCAACCGCCTGGTCTACCCGGGGCTGGCGCTGGCCCTGGCCCTCTCCTGGGCCTGGCCCGACCGGGGGGTGCTGCAGGCCCTGGCCGGGGCCTTCTTCGGGCTGGCAGTGCTGGGGCTGGCCTTCGTGGTCATGCGCGGCGGCCTGGGCGCCGGCGACGTGAAGCTGGCCGCCCTCATCGGGGCGGTGGTGGGCTTCCCGGGGGTGGCCCTGGCCCTGGCCCTGGGGGCGGTGGCTGGGGGGCTGGTGGCGGCCCTGTTGCTGCTGACCCGCCTGGCCCGGCGCGGCCAGTACATGCCCTACGGCCCCTTCCTGGTGGCCGGTGCCCTGGCCGTCCTCCTGCTGGGGGAGCGGCTGTGGGGGCGGGCCGCCTTCTAGCCTGGGGATTAACAGTCGGGGGGCCATCGGTTAGACTGGGGGCAGCAGTGGAGCTGAGCGAGGCCCAACGCCTCATCTACCAGACGGCCAGGCGCTTCGCCGCCCAGCACCTCCTGCCCCAGGTGCGGCAGCGGGCCGAGGACGAGAGCTTCCCCCTGGAGGTGATGCGCCTGCTGGCCGAGGCGGGGCTCTACGGCGGCCCCTTCCCTGAGGAGTACGGCGGGGCGGGCATCGACAACGTCTCTTACGCCCTGCTGTGCGAGGCCATCGGCGGGGCCAGCCCCTCCGTCTTCACCTCAGCCCTGACGGTGCAGCTATCGCTGGTGGGCACCTCCATCTACGCCTACGGCAGCGAGGAGCAGCGGCGACGCTGGCTGCCCTCGGTGCTGTCGGGCCAGCAGGTGGGGGCCTTCGCCCTGTCGGAGCCCAACGTGGGCTCGGACCCGGCCGCCGTGGAGCTGACGGCCCGGCGCCAGAACGGGCGCTGGCAGCTCTCGGGCAGCAAGTTCTGGACCTCCAACGGCGCCCTGGCCCACCTCATCGTCGTCTTCGCCCAGACGGAGCCGGGGGCCCGCCACCGGGGTATGGCCGCCTTCGTGGTGGACGGCGACAGCCCCGGCCTCTCCCGGCAGCCCATCAAGGGCAAGCTGGGGCTGCACGCCTCCAACCTGGCCGCCCTTTACTTCGAGGGGGTGACGGTGGAGGACGACCGCCTGCTGGGGCAGGTGGGCGAGGGCTTCCGGGTGGCCCAGGCCGCCCTGGAGAGCGGGCGGCTGTCCACCGCCGCCTGCGCCGTGGGCATCGCCCAGAGCTGCCTCGACCTCTGCCTGGAGTATGCCCGCCAGCGGAAGCAGTGGGGCAAGGCCATCGGCGGCCACCAGCTGGTGCAGGAGATGGTGGCCGACATGGCCATCGAGTGCGAGGCGGCCCGCCTCCTCACCCTGCGGGCGGCCCGCGCCCGCGACCTGGGGGAGGGGGCCACCCGCTGGGTGGCCATGGCCAAGGCCTTCGCCACCGAGGCGGCGGTGCGGGCGGCCCGCAACGCCATCGCTGTCCACGGCGGCGCCGGCTACCTGAACGAGCGGCTGGTGGAGGGCTACCTGCGGGACGCCCTCGGCCTCAGCCTCTACGAGGGCACCACCCAGATCCAGAAGCTGCTGGTGGCCCGCGACCTGCTGGGCATCTCGGCCTTCTGAGGCCACGGCAAAAAGGAGGGGACCGCTATGCTGCAGGGGGAGGAGCTGGAGGCGCTGCGACGCCAGCGCCAGGAGTGGGAGGAGTGGGTGGCGCGGGAGTGGCCCGAGCGGGCCGAAGACGGCTTCACCACCGTCTCGGGGCGCCCCGTGCGCCGCCTCTACGACCCCACCGACCTGGCCGGCCTGGACTACGGGCGGGACATGGGCCTGCCCGGCCGCTACCCCTACACCCGCGGCATCTACCCCACCGGCTATCGGGGCAAGCTGTGGACCATGCGCCAGTTCTCGGGCTTTGGCCTGGCGGAGGAGACCAACGCCCGCTTCAAGTTCCTGCTCTCGGAGGGGCAGACGGGGCTGTCTATCGCCTTCGACCTGCCCACCCTGTATGGCTACGACACGGACCACCCCATGGCCGAGGGGGAGTTCGGCAAGTGCGGGGTGGCCGTCTCCTCCCTGCGGGACATGGAGATCCTGCTGGACGGCATCCCCCTGGGGGAGATCAGCACCTCCATGACCATCAACTCCCCGGCGGCGGTGATATGGGCCATGTACATCGCCGTGGCCGACCGGCAGGGGGTGCCCAGGGAGCGGCTGCGGGGCACCATCCAGAACGACATCCTCAAGGAGTACATCGCCCAGAAGGAGTTCCTGTTCCCGCCCGAGCCCTCCATGCGGCTGGTGGTGGACACGGTGGAGTTCTGCGTGCAGCAGGTGCCCAAGTGGCACCCCATCAGCATCTCGGGCTACCACATCCGGGAGGCGGGCTCCACCGCTGGCCAGGAGCTGGCCTTCACCCTGGCCGACGGCTTCGAGTACGTGCGCTGGTGCCTGGAGCGGGGGCTGGAGATAGACCAGTTCGCCCCCACCCTCTCCTTCTTCTTCAACTGCCACAACGACTTCTTCGAGGAGGTGGCCAAGTTCCGGGCCGCCCGTCGCATCTGGGCGCGGGAGATGCGGGAGACCTTCGGGGCCAAGGACCCCAGGTCCTGGTGGCTGCGCTTCCACACCCAGACGGCGGGCTGCAGCCTGACGGCCCAGCAGCCGGAGGTGAACCTGATCCGCACCACCATCCAGGCCCTGGCGGCGGTGCTGGGGGGCACCCAGTCCCTGCACACCAACGCCTGGGACGAGGCGTTGGCCCTGCCCAGCGACAAGGCGGCCCGCCTGGCCCTGCGGGTGCAGCAGGTCATCGCCCACGAGTCGGGGGTGGCCAACAGCGTGGACCCGCTGGGGGGCAGCTACCTGGTGGAGGCCCTCACCCAGGAGCTGGAGGAGGAGGCGCGGGGCTACTTCCGCCGCATCGAGGACCTGGGCGGGGTGATCCCGGCCATCCGCATGGGCTTCTTCCAGCGGGAGATCGCCGAGGCCTCCTATCGCTACCAGCGGGAGGTGGACGAGGGGCGGCGGGTGGTAGTGGGGGTCAACCGCTACCTCCTGGAGGAGCCCATCGAGATACCCATCCTGCGGGTGGACCCCACCGGGGAGGGCTACCGCCGCCAGGTGGAGCGGCTGCGGGAGCTGCGGCGGCAGCGGGACAACCGGGAGGTGGCCGGCTGCCTGCGGCGCCTCCGGCAGGCCTGCCGTGGGCAGGAGAACGTCGTGCCCCACCTCATCGAGGCCGTCAAGGCCTACTGCACCTTGGGCGAGATCTGCGACGTCATGCGCGACGTCTTCGGCACCTACCAGGAGGAGGCCGTCTACTAGGCAGGAGGGGAGCATGTACACCGTCCTGGCCACCCTCAGGCTCTTGCCCGGCAAGGGGGAGGAGGCCGAGGCCGTCCTGCAAGAGCTGGCGGCGCGGGTGCAGGCCGAGGAGCCGGGCACCCTGGCCTACCTCTTCCACCGGGTGCGGGGGGAGCCCGAGCGCATCGTGGTGTTCGAGGTCTACCGCGACGAGGCGGCCTTCGAGGTCCACCGGCGGGGCGTGCTGCGGGAGTTCCTGGGCCGGCTGGGGACCCTGGTGGAGGCCGGGGGTACCCGGCTGGAGGTGCTGGAGCGCATCGCTGGCTTCCAGCGGGCCGAGTAGGGCCGGGGCCGCACCCTCCCGCCCCCTGCCAGCGTTAGGAAGAGATGGGGAAGGGTAGCCCTTGTATCTATACCAGGCGGCCGCTAGTCTACTCATCTAGGGAGAGCATGCACCCCCGACCCAGGCATGGGCGCGAGGCTCAGGTTCCAGCGCAGCCCCCGTAACCCCATCCTGACGCCCACCCAGAACTGGTGGGAGACCCGCCTGACCTGCAACGCCGGCGCCGTCAGCCTGGGCGGCCGCATCCACCTGTTCTACACCGCCCGCGGCCAGGACGACGTGGCCCGCATCGGCTACGCCCGCCTCAGCGGCTACGACCAGGTGGAGGAGCGGCTGCCCCACCCGGTGCTGGTGCCCGAGGACTGGTTCGAGCAGGACGGGGTGGAGGACCCCCGCGTCATCCCCCTGGACGGCCAGGTGCGAGTCATCTACGCCGGCAAGGAGCGGGACATGGCCCGCCCCTGCGAGACGGCCATCGAGCCCCAGCACCTGCTGCGCTGCCACTGGGCCTGGAGCAAGCACCGGCTGCTGCTGCCCACCATGGTGGGCTTCCACAACCGCAACGTGGCCTACTTCCCCCGGCGGGTGGGCGACCGCTACCTGCTGCTGCACCGCCCCATGACCCTGGCCGAGCACGTCTGGCTCTCCTACTCCTACGACCTGGTGCACTGGTACGACCACCAGCAGTTGCTGGCCCCCCGCCCCGGCTACTGGGACGACGCCAAGGTGGGCATCGCCGGGCCACCCCTGGAGCTGGACGACTGCTGGCTGCTCATCTACCACGGGGTGGAGGCCCGCACCTGGACCTACCGCCTGGGCTACGTGCTGCTGGACAAGGAGCTGCCCGAGCAGGTGCTGGAGCGCAGCGAGGAGCCCATCCTGGAGCCCGAGGAGGAGTACGAGCGGGTGGGGGTGGCCCCCAATGTGGTATTCTCCTGTGGGGCCATCCTGGACGGCCGCACCCTGGTGCTCTATTACGGCGCCGCCGACAAGGTGCTCTGCGTGGCCTGGGCCCAGCTCCCCTGGTAGCCCGGCCCGGCGGCGCCGCCGCTGGGAGGGGTCAGGGCATGGAGGCAGAGGCGCCGCTGGTCTCGGTCACCGTCCCCACCTACAACTGCGCCCGCACCCTGCCCCTCTGCCTGCAGAGCGTCCTCCAGCAGGACTACCCCCGCCTGGAGCTGCTGGTGGTGGACGGCTACTCCCGCGACGGCAGCGCCCAGGTGGCCCGTGACCTGGGCGCTCGCGTCCTCTTCTGCCCAGGCAAGCTGCTGGCCGCCCGCGCTCTGGGCGTGCGGGAGTCCAGGGGCGAGCTGGTGCTGCTGCTGGACGCCGACCAGGTGCTGAAGCCGGGGGCCATCGCCAGGGCGGTGGCCATGATGGCCCAGGGCTACGACATGCTGGTGCTGGAGGAGGAGTCCTATAACCGCCACTGGCTGGTGCCGCGGCTGTATGCCGCCTCCAAGCTCATCGTCAACGCCCGCTTCCGGGGCCAGGAGGGGTTCGACCCCGCCCGCGGCGGCAACCCGCCCCGCTTCTTCCGCCGCTGGCTGCTGCTGGCGGCGCTGGCGGCCATCCCGCCGGAGGCGGTCCCCCACATCCTGCACTACGACCACGACATCATCTACTACGAGTGCCGTCGCCTGTCGCAGCGGGTGGGGCTGCTGAGGGACGCCGTCTGGCACCTGGAGCCGGACCTGGGCAAGCTGGTGCGCACCAACCTGCGCTATGGGGCCTCCCTGCGGGCAGTGAAGGCCACCCCCTACTGGCAGCTGTTCCTGCGGCAGCGGGAGGGGGGCCTCTGGTTCGGCCGCCCCTGGCGGGAGGGGGTGCTGGCCCTGTCCCTGCACCTGCTGCTGAAGGGGGTGCAGGCAGCGGGCTACCATTACGCCGGCCTGCAGCAGCTCTGGCAGCGGCTGCGGGGGCGGCTGTCCCTGGGCCGGGGGACGCCCGGGGCCTGAGGGGCCGGGGCCCCCGGCCTGTGCTATTATGTAGACACGTCTGTCCCGGGAGGAGGTGGGCGTGTGCGGACGCTCCTGGTGCCCCTGGACGGCAGCCCCCTGGCCGAGTCGGCCCTCCCCTACGCCGAGGCCATCGCCCGTGGCGCCCAGGCGCAGGTGGTGCTGTTCACGGCCGTAGACCGCTCCCACAGCCTGGGCGTGCACGAGCGCTGGGGCCTGGGCCAGCAGACGGCCTGGGCCCGCAGCTACCTGGAGGAGAAGCGGCGCCTGCTGGAGGCGGCGGGGGTGGCAGCCCGCCTGGAGCTGGCCTTCGGGCCGGCGCCCCACAGCATCCTCTGCGCCGCCCAGCGGCTGGAGGACGTCCTCATCGTCATGGCCGGCCGGCCGCCGCGGGAGCCCGAGCCCTGGAGCCGGGGCAGCGTCTCCCTGCGGGTGGTGCAGTCGGCCCCCTGCCCGGTGCTGCTGGTGCGTCGCCAGGCCGGCCCTAGGCCCCCCGCGCTGGGGCGGCTGCTGCTGCCCCTGGACGGCTCCCCCCTCTCCCTGGCCGTGCTGCCCCTGGCCCAGGATCTGTGCCAGGCCCTGGGGGCGGGGGCCGTCCTCCTGCACGTGGTGGCCCTAGGGGGGCTGGCGGCCTCGGCCTACGCCTCCCGCGGCTACCTGGCCGAGGCCCTGCTGTCGCTGCAGCAGGAGGCCCTGGAGATGCTGGAGGGGCTGGCCCAGCGCCTGCGGCAGGGGGGCCTGTCGGTGGAGGCCCGGGTGGCGGTAGGCCACGCCATCAACCAGATCCTGCAGACGGCCCAGGAGGTACAGGCGGGCATCATCGCCCTCTCCAGCCACGGCCGCTCGGGGCAAGGGCGGCCCCTCATGGGTAGCGTCGCCCAGGCGGTGCTGCAGCGCGCCACCGTCCCCTGCCTGCTGGTCAAGCCGGCCGAGGTGGTGGCCGGGCTGGCGGCCCTCACCCCCCGCTATGGCTGAGGGCGGCGGCCAGGCGCCGCGCCCGCGCCAGCTGGCGGGGGCGGTCCAGATCCCAGAAAGAGAGGCCGAGGGGGTCGTAGGGGCGCACCTGCCGGGGGTAGAGGGGGCGCACTTGCACCCGCGCCAGCAGGGAATGGAGGCTGCCCTCCCCCTGGGCCAGCAGCTCGCGGGCCGGCCCCAGGCAGGAGCGGGCGTAGATGGCATGCAGGGGCTGCCAGCGGCCCCGCCAGCGGGGCACCAGGGCCTGGTAGTCGCCGGGCAGGGAGAGCATGTAGGCCAGCAGGGGTAGGCTGAGGAAGGGGAGGTCGCAGGCCAGCAGCAGGGCGTAGGGGTGGGCGCTGCGCTCCAGGCCGGCCACCAGACCGGCCAGGGGCCCTCGGCCGGGCAGGGCGTCCACCGCCCACTCCACAGGCAGGGAGAGCCCGGCGTAGCGGCCGGGGACATCGGTGACCACCACCACCTGGGGGCAGAGCTGGCGGGCCACCTGCACCACCCGGGCCAGGAGGGGGAGGCCGGGCCACAGCTCCACTAGGGCCTTGTCGCGACCCAGGCGGCGGCCCTGGCCACCGGCCAGCACCACCGCCGCTGCGGGCAGCGTCAACGCCGCCCCCCTCGGTTAAGGGCTAGGCGCTGCTCCAGGAAAGCGGCCAGGGCCTCGGCCTGGTGGGGAGAGAAGCGGGGGCCCCGCCAGCGGGGCGGGGCATCGCCCACCACCGCCAGCAGGCGGCCCCGGAAGGGCGGGGGCTCCTGGCCGGCTCGCAGCACCAGCAGCTTGGGGGTGGGGGCCTGGTGGTAGCCCTCGGTCAGGACCAGGTCCACCAGGCCCTGCAGGAGGGGGAGCAGGGCCGGCAGGGGCCACTCCCCGTCATCGGCGCGGCGCAGGCAGAGGAGGCCCGGAACGGCCAGGGCGGTGGCGTGGGGCCCGGCCTGGGCCAGGCGGTAGCTGTCGGTGTCGGGGGCCTCGGGCAGCAGGCCGCGGTGGTGGGAGTGCTTGAGGCAGGCCACCCGATAGCCCCGCCGGGCGAGGGCCGGCACCAGCGCCTCCAGCAGGGCGGTCTTGCCCGCCCCGGCCGGCCCCACCACGCTGACCACCGGCGGCCTGGGCCCTCGGGGCGATGGCATCCTGCCACCATCATAGGCCATGGGGGCGGCGGCTGCTCCTGGAAGGAGTGAAGGCCCCCGTAGCGCCCTTGCCTGCCGGTAAGCGGTCAAAAAGCGGCCTAATATGTCAACTCGCTGCCTTTTCGCCCTTTTTTCTCCCCGCAGCTATTGCCAAGGCCGCGGGGAGGGTGTAGACTGGCGGCGTGGAAAATCTGTGGACAAGTGGCGATAGGCGATGGCTGTAACGCTGCGGCGCCTGGCAACGTCTCATTTGTGTGATGGTGTGGGGAGCGCGAGCTTGCCTGAGGAGGGGATGGTGGAGATGACCAGGGCAGCTGCCCTGGCCGAGTGCCTGGAGGCGGCGCGCCGGGGACAGGGGGAGCTGAGGGCCTGCCTGGAGCGCTACCCGCGTCTGCGCCGCGAGCTGACGGCCCTGGTGCTGGTGGCGGCCCTCATCCCGCCCCCTGGCGCCGAGGGGCAGATGTCGGCGGAGGCGCGCCAACGGGGCAAGGCCGAACTGCTGTCGCGCCTGGGCCAGGGCAGCCGTCAGCGCCGCCCGCACGCCCGCCGCTCCAGCGCCGCCTGAGGCGGTCCTGGGCCCCTCTCCCTTCGGCGTCCGGGGCCTTCGGCCCTGAGGGGCGTCTATGGCCCCCGGCCAAGCTGTCATCACCCCTCCCAGCCCCTTTTTCCTCCCTCCCGCTCTCTGCCTCCTGTAATGCCCCGACCCCGCTATGCGTTCATCAGGTTAGGAGTCCAAAGAGGAAGGGGCCGGAGATGCAGGGACCACGGGCCAGCCTGCCGGATGCTCTGGCTGAGTGCCTGGAGGCCATGGCCTCCCACCCCAGGGCGCTGGAGGAGTGTCTGCGCAGGTACCAGCACTATCGGCGGGAGCTGGAGCCGCTGCTGCACCTGGCGGCGGCCATCCGCGGGGCGGTGCAGGAGGTGGCCCCTCCGTCCCCCTACCTCTACCTGGTGCCCGGGGGCCGGGCGGCCCTGGTCCGGCAGCGGGAGCGACAGCCCCTGCTGGTGGGAGTCTGGCAGCGGCTGGACGGCGCCCTGCGGCTGGCCGCCCGTCAGCACCCCCTGGCCGTGCGCTCGGCCCTCCTCTCGGCCTTCCTATTGCTGGCCCTGTCGGGCTGGGTGCTGGTGATGGGCAGCGCCGCCGTGCTGGCCGCCCTGGTGCCGCACCTGCAGCCCCTCTGGCTGGTGGTAATGCTGGGGGTGCTGCCCTGGGTCTTCCTGCTGGTGGCCGTCCGCTCCAGCCAGCGGTGGCTGCTGCTGCTGGCCTACAGTCCGCCCCTGCCGGGGCCCAGGGCGGCCGCCTTGCGTCGGGGCCGCCTGGGCCTGCTGTCCGCCCTGCGCGACCTCTGGGACAGCCCGGCCGTGGGGGTGCGCCTGGTCTACCGCCTCAGCGTCTGGACCCTGGTGCGGGTGGTGGGGCTGGCCCTGGTGCTGGGCTGGGCCCTGCCCCTCCTCAGCGTGGGCGCCCACCGCTAGGGCCTCAGGGCTGCAGCTGCAGGAAGTCGCCGGCCCGGGTGCCCGAGCGCTCCAGCGTGCCCGCCGGCAGCTCCAGGGCCATGCGCGCCCCTGGCCCCCCCATCAGCAGCCGGAAGGGGGGCACCGAGGCGTAGGCCCGCACCACCCGGCCGTCGCTGTCCAGGAAGGCCACGTCGATGGCGAAGCGCATGAACAGGGTGTGCACCGAGGAGCAGGGGGCGATGAGGAGGCCGTGGCCCTCCGCCAGCCCCCGGCGCCCCAGCAGGCCCACCAATCGCGCCCAGTAGCTGCGGGCCTCCTCCACCTCCTGGGCCAGGGTGGTGCCCTTGCTGAGATTGACGACCCTCACGTTCCCTCGTCCATGATAGCAGAGGAGCGGCCATACTTTGGTTCTATCGCTTCCCTAGGTATTGCCCATGACCTAGGCCGCCCATAGTATATGTCTCTGGACTGCGGGGGCGGCGCCCCCCGCGACGGAGGTGGGCCATGGAAGTGAGAGAGGTAGGGGTGGTGGGCTGCGGCGTCATGGGCAGCGGCATCGCCCAGGTGTGCGCCACCCACGGCTACTACACCACGGTGGTGGAGGCCGACCCGGAGCGGCTGCAGCAGGGGCTGGAGCGGGTGCGGCGCAGCCTGGCCCGTGAGGTGGAGCGGGGGCGCCTCTCCCAGGAGCGCTACGAGCGGGCCCTGCGCCGCCTGCGGGGGGCCACCTCCCTGGCCGAGCTGGCCCCCTGCGACCTGGTCATCGAGGCGGTAGTGGAGGACCTGGCGGTGAAGAAGCAGGTCTTCGCCGAGCTGGGGCGGGCCTGCAAGCCCGAGGCCATCCTGGCCACCAATACCTCCTCCCTCTCCCTCAGCGAGCTGGCCGCCGCCTCCTGCCGCCCCGAGCGGGTCATCGGCCTGCACTTCTTCAACCCGCCCACCGTGCTGCGGCTGGTGGAGGTGGTCTCCTCCCAGAGCACCTCACCTGAGACCGTCGAGACGGCCATGGCCTTCTGCGACGCCATCGACCGCTTAACGGTGCGGGTGAAGGACACCCCCGGCTTCATCGTCAACCGGCTGCTGGTGCCCTTCATCTTCGATGCCGTGCGCATGGTGGAGGCGGGGGTGGCCACGGCCGAGGACATCGACCGGGCCTGTCGCTTCGGCCTCAACCACGCCATGGGACCCCTGGCCACCGCCGACCTTATCGGCCTGGATGTGCTGGTGCAGATCAGCGAGGCTATGTTTGAGGAGTTCGGGGAGCCCCGCTTCAAGGCGCCGACGCTGCTGCGGCGCATGGTCTCCCTGGGCTACCTGGGGCGTAAGACGGGGCGGGGCTTCTATCAGTATGAGCCCCGCTAGGCCAGGCCGTCGCGCAGGGCCTGCATCAGCTGGGCCATCTCCAGGGCGTTGAGGGCCACCTCGTAGCCCTTGTTGCCGCGGGCGCCCCCGGCCCGATCCAGGGCCTGCTCTCGCGTGTAGCAGGCCAGCACCCCCTGCAGCACCGGCACCCCCGTCTCCAGGGACGCCTGCACCAGCCCCAGGGTGGCCCCCTGGGCCACCAGGTCGAAGTGGCGTGTCTCGTGCTGGATGACGCAGCCCAGGGCGATGATGGCGTGGTAGCGGCCGCTCCTGCCCAGCTCCCTGGCCACCACCGGCAGCTCCAGGGAGCCGGGCACCCAGACCACGTCCACCCGCTCGGGGGGGACGCCGTGCTCGGCCAGGGCCTGCAGCGCCCCCTCCAGCAGCCGCTGGGTCACCTCCTGGTTGAAGCGGGCCACGGCCACGGCCAAGGAGAGGCCCTCGCCCTCGCCCCGCCCCTGCCAGACCCTGCCCAAGGGCGCCCCCTAGAAGGGCATCTCGATGAGGTGGCCCAGCTTGTCCCGCTTGGCCTCCAGGTA
>Ga0066183_1000012_pt1 | contig 15399 bp, 14 predicted proteins | sample FaiFalFF_MnMetaG_2_FD_58704 | JGI IMG/M metagenome (GOLD analysis project Ga0066183, IMG submission 58704) | Freshwater microbial communities from Yellowstone National Park, Wyoming, USA - Fairy Falls C (FF_Mn_C) (version 2) (version 2) | ecosystem: Environmental > Aquatic > Freshwater > Lotic ... | reverse complement strand
CTCCACCCGCAGGTCGGGCAGCCAGGAGAGCCACCGCGGCAGCCACCAGTTCCAGCGCCCCAACAGCGCCATGCTGGAGGGCACCAGCACCGAGCGCACCAGGGTGGCGTCCAGCAGCACCGCCACCGCTGCCGAGAAGCCCACCTGCTGGAACATCACCAGCTCGCCCGAGGCGAAGCCGGCGAACACCACCGCCATGATGAGGGCCGCGCCGGTGATGAGCTTGCCGGTGGTGCGCAGGCCGAAGGAGACGGCCTCGCCGTTGTCGCCCGTCTCGTCGTAGCGCTCGCGGATGCGGCTCAGCAGGAAGACGTGGTAGTCCATGGACAGGCCGAACAGCACCGCGAACAGGAATATGGGGATCCAGGCCTCGATGGCCTCCACCTGCTGGAAGCCCAGCAGGTCGGCCCCCCAGCCCCGCTGGAACACCAGCACCGTCAGGCCGTAGGCTGCCCCCACCGACAGCAGGTTCATCAGCACCGCTTTGGCCGGCACCACCAGGGAGCGGAAGGCCAGGGTCAGCAGCAGGAAGCTGAGGCCCAGCACGAAGGCGAAGACGATGGGGGTGTAGGTGTCCACCAGGGCGAAGAAGTCGCGGCTGAAGGCCGGCTCCCCGCCCACCAGCACGCGGGCGTCCACCCCGGCGAAGGCCTGGGGCAGGTAGCGCTGGCGCAGGGCGTCCACCGCCCGCACCGCCTCCCGGCTGCCCGCCTCGGCGGCTATGGGCACCGACAGCAGCCCCAGGTCGCCGCTGTCGTTGGCCGTGAAGGTGGGCGGCCCGTAGGTGGGGTCGGCTGCCAGCAGCGCCTGCAGCCTCTGCACCGCCGCCTGCACCTGGGGCGAGGAGATATCGCCGTCGATGACCACCTCGGCCGGCCCCACCAGTCCGGAGGGGAAGTCGCGGGCCAGGGCCTCGAAGCCCTGCTTCGAGGGCAGGTCGTCGGGCAGGGTGCCCACCCCGTTGAATCCCGTTTCCATCTGAAAGTAGGGCACCGACAGCAGCACGAGCAGGGAGCCCACCAGGGCCAGCCCCAGCAGGGGCCGGCGCATCACGTTGCGGGCTACGCGGTCCCAGAAGCCGCCCCGGCCATCTTTCGCCGCGGCGAAGCGTCCCAGGAAGGGCACCCGCAGGGCGTTGACCCGGTCGCCCAGCAGCCCCAGCAGGGCCGGCACCAGGGTCAGGGAGGCCAGCACCGCCACCGCCACCACCAGCACCGAGCCCAGGGCCAGGCTGCGGAAGACGGAGGTGGGGACGATGAGGAGCCCCGACATGGCGATGATGACCGTCAGGCCGCTGAAGAGGACGGCGCGGCTGGCGCTGTCGCCGGTGGCGGCGATGGCCTCGACCCTGTCCAGGCCCCTCGCCCGCTCTTCCCGGTAGCGGGAGAGAATGAACAGGCAGTAGTCGATGCCCACCGCCAGCCCCATCATGGTGATCATGTTGGTGACGAAGAAGGAGAGGGGAAAGGCCTGGCCCACCAGGGCGGCCAGCCCCACGGCGGTGACGATGGCCGCCACCGCCAGCACGATGGGCAGCACCGCCGCCACTGCCGCCCCGAACACTAGCAGCAGCACGGCCAGGGCGGCGGGGATGCCGATGCCCTCGCCCTTGCGCAGGTCCCTCTCGGCCACCTGCCCCGAGTCCAGGGAGACGCTGGCCTGGCCGGTATGCAGGACCCGGAAGTCCTGCTGACCGTCGAACTCCTCCACCACGGTGCGGACGCGGGCCGCCCTCTCCTCGGCCCCGTCCATGTCCCCGGCCAGGGCCAGGACCACCAGGGCGGTATGGCCGTCGGCTGAGACCAGAGCCTCGCTCCCCGGCTGGTAGTAGGCCGTGCCATGGGAGACCACCTCCGGCCCCAGGGCCAGCAGACGGCCATAGAGGGCCTCCACGAAGGCGCGGAAGGCGGGGTCGTCGGCGGTCAGAGAGTCGGAGCTGACGATGACGATCTCCCGTAGGGGCTCAGGCCCCCGCAGCCGCTGCTCCAGCAGCTCCTCGGCCCGTCGGGACTCGGGGCGGGAGTCGAACCCCTGCTGGTGGGTGAGGCCGCTGCCCAGGAGGGTGAAGGCCAGGGCCGCCGCCGCCAGCAGGGCCCCGGCCCAGATGCCCACCACCGTCCAGGGGCGGCTGGCGCACCAGCGGGCCAGCCGGCCGGCCGAAAGGCGGACTGCCACTGCTCCCTCCCGTTGCCTGCCGGTAGGCCCCGAAGCTAGCGCGCTAGGGGGGCGGCAGGGGGACGCTCCAGGGCCGGCTGCAGGGCCAGCTCCCGGCCGATGGCCGGGTCCAGGGCCAGGCCCAGCCGCACCAGCAGGCGGGCCAGGGGGGCCGTCAGGGGGCCCGGGCGGGCCTCCCCCTGGGGCAGGTGGCGGGCCTCGGCCTGCCTCTCGGCGATGATGGCCAGGGCCAGCTCTTCCAGGACGGGCTCCATCATGACCTTGCCTCCTCTCCCTTGCGGGCAGCACCTTCGGGCAGCTTCCCCAGGCCCAGCAGGGCGGCCTCCAGGAAGCCGCTGATGGCCTGCACGTAGCGCTCCACCTGGCGGCCGTCGCCCAGCAGGAAGCACTCGTGACAGGCCTCTCGCATCAGCCAGCCGATGATGCGGGCGGTCATGGACGGGTCCACCGCCAGCCCCTCGCGGGCGGCGTGCTGGCGGATCACCTCCTCCATCCAGGCCTGGAACTCCTGATGGGCCGGGAGGGACTCCAGCTGGCGGCAGGCCTCCGTGTCCAGGGCGACGTCGAACTCCAGCAGGCGGATGAGGTCCACGTTCTGGCCGCAGAAGCGGAAGGCGGCCTCCACCGCCGGGCGCACCGACTCCACCAGGGGGCGGTCGGGGCGGTAGGCCTGCACCACCGCCTCCATGAGCCGACGGTGGAACTCCTCGGCCAGCTGCACTACGGCCGCCCGCTTGGAGGGGAAGTAGAGGTAGAAGGTGCCCTGGGCCACCCCCGCCTCGGCCACGATCTCGGCCACAGTGGCTGCCTCGTAGCCCTTGCGGGCGAAGACGCGGCGGGCCGCCGCCAGCAGGCTCTGGCGGCGGTGGGCGGTCAGACGCAGCCTGGGCACCTCCCCTCCCTCCTTTCTGACTGACTGTCAGTCATAATTGTAGTCCCTGCCGCGACGAGGCTCAACCCCCAGGGGCCTGTCTTGCGAGCGGGGCCGCTACCAGTACAGGGCGCTGAGAGCTATCGTGGCGTTCCCTCGGGTTGCAACCCGCGGCCCCTTTTGATCCATGCTGCGGGTTTCAACCCTCAGTCCAGGGTTCCTATCACGAGACGAGCCCACCCCCCAGGGGCCCGTCCGGCAGATGGCCGCCCCAGTGCTGGCCCCTCATGACCAGACGGGGCCCGGTGGGGAGCGGCGGCGACGGTGCTGGCGGCCCCTGGCTGCAGGTTGGGCAGGACCGTGGGCGACAGCAGGCCCATGAGGTGCCGGTCGGCCGTCACCAGCGTCAGCTGGTAGACGCGGTCCGTGGCCAGTAGGAGGCAGTCGGCCGGGTCGCGGTGCGACAGCTCCAGCCGCTGGCTCTCGAGGGCCACCTCATGGGTCAGGGGCGCCTCCCGCAGGGGCGCGTCGCATCCACCTGACAGGGTCTGGCTCCAGGACGACCCTCCCCCGCTGGGCCAGGACGAAGTCCTCCCACACGCTGATGGGGAGAGCCACAGCTCGCTGGCGGGCCCCTGCAGGGCAGCGGCCAAGGCCGGGCTCAACCGCTCCGGCTCCAGAAGGGCCCAGAGAAAGATGTGGGCGTCCAGGAGGAGCCTCAGGGGCTGAGGGCCTCCCACTCCTCCTCTCCCGCGACAAGGGCCCTGGACTGCCGGCCTCAACCGGCAGCATGGAGGCCAGGGCCGCGGGCCAAAAGCCCGCCCTAGGGGCCCACAGCGGGAGGGGCCCGCCCCACCTTTGACCCCTCGCCGCGCCCACGCCTACAATCGACATCGGGATGGGCAGGAAGGGCCCCAAGCCCCCTCTCGCTGGCCGGCCGGTAGCCCGCGACCCCCAGGCCCTGGCCACCGCCGTGCGCCAGTTCAATTCCTGGCGCTTCTGGGACTGCCACGAGACCTTGGAGGAGCTGTGGCAGCAGGAGGAGACGGCCCTGGCCGACCTCTACCAGGGGCTCATCAAGGCGGCGGCCGGCTTCCATCACCTGCTGCGCCGCAACGGCCGCGGCGCCCGCCTGCTGCTGAGCGGCGCCCTAGCCCTGCTGCAGCCCTTCCCCTCCCCCTGCCTGGGCCTCGACCTGCAGGGGCTGCGACAGGGCATCCAGCGCTGCCTGCAGGAGCTGGAGGCCCAGGGCCCCCACCGCTTCGACCTGTCGCTGCTGCCCACCCTCCACTACCGGCCGGAGGCAGGCGATGGCCCCCCGTGAGGGGACACTGACGGTCAACGGCCTGCGCCTGCACTACCTGGACTGGGGCGGCAGGGGCCCGGCCATCGTCCTCCACCACGCCACCAGCCTGCACGCCTGGGTGTGGGAGCCCATCGCCCGGCGGCTGGCCGGGCGGTGGCGGGTGGTAGCCTTCGACGCCCGTGGCCATGGCGACTCGGACAAGCCCCCCTCCGGCTACGGCTGGGACGCGCTGGCTGCCGACCTGGCCGCCTTCATCGAGGCGCTGGGGCTGGGGCCGGCCACGGTGGTGGGCCACTCTAGCGGCGGCACCGCCGCCCTGGCCTGCGCCGCCCGGCGGCCGGAGCTGGTGGCCCGCGTCGTCGCCCTGGAGCCGGTGCTGCTGCCGCCCCTGGCCGAGGGTGGCGAATGGCGCCAGCGCCACCAGCAGTGGCTGCAGGCGGCCCGGCGCCGGCGCACCGCCTGGCCCAGCCTGGAGGAGGCCTTCCGCCACCTGCGCCACCGCGGCGCCTACGCCCACTGGCGAGAGGAGCTGCTGCGTCTCTACCTGGAGAAGGGGACCTTCCGCCGCCCCGACGGGCAGGTGGAGCTGAAGATGAGCGGGGAGCTGGAGGCCCAGGTCTACGAGGGGCGCCGGGCCCTGGACATCTGGCCCCTGCTGCCGGCCGTGGCCTGCCCGGTGCTGCTCCTCTACAGCCAGCGGCCCAACCCGGGCCTGGAGGCGGGCATCCTGGAGGCGGCCCGCCGCCTGCCCTGCGCCCGCCTGCAGCGGCTGGCCGACGGCAGCCACTTCTTCCCCCTGGAGCTGCCCGAGGAGACGGCCGCCCTCATCGAGGCCTTCCTGGAGGAGACGTGAAGGACGCCCCCCTGCTGCGGGTGAAGCGGCTGCGCCCCGGCGCCCGCCTGCCCACCCGCGCCACGGCGGGGGCGGCCGGCCTGGACCTCTACGCCTGCCTGGAGGGGGAGCTGACCCTGGGGCCGGACCCGGTGCTGGTGCCCACCGGCATCGCCATCGAGCTGCCGCCGGGCTACGAGGCCCAGGTGCGGCCCCGCTCGGGGCTGTCGGCCCAGGGGGTGGCGGTGGCCTTCGGCACCATCGACGCCGACTATCGGGGGGAGGTGCTAGTGACCATGTATACGGTGGGCACTAGGCCCCCCTACACCGTCCGCCCCGGCGACCGCATCGCCCAGCTCGTGCTGGCGCGGGTGGTGACGCTGCCGGTGGTGGAAAGCGAGGAGCTATCGCCTAGCGGCCGGGGGGCCGGCGGCCACGGCTCCAGCGGCCGCTGAGGGGCGCTCAGGCCCCTCCAACGCCACCGGCCGAGGCCCGTGTCCTATCGGGCCTCGGCCGGTCCTTCGGTCCGCCAGCAGGACCCAGGATGCCCGGGTGGACCCGGGCTGGTGGCGGGCCTTACCTACCACCAGTGGAGGTCGAAGCGGTCCAGGTTCATCACCTTGTTCCAGGCCGCCACGAAGTCGCGCACGAACTTCTCCTGGTTGTCGTCCTGGGCGTAGAACTCGGCCTGGGCCCGCAGCTGTATGTTGGAGCCGAAGACCAGGTCCACACGGGTCGCCGTCCACTTGAGCCTGCCCGTGGCCCGCTCGTAGCCCTCGTAGACCTGCGGGTTAGCGGTGGGCCGCCATTCGATCCCCATGTCCAGCAGGTTGACGAAGAAGTCGTTGGTGAGGGCGCCGGGGCGGTCGGTGAACACGCCGTGGGAGGTGCCGCCGTAGTTGGCGCCCAGCACCCTCAGCCCACCGATGAGGATCACCAGCTCCGGCACCGTGAGGGTGAGGAGCTGGGCCTTGTCCAGCAGCACCCGCTCGGTAGGCATGCTCTCGTATCCGGGCTTGACGTAGTTGCGGAAGCCATCGGCCACCGGCTCCAGGTAGTTGTAGAACTCGACCTCCGTCTGCTCCTGACTGGCGTCGGTGCGGCCGGGGGCGAAGGGCACCTCGACCTGGAAGCCGGCCCGCCTGGCCGCCTCCTCGATGGCTGCGGCGCCCCCCAGCACGATCAGGTCCGCCAGGGAGACCCGCTTGTTCCCCCTCTGGGCGGCATTGAAGCGGGCCTGGATCTCCTCCAGGGTCCGGAGGACCCTGGCCAGTTGGGCCGGCTCGTTGACCTCCCAGTCCTTCTGCGGGGCCAGGCGGATGCGGGCGCCGTTGGCGCCGCCGCGCCGGTCGGAGGCGCGGAAGGTGGAGGCCGCAGACCAGGCCGTGTATACCAGCTCGCGGACGGTCAGCCCGGAGGCGAGTATCTCCCGCTTCAGTTGGGCGATGTCGTCGGCGTCGATGAGCTCGTGGTCCACCGGCAGTAGGGGGTCCTGCCAGATGAAGTCCTCCTCCGGCACCTCGGGGCCCAGGTAGCGCGACTTGGGCCCCATGTCCCGGTGGGTCAGCTTGAACCAGGCCTTGGCGAAGCTGTCGGCGAACAGCTGCGGGTCGTCACGGAAGCGGAGGGCTATCTGCCTGTATATGGGGTCCTCCCTCAGGGCCAGGTCGGTGGTCAGCATGACGGGGGCGTGGACCTTGTTGGGGTCATGGGCGTCGGGGACCAGGTCCTGGGGTTCGGGGTTCACCGCCACCCACTGCCAGGCACCGCCGGGGCTCTTCTCGAGGCGGTACTCATACTTGAACAGGAGCTCCAGGAACTTGTTGTCCCACTTGGTGGGCGTCGGGGTCCAGACGCCCTCCAGGCCGCTGGTGATGGTGTCCGGCCCCTTGCCGCTGCCGTAGCTGTTCTTCCAGCCAAGGCCCTGCTGCTCGATGGGGGCAGCGTCGGGCTCGGGCCCCAGGTGCTTCTTGGGGTCGGCTGCTCCGTGGGTCTTGCCGAAGGTGTGGCCCCCGGCGATGAGGGCCACCGTGTCCTCGTCGTTCATGCCCATGCGGGCGAAGATCTCGCGGATCTCCTGGGCGGCAGCCAGGGGGTCCGGGTTCCCGCCTGGCCCCTCCGGGTTCACGTAGATGAGGCCCATCTGGGTAGCGGCAAGGGGCCGCTGCAGCTCCTTCTGGCCGTCGCCACTTATGTGACGCTGGTCGCCGAGCCAGTCGATCTCCGGGCCCCAGTAGACGTCCTCGGGCGGCTCCCAGATGTCCACACGACCGGCACCGAAGCCCAGGGTCTTGAAGCCCATGGACTCCATGGCCACGTTGCCAGCCAGGATGATGAGGTCTGCCCAGGAGATCTTGTTGCCGTACTTCTTCTTGATGGGCCACAGGAGCCGTATGGCCTTGTCCAGGCTGATGTTATCGGGCCAGCTGCGCCGTGGCGGAAAGCGAATGCTGCCGTCGAGGCCGCCGCCCCGACCGTCAAAGACCCGATAGGAGCCGGCGCTGTGCCAGGCCAGGCGGATGAACAGGGGGCCATAGTGGCCGTAGTCGGCCGGCCACCAGTCCTGCGACTGGGTCATCAGCCGCCGCAGGTCCTCCTTCAGGGCGTAGTAGTCCAGCTCAGCGAAGGCCTTGGCGTAGTTGTAGTCGGGGTCAGTAGGGGTGAGGGTGGGAGGGTTCTGGTAGAGGATGCGGAGGTTCAGCTCCTCCGGCCACCACACCCGGAGCATGTTGCCGCCGAGGGTGGTATGCCTGTAGTCGTACATGGCCACCTGTCGCTCGCTCTCCACGCCCACGGCTGCCCTCCCTTTGCGGTCTTGTCTTCGGCGCCGGCGCCGTTGGCGGTAGTCAGGCGTCGCACCTTAAGGCTGCTACCTTGGATTCTACACAAAGAAAGGGCCGAGGGCAAGCTGGGCCTGGGGCTATCGAGTCAATGGCAGAGGGCCGCGGCAGCCGTATCGGGGCCGTTACAAAAGAGGGCGGCGCCGGGAACCCCGGCGCCGCCGTCGCCCGCCGGCCCTCGTCAGACCTACTTGCTCTCGGGCCGCTCCCGCTCGGCCAGGGCCAGCCCGTAGACCAGCCCGGCCACCAGGCCACCGGCCAGCCCCAGCCAGTACATGGCGAAGTCGGCCCAGTGGTTGGCCACGGCGGCAGTGGCGAAGACGCGGGCCACGTTCAGGGCCGAGCCCGTCAGGGGGAAGGCCAGGAGCATGGCCACCAACAGCACCAGCCCCACCGCCAGGCCACCGATGGCCCGCTGGCCCCTGGCGTCCACCAGGGTGGACAGGAAGGCCAGCACCAGCAGGAAGGTCAGGGCCGCTTCTAGGAAGCCGCCGGTGAACAGGGCCGGCCAGCTACCGTGGTAGCGGTCGCTGAAGGAGAGGGCCGCCGCCCGGGCGGCGTCGGCCGCCATCCCCCGGTAGACGAAGTTGAGCATCAGGGCCCCCAGCAGGCCACCGGCGATCTGCCCGCCCAGGTAGAGGAGCCCCTCCACCAGAGGCAGGCGGCGGGCCGCCATCACCCCCAGGGTCACCGCCGGGTTGATGTGCCCACCCGAGAAGGGGTGGAAGACGGAGACGATGATTCCGTAGGCCAGGGCGGTGCCCAGGGCCACGGTGAGCAGGCCGATGGAGCCGTGGGAGCGCTCGCCGATGTGCACCAGCAGGGAGCCAGCCAGGAAGACGAAGGTCAGGCTGCCCAGGAACTCAGCGAAGACGGGTCGGGCCGCCTCCACCGCCTCCCGCACGTTGGCGGGCACCCAGGTCCAGGGCACCTCCCGCGTGCCCCACCTGACCTTTATGGGAGGGAACAGCACCGCCATACCCCATCACCTCCTACCTCGTGTTGCTCTAGGGCCGGCGGGCGGCTTCATCGTCCCTCCATCCCGCTTCTGCTTCTCTCCTATAGCCAATATAGGCGCTGCCCCGCCTCCGTGTCAAGTATGGGGAGAATGACCAGCTTTGGGGAAGAAGCCCCTACAGCCCCAGGGCCGCCCGCACCGTCGCCGCCAGCTCCTGGGGAGGCAGGGAGGCGTCCAGGGTCAGCCGCTCCTGGGGGGGCAGCTCGTCGGGGGGCTCCAGGGCCTCCCTCTGGCGCAGGTAGATCTGCCAGTCGGCGTCGGAGGGCCCACCCTGGCGGGCCTGCAGGCGCTCCCGCACCAGGTCGTCGCTGGCCCGCAGCTCCAGGCAGAGGAAGCGCACCCCCTCCCGCTGGGCCAGGCGGCGGGCGGCCTGCCGCTGCCAGCGCTGCAGGAAGGTGGCGTCCAGCAGCGCCCATTGGCCCCCTCGCAGCAGGGCCTGCGCCCGCGCCAGCATCTCGCCGTAGGTGCGGCGGGTCATGGCCGGCGAGTAGAGGCCCCGGCGCCAGGGGGCGGCGGCCGGCTGCTGGGGGCGCAGGCCGGCCAGCTCCTTGCGCACCAGGTCGGAGGAGACGACGGGCAGGCCCAGGGCGGCAGCCAAGGCTGACTTGCCCGTGCCCGCCGGCCCGCAGGTGATGAGCAGGGCCGGCCAGTCGCGGGCGGCGTAGCGGCAGGCCAGGGCGAAGTAGCGGCGGGCCCGCTGCCGCGCCTCCTCCTTCTGCTGGGCCGGCACCTCCGGCTGGCGCAGCAGGAAGCCCTCCACCTTCCCCCGCACCGCCGCCCGGTAGCAGCGGTAGAAGTCCAGCACACGGGGCAGCTCGTGGTCGCCGCTGGCCGCCAGATAGCGGGCCACGAAGGCCTGGGCCAGGTCGAGGCGCCCGCGGAACTCCAGGTCCATGGCCAGGAAGGCCACGTCGCCGGCCACATCGGTGCGGCGCAGGCGACGGCTGAACTCGATGCAGTCCATGATGCAGATGGAGCCGTCAGGCCAGACCACGACGCTCTCGCTGCGCAGGTCGCCGTGGCACTCCCGCACCCGCCCCTGCAGGGCCCGCTGCCGCAGCAGGGGGCGACGACGGCGCAGGAACCAGCCCACGTAGCCCCGCAGCAGGGCGTCCTGCTGGGGGGTGATGGTCTCGCCCAGGAAGGGGCGCCACTGCTGGAAGTTCTCCCGCCAAGCGTAGGCGATGGCCCAGGTGCCGTAGCGGCCGATGGGAGGGCTGGTGGGGGCGGCAGCGTGGGCCCGGGCCAGGGCCTCGGCCACCGCCTCCAGCATGGCGGGGGTGGCCTCCCCCTGGGCCAAGAGGCGGTGGAGCAGGCGGCCCTCGGGCACCCGCCGCATCCTGACGGCATACTCCACCGGCCGGCCGCGGCCCTCCAGGGAGAGGCGGCCGTCCTCCTCCCGCACCGCCACCACCCCCAGGTAGGCCTCGGGGCAGAAGCGGCGGTTCAGCTCCACCTCGCGACGGCAGTAGTAGCGGCGGCGGGCCAGGGTGGAGTAGTCCAGGAAGCCGAAGTCCACCGCCTTCTTGACCTTGTAGGCGTAGTCGCCGGCCAGGAAGACGTAGGAGATATGGGTCTGGACCACCTCCACCCGCTCCACGGGATGGGGATAGAAGGCGGGGTCGAGGAAGGGGCGCAGGGCAGGGGGGAGGGCCTGGGCCTGCATGGCGCCGTCCACTATAGCAGCTCCCCCCTTAGCACTCAAGGCATCGATGTGCTAACACGGGCCGCAGGCAGAACCTTTTGATAATTAGATTATCAGATGTGTTGACAAGGGGCGGCGGGAGTGCTACAATCGGCGGCGCCAGAGCCCGGCTGGGAGGTGATGGCTGTGCCCGAGCTGCGTCGCTGCCCGCGCTGCAGCGGCCTGCTGTTCCTGGAGACCTACCTGGGCAACGAGGCCGACCTGGTCTGCGTCCAGTGCGGCTACCGGCGGCCCCTGGACCTGCCCCCCTTCTACCGCTACCCGGACAGGCCCGGGCGCCCCTCGGCCCCGGCCCGCCGCGCTGCCTGAGGGCCCTCGTGCAGCCCACCCCTGTCGTCACTTCCTTCCTGTTGCGGCGGGGCCCAGGCGGGCCCCGCCTGCTGCTGCTGCGCCGCAGCCCCCGCGTGGGCACCTACCGCGGCCGCTGGGCCGGCATCAGCGGCTACCTGGAGGGCTCAGACCCGCTGGCCCAGGCCCTGCGCGAGATAGAGGAGGAGACGGGCCTCCCCCCGGCTGCCCTGCGCCTGCTGCGGGCCGGCCCGCCCCTGCCCGCCCCCGACCCCCGCCTGGGGCGGCGGTGGCTGGTGCACCCCTTCCTGTTCGAGCTGGCCCCGGGCTATGCCCCCCGTCTGGACTGGGAGCACAGCCGCGCCCGTTGGGCCCGCCCCCAGACGGTCTTCCTCTTGCCCACGGTGCCCCGCCTGCCTGAGACGCTGCAGCGGGTCTACCCCCTGGTGCCTCCCCCCGTAGAGGCCGCTGCCCAGGCCATCGCCGCCGACCGCCACCGCGGCGCCCGCCAACTGGCGGCCGCGGCCCTGGCCGCCCTGGCCGAGGCGGCCGCCAGCGGGCCCGCCCCCCTGCGGGCCGCCGCCTGCTACCTGGCCCGCGCCCGTCCCGGCATCCCGGCCATCGCCCTGGCCCTGGCCCACGCCTACGCCCGCGCCGCCGCCTCCCCCGACCCCACCCCGGCCCTGCAGGAGGCGGCCCATCGCCTGGAGGAGGGGGCGCGAGAGGCGGCGCAGCGGGCCGCCGCCCACCTGCCCGCCGGCACCATCGTCACCTACAGCCGCTCCTCTAGCGTGCTGATGGCCCTGCTGGCCCGCCGCCCCGCCCGCGTGCTGCTGAGCGAGGGACGGCCCGGGCGGGAGGGGCTGGAGCTGGCCCGCGAGCTGGCCCAGGCCGGCATCGCCGTGACCCTGGTGGCCGATGCCCAGCTACCGGGGCTGGTGGCCGAGGCCGAGGCGGTGGCGGTGGGGGCCGATGCCCTGCTGGCCGACGGCTCCTTCCTCAACAAGGCCGGCACCCTCCCTCTGGCCTTGGCCGCCCGTGGCGCCCGCGTCCCCTTCTACGTCCTGGCCGAGACCTGGAAGGCGCTGCCCCCCGGCCTGGGGCCCTTCCCCGAGGAGGGCGACCCGGCCGAGCTGGCCCCGCCCCTGCCCGGCCTGACGGTGCGCAACCCCTGCTTCGAGACGACCCCCGCCCGCCTGGTGACGGCCTACCTGACGGAAGAGGGGCCCCTGCCCCCTGCCGGGGTGCGCCCCTACAGCCTGCAGTCCCGGCAGGCCTGGCGGCGCCTCCTGGGCCGCCCCCGGGCCGATTTGGCCTAGCCCCCGCCCTGGGATAAACTGTTAGCGCCGAGGAGGGGAAGGGTGCAGCAGCACCTGGAGGAGCTGATGGGGCGCCTGGAGCGGGCCAAGGAGGACCTGCTGGCCGCCCTGGAGGCCGTTCCCAGCCAGGAGTTCCACTGGCAGCAGCAGGGGCAGTCCATCCGCCGCCACCTGGAGGAGACGGCCGACCGCTTCAACTTCCACTTCAGCTACCACCTGGCGCGGGCCTTGGGCCTCCCCCCGCCCCCCTGCATCGTGCCCGCCCAGTTGGGCTCGCCGCGGGAGGCGGCCATCCGCCTGCAGATCGTGCACCGGCGCTTCACCAACCTGCTGCACGACCTGCGGCCCCAGGACCTGGCCCGCACCGTCACCATCGAGGGGGAGGGGGAGGTGCCGCTGGCCGCCCTGCTGGAGGGGGCCATCGAGCAGTACCGGCGCTGCCAGCGGCAACTGGAGGAGCTGCGGGCGGCCTACCGGGCCGCCACGGGGGCACCGTGAGGGAGGAGCGCTGGCACCGACGGGCCCTGGCCCAGGCGGTGCAGGTGCCTGACCAGCAGATCGAGCTGGCCCGCTGCGCCCTGCTCATGGCCTGCGAGGAGTACCCCGGGCTGGAGGTGGAGTCCTACCTGGGGCTGCTGGACGAGCTGGCCTGCCAGTGCCGCCGCCAGCTGCGGCCGGGCAGCGGCCCCTACCACTTCATCGGCGCCATCAACCACGTCCTCTTCCAGCAGCAGGGCTTCTGTGGCAACCGCCGCGACTACTACGACCCCGACAACTCCTACCTGAACCGGGTGCTGGAGCGGCGGCTGGGCATCCCCATCACCCTCTCCCTGCTCTACCTGGAGGTGGCCCAGCGGCTGGACTTCCCCCTGGTGGGGGTGGCCCTGCCCGGCCACTTCCTGGTCAAGCACGTGGGCGCCGATGAGGAGATCTACATCGACCCCTTCCACGAGGGGGCCATCCTCAGCGTGGAGGAGTGCCAGGAGCGGGTGCGGGAGGCCACCGGCCGCGCCGACCTGTTCAGCCCCCATCACCTGGCGGCCACCACCAGGCGTCAGCTGCTGCTGCGCCTGCTGCACAACCTGAAGGCCATCTACGTGGGGCGGGAGGACTACCGGCGGGCCCTGGGGGTCATCGAGCTGGCCCTCACCGTGGCCCCCTGGGACCTGGACCAGGTGCGCGACCACGGCCTGGTCTGCTACCACCTGGGGCGCTATCCCCAGGCCCTGGCCGACCTGGAGACCTACCTGCGCTTCCGCGCCGACGCCCCCGACTCGGCCAAGGTCGCCCTGGTGGTGGACCTGGCGCGGGAGCGCATCGCCGCCGAGGGGCAGACGGGGCCGTGAAGGGACAGCGGCCCCTGCTCATCGCCCACGCCTACGGCAACCGCCGTCACCTGCTGCTGGCGGCCCTGGCCGCTGGGGTGGACATGGTGGAGGTGGACGGCTGGTGTCGGGGGGGACGCCTCTGGGCCCGCCACGAGCGGCGCCTGGGCCCCCTGCCCCTGCTCTTCGATTGGCGCCGTCACGCCCGCCACGGCCTGGGGCCCTGGGCCCTGCCTCTCGGCCGCGCCTACCTGCGCCTCGACCTCCGCCCCCTGCCCCTGGAGGAGGTGGCGGCCATGACCAGGGGCCGCTGCCGACTGCTGCTGGACGTCAAGGGCCAGGGCTCCCCGGCCTACGTCCGTGCCTACTTGGCCGCCCTGGAGCGGCTGCTGGCCGGGGCCGACCCGGGCCAGCTGGTCCTCTGCGGGCAGGAGTGGGCCGTCCTGGACGCCGCCCGCCAGGCCCTGCCCCACCTGCCCGTGCGCTACAGCCTGGAGACGCCCCAGCAGTGGCAGCGGCTGTGGCCCCGCCTGCGCGATGGCCTCCCCCCCCACGGCCTCTGCCTGCACTGGTCGCTGGTGGAGCCCCAGCGGGCCGCCCAGCTCTCCGAGCTGGGCATCGGCTTCTACGTCTGGACGGTCAACAGCCCCGCCCAGGCCCGGCGCGCCCTGGAGCTGGGGGCGGAGGGGGTCATCAGCGACCGTCTGGACCTGCTGTCCTCCCTGCCCCTGGCGGCTGGCGGCGCCCAGGGCTAGCGCCCTATCAGGTGCAGGGCCAGGGCCTTGAAGGAGGCCACCACCGGCACCCCCGGCGCCAGCCCCAACTGCTCGGCCGAGGCCGCCGTCACATAGGCCACCAGGGGGAAGCCGCAGTCCAGGTCCACCCGCACCGGCTGGCCCGGCCCCTCTGCCGATAGCCGCACCACCGTGGCCGGCAGGCGGTTGCGAGCGCTGCCCGCCTCCTCGCCCCTGCCCAGGGGGGCCAGGACGATGTGCTCGGGGCGCACGCAGGCCCACACCCGTCCGGCGGCGGGGGCCTGGTGGGCCAGGGCCCACAGCAGGTGGGGTCCCACCCGCACCTGGGCCAGCCCCCCTTGCCCACCCACCACCTCCCCCGGCAGCACGTTCTCCACCCCCAGGAAGAGGGCCACCTGGGGGTCGGCCGGCCGCGAGAAGACCACCTCCGGCGGCCCTACCTGCCGCAGCCGCCCCTCCATCAGCACCGCCAACCGCTGGCCCAGGCGCAGGGCATGGGCGCGGTCATGGGCCACCAGGACGGCAGTGGTGCCCGTCTCCCGCAGCAGCGACTCCAGCTCCGCCACCAGCTCCTGGCGCGTGGGCGGGTCCAGGGAGGCGAAGGGCTCGTCCAGGAGCAGGACCTCGGGCGAGAGGGCCAGGGCGCGGGCCAGGCTGACCCGCTGGGCCTCCCCTCCCGATAGGTGGCGGGGGGAGCGCCTGGCCAGGTGGGCGATGCCCAGCCTCTCCAGCCAGTAGGCGGCCCGGCGTGCCTGCTCGCGGCCAGGCAGGCCCCGCAGGGCCAGCCCCAGGCGGACGTTGGCCTCCACCGTCATGTCCAGCAGCAGCGGCTCCTGGAACACCAGGGCCAGGCGCCGACGGTAGGGGAGGGGGTCGCCCCTCACCGGCTCCCCCTGCCACAGTACCTGGCCGCTGGTGGGGCGCTCCAGCAGGGCCATCACCCGCAGGAGGGTGCTCTTGCCGGC
>Ga0066183_1000011_pt1 | contig 15576 bp, 10 predicted proteins | sample FaiFalFF_MnMetaG_2_FD_58704 | JGI IMG/M metagenome (GOLD analysis project Ga0066183, IMG submission 58704) | Freshwater microbial communities from Yellowstone National Park, Wyoming, USA - Fairy Falls C (FF_Mn_C) (version 2) (version 2) | ecosystem: Environmental > Aquatic > Freshwater > Lotic ... | reverse complement strand
AAACCGTGGCGGGGCGGCGTGCCCGTCCCGGGTGGGTTCGACTCCCATACACTCCCGCCAGCCTATTTCCTCCTGGAGGTCGGGGTGAGCGGGCCCGGCCCCCTGGCGGGCGTCGCCGTGCTGGAGCTGTCCCAGACGGTGGCGGCCGCCTACTGTGGCCGCCTGTTGGCCAGCCTGGGGGCGCAGGTGGTGAAGGTGGAGCCCCCTGAGGGCGACCCCTTGCGCCGCCAGGGCCCCTTCCCGGACGACATCCCCGATCCCGAGGCCAGTGCCCTCTTCGTCCACCTGCACCGGGGCAAGCGCAGCGTCACCCTGCGCCCGCAGACGGCCACCGGCCGCAGCCTCCTGGAGGGGCTCATCGGCCGCAGCCAGGTGCTGGTGCACGACCTGCCGCCCCCCCAGGCGACGGCCCTGGGCCTCGACCCCGCCTCCCTGCGCCAGCGCCACCCTCGACTGGTGGCGGCGGCCATCAGCTACTTCGGCGCCGACGGCCCCTACGCCCACTACCGGGGCAGCGAGCTGGTGGTGGAGGCCGTCAGCGGCTACATGTCCATCACCGGCGACCCCCAGCGGGAGCCCCTCAAGGTCTATGGGCACCTGGCCCACTACCAGGCAGGGCTGCAGGCGGCCGTGGCCGTGCTGGCCGCCCTGCTGGAAGGGGAGGCCAGCGGCCAGGGGGAGGTGGCCGACGTCTCCATGGCCGAGGCCACCACCTTCCTCATGGGCGGCCCGCCCCTGCTGGCCCAACTGCTGGGCCTCGTCCTGCGCCGTAACGGCAACCGCCTCATCGGCCTGGGCGACCGCCACCCCTACCCCTCCACCCTCCGCCCCTGCGGCGACGGCTGGGTCCACGCCCACGTCAACTACCGCTATCCCGAGCTGCTGGCCGCCCTGCTGGAGGACCCCTGGCTGGCCAGCCCCCAGGTGCTGGGGGCCATGAGCGCCTGCGCCGACGACATCGACGCCCGCCTCGACCGCTGGCTGGCCGACAAGAGCAGGCGCGAGGCCACCCAACTGGCCCAGGAGATGCGCCTCCCCTTCACCGAGGTGCTGGACCCGGCCGAGGTGCTGGCCGACAGCTACGGCCACCACGCCTCCCGTGGCAACTTCCTGACCGTCCGCCACCCCACCAGGGGCGACATGCTGGTGGTGGCCAGCCCCCTCAAGTCCGCCGACCTCCCCGACGACCTGGGGCCCCCGCCCCTGCTGGGCCAGCACAACCGGGAGGTGCTGGGGGAATGGCTGGGGCTGAGCCCCCAGGAGGTTGTCCAGTTGCGCAGCGCCGATATCATCTAGGGGGCGAGATGGGCAGGCCGCTGTCAGGCGTGCGGGTGCTGGAGTTCACCAATGCGGTGGCCGGGCCGGTGGCGGGCCTCGTCCTCAGCGACCTGGGGGCGGAGGTGATCAAGCTGGAGCCCCCCAGTCGCGGCGACCCGGCAGTGGTGGGCCCCCTGCGCCCGGGCGCCCCTGACCGCCCCTACAACCGGGTGCCCCTCTTCAACGAGCTGAACCGGGGCAAGCTCTCCCTGGCCGTGGACCTGGCCCGCCCCGGCGCCCGCCAGCTCTTCCTGCGCCTGGCCGCCGCCTGCGACATCGTGCTGCAGAACTACTCCCCCCAGGTGCTGACCCGGCTGGGGCTGGAGTACGAGCATCTGCGTGCCGTGCGCCCGGACATCATCGTGGTCTCCATCCCTGCCTTCGGTAGCTGGGGGCCCCTACGGGAGCGACGCGCCTACGGGCCAGGGGTGGACGCCATGAGCGGCCTCTGCCACCTGACCGGCTACGGCGACGGGCGCCCCTTCAAGCCGGGCAACTTCTTCTGCGACTACAACGCCGGCCTCCTGGCCGCCCTGGGGGCCATGGCGGCCCTGCGCCGGCGTCGCCTCAGCGGCCAGGGCTGCTATCTGGAGTGCGCCCTGCTGGACTCGGAGCTGCCCCTGGTGGCCGATGCCCTTATGGACGCGGCCATGAACGGCCGCGTGCAGGGGGCCCTGGGCAACCGCCACCCCCATATGGCCCCCCACGGCCTCTACCCCTGCCTGGGCCAGGACCGCTGGCTGGCCATCGCCTGCCCCGACGACGCCGCCTTCGCCGCCCTGGCCCGGGCCATGGGCCGCCCCGAGCTGCCGGAGGACCCCCGCTTCGACACCTGCCGGGCCCGTCTGCGCCATCAGGAGGAGCTGGACGCCATCATCGCCGCCTGGAGCCGCACCCAGGACGGCCGCCAGGCCATGGAGCGGCTGCAGCGAGAGGGGGTGCCAGCGGCGGTGGTGCAGGACGCCGGCGATCTGGCCGCCGACCCCCAGTACCGGCACCGGCGCTACTTCCACCCCCTGGACCACCCCGAGATGGGGCCCTACCCCGTCTCCCGACTGGCCTTCCGCTACCAGCGCCTCTCGGCCCTGCCCCAGGGCCCCGCCCCCCTCTTCAGCCAGCACGCCGACTACGTGCTGCGGGAGCTGCTGGGCCTGGGCCAGCAGGAGGTGGAGGAGCTGTACCGCTCCGGGGTGGTGGTGAGGGAGCCCCGAGTGCCCCAGGCCCAGGGGGAGGCCTGAGGGGGAGCGGTGCTGGAGGAGAAGCCCTGGCAGCGCTTCGATCCCGCCCAGGCGCGGCGGCTACCTGCCACCCTGGGCGTCTACCAGTTGGCCGACGAGGAGGGGCGCCTCCTCTACATCGGCATGGCCGGGGCCCGCGAGCCCTTCGGCCTGCGGGGGCGGCTGCTCAGGCACTTCGACCCCGCCCGGGAGCCCAACCCGGTCATCCGCCAGGGGGCCCGCTGCTTCCGCTACGAGGTGAACCTGCAGTATACCAGCCGCTGGCTGGAGCTGCTGGGGCGCTACCTGGCCCAGCAGGGACAGCTGCCCCCCGCCAACCAGGCGGCGCCCTGGGAGCTGCCCCCTTCCTTCCGGAAGAAGGCCGCCAGCAAGTAAGGGGGTGGAGCATGGACCTGCGCCTGAGCGATGAACAACGACTCCTCACCGGCGCCATCCGCCGCTTCGTCCAGGAGCAGATCCTGCCCCTGGAGGCGGAGCTGGACCCCGACGCCTTCGAGCTGCCCGAGGAGGACTACCAGCGGCTGGTGGCCATGGTCAGGGGCATGGGCTACTGGAACCTGTTCGTGCCGGCCGAGTTCGGCGGCCCCGGCCTTCCCCTCACCACCCTCTCCCTGGTGGCCGAGGAGATGAGCCAGCACCGGGCAGGGCTCTACGCCCCCTGCTACCACGTCTTCGGGGGCGGGGGCGGCCTGGTGCAGCTCTACGAGGCCAACGACGACCAGAAGGAGCGCTACCTCTACCCATTGCTGCGGGGGGAGAAGCGGGCCTTCTTCGCCCTTACCGAGCCCAGCGGCGGCTCCGACCCCGCCCGCGCCATCCGCACCACCGCCGTCCGCGACGGCGACTACTGGCTACTGAGCGGCACCAAGACCTTCATCTCCGGGGCCGACCGGGCCGACTTCGGCCTGGTGTTCGCCCGCACCGACCCCCAGGCCGGGCGGGGGGGCATCACCTGCTTCATCGTCGACACCGATACCCCCGGCTTCCGGGTGCGGCGGGTGATCCACACCCTGCGCAGCAGCGAGTACGCCTGCGAGATCGAGCTGGACAACTGCCGCGTGCCCCAGGCCAACGTGCTGGGCCAGGTGGGACAGGGCTTCGCCATCGCCAACGAACGCCTCACCCGCAGCCGGGTCACCTACGCCGCCGGTTCCCTGGGAGTGGCGGTGGCCGCCCAGCGCCTGGCCATCGCCTGGGCCAAGCAGCGGGAGACCTTCGGCGACCTGCTGGCCAACCGCCAGGCCATTCAGTGGATGCTGGTGGACAACGAGCTGGACATCCGCACCTCCCGCTGGCTGGTGCTGGACGCCGCCGCCCGCGCCGACCGGGGGGAGCCCTTCCGCAGCGAGGCGGCCATGGCCAAGCTGGTGGCCACCGAGGCGGCCGGACGGGTGGTGGACCGGGCCATGCAGGTCTACGGCGGCCTGGGGGTGAGCAAGGACCTGCCCCTGGAGCGCTGGTGGCGGGAGCTGCGCATCCGCCGCATCGGCGAGGGCCCCTCCGAGGTGCAGCGCATCATCATCGCCCGCGACCTGCTGGCCAGGGGCTAGGCGGCCAGCTCCCGCCGCAACGCCTCCTGGTCGATGCCGTAGAGGTCGCGCACGTTGCCCCATACCATGCGCTCCTGCTCCCCCTCCGGCACCCCCTGCATGATCTCGGCCAGCACCTGCCGCGAGCGGGGCCAGATGGAGTCGTGGTGGGGGTAGTCGTTGCCCCACATCAGGTTCTCCACCCCGATGAGGTGGCGGGTGAGGATGCCGATGTCGTCGTCCTCGAAGGTGGCGTAGAACTGGCGGCGGAAGTAGAGGCTGGGCTCCATCTTCAGGTCGGGGGCGGCCTCGGCCCGCTCGCGGTAGGCCGCCCAGTCCAGCCGCCGCAGGAAGTGGGCCAGCCAGCCCGTCTCCCACTCGGCGCAGACGAAGCGCAGGCGGGGGTGCCGCTCGGCCACCCCGCCGCAGATGAGCTGCACCAGGGTGGCGCCGATGGCGGCGTGGGCCAGGGCGTAGGCGGCGATGCCGCTGGGGGGGCGCCAGTGGGCCGGCAGCCCCATGTCCCAGGTGGCGCCGCAGAAGATGTGCATGGTGATGGGCAGCCCCACCTCCTCGGCCGCCGCCCAGAAGGGCTCGTAGTCGGGGTGGCTGTAGGGCTTATCGGGGGGCGCCGAGCAGGGGATCATCACCCCCCGCACGCCCTTCTTGGCCACCCGGTAGAGCTCCTGGACGGCCTCCTCCACGTCGGACAGGGGCAGGGCGGCGGTGCCGATGAGCCGCTGGGGGGCGTGGCTGCAGTAGTCGTGCAGCCAGTCGTTGAAGCGGCGGAAGACGGCCCACACCACCTCCCGGTCGGGGTAGGAGAAGGTGAGCATGTTGAGGCTGGGGTACATCACCTCCCCCACGATGCCGTCGGCCTCCTGCTCCTTGAGGCGGGCGGCGGGGTCGCGCACGCCAGGGTTCATGGCCTCCCAGCCGCCCAGGATGCGCTCCTGGGTCTTGGGGTCGTCCAGGCGGCTGCCGGCGATGCCGAAGCGGGCCACCGGCACCGCCACGTTCACGCGGGAGAAGAGGAGGAACACCCCCTCCCTGCCCCGCCACTGGTGCACGATGCGCAGGGCCCGCTGGCTGCCGAACTCCTCCTCCAGCCCGGCGAACACCTCGGGCGGCTCCACCACGTGGGAATCGCAGGAGTAGTACCAGACCATGCCTTCCCCTCCTCGTCTTCACGGTGCTGCTGCTGGCTGTGGGGCGGCCTCGGCTCCCACCCCCTCAGGCCGGGAAGGGCACTCCCAGGTCGCTGCCCAGCTGGCGCAGCTCCGCCACCAGGGAGGCGGGGTAGAGCACCACCCCCTGGGCCAGCCGCTGCTGGTAGGCCCTCTCCTCTATCTCGCCGGGCAGGAAGACCTCCGCCACCCCGGGCAGGGGCTCGGCCCCCTTCACCTGCTGCACCAGCCGCTCCACCTGCTCGTAGAAGGCCTCCTGCTGGCCGAAGACGTCGGGGCTGAAGAGGAGGAAGAAGTGGCCGCGGCGCCCCGGGCCCACCTCGCTGGTCTGGTGGCCCCCGGGCAGGACGCCAGCCAGCAGGTTCATCATCAGGCTGAGGCCGGTGCCCTTGTAGGCGCCGATGGCCGGTATGATGCCCCGCAACGCCGCCGCCGGGTCGCTGGTGGGGCGGCCGTCCCGGTCCTGGAAGCCCCACTCGGCGGGGATGGGGCGCCCCTCGGCCTGGGCCCGCAGCACCTTGCCCATGGCCACCGGCGTCAGGGCCATGTCCAGCACCAGGGGTGGCCCCTGGCCACGGGGCACGGCGAAGACCATGGGGTTGTTGCCCAGCAGGCGGGTGCGAGAGCCGTAGGGTGCCAGCAGGGGGACGCTGGTGGTGGTGGCGAAGCAGAGGAGGCCGGCCCGGGCCGCCCGCAGGGCGTAGACCGCCCCGCAGCCCCAGTCGTTGGAGCGGCGCACCCCGCACAGGGCCAGCCCCTGCTGGCGGGCCTTGGCCAGGGCCAGCTCCACCGCCCGCGTGCACACCAGTTGCCCCAGGCCGTTGTCGCCGTCCACCAGCAGGCTGAAGGGCGTCTGGTGGACGACCCGCACCTGGGGGCAGGGGTTGTTCTCCCCCCGCTGCAGGTAGCCCACATACCAGGGCAGCCGCTGCAGGCCGTGGGTGTCCACTCCCCGCAGGTCGGCCTCCAGCTGCGCCTCCACGATAGTCTCGGCGTCGGCGGGCGGCACCCCCAGCCGCTGGTAGACCTGGCAGGCGAACCGGCGCAGGGGCTCTAGGGGCAGGGCCAGGTGGCCCGTCGGCGTGGCCACCCCTACCCTCCTCCCTCCAGGCGGGCGATGACCGCCTGGCAGAACTCCTCGGTGCTGGCCGTGCCCCCCTGGTCGGGGGTGAGGGGCCCACCGGCGGCGTAGACGGCGGCCACGGCCGCCTCCAGCCGCGCCGCCGCCTCCGTCAGCCCCAGGTGCTCCAGCATCATGGCCGCCGACAACAGGGTGGCGGTGGGGTTGATGATGTGGCGGCCGGCGATGTCGGGGGCGGTGCCGTGCACCGGCTCGAAGTAGGCGTAGCTGTCGCCGTAGCAGCCGCTGGGGGCCAGCCCCAGCCCGCCGATGGTGCCCGCCGCCACGTCGGAGAGGAGGTCGCCGTAGAGGTTGGGCAGCAGCACCACGTCCAGCTCCTGGGGGGAGGCCACCAGGCGACGGGCCAGGTCGTCGGCCAGGAGCTCCTGGTAGGCCAGCCCGGGGTACTGGGCCACCACCTCCGCCACCACCTGGCGGAAGAAGCCATCGCTGCGGGGCAGCACGTTGTGCTTGCTGCCCACCGTCACCTTGCCCGGGTGCCCGCGGGCCTGGCGGGCCAGGGCCAGGCGACAGGCGAAGTGGGCCACCCGCTCCGTCTGGCTGCGGCTGACCACCTTGAGGGCGAAGCGCCCCTCCTGCCCCAGGTAGGAGTAGCCGGGGCGGTAGCGGGGGGCCAGCAGCTCGGGGGCGCCCTGGGCCAGGGCCGTCAGCTCCCCCTCCACGCCCAGGTAGAGGTCCTCCAGGTTCTCGCGCACGATGACGTAGTCGATGCCCTGGGGGTGGCGCAGGGGGGAGCGGTAGCCGGGACGCCAGCGCACCGGCCGCACGTTGGCGTAGGTCTCTTTGCCCCAGCGCAGGTAGCCGATGCCCCGGGTCTTGCCGCTGGTGGCCCCGAACAGGGCCGTGTGGCAGGAGTCCACCGTGCGCCGCACCAGCTCCTCCATCTCCTGGGGGGACATCTGGCGGGACAGGACCTCGCCATCGGGCAGGACCACCCACTCCACCGGTAGCTGCAGGGCGCGCAGCACCTCCAGGGAAGCGAGGACAGCCTCGGGGGCCGCATCGTCGCCGGGGATGACGGCCACCCGCAGCCTCGGGGCCTGCATCGTAGCCTGCCTGGTCGGCGCCAGCAGTGTAGCAAGGGCCGCCCAGGCTGGCAAGGCGGGCGGGGCCTGTCCCGAAAATGGCAGCCCCAGGCATGGCGTGCCGCTGAGGGCGAATCCATCGCTCCCGCGGCCCTGTCCCTCCTGCTGCGGGTTGCAACCCGCAGCCCAGGGCTCTGGTTGGGGGACGAGGCGAGGCGGCCCTAGCGGATGCTCACCAGGCCCCCCTGGCCCACGTTGACGCTGGCCTCGCTGACCAGGGAGCGGATGAGGGGCGGGCTGGCCTGGAACTGCCCCCTGTTCACCACCCGCGCGTAGTAGACGATGGGCTGGGCCATCTGCTGCCAGACGCAGAAGGTGACCTCCTGCCCCTCGGCCCGGAGGGGGAACCAGGGCGGGCGCGGGAGGGGCCCGCCCGGCCCGCTGGGGTAGCGCAGCAGGGGCCGCAGGCCCGCCGGCAGGTAGTCAGTCACCTGGTAGCAGCCGGGCAGGGGCAGGGGAGGGAGATGGAACTCGATGACCACCTGCACCAGCTGGCCCTCCCTGAACTCGGTGGTGGGGCGGCCGCCCACCCAGTAGCTGCGGCGCACCCTCAGCTCGGGGTCCAGGGCCAGCTCCTGGGCCGAGGCGGGCACCAGCCGCGAGGCCAGGGCCTCCACCTCCCCCTGCACCGCCAGCACCCGCAGCCACTGCCCCGGCGCCAGCTCCAGGCGCAGGGGCTGACCCTTCGGCAGCTCGGCCTCCTGGCGCTGCCCGCCCAGCTCGAAGGCGATGCGGGCCGGGGCCGCCGAGGCCCGGGCCAGGGCCCAGGTGAGGGCCAGGGCCTTCTCCAGCTCCACCAGCACGTCCTTGCCGCGGGTCTCGGCGCTGTAGCGCAGCAGCCCCTCCCCCTGGGGCAGCCCCAGGCCGGCGGCCAGGGCTGCTGCCAGGGCGGTGGCCTCCAGCACCTCGTCCTGGTCATCGGAGAGGCGCAGGCGCAGGTAGGGCTCCTTGCTCTCGCCGTAGAGGGCCAGCAGCCGCCGACAGGCGTCCCGCGCCGAGGGGTGGTCGCCCAGCAGGTAGGCAGCCAGGCCCAGGTAGAGGCCCTCCATGGGGGTGAGGTCGGGCTGGCGCAGCAGGGCCTGCACCCGGGCCAGCACCGGCTCCCCTAGGGCGGCCAGTCCCAGCAGGGCCTGGGTGGCCCGCTGACGCCCCTCCTTGGGGTCGTCCAGCAGCCGCTGGAAGTAGAGGCGCAGGGCGGCGCGGTCGAAGGGAGCGCCCAGGGCGGCCGCCTTGGCCGAGAGGGCCAGGTCGCTACTGGAATAGGGCAGCAGGGCGATGCCGCCGTCGGGGGCCTGGTAGGTGGCGGGCTGGAACTCGGGCGGGGGGTGCTCCTCGCCGAAGTGCTGGCGCAGGAGCTGGGCCGCCTGCCAGCGGGCCAGCACCTGGTCGGCCCGGTCGCCCCAGCTCCAGCGCAGCGATAGCAGCAGGGGGTAGAGGGCGCCCCGGCCCCGGTCCAGCAGCAGCAGGGTGGTGCGCCCCCCCTCCTCGGCCACCACCACCTGGCCTGGCGTCAGGGGGAGGGCGCGCAGCTCGGGGCGCAGCAGGTGCCCCGAGGTCACCCGGAAGGTGCGCACGATGGCGTCGCGGATGCCCCCTGCCTCCACGCTCACCACCAGCCGGTGCTGGCCCAAGGGCAACGGCGGCAGAGGCAGCTCCACCGGCTGGAAGGCGCGACCGCTGAGAGCCTGGGCCTGCAGCCCCAGGCTGGGGGCCTCCACCCGGAAGGTGACCGCCTGGCCGGCGCTGAGGGCGCGACCGAAGGCCCGCAGGCGAAGCACCGGCTGGTCGCCCTCCAGGTAGACCTGGTTGAGGGTGACGTCCACGAACAGGGGCAGGGTCACCGTTAGCTGAAGGGAGCCGGAGCCGGCCTGCAGGTCGGGGGTCACCGCCTGATAGGTGATGCGCCAGGAGGTGAGGTTATCGGGCAGGCGGAAGGTGACTTGGCCGCGGCCGGAGGCGTCGGTGCGCACCTGGCCGAAGAAGGCGCGGTCGCGGAAGTCCTCGCGGGCGGCCCCGTCGCCGCCCCCGCCCCGGCCGCCGGGCAGCAGCAGGGGCTGGGGCACCTGGTGGGAGGGGTAGACGAAGAGCACCCCCGTCCCCACCCCCCGGTAGAGGGTGGGCAGGGGGTCGGCGCTGATGGGCCAGTAGTAGCCCTCCTCCTGCAGGCGGAAGAGGGCCTCGTCCACCAGCGACAGGTTCACCTCCGCCACCACCGGCCGCCCCTGGCCGTCCCTGACCTGCACGCTGAGGGTCACCTCCTCCCCCGGCCGGTAGAAGGGCCGGTCGGGGCTGACGCTCACCTGCAGGCGGGCCTCCTCCTGCTCGTAGCGGACGATGCGGTAGCTGGTGACCACGTAGGTGCGGCCGTTGAAGTAGACCCCCTGCACCATGACGTTGGGGACGTGCCGGCGCTGGAAGGGGAAGCGGTAGAGGGGGCCCTCCTGCACCCGGTAGTCCAGCAGCCCCAACTGGGCCTGCAGGAACAGGAAGCGCCCCTCCCCCTGGGGCAGCACCTGCCCATCGCGGGTGAAGGCTAGGGCCACCTCCTCCCCCAGCCGGTAGGTGACCAGGGAGCCGGGGCGGCGGTACTCCCAGGCGTAGGCGAAGTCGGCGAAGGGGTCGCCGGAGGGCTCCTTCTGGACCCGCTTCAGGTCCTGCAGGGAGTAGACCCCCCGCTCCCCGTAGTAGGAGAAGCGCTCGGTGTAGAGCCAGGTGCTGACCTGCCAGGCCCGCCCCTGGGCGTCCCTGGTGCTCAGGGCCACCACGTAGGAGGACTGGGGCAGGGCGGGGAAGGAGTAGAGGGCGCGGCCGTCCTGGTCCGTCACCAGCTCCAGGGTGGCCACCTGCTCCCGCACCTGCTCGTATCTGTAGAGGGGGACCACCCGCTTGGCGATAAAGTCGTAGCTCTCGCCGATGCGCACCGGCTGCCAGCTCACCCTGGTGACGGTGCCGGTCACCGCCTGTCCGGTGGCGGGGGCCCCCAGGTAGCGCTCGGGGGGCAGGTAGCCCAGGAGGGGGGAATCGCCGCTGCCCTCCAGGCGGGAGAGGTCCACGTGTCGGGTCTCCACCCGCAGGGTGACCCGGCCGTCGGCGTATTCGCCCCGCACCTGCAGGTGGACGCGGGCCGGGAAGACCAGCAGCACGCCGCGGCCGGCGATATCTCCCTCCTCGGCGTTGGCCGGGGCCACCGTCAGCTCGTAGCCTCGGGGGTGGGAGATGTCGGCGGAGTCGGCGGGGGCGGCGAAGCTGACCCGGGCCTCGCCGTTCTGGTCGGTGACGGCGTCCAGGATGGGGACGCCCAGGCCGTAGCGCAGGGGCAGGTCGGGCAGGGGCGTCCCCTCCCAGAACTGGGCCGCCAGGCGCGCCTCCACCGGCTCGCCAGCGAAGGTGGCCTGGAAGGCGGGCTCCACCAGCAGCCGGTAGGCGGGCTTCACGTAGTTGGTGACCCTGACGCCCCACACCTGCTCCAGCTCCACCTCCCCCGCCCTGACCCGCAGCCGGTAGTCGCCCGGGGTGAGGGCGGTGAAGGCCAGCTCCCCCTGGTAGGTGCCCCAGTCGGAGGGGGAGACCTCCGTCCTGGCGGCCACCACCTGCTGGCAGCCGTAGGGGGGCGCCTGATGGCACACCTCCCGCACCAACTCCACCGTCAGCCGCAGGGGCGGATGGCCCGTCTCCCGCTGGCGGGCGATGCCCCAGAAGCGCAGGGAGTCGGTGGGCTGGTAGAGGAGGCGGTCGGTGTAGAGGTAGTGCCAGTAGAGTTCGCCCTGGGGACGGTAGAAGTCTGGCCAGAAGTCGCAGGCCCAGCAGGGCTGGAAGAAGTCGTAGGCCGAGCCCGCGGGCAGCACCAGCTCGCTGCCGTCGGCGGCGGTCAGCAGGAAGTAGCGGCGGAGGCCGTCCCGGCGGGTCAGGAGGGCAGGGGTATCGAACATGGCCGTGCCCTGGTGGTCGGTGGTGGCCAGGGGGCCCGCTCCCACCAGCTCCAGCCTGGCCCCGGCCAGGGGCTGCCCCGAGACGGCGTCGTTGGCCCAGAGTAGGGAGCGGGTGCGGCTGCCGGTGAGGAAGGCGCTGGCCCTGCTCACCTGCAGCCAGGTCTGGCGGACGGTCTCGCCCGAGCGGGCCTCCACCAGGTAGTAGCCGGTGGGCAGGGGGACGGGGAAGCGGATGTAGGCGTCCACGCTAGGGTAGGGGTCGGTAGGGTCGGTCACCGGCACCTCGAAGCTGGCCACCGGCGCCAGGCCGGCGGTGTCCTGTCGGTAGCTGAGGCGGGAGCTGGTGGCCCAGGTGGGCAGGCGGTCCCGCTGGGCCAGCGAGGCCAGGAACTCCTCCCGCCCCGGGAAGCGGAACACCTGCACCGACAGCACCTCCTGGGGGCGGTAGGAGAAGACGGCCAGGGCCGGCGCCTCTCCGGGGGGCGCCTCGTACATCTCCTTGGGGAAGAAGAAGGGCGGGGGGAACGCCCGTGGCTCCGGGCGGGTCTCGAACTGGAAGACGTAGTCCTCGGCCAGGGCGGCCTCCCCCACCGTCAGGGGCAGCCCCTTGGCCAGGCGCACCGTGTAGACCGTCTGGGGCTGCAGGGCCGTGGGCACGAACACCAAGGTGCGCTTATGGCGCTCGAACCTCCCCTCGGTGGGGGGGTCGATGCTGAAGTAGGGGGCGGGGTCGGCGAACTCCTCGTGGCTGAAGGTGATCTCGATGCCGCTGTCGGTGGGGACGTTGGTGGCCTGGTGGCGGGGCAGGCTGCCCACCACCCGGAAGGCCCCCTTCACCTGGAAGGCCCAGGAGTGGGGGGCCACCCCCAGCTCCTCCCCCCAGGCCAGGGTGAAGCGGTAGACGGTATCGGCGGCCAGGGGGGCCTTGGGCAGCAGCAGGAAGCGGCCCGCCCCGGCCGGGCGCACCTCCAGCTCCAGGGGCGGCGATACCCTCAGCCCCTCCTCCACCTCTCGCCGCGACAGGGGCAGGCGGGCGGTAAGGAGGAAGTGGCTGTCGGGCTCGATGCCCAGCTCGTCGGCGCGGGAGGGCTCCAGGTGGAAGGGGGGCTCCTCTTCCAGGTCGGGGGGCAGGGGTGGGGCCGGGGCTGGCCCCTCCCCCCGTCCCAGCCACAGCCCCAGGGCCAGCCCCAGGGCCAGCAGGGCCAGCAGGGCCAGGGCTGCCCCTCCCCGCCCCTTCCCGACGCCTCGCCAGAGCTGCATGGCCTTCACCCCGCCCTCAGCATGCCGCCTCCCCGGCCGGCCTGCCTGACGTCTGGCTTGCGCCTGCCTTGCAGTTGCCTTGCGCGGGGCCCGCCGAGCTGGCCTAGGCCAGCTCGGGGGGAGGGAAGAGGCGCTGGCCCGTGTCGGCGTCCTCCACGAAGATGGCCGTCTGGGGGCAGCCCTGGGCCGCCTCCAGCACCTTCTCCTCCACCTCGCCGGCCGGGTCCACCACCGAGGACTGGCGGTCTTCGTTGAGGCGGAACACGCCTGGGGCCGTCAGCACGCAGATGCCGGAGCCCACGCAGCGGTCGTAGTCCACCCAGATGCGCAGCCGCCGGGCCACGGCTACCACTCCACCCACAGCTCCTTGAGGGCGCGGGCCACGATGGTGCGGTGATACTCCAGGGGGCGGTCGGCCAGGCGGATGTGGGGGAAGCGCTGGCTGAGGGCCAGGAAGGCCTCCTGGGCCTCCAGCCGGGCCAGGGGCGCCCCCAGGCAGATGTGGATGCCGTGCCCGAAGGCCACGTGGGGGTTGGGGGTGCGGGCGATGTCCAGCTCGTCTGGGCGCTGGAACTTGCGGGGGTCGCGGTTGGCCGCCGCCAGCACCGCCAGCAGGCGGTCGCCAGCGCCGATGGCCTTGCCCCCCAGCTCGCTGTCCTGCTTGGCCCAGCGGAAGGTGGCCTTGACGGGGCCGTCGTAGCGCAGCAGCTCCTCCACCGCCGGCCGGATCAGGGAGGGGTTCTCCCGCAGCAGGTCCCACTGCTGGCGGTGGGCCATGAAGGCCACCAGGCCGTTGGCCAGCAGGTTGGTGGTGGTCTCGTGGCCGGCGAAGATGAGGACGGTGCAGGTGGCCAGCAGCTCCTCGTGGGAGAGGAGGTCGCCCCGCTCCTCGGCCTGCACCAGGGCGGTGATGAGGTCGTCCCTGGGGTGGCGGCGGCGGTCGTGGATGAGGGGCTCGAAGTACTCCAGCAGGCGCTGCAGCCCCTGCTGGGAGCGCTCGCGGCGGTCGGGCTCGTCGGCGCGGATGAAGAAGATGCGGGAGGTCTCGTCGGACCACTCCTTCACCTGCTCCCGGTCTTCGGGGGGCACCCCCAGGTACTCGGAGATGACGATGACCGGCAGGTGGAAGGAGAAGTCATGGATGAACTCCATGTGCCCCCTGGCGGCCACCTGGGACAGCAGCTCGTCCACGATCTGGCGCACGCGGGGGCGCAGCCGCTCCACGCTGGTGGGGGTGAAGGCCTTGTTGATGAGCATGCGCACGCGGGTGTGGTAGGGGGGGTCGGTGAACACCAGCCACTTGGAGAAGTAGTTGATGAGCAGGGAGAGGCGGTCCCGGTCCTGGGGGGTCAGCTCCAGCACCAGGGAGGCCATGCGGTCGGCCGAGAAGCGGTCGTGGTCGCGCAGCACCGCCACCACGTCCTCGTAGCGGGTGACCAGCCAGCCCCCCCAGCGGTCGTTCCAGTGGACGGGGTCCTCCTCGCGGATGCGCCCGAAGTAGGCGTAGGGGTCGGCCAGCACCTCGGGGGCCAGCAGGTCGTCCTGGACGAGCATGGGTCACCTCCCGCCACGGGCCCTTCCGAGGGGCAAGCTAGCACCCTCCCGAAAGCCCTGTCAAGCTCTCCTGGGCCCGTATTGCGACCGGGGCCGCGGCCCCTACAGGTTGCCAAGAGCTATCGTGGCGTTCCCTGGGTTGAGACCCGCAGTCCAGGGCTCTCATTGCAGACAAACCGGGCTCTTGCGGGCCCGCATGGCAACGGGGCCCATCCTGCGCGACCTGCTGTTGTGCCGGTCGCTCCCGCCGGTCGAGGCCCGCGGCGGGGGCTGGCGGCCCGCTTGACCGCGGGGGCGGCCCACAGGCATCATAGCCCCGAAGCATGGGCCTGCCCTCCCCCGACCCGTCCCTGCTGGCCGAGGCGTCCCGCCTGGCCCTGCGCCTCCTCTCCGGCCACGGCATCGAGGCCCAGGCCCAGGCCCCGGGCCTGCTGTTGGCCCGCTGGCCCACGGGTGGGGAGCGGCTGCTGCGGCTGCTGGCCCGCCCGGGCCCCCACCGCCGCGGCGGGCGGGGGGCGCTGGGCATGCACTGGCTGCTGCCGCCGGGCCCCGAGGAGCTGGTGGCCCTGGCCGATGTGGGGCGAGGGCTGGTCTGGCTGCTGCCCCGGCGCGAGTTCCAGGCCCGCGCCCGCCCCCAGGCCGGGGGCCGCTACCACCTGGACTGGCTGGTGCTGCCCCTGGGCCCCTCAGCCCTGCCCCGGGAGGAGGAGTTCGAGCCCTACCTGCTGGGGCCGGCGGCCCTGCCTCATCCCCTGCTGGGAGGTTCACGACCATGATGGCGCTGGAAGGCGTGCGCGTCCTCGACCTGAGCCGGCTGGCCCCCGGCCCCTTCTGCACTATGCTGCTGGCCGACTTCGGCGCCGACGTCATCGTGGTGGAGGCGCCACCGGGGGCGGCCCGCATCAGCCAGGAGGAGGAGCGGCCCGAGGCCCGCGCCCTCAACCCCCTGCAGCGCAACAAGCGCTCCATCGCCCTCAACCTGCGCCACCAGAAGGGGCGGGAGGCCTTCTACCGGCTGGCCGCCACCGCCGACGTGGTAGTGGAGGGCTTCCGCCCCGGGGTAGTGAAGAGGCTGGGGGTGGACTACCAGACCCTCTCCCGCCTCAACCCTCGCCTGGTCTACTGCTCCCTGTCGGGCTACGGCCAGGAAGGCCCCTATGCCGGGCTGGTGGGCCACGACATCAACTACATCGGCCTGGGCGGGGCCCTGGGCCTCACCGGCTGGCCGGGACAGCCGCCGGCTATCCCCATGAACATCATCGCCGACTTCGCTGGCGGCGGCCTCTACGCCGCCTTCGCCATCTGCCTGGCCCTGCTGGCGCGGCAGCGCAGCGGC
>Ga0066183_1000010_pt1 | contig 15679 bp, 15 predicted proteins | sample FaiFalFF_MnMetaG_2_FD_58704 | JGI IMG/M metagenome (GOLD analysis project Ga0066183, IMG submission 58704) | Freshwater microbial communities from Yellowstone National Park, Wyoming, USA - Fairy Falls C (FF_Mn_C) (version 2) (version 2) | ecosystem: Environmental > Aquatic > Freshwater > Lotic ... | reverse complement strand
GGACGGCGCGGGGGTTGCGCTGGGCGTTGTCGTAGGAGACCAGGGCGATCTCGGCCAGGGCGTGCTCGCTGATGCCGTGCTCGTACATGAAGCGCTTGGCGATGAGGGCATACCAGGTGGCCGGCGCCACCACCCCGAAGGGGATGCGGAAGGCCTCGTGCCCCTCGGCCCGCAGCCGCCCCCGCTCCCGCGCCTGGCCGAAGCGGCCGAACTGCCCCTGGGCCAGGCTGCGGTAGCAGACCACGTAGTTGGCGTAGCCAGCGGTGACGGCGGCATCGGCCAGGGCCAGGGCGGCGGCCACCCCGTTGCCGCCCCCGTCCCAGGCCAGGGCCGAGAAGCGCAGCTCCCGCACTCCCAGGGCGGTGGCCAGGCGGGTGGGGACGTTGCGGTCGTTGGCGTAGGAGACGAAGCCATCTATCTCCTCCACCCTGAGCCCGGCGTCCTCGGCCGCCCGCCGGATGGCGATGCAGGCCAGCTGGAACTCGCTCTCGCGGGCCCCCCGGCGCGATAGTAGGCCGACTCCCCCACCCCCACGATGGCCGCTGTGCCGCGCATGGCCTTTTCACCTCCCGCCCGCGGCCCCTGGCCTCAGCGGGCGAACTCCACAGTGACGCTGGCGATGACCTGGTCGGGGCCCAGCTGGTTGTCCAGGCGCACGTCCAGGTCCACCAGCTTCCTACCGTCTTGCTGGTACTTCTTCAGCACCCGGCCGCGGGCGGTGATGACGTCGCCCGGGCAGTTGGGGCCGCGCATGGAGAAGGCCAGCCGCCGCAGCAGGGCCTCGTGGCCGGCCCACTCGGTGGTGACGTAGCGGCCGATGAAGCCCTGGTACCACATGGTGTTGAAGAAGATGTCGCGGGCGCCGTTGGCGCGGGCGAACTCGCGGTCGTGGTGGATGGGGTAGAGGTCGCGGGTGCCAGCGGCGTCCTTCACCAGGTGGGTGACGGTCACCGGCCCGAAGGTGAGGCGGGGCAGCTCGTCCCCCTCCTGGACGGCGTCCCAGGACAGGTTGCTCAGGCGCTCCATCTCTCCTTCCCTCCGCGAAAGTGGGGCCCGGGCTGCGGCCGCGGGCTAGGGGGAGCCCTGGCCGTCAGGCCGGTAGAGCAGGAGCACGTTGCGGGCGCGGGCGATGGGGCGGTCGCCTACCTCGGTGCGGTACTCGATCTCGGTGGTGATGAAGACGCCGCGGCCCACCCGCGTCCGCTTCTCCTCGGAGACGTCCACCACCCGCCCCTGCTGCTTGATGCGGCCGTCGCCGGGGCCCCAGACGTCCAGGTACTCCTCCTCGCGGGTGACGTTGGTGGCCACCACGTAGCCGCACTGGCGGACGATGTCCAGCACCCGGCGCAGCGGGTCCTCCCCCTGGGCCTGGACGGCCTCCTGCTCCCGCTGGCGGACGAAGTCGGGGGCCCACCAGTGGCCCATGCAGGCGGCCATCAGGTACTGGGGCGGGGCGATGAGGCGACCGAAGCGGCTGGCCCTGGCCGTCTCCTGGTCCCAGTAGACAGGGTTGCCGTCCTCCACCGCCTCCAGGAAGTTCCAGATGGCGGGCAGGGTCACCTCGCGGGCGCTGTAGGTGACGGGGCCTGGTCGCCCCAGCCAGGGCTGACACAGCTCTCGACAGGAGACCTGGCTCATGGCACCCCTCCCGGCAGGGGCGCCCCATAATAGCGGCGCGCCCCGGGCCTGCTGAACTTATAGTCTAGATACAATGTATATAGCCCACCGCCACGCCCTGTCAAGGGGACAGAGGCCAGCCCCCGCCGAGGCACCTCGCTGCAGGCTGAGAGCCCGCAGCCCAGGGCCCCTATTACGAGGCGGGGCCCGGCAGCACTTGACAGGCACAACGTTAGTTGCCAGCATGTCCATAGAGCGAAAGATAGCCATGTCCAGATGGCCATAGGCAATACCATGAGCGCACAGGGCGGATGGCGACTGCCCTGGCGGCTGCTCCTGGCGGCAGCGGTGCTGCTGACGGCCGCCTGCGCCGACGGGGGCGGCGAAGGTGCCCCGTCGGGGCCTGTCCCCGAAGGGAAGCCCTCCCTGCGTCCCAGCCCCGGCTGCTCCTCCCCCGACTCCGCCCTGTACCAGGCAGCGGGCTCCAGCCAGGTGCGCCAACTGACGGTGGAAGGCACCGCCCGCGAGGTCCGCGTCTACCTGCCGCGCTCGCTCAGGCCGGAGATGCCCGCACCCCTGGTCTACAACTTCCACGGCCTCGGCTCCAGCGCCCTGGCCCAGGAGGTCTACTCGGGCCTGGTGCCGCTGGCCGAGCGGGAGGGCTTCGTCCTGGTCAGCCCCAACGGCATCGGCTCGCCCAGAGGCTGGCGGGTGCCCGCGCTGGTGGAGGGGCAGCCAGACCCGGAGCGCGACCTGCGCTTCTTCGACGCCCTGCACCGAGAGGTGGCTGGCAGCCTGTGCATAGACCTGGGGCGCGTCTACGCCACGGGCATGTCCAACGGGGCCTTCTTCTCCTCGGCCCTGGCCTGCGCCCGGCCGCAGGTGGTGGCCGCCGTAGCGCCGGTGGCGGGGGTCTTCTACCCACCCCAGGGCTGTCAGGCGCCGGTGCCCATGCTGGCCTTCCACGGCACCGACGACCGTATCGTCCCCTACCGCCAGGGCCTCATCTTCAACGTCATCCCCTACGCCGGCGCCGAGGCATACGTGGACGCCTGGGCGCGGCTCAACGGCTGCGCCCCCTCGCCGGCCCTGGAGCGACTGGGCAGCGAGGTGGTGCGCCGCGCCTACCAGGGCTGCCAGGCCGCCACGGTGCTGGTGGCGGTCGAGGGCGGCGGCCACACCTGGCCGGGGGCGCGGCTGGAAGACCTCATCGGCCGCGCCACCACAGGGCAGCCAGGCTCCAGCCAGACGCCCATCCCGACCTCCCTTCCTGACCTGGGCCACACCACCGTGCAGGTCTCGGCCGCCGAGATGATGTGGGCCTTCTTCCGCCAGCACGCGCGAGCCGGCTAGCCGCCCGTCCCTCACTCCAAGCGGAAGGCCCGCACCGCCAGGGCCAGGGTGGCCACCGCCCAGGCCCCCACCAGCAGCACCTCCCGCCAGGCCGTCAGCAGGGGGTCGCCGTGCAGCAGGACGGCCCGCAGCGCCTCCAGCAGGGGGGCCAGGGGCAGGTAGGCCACCAACTCCCGCAGGAAGGACGGTAGCTGGTCGGCGGGGAAGAAGACCCCCGACAGGAACATCAGCGGCAGGCCGATGGCGTTGCCCATCCCCGCTGCCGCCGGCTCGCTGCTGGCCAGGGCCGCCACCACGATGCCCACGTTGAGGAAGACAAAGTTGCCCAGCAGCGCCAGGGGGAAGGCCCAGAAGAAGGTGGCCGGCATCTCCGCCCCCACTAGGCGTCCCACGCCCAGGATGAGCACCGTCTGCAGCAGCGACAGGGCCAGGAAGGCGGCCACCTGGGCCACCACGAAGGCCGACACGGGCAGGGGGGTGGTCTGCACGCGGCGCAGGATGCGCTTGGCCCGGTAGCCCACCAGCAAGGTGGCCATGCCGATGATGGCGTACTGCATCAGCCCCATGCCCAGGATGCCCGGCACCAGGAAGTCCATGTAGCCGATGTCCCGCCCCGACACCGCCTCCTGCTGCAGCTGCACCATCGGCTGCACCCCCGCCGCCTGCAGGTTGAAGTCGTCGAAGAAGCGGGCCAGGGCGTTGAGGGCCACCTGGTTGAGCTGGACGTTGGCCAGGCTGTAGTAGGCGCGGGCCGTCCCCTGGTCGCTGGCCAGCACCAGCACCAGGTCGTAGTCGCCGTTGCGCAGCTTGCGCAGCGCCTCCGCCTCGCTGGCCTCGTCCTTGGTCCTGAACAGCTCCATCCTGTCCAGGGCCTGGCGCAGGGGCGGGCCCAGGGGGCCGGGCGCCTCCTCCACCACCGCCAGCTCCACCTGGGGCGGCCGGTCCATGTTGAACAGGGCGAAGACGCCGATGAACATCACCGGGAAGGCCAGGGCCCAGAAGAGGCTCACCCGGTCGCGGCAGAGCACCTTCAGGTCGGCCACCACCAGCTTCAGCAGCATCAGTCCCGCAGCTCCTTGCCGGTCAGGGCCAGGAAGACGTCCTCCAGGGTGGCCCGCTCCACCGCCAGGTCCACCAGCCCCACCTCCAGCTCCTGCAGGCGGGCCAGCACCAGGGGCAGCGACTCGGCCACGCTCCTCACCTGCAGGCGGTAGAGGCCGTCGCCCGGGCAGGTGACCTTGGTCACCCCGGCCACGGCCAGGGTGGGGGGCTCCACCGGCCGCTCCAGGTGCAGGCGGAGGTGGAAGGGGGCCTCCAAGCGCGACACCAGGGCGTCGGGGGTGTCCAGGGCCACGATGCGCCCCCCGTCCATGATGGCCACCCGCTGGCAGAGGGCCTGCGCCTCCTCCATGTAGTGGGTGGTGAGAATGACGGTGCGCCCCTGGGAACGCATCTGCCCCACCAGCTCCCACAGGGAGCGCCGCGCCTGGGGGTCCAGGCCGGTGGTGGGCTCGTCCAGGAACACTACCTCGGGGTCGTTGACCAGGGCCGCCGCCAGGGAGAAGCGCTGCTGCTGCCCCCCCGACAGCTGCTTCAGCAGCGCCCCCGCCCGCTCCTGCAGCCCTACCATGGCCAGCAGCTCCAGGGCCGGCAGGCGGCGGCGGTAGAAGCTGCCGAACAGCTCCAGGATCTCCTTCAGGGTCAGGTAGTCGAAGTAGGCCGAGGCCTGGAGCTGCACCCCGATGCGCTGCTTCACCTGGGCCGGCTGGCGCTGGGGGTCCAGGCCCAGCACCCGCACGCGGCCTGCGTCGGGCCGTCGCAGCCCCTCGATGATCTCCAGGGTGGTGGTCTTGCCAGCACCGTTGGGGCCCACGATGCCGAAGGTCTCGCCCCTCCCCACGGCGAAGCTGACGCCGTCCACGGCCACGATGTCGCCGTAGCGCTTGCGCAGACCCTCGACCTGGACGACCTCGTCGGCGGCCATGGGACAGGGCCCCACCCTTCAGTATGAAGGAGGGCTAGGGCTGGGGCAAAAGGGACCGCAGGTCCTGCGACTCGTCGGCCAGGCGCTCCGGGTCCAGGACGACGCGGGCCTGGATCAGCTCCCGGCAGGCGCGGATGTCGCGGGGGCGGTTGATGGCCAGGGCCGCCTCTAGCCGACCGTCTCGCAGGTAGAAGGCGGTGAAGCGCCGCCCCTCCACGTCGCCGCGGAACACCACCCGGTCCCAGGCCTCGGCGAAGCCCACGTATTGCAGGTTCAGGTCGTACTGGTCGGACCAGAACCAGGGCACCTCGGCGTAGGGCTGGCGGCGCAGCATGCTTTTGGCGGCGGCCGCCCCCTGGTTCTGGGCATTGTGCCAGTGCTCCACCCGCAGGCGGCGGCCCAGGACGGGGCTGTAGAAGTGGGCCACGTCGCCGGCGGCGTAGACGTCGGGATGGGAGGTCTGGCAGAACTCGTCCACCACGATGCCATCGTCCACCGGCAGGCCCGCCGTCTGGGCCAGCTCCACCGCTGGCACGATGCCCACCCCCACCACGGCCAGGTCGCACTCGATGCGCCGTCCGGCCGAGGTGCGCACCGCCCGCAAGCGGCCATCGCCCTCGAAGCGCTCCACCCCCTCGCCCAGCACCAGCTCCACCCCTTGCTGCCGGTGGATGTCGGCGTAGATGCGCCCCACCTCGGGCCCCAGGGCCCTCTGCAGGGGCACGGGCAGCACCTCGATCATGGTCACCTCCAGCCCCTTCTGGCGGGCGGAGGCGGCCACCTCGGAGCCGATGAAGCCGGCCCCCACCACCGCCAGGCGGCGGCCGGGGCGCAGCTCTCGGGCCAGGGCCTCGCAGTCGTCCAGCGTGCGCAGGTAGTGGACGCCCTCCAGGTCGGCGCCGGGCACCGGCAGCCGCCGCACGCGACCACCGGTGGCCAGCAGCAGCTTGTCGAAGTAGAGGCGCTGGCCCGAGGCCAGGGCCAGCCGCTTCTGGGCCAGGTCCAGCTCCACCGCCCGCTCCCCCAGCAGCAGCTCCACCTCCTGCTCGGCCCAGAAGGAGTCGGGCTGGATGAACAGCTCGTCGCGGGGCATCTCGCCGCGCAGGTACTCCTTGGAGAGGGGTGGCCGCTCGTAGGGCGGGTGGGGCTCCTCCCCCACCAGGAAGATGCGGCCGTCGAAGCCCTCCCTGCGCAGGGCCTCGGCCGCCCTGCCCCCGGCCAGGTTGGCCCCCACGATGACGATGCTGGTGGGCCGGGCCATGGCTGCCTCCTCGCCTAGTCTCCTTCCCATTCTACGCCTGGCAGGGACCGGCGGCTCCCTCTATACTGGTCTGAGGTGGGAGGGCCATGAAGTACCGGCGACTGGGCAGCACCGACCTGATGGTCTCGGAGGTGGGCTTCGGCGTCTGGTCGGTGGCCACCACCTGGTGGGGCGTCAGCGACCAGGAGCTGGGCAAGCGGCTGCTGCGCCGGGCCTACGACCTGGGCGTCAACTTCTACGACACCGCCGACATCTACGGCAACGGCCTGGGGGAGACCATGCTGGCCGAGGCCCTGGCCGACGTCCCCCGCGAGCGGGTGGTCATCGCCACCAAGTTCGGCTACGACTTCTACACCCACGCCCGCGACCGCAGCGGGCACCGGGAGCTGCCCCAGGACTTCTCCCCAGCCTTCGTGCGCCGGGCCCTGGAGGAGAGCCTGCGCCGCCTGCGCAGCGACTACGTGGACCTCTACCAGCTCCACAACCCCCGCCTGGGGGCCATCCAGCGGGACGACCTCTTCCAGCTCCTGGACGACCTGCGGCGGGAGGGGAAGGTGCGCTACATCGGCGTGGCCCTGGGCCCCGACATCGGCTGGGAGGAGGAGGGCATGGCCGCCATGCAGGTGCGGCGGGTGGACAGCCTGCAGATCATCTACAGCATCCTGGAGCAGCAGCCCGCCCGCCGCTTCTTCCCCGTGGCCCACGCGACGGGAACGGGGCTGCTGGCGCGGGTGCCCCACGCCTCGGGGCTGCTGGACGGCACCTACACCCCGGGCATGACCTTCCCCGAGACGGACCACCGCAGCCACCGCAAGCGGGAGTGGCTGGAGCGCTCCCTGCGGCGGGTGGCGAAGATCGCCTTCCTCTACGGGCCAGGGACGGGGCGCAGCATCGCCCAGGCGGCCATCCAGTTCTGCCTGTCGGAGCCCAGCATCGCCTCGGTGCTGCCCAACATCACCAGCGAGGGCGAGCTGGAGGAGTTCTGCGCCGCCCCCGACACGCCCCCCCTGACGGGGGAGGAGGTGGCCCGCCTGCACGACCTGTTCGACCACGACTTCTACCTGGAGCGGGAGGGGGCGCCGGCCTAGTTTGACCGGACGCCCGCTAGCTAGCTGCGGGCCTTCAGGCCTGCCCTGGGGCCATGGGGAGGCTAGGGGTGGAGCTACTTTCCTATCGCCAGCCAGACGGTGGGCGGGGCATGCCCCACACATTGACTGGACGCTAGCTAAGAGTGTATAATCGCCGCGATTGCTGGGGGTGAGCCGATGCTGGAGCCCTTCAATCCCTTCCGGCCCCAGGTGATAGCCGACCCCTACCCCTACTACCGGCGCTACCGGGAGGAGGAGCCCGTCCACTTCAGCGAGGCGCTGGACGCCTGGGTGCTCACCCGCTACCGCCATGTAGAGGCCGTCCTCAACGACGGGCGCTTCTCGGCCAACCGCCGCCTGGCCCGCAACCGCTTCGCCCAGATGATGACCCAAGAGGAGCTGCGCCGCATGGGGCCCGTGGGCCAGGTGGTGACCATGCTGGGCGCCGACCCCCCGGAGCACACCCGCCTGCGCCGCCTGGTAAGCAAGGCCTTCACCGTGCGGGCGGTGGAAAGCCTGCGCCCCCGCATCCAGGCCCTGGTGGAGGAGCTGCTGGACGCGGCCGAGGAAAAGGGCGACTTCGACCTCATCGCCGACCTGGCCTACCCCCTGCCGGTCATCGTCATCGCCGAGATGCTGGGCATCCCGCCCCAGGACCGCGACACCTTCAAGCGCTGGTCCGACGACGTGGCCGCCAGCCTGGGCCCCCTCACCGCCCCCGAGGTGGCCGAGCGGGCCCGCCAGAGCGTCATCGAGATGACCGATTACTTCCGCCAGGCAGTGGCCCAGCGCCGCCGCCACCCCCGCGAGGACCTCATCAGCGGCCTGGTGGCGGCCGAGGAGCAGGGGCAGGCCCTCTCGGAGCAGGAGGTGCTGGCCACCCTCATCCTGCTGCTGGTGGCGGGCAACGAGACCACCACCAACCTCATCGGCAACGGCATGCTGGCCCTCTTCCGCCACCCCGACCAGTGGCAGCGCCTCTGCCGCCAGCCGGAGCTGGTGCGCACGGCGGTGGAGGAGCTGCTGCGCTACGAGAGCCCCGCCCAGGCCACCAGCCGCGTCGCCTTACAGGAGCTGGAGATCGACGGCCACCGCGTCCAGCCCTACCAGATGGTCATGTGCATCATCGGGGCGGCCAACCGCGACCCGGAGGTCTTCGCCGAGCCCGACCGTCTGGACATCGGCCGCGAGCCCAACCCCCACCTGGCCTTCGGCGACGGCATCCACTTCTGCCTGGGGGCGCCCCTGGCCCGGGCCGAGGCCCAGGTGGCCCTGGCCGCCCTGGCCCGTCGCTTCCCCCACCTGCGGCCGCGGGAGGAGCAGGCTGACTGGGGCCCCAACTACATCCTGCGGGGCCTGAAGCGACTGCCCGTCAGCGTGCGCTAGGGCGCCGATGTCCCCTCGCCGGCCAGGCGGTGGGCCCCGGCATAGACGTTGAAGCGCCGGGCGCCCAGGAAGCCCACCAGGGTCAGGCCGTAGGCCTCGGCCACCTGCACCGCCAGGGAGCTGGGGGCGCCCAGGGCGGCCAGGGCCGGTATGCCGGCCAGCACCGCCTTCTGCGCCAGCTCGAAGCTGGCCCGACCGCTCACCAGCACCAGGGTGTCCGAGGCCGGCAGCCGCCCCGACAGCAGCAGCGCCCCCACCAGCTTGTCCATGGCGTTGTGGCGCCCCACGTCCTCCCGCAGCAGGATGAGCCGTCCCTCGCGGTCGAACAGGGCGGCGGCATGGACGCCTCCCGTGCGGGCGAACAGCCCCTGGGCCTCCTGCAGGCGGGAGGGCAGGCCCTGCAGGAGGGCGGGCGTCAGCAGCATGTCGCCTACGGGGGCGCGGGGGCAGAGGCCCCGCAGCTGCTCCAGGGAGGCCCGCCCACAGACGCCACAGGCCGAGGAGGTGTAGAGATGGCGGGAGAGGGACTGGGGGTCGAAGGGCACCCCCGCCGCCAGGCGCACCTCCACCACGTGGTCGGGATGGGGTTCGCTCTCGTCGCCGCTGACGATGGCGGCGATGTCCTCGGGGCGCCTGACCACCCCCTCGCTGTAGAGGAGGCCGGCCGCTAGCTCGAAGTCGTGGCCCGGGGTGCGCATGGTGACGGCCAACGGGAAGCAGCGGCCGCCCGCCGTCACCCTGATCTCCAGGGGCTCCTCCACCGCCAGCAGGTCGGGGCGCAGGGAGGCCTCCTCCCCGCGCACAGCCAGCACATGGCGCCCCTGTGTTCCCTGCACCGCTGCCCCTCCGGGCAGGCCGATGATAGCCTTGCCAGGGTGACCGGTCAACCTGATATCATGTTAGCGTTATGGGCCCCAGGGCAGCAGCGGCCATCGGGGCGCTGGTGGGCCTGCTGTTCCTGGCCGCCTGCCGCCAGGGGGCGCCGACGCTGCCCCCGCCACCCGCCAGCTACCAGCAGCAGTCGCAGCAGGAGCTTCAGCTGGACGTCGCGGAGGCGGAGCCGTCCCCGGCGGTGGGGGAGGCGCAGCCGTCCCCGGCCGCGCCGCCAGCCGCCGCCGAGAGCGCCGTCCCGTTGCCCCAGACGGCCGCCCTGCCCGCCAAGCGCATCTGCCTCGACCCTGGCCACGACGCCAGCTCCCCTGGGGCCAGCGCCAAGGACGCCTCGGGGCGGGTCATCTTCGACGAGCACCTGCTGACCCTGGAGGTGGCCTACCGCCTGAAGCCCCTGCTGGAGGCGGCCGGCTTCGTCGTCTGCGTCACCAGGGCCCCCGACGGCACGCCGGTGGCCCGCCCCCGGGACGAAAACGGCAACGGCCGCCTGGAGGGGTGGGAGCGGGCCCAGGCCAAGATAGACTACATCAACGCTTTCGGCGCCCAGGCCCTGGTCTCCATCCACTTCAACGGCATCTCCGACCCCTCCATCCGCGGCAGCGAGGTCTACTACTCCGACACCGGCCCCTACGAGGCCAACAACCGACTGCTGGCCCGCACCCTGCTGGACTCGCTGGTGGCGGCCATCCGCTCCGCCGGCTACCAGGTGGTGGACCGGGGCATCAAGAGCGACAACTACAAGCCCTATGGCCGCCTCTGGATCCTGGGCCATAACGACCAGCTGGCCCGCAAGGCCCGCTGGCAGGCGGGGGCGCTGGTGGAGGTGGTCTTCCTCAGCAACCCCAGCGACGTGGCCTTCCTGCGCCGCCCCGACGCCCTGGACGTCATCGTCCGGGGCCTGCAAGAGGGGATCCTGCGCTTCTGGGCCCAGGCCTTCCCCTCCTCCTGACGCCGGCAAGGGCTACTAGTTTGCAATGACGTGTGCTATCGGCTTTATGGGCTCGCAACTCCCCCTGGCCTATGGTGGTGTGGCGCCTGCCCCGGGCCCGCTGGCCCCTCAGCCCTATCCTGGCGGCGAGCGGTGGCGCCACTCCGGCCCCGCGGTGGTGGGGGGATGGACGGGACGGTCAGAGGAGGCCCACCGCCCGCTATCAGGGGAGGGCTGGGGGGCAGGGGAGGGCCCGGGAGCCCCCGGGGCTAGTCGGGGGGCTGGGCCGCCGCTGCGTCCAGCATGTAGCCGATGCCCGGCATCGTCCGGATGATGGTGGGCTGGGCGGGGTCGTCCTCTAGCTTGCGGCGCAGCCGGGAGACCCACACCCGCAGGTACTGGACGTCGTCGCGGTACTCGGGCCCCCACACCTTGCTCAGCAGTTCACTGTTGGTGAGGACGCGGCCGGCGTGGGCGGCCAACTGCTGTAGCAGCAGCCACTCGGTGCGGGTCAGGGGCAGCACCTCCCCCCGACGCAGCACCAGGCGCCGCTCCAGGTCTATCTCCAGGCCTCCAGCCAGCAGCAGCCGCCGCCCGGCGGGGCGGGGGCCGCTGGCGCGGCGCAGGACGGCGCGGATGCGCGCCCCCACCTCCTCGGGGCTAAAGGGCTTCACCACGTAGTCGTCGGCGCCCATCTCCAGCCCCCGCACCTTGTCGCTGTCGGTGTCCCGGGCCGTGAGCAGGATGACGGGGGCATCGGCCTGCTCCCGCAGCCGCCGCATCACCTCCAGGCCCGACATGCCCGGCAGCAGCACGTCCAGCAGCACGATGTCGGGGCGGTGCTCCTGGGCCAGGCGCAGGGCCTCCTCGCCGCTGCTGGCGGTGATGACCCGGAAGCCCTGCTCCGACAGCTCCCGTCGCAGCAGGCGCAGGATGCCGGGCTCGTCGTCGACGGCCAGCACCAGGGGCGTCGCCGTCACGGCTCGTCCTCCTCCCACAGGGGCAGGCTGAAGGCCACGGCCAGGCCGCCTTGGGCCCGGTAACACTCGCATAACTGCCCAGCCCTGGAACGCTAGTGAGGCGTCGCCCCCCGTTACGGGATGGTAACCCGCGCGTCCTGACCAGGCTAGCGAGCTACAGGAGAGAGCTAACAGGTGAAGGAGACAGTACACCTGCACGGTGCCCGGCGGTGATCCTGACCGCCCAGATCTGAGCACCGCCCGGTGACTACGAGCCAGGGGGTGGAGGCCACCTACCGCCGCGATGACGCCATCGTGGGTGGGCCACAGCCCTGCTGCGCCCGTGTTTCAGTCAGCCGTTAGGACTCTTTCTCTGACGGAATGAGCCCCGCGACCTCTGCCCACTTGAGCGTCATATGGTGCACCTTCTCAAGATAATCGCCGACCGACATTGGCTCCCCCTCGACAGGCCTGCACAGGGCCAAGATCGCTGTCTCCGCTATATAGGCCTTCGCGCCGTTGAGTGCCTTGTAGAGGGGGAAGTTCTTGTTAATGTCCAGGAAGGTCTGCGCGCCCTCGTTCGTCCAGGCGAACCGCACGCTGGCCTCCCAAGACCTGATGCGCAGCGGTGGGCGGCGCTTGCCACCCGTAACTTTTTCCAACAGACGCACTAGGGAGCCTACTGCGTCGAGCGGAGGCGGTGAACGAGGTTTTCTCGGCTGCCGATCAGGACCCCGAGGTTTCCCCGGTGCCGGTTGGGTCAATCTAGGGCTCGGTGGCTTACGGCCCCCCGGCCCAGCCTCCCATGATTTCCTACCTTCGCCCTCTCCCTCAGTTATGGGCGGCACCTCCTCCAGAGCCGCAAAGGCCCTCTCCAGCTCATCGGCCACCTCTCGCGCCCTCTCCTTCTCAGCCTTGCTCACCCGCGATTCCTCACCGGCCCGTCGGAGGTTCGCAATGAGGGGCTTCAGCTGCTCGATAACCTGGCGCCCCAGCTCCTCCCAGACCTCCTCACTGCGCTCGAGGAAGTCTGTCTTGTTTGGGTTGGGGGTGAAATTGTACAGATGCAGCTCCCCAATGAGGGAGTTCAGCGCGCCCTTTCCCTCATAGTTATAGCCGAACCATTCGCCTTCCCTGATGACACGTCCGCTGTGGATCAATCGCAGTCCTGCCTTCAAGGGGTAGGTGAGCTCGCTTCGCATGACTCGTCCTGCCCAACCTAGGGCACGGCGCTTTCTCAGTCGGACATTTATATCAATCTTTCTTGTGGCCGTCGACAAAGGGATTTCTAGAGGGGGAACTTCGTCGCCGTTGATGGTGATGGTGACCTCACCTTTCTCAATGAGGGTCCGGTAGGTACTGGACAGGTCCCGTTTGAGAACCTCTAGATTCCATCTCTTGTGCTTGTTGAGCTTTGTGAGCTCGATCCTTACGTGCCCCCGATCCTTGGGAAGCCCTCGCATCGAATCGGGATACTCCTGTGGGCTGAGAGGCTGAGGGGTCCCGAAGTCCTTGGGTTCGCTCCGTACGGCCCAATCTTCGTCCTCAAAGAACCACACGCGATCGTCGCCCTTGCGCTTGGCCCACAGCCGCACGTGGCGCGCAAGGAATCCACAGGCGGCCTTGCCGCCCTGGTGCCATCTGCCGATGTGATCTTCGCTATGCTGCTCGCCTTCGCCCCAATTGAGCCAGACAGCGATTTCCTCAGCGCCCATGCCGCGGCCGCCATCGCTCTCCACGATGACCCTGTCCTTCTCGCGCTCATAGCTAATACTGATGGACAGCTTCTGGCCCCAGCGGTAATCGATGGCGTTGTCCACGAGCTCCTTGAGGGCGTCGGCAACGCTCGTGAAGTTCCCCATCAAAGCCTTTACCAGCCCTCGACTGATGGTCTCTTGCCAGTAGACGACCTGCATGCCTGACCCCCCTGCTTCACATACCCTTGGCGGAGGCACGCCCCTGCCTCCGAACCCGCTTCCGCCTCGTACCAACGCTCTGCACGGTGCTCCCCTCGGGCCTGATGGCATATACGCCTCGGCGTGGCCTGTAGAGTCGTGGATCCTGGAAATACTTGGAAAGCAACGTGTTGGCCGGATCCACCCCTGCGGCGCGATACCAACCGCGCGACCTCAACTGACGCTCGATTTCTCGATAATGCAGCGGGCCGGTCTCGCGCAGAAGCCTGACCACCAGATCGGCCGGGTTCTCTCCCCCATCATTAACCTCCAGGGACACGGGAGTAGAGTCGGCCTCCTTTAAGCCAAGCAGAGCAGCGATGTGGCCGCGCTCCTCCTCTATCTTGTTCAAGGACTCGTCCAGTTCTCGTCGACGCCGGAGCAAATCCTCCCGCTGTTCGTTTAGCCTGGAGAGGCGTCTCCTCAACAGCTCGTGCAGCTCGTCATCGCTGCCGTCACTATACGCACCATGTGCTGCCAGTCCGCCCTCAGTCACCCTTTCACCTCCAGCTGTGTTATAGGCACATTATAGTCCAACAATCTGCTATCTGTCAATAATGTGCTCTACGGCAGCAATACTCTTGTATCCCTGAATGACAGCCGATTCCTGAACACTACGAGCTGGAACTGGAGGCAACCTACCAGCGCGATGACGCCGCAGAGGTGGCTGCGGCCTCGATGCGACCTTGATACGCCCTTGTTACGCCGCCCCTTTCGGCCCTTGATGATCCTACCTCGCCGGGGCTTCTACATATGTGCTCCTCCAGCTTGGCGTGCACCTCCAGCTCCATCACCGTCTGCTCGGCGATCTCCTTCTTCTGGCGGCTGGTGACGGCCCGCTGGAACTGGTCGAAGAGGCTCCTCACCCGCTGGTGGTCCTGCCGGACCAGGTCAACGGCACTGGCCATGACTCTCCCCTCCTGTCCCCCCTTGGTCACTGATTGTCGCCCACCTCACGGTTCCATTGCCCTCAACGCCCCGCCGATGGGCCTTGCAATTGCGTTAAGGCGGGCCCGTCCCCTGCCCGTATGTGCCTTTCACACCCCTCGCCTGCCGCCGTTTATGGGACTGCAACCCTCCTGGGGCGACCATGGCCCCAGCGATCATAGCGGGGGGAGGGGGACAACCATGGCCCACGCCACCTGCGCCCACTGCGGCTGTCGGATAGTGGATCACAGCACCATGGTGGAGCGGGAGGGCAAGACCTACTGCTGCGTCAACTGCGCCGAGGCCGACAAGGAGCATGAGGGGTAGGCCGCCACAGCCATGGCGCAGTAGATAACTGCCAACGCCAATGGTTGGACCACGCCGAGGCGGCGACGGACGGATGGCGCGGCCGCATGCTGAGGCTGGGGCTTCTCCTGGGCCTGTGCTACGTGCTGGCGGTCGCCGCCATTGGAGTCTCGCCAGGTGAGGGCGAAATCTCCCCTACCACTGCACGAACATGGGCATGACCACGTGCACGTAGTTCTCCAGCCCCACCGGCCGGAAGACGCCGGGGCTGGTGGGAGTGGTGGTCTCCAATGCCACCTGGGAGCACTCCAGCACCTGCAGCACGTCCTGCAGGTACTTGGCGTTGAAGGCGATCTTGGCCGGCTCCCCCTCCACCAGGGCGTCCAGCTCCCCCCGGTGCTCGCCCAGCTCCTCGGCCCGCGCCCACACCACCAGCCGGCCGGCGGTAGCCCCCTCGGAAGGCTCGATGTGCAGGCGGACGATGTTAGAGCCATCGCGGGCGAAGATGGCCGCCCGCCGCGTCTCCTGCAGGAACTCCTTCAGGTCCAGCACTGCTCGCGTGCGGTGCTCCTGGGGGATCAGCTGGCCGTAGTTGGGGAAGGTGCCCTGGACTAGCTGGGCCACCATCTCCACGTTGTGCAGGCGGAAGAGGGCCTGGCTGCGGGCCTCATTGACGGTGAACAGCACCGGCTCCCGCTCGTCGGCCAGCAGGCGCTGCAGCTCCCGCATGGCCCGGGCGGGGACGATGACCTCGATGCGCTCCGGCGGCGCCTCCTCCACCGTCAGCCTGTGCACCGCCAGTCGGAAGCCGTCGGCGGCGGCCAGGGTCAGCACCCCCTCCTCCAGCAAGGTATGGACGCCGGTGAGGACGGGGCGGGTGTCGTCGGTGGCGGCGGCGAACTCCACCTGGGCGATGGCCGTGCGCAGGGCCTCGGGGTCCAGGCGGGCGGCCGGCCCCTGGGCCACCTCCGGTATGGGCGGGAAGTCGGAGGGGTCGGCGCCGCTGATGGTGGCCTCGTTGCGG
>Ga0066183_1000008_pt1 | contig 16054 bp, 16 predicted proteins | sample FaiFalFF_MnMetaG_2_FD_58704 | JGI IMG/M metagenome (GOLD analysis project Ga0066183, IMG submission 58704) | Freshwater microbial communities from Yellowstone National Park, Wyoming, USA - Fairy Falls C (FF_Mn_C) (version 2) (version 2) | ecosystem: Environmental > Aquatic > Freshwater > Lotic ... | reverse complement strand
AGCATCTCTCGCCATCGCGTCATCTTACCACCCACTCCCCGTGTGACGCACACTCCGAATGCTCCGCACGGGAGTCGGCTGCGACAGTGGTGCAAATACTGGAAGCATCCACTCAGCCGACTCGCCCAGCACATGCGCCCAGCCCCGTTCCAGTCGCTGTAGCTCGTCTTCCGCTTGCTGGTACAACTGCTGCGCGTAGGGGTTCATGGACGCCCCGATGTTGGTTATCGCCAGCGTTCGCGCCTCCACCAGCGCCGCCGCCAACTGCATCGCTATCGTCGGTATCGGCGGCTTCGCAGGTGCGTCCGCCGTCATTAGGCGCGGGTACAACCGCACCAAGCGCGAACGGATGTACGACTCCGCTGCATCGATAGCCGCCTGCAACACCGAATCGTCTATCGGCTCCAGATTCCGCACATAAAACCGCACCTGCGCTGGCGTCACCCACGACATGGTTAATCACTCCCCACCGTGAATACGCTCGATACTACGAGCAATATCTTCGTAGTCTGACTTTATCGTTTTCAGGTAATGGTGCTTAGGATTAGCCAAGACGCTTTTGCGGGACAGCTCGCGATTCAGGTGGGGCAGGATGTGAATAGCGAAGTGATGGTGCATGTGCGGATTACGAGCGAGCCACCCGTGCGCTGCAGCGAATGCATCGAAGTTCCCATGCTCGGCGAATTTCCCGATGTGTTCAATCGCGCGAGGCGTCGGCGTTCGCATCAGTAGTCCAAACACATGCTCCATGTGCGGCGTCGTGTGGCGAGCGTCTTGCGGGCCGACACTGTGGCTCCCAATCAGATAGTGGAACGCATCGTTGAGCATCTTCTCGTTATGCTTCGCGTGGTGCTGGAGGATGTCGTCCAGATGTTTATGCACGGGATGTTCGGGGTCGTCCTGCTCGTAGGCGTGCTTGTGCAGCTCAAGCAGCGCGTCGCCGAGTTCCATGTGATTCTTCGCGTTCCGAGCGCGTTCCACCAGCGACTCATATGAGCGAGTACCTGCCTGCTCGCTAAGCAGCACTGATGCCCACCAGACTCGCATCGTCATCCTCCCGTAAGGTATGGGGACGGGTGCGCTCCGTATCAGAACGCACCCGCTACGACTATGCAGGCGACATCACATTCTGGATTAGCACACCGCATGCGCGAGCGATGACCTTGTGCGTGTAAATCCAGTCCACCTCGATCCATGTGCCGCCGTCGCGCTCGACATCGATGTAGGTGCGCACATTACGCGGACGCGCCTCGAAGGTCACCCCGTAGGTCAGACGGCGCAGACCTGGCTTATCGACATAGCCTACCCAGACATCGCGCCCCCATATCTCTTCCATCCGACTGTTCACTGTGATGTCCAGCGGGTCGAGACTGCGCGAACCGAACGGGTCTGCTGGGAGCTGAAGCGCTGCCGCTTCCAGCACCTCCAGACCCCACAGGTTCTGTGGGAGCCCGCTCTGGGTCAAGTCCGTCACATAGCGCCGCTCCTCCTTGATTTCCTCGATTGCCAGCATCCGCCGCGCAACCGTCGATGGAATCACGACCACATTAGGGCGGCGCCCAGTCGCTGTAAAGATGAGGTTGCTCGCGGTAATCAGGTCGGTTTTCGGCGATGCGACGGTATAGTTATCCCACGGCGTCGACGGCGTGAACGCATGCAGGTTGTTTGCAGGATCGCGCAGGGTACGCGCCGCGCGAATCTCACGGTTGAGCAGCAACAGGTCGGTCAGATGCTCCGTCATATCGACTTCCAAGTCGATGGGCCCTGACACATTCTCACGCTGGCGCGGTGTGATAATATCGCGCAGCGAGTGCTGCTCGCACCTGTACCACTCAGCCCGCCAACCAAACGACGCCTGCTTTGCCGTGTCGCCGTCCTGCCGCGTGTCGTCGACATACCGAAACGCGGACAGGTCGTACACATAGAACAAGTCGCTTTCCTTCTTCACAGGCATCGTTGGAAAGATGCGTTCCGCGATGTACCCTTCGGGACGGTACTTAATGCTGACATTCGTCAGCACCTCATCGTAGTGAACTCGTTGCGCTTGTGCGACTGCCATTTTCTTACCTCCTTATTGCACAAATACTGTGCCTGTCAGCAGGCGGACGGGAATGACTTGCGGGTTCGTCGCTGCATCGGCGGTCGTTGAGCGCAGCGCGATGCCGATCGGGAAGAACCGCTGATGCTGGTTCGTACCCGTGCGGTTAAACGCAGGGTCGCTGTTCGCAAGCGCACGCACGGGGGTAATCAAAAATCGGTATTCGCGACCGAACTCTGGGTGGATAATCGGACGGAGTTCGGGGATGCGACTAAACGGCGTTTCTGACGATGAGCGTACCAGCAAGCGGTTGCCTACAGCCGTGTCGCCAGGCGCCAGTGCCGCGAATAGCAGGTCGCCCGCGTTTACCTGCGCGTTCACGATGAGCGGGGTGATCCCGTCCAGCGCGACCATGACCTCTTTCCCGTCCAGCGCGTACTGGAGCGTGACACCGATGATGGGACGCACCAGCGCCCACTGCTGCGTGGGGCCCTGCGCAACATTCGCCCAGTGCCCCGTCGGGTTCCCAGCGGAGACGATTAGCCCCGCTTCGGGGTTGATGCCTGGCTCAGGGATCGAGCCGTGTTGCGCGTCCCACAGGATGACCGCTGTGTACCGTGCAATCGCGGCACGGCGCGTGCGGTCGAAGTCGTAGTACCGAAAAGTCGTCGTGAAATGAGTCTTATGTGCTTGCATTCATGTCACCCCCTAAATCTCGCGTGCAGCGCGTTTGATTGCCTCGCCGTAGGTGATGCCCTCAGTCGCGGCGATGCGCTCAGCGCGTGCAAGGAGTTCGCGCGTGGTGCGTTCATCGCCCGTGCGTAGCGTGTAGCGTAGCGGTTGCTCCGACAAATTCACGCGCGGGCGATTCGGAACCATCTGCGAGACCTCTTCCAATATCGCGATTACGAAGTCCTCGACGGGGATACGCGCGTCCGAAGGTGCGTTCTCGCTCAGGCGCACAATCTTCGACTCGGGCAGCTCAGAGCGCACATCCGACAGCGTCACCACACGACCGCGCAGCGTGTCGAAGATGAATCGTGCGAGGCGCAGTATCGACGGCGGAACGGTATACTCGTACTCCGACAGGAGCAAGTCCCTGTCCGATTCCCACTGCCGCTCCTCAAGCTCCGACAGACGCATTCGCAAATCGCGAATCTCGTCCTGTAGTGTGGTTGCTTGCGTGTTCATCGTGTCGTAGCCTCCTTGATATGCTGCGATTCGGGCGCGTTCAGATAGCGTGACCACCTGTGCGGGGCTCATGCGCTTGATGTACGGTCGGTTCGTGAGTGCGACCGCGCGTAGCGCGGTAATCTCGCGCTGCGTTTCAGGGTCACGACCGCGCACGACCAGCTCCGCACTGGCGTACCGCAGGCGACCGTCCCGCACGCGCTCCACTATCTCGTCGGAGGTTGGGCGAATCGTCGCGTACAGCGACTCGCCTTGGCGCTCCAGTGCCGTCACCCACCCGACCGCGTCGGTCGAATCGTCCATGTGGTTCAGGTTGACGGGCAGCTCGTACCCGAACACGCCATCGCGGAAGTTCCGCACAATTTCGTCTAAGTCGCGTTCCGTGATGACGAGCCGCCCCCCTGGCGCCATCTCGTGCAGCCACTCGCCAGTGCGCAGCACCTCCACGCGAATTGCAGGTCGTGAGCCGCGCGTGACCGCCTCCGCATCCGACAGTGTCACGACTACCATTCTGCCGCTCCCCTAACGAAGCAGGCGGTGCGCCTGCGTGATGCAGGCGCACCGCCTGCTACACCGCCCAATTATACGGCGGAATTCGCTATTTCGGAGCGAGCAGCAGCTCTTCTACCGCCTTGCTCCGCAGTTCCGCACGCGAAGGCAGGTCAGGATAGTAATTCCAGCTGACGGGGATGCCGTCCTTGACCGCGATGCGGATGAACCCGCGTTGAATAGAGCGTATCAGATGTACGAGTCGCTCCTCGTTGGGGTGGAGTGCTATATCCGCCTCAGGCTCTTGCAGTGCGAACGGCTCCACGCAGCGCGAGTCGCCCTTCGCAGGATCGATGCGACACTCAATCGCGCGTTCCCCCACCAAATGCGACGGCTCGCCATCCGTGACATACAGCGCGTCAATATGACCGTACCCGACAATCCGACAGAGACGAATGACCCGCTGCTCAGCGACTGAGATTATCACGAACCATCACCCCGTGTGCCACCACGCACGATGCGTGTCACTGCCACCTCGCACGACCACCCGTGCAACGGATGCTCCTGAATGTAGACGGGCGTCATCGTGACCTGCGGCGTCCATGTATCCGATGTGTAAAACTCCGACGCATGCATACGGAACCGATGCGGATGCTGATGCACATAGTCCAGCCAGAGGTCGGCGTACCACTCCTGTTGCAAGATGCTCTCGCGCGGGTCAGGCGAGTAGACCGCCCCGACGACGCTATACACATGACGCTGTTCGAACAGTTCAGGAAGTGCCAGTGATACCAGCGTCGTCTGCAGCTTGCCCACCATCACGATGGGAAACCTGTCGAAGGGCACTTCCGACGGATACCATTCGTACACCGTCGGACGCGGGAGCCCAAACGCCTCGCAGTAGCCCGCGTACTCCATGAGCCGTTCCACTAACCACTGCCGTACAGGTGGTATTGGAGTCATCGCTTCGGGTACAACCTCCTTGGCGTCGTCTTCTGACCTGTAGTGAGTTCCTGAATCCAGCAGCGACAGTTATTCAAGCAGCGCGTCTTTCCTGTGCCTGGCAAACCCAGCTTGATGAGTTCGTCGTAGGTGTATCCGTCCTTAGCACGCGATTCCATCGCGCGTTGCACGCAGTCTTCGCAGTGTTCCGCATCGGGTGAGAGGCACCATAGGAACCGATGCGAGCGGTCTGCGCCGTAGGCAAACCATGCGGTCATAAAGACGCCGTACAAATCGCGTCCGTACAGTTCCAAACGCTGACGGTATGGCATCCGCCCGCGCCCCGCACGCACATCGCGCATGAACCGATGGAAGTAGCGCATCTGCTGTGAGTATTGACCATGCAGGTAGCGTAGCTCGTCGTCCGTGAACCGCGTCTTGCCGCGGATCCCGCGACCTGCCAGACCGAGCGCGAACGCATGCACTAACGCCTCCTGCATGCGCACGGCGAACCAGCCCTCAAACTCCTCCAGCGTCATCTGCCCCGATTCGTACTTATCCCACTGCTCCAACAGTTCCCTGCGGAAGGCTCGCTCCAGCTTGGTATACGAGGCGCGTGCATCCTGCGGACGCTTATAACCCCGCGTCACCCGACTCGGAACCCCGTGCCTGCGATAACTTAGCAAGATGGTTTCGCAGTCGGTCGCGCCAGATAGACCGCAGCTCAAAGCATAGCCGAGCATATCCTGCAGGAGCATGTTCCAAGTCGAGTCGCGCATCGCCTGACTCCCATAGAATCACGAATCTGTTGATGGCGAGCTGGGGGTTGTCGCTGGTGAGGAGTTCGACGCGGGCACGCTCGGCGACATCAGGTTTGGGTCGGATAGCCTCGTTATAATCGACGCGAGCTTCTCGCCGACGGACTTAGGCAGCGATGCGATCGTATCCGCGTCAAGCCCAGTCGCCGTCTTCAGCAGTTCTAACATGTACCGACTCGCTGAGATAACCGCTTGACCCGTTGCTGCGTCGATGTCGGTCGCTGCGTCTTGCGCACGCAGACTCTCGATGTACGATATCGCGCGTACCTGCACCTCGCGCGACTCTATCACCCGCCACGGCGGTGGCGGGTTCTCGCCCTCATGCTCGCGCAGCCAGACTGTCTTATCGCCCGTTATCGGATTCTCGATAAGGCATAGATGAACGGTAATCCGCATCCGTTCCACTGTCCACATCGTCATCACCTCCAAACACACCGTTCCGTTCAGCATCACCCTGCATATCCCTGCCGCCCTGCCATGCGATGCCGTGCAGGTAGTCCATCTCCGACGCGGCTTGCGTGCGCACAGGCACGCCCGCGTCTTCGGCGATGAGCGCCCAGTCGGGTACAATCACATCTCCGTCCGCCGTCGTCACGGGCTGACCCATCGCCAGCCGCTGTACGAACGCCTCGACTAAACGCTTCGTGTATGCGTGATCGATGCGCATCACTATCCGTGCATTCACACCGCTCCCGAAGTTGTAGCGCACCAAGTCAGGGATTAACTGTTTGTTCAGCACCGACTCGATTTGCGTGAGGTACGCATCCTCGTTCTGCAGGAACAGGTCGATCTGCGACTGACCGAGCGAGTAGGTGCCTCGTTGCGGATGAATCGTCGCCAGCGAAGGCACCAGCATCGCTTGACGCATCTGCTCGTCCAAAAACTGGATGTAGTTCTCAATAGCGACAGCGGGCGGCACCTCAAACGCCTCGACATCCCACATCCGCTGACCATTCGCGTCATAGAGTGACGGTAGCACGATGGAGTGCGCGTTTGCCAGCTTATCGAGCTGCTCGCTCAGGTACTGCAAGTTATCCACCACGATGGGCTCGCCCGATTCCGTCGTGCCGATGGGCGTCTTGCCAGGCGGTGCGAACCCCTTCTTCGTCGGCACGGCGTAGGTCGAGTAGTAGGTCGCCATATCCTGCAGGGCGCGTTGCTTCAGCTCAAAAAACGGCAGCGCGGGCTTAATCAGCGGGTTCCCGTACACCTCGTTGAACTCGGCGTCGAGTGCGAAGTGTATCAGCCGTCCCTCTTCGATGATTTCGCCTTCGGGTGAGAACGGCGTCACGAGGTGTCGCACGCCTGCAAACTCGCCTGTGGGATACACCAGCGCCCAGTAGATGGACGGGTCGAGATGTGCCACACGCGAGAGTATCCACACATTCTGCAGTCGGATTTCCTGTCGTGCAGGCGTCGTCGACATCGTGCGCGTTGTGCGGTACTCCTTACGGAACTCCAGCACCTTCTCCACGAACGCGACCCCGAAGTCGAACGCTGTGCAGAGCGCCCAGAGCAAGTCGTACATATGGGGCTCCAGCACGGACTGCAGGAATGCTCCGACGCGGTCGTCTTCGGCGTTGATGTACCAGTCGCAGCGCAGAATGGGCAGCTTGATGAGGCGTAGCGAAGCGCGTACCACTGGGTCTTGGCGCAGACGGTCGAGGTCGCGGATGGTGACATCGTCCAGACGGTACGCCAGCATGCGCCCGTCTGGCGAGAACGCGGCTATCGGCGCGCCGAGTCGGTTCTGACCGACTCGCGCTTGCTGACCCTCTGCAGGTGGTGCAGGCTTTGCGAACCGCCGCAACAGTTTCCGTATCATTTCGACTGCACCCCCCTATGCCGTAGCAGTGTGCCGCTATCGTCCATCAGGTGTCGCCCTGCGGGCTTGAGCGCCTCCATCGCGCGACGCTGCTGCTCCAGTTGCCGTTGCTGGAGATGCTCCTTCGGCACCTCAGCGACGATGGTGTGCGTGTGTACGCTGAACCGTTGACCCTTGCGGAACGCGCGTGCGTTTCGCTGGTCGAGTTCCGCCTTCGTGAGCGGCAGTCCGTAGTGGACGATGTAGTTCGCGCCTTGCAAGTTCAGCCCAGTGCTGCCAGCAGAGGTCGCTGCGATGAGTTTGACGCCCGAACGCGGGTTCTGCTCAGGGCGCACAGTCACCTCGCGTCCATCATCGAGCCGCACGCGCACGCTACCGCTGCGGTTCACTCGGATTGCAACGCCTTCGCCCCCGTCGAAGATGACGCGCCCGCCAGGCACTATCGCGCGTTCGTTCACCGCCGCGCGTACCTGCTGACGACGCGCCCCGTTATCCTCACCCGTGTAGGTCAACACCTCGCCTGGCTTAAACGCCTGCTGAATCGTTCGCACGCCCGATAGGTAGTTCGCAAACACGATGCCGATAGGATGATGACCCGCGTCGCGCAGTTCCCGCAGGTCTTCGCGCTGATGCTCCGACTCCACCACCTGCCGAAGACGCTGAATCAGCGCGTTGCGCTCAGGGTCGCCGTCCTCTATCGCCAGCACACGCTGGTAATCGCGCTCCGCGGCAGGGATTGTGTCCTCGGCAGCGGTTATTCGACGGAGTTCCTCTAACTGGTGCGTGCTGAGCGGAACGCGATGCTCGAAATCGCGACGCTTCACATTCAGCTGGTAATGCTCGCTGATGACGATGGGGTCGATAGCGCGGTTCAGGTTCTCCTCCTTGATGTGGTGTACCGCGCTCGCACCGAGTCCAATCCCGTCAAACGCCAGCTGGAAGCTCGATTCGGGGATCATGCGCGGCTCGACCCAGCTCACTATCTGATGCACATTACTTACGCGCGAGCGAATCGGCGTGCCCGTCATCGCGACCATATAGGTGTTATCGTTCGTCGCCTCGCTAATCTTGTGCATCGCTTGCATAATCTGCGATGCTTCGCCCGTGCCAGGCGTGAACGCTTGGTGCGCCTCGTCGAGTACGAGCAGCACGCGCCCGTTGTGCCTGCGGATGCGGTCGATAATCGCATCGACATCGTTGCGGATGGTGGCGTGCCCCACGATGAGGAACGGCGTGTCCCCCTCACGGATGAGACGCTGGCGCTCCTCCGCGCCCGTTGCATGTGCGTCGGCGAGCGCACGGTTTTCAGGCGCGAGGTCGCCCGCGACGCCAATACGAATGCGGTTGCCAAAGAACTTGCGATGCTCGTGCAGCATCGTGTCCCGCAGGTTGCTCGGCACCATCATAATGACCGCGTCGACCTGCCCCGTGTCGAGCAGGTGCTTGCCGAGCGCAACCGACGCGAGCGACTTCCCGATACCCGCCTTCAAGTCCCATACGACTCGTTTGCGCTTCAGTGCGAATTCTATCGCCGCACGCTGCTCCTCGCTCAGCTTCACGGTCGGATCCATCCCTTCAGGACGCCAGTCCTCGTCGAGCGTCAGCTCGTGCCGTTTGATGCGCCTCGCCTCCTTGTCCTCCGTGAACTCCATCGTCGCGCGTTGCATGAGCTGTGCAATCGCGTCGCGCTTGATGACGAGCCGAGTCTGACCGTCCCGCGTGCGAGAGATGGAGTAGTCACCTTCCTTGAGTCCCATCCGCCTTGCGATAGCGTTCAGTCGGGATGGCTCAGCGACGCCTTGCACGACCACATTGTCGTTATAGGTGCCTCTACGGAGCGCGTCGGCAAGTGCTGCCGTAAACGCCAGCGAGCCTGCGGCCTGTCCCAGCACGGCTTGGCGGTACAGCGTGTTCCGCGCCGCGAGTCGACCCGCGTAGGCAGCCGAGAGCGCATCGCGCGAGCGCAGGTCTTCAATCAGTTGGCGCGTGCGTTCCGCTTCCTCTTCTGCTCGACGGAGCGTTTCTGCAGGTACACGCATCGCCGCCTCTGCATGCAGTTGTTCGATGTCGCGTGTCAGCGCCTCGATGTCCTGCGTTCGCTGTGCGAGGTATATCGCAGTCGCGTGCGCTGCACCTTCGACGCCCAGCAGTTGCACCAGCGCGGGGTGTACCGCCGCGCCTGCGTGGCGCAAAGTGATGTTCGCCAGCGCCTCTGCCGCGCCCTTGTTGTACCGCGCATGCACGCCGCGCCCCGCGTTGTCAAACGCATTCCAAAACGCGATGTTTCTTCGCGCGGCAACCTCCAGCTCCGCCGCGTTCCGCGCACGCTGCCACGCCTCCGCAACCGCCGACTCAAGCTCCTCATCGTCGACGGGTTGCCCCGTCAGAACCGACGCCGAGGTCGCCGTCGGCGCAGTCTCGCGCATGATACGCTCATATCGCGACTTGTGTCTGCGCAACTCCTCCGTCAGCAGACCGAGCGCCTCTAACTGCTCCTCGTTCAGATTGCGCAGACGCTGACCCAAGTCTTCGGGTACATCCTTGATGTTGACGCCGATGGCGAGCCCGAGTTCCTCCAGTGCGCGTTTCGCGATATTGTCCGCCGCCTCTCGGATGCGCTCCGCCTGCGCGAGCTTGCGCCTCTCCTCGTCCTGTTGCGACTTCTTCGGCGGCGTCTCTTCATCCGTCGCTGGCTGCTTCGGTTCCCGCTTGGGTTTCTCAGGCTCGCGTCGGATACGCTCCACGCGCACGGTACGGAGCAGATGAGCCACGAGTTCGTCCGCATCGGTCTGCTGGAGCGTTTCAGCATCGTATCCGAGCAGTTTCGCCGCTAATCGCGCGTACTTATCGCGTTCCTGAGCCCACGATTCGGAGACGCGCTGCCTAAGCGCCTCGCGCTTCGACTCGTCCATCGGCTCGCGCTCGCGACGACGACCGCCCTCCGTCACATGCACGCGCAAATGCATGAGATTCGCGCTGCCTGCCCAAACGACACGGAAACCCGTCGTCGTGGGCTTAATCAGCACATGGCGGTAATCGGGGTGGTCGGGACCGTGCGGCTTGAGCGTAATCCAGCGACAGTCGGGACACGCCGCCATAATGGCGTCCCACGGCTTCTCGCCGAGTCGTATTAGCAGACGCTCAAGCAACGCAGAATCCTGCATATCTGTTAGTTAGGCAGAATCGGGAACTGTGAGAGCGGGATGTCGTCGGGATCGCCTGTAGTCGTCAGCGCGAACAGACGCGCTGCCCAGTTGCCCGATGTCCAGTTCCGCACAGTGTAGCCGAGCCTTGTCGTGAGTTCGGCTTGCGTCGCAGCAACAGCGTTGAGCCAGTCGGAGGAGCTATCGACGGCATCCCACAGGATGGCGAGTCGCGTCTGGGCGGGGTCGTGAAACACACGCACGCCTACGCCCGACAGCGCGAACCTTCGTTCCCACAGGTGCTTCAGAAGCTTGCGAGCGCGTCGACGACGCTCCATCGATGTACGCAGTAGGATTCGGTTCATATCGTGCAATTATACGCCGCGCATCCAGCGGTCATCCACCATCGGGAGGTATCCGACCGAGCGCGTGTACGGGATAGCGATTTCCCATGCGAGTGCCACCGCTATCACGATGTCGTCGTGCTTCCCTTCGGGCGCCTTAACGCGGAGCCGTCCCGTGTCCGTACGCTCGTACTCAAACCTCGTGAACTCGTCGATGAGTATCGGGTCGTTGAGCAGTTGCAGCCCGTCGTACTCCAGCCCCATCGCAAGCTTGGAGATGACTGCGAGCTTGCTCATCGGCGTAAATACGAATGGGTAGACCACCAGCCCGTTGCGCTGGAGCGTGTCTGCCATATGGTCGTTGCCTGTGGCGTCGATGCATATCGGCGCGTGGAACCTTCGGGCGACCTGCATGATGCGCTCCGCTTGCGTGTTCCAGTCGATGAGGTTGAATCGTTCCATATAGCACAGGTGCTTGCGGGTGGCATCGATGACGGCGATGACGGTGAAGTCGCGGTACTTGGCGAGGTCGACCCCGACGGTGTATTGGTGTCCCGCGATGGGTGCGTGCTGCCACTCCGCGTTCAGGCAGCGCGTAAGGTTTCGGAACACGCTCCCGCCTTCGGGCAGGAACTCGGCATAGATCTCCTGCCGCGCGGTATCCTCGTCAAGCTCAGCCAGCATCTGCTCTATCTCATCGCGCGGAATGTAGGGGTTGCGATGTGTGGGCATCTGGAAGGATTCGAACAGCGGCTGTGCGGGGTCTTTGCCTGCGACGAATAAGTCCCAGAACCAGTTCATTCGCTTCGGTGTCGAGATGACAAGCGCGTGCCCCTCGCGGTCGGTTAGCATGGGACGCAGGTACTGAGACCAGATGTACCCTTCGCGGATAGTCGCCGCTTCATCGATGACTATGAGGTCAATCGCGCGTCCTTGTAGTGAGCGCGGGTTCTCCGCCGTGCGTGTCTGGAGTATACCGCCAGTCGTGAACTCTATCTCGTAGGGTATGGAGCGCCGCCGCGTGACGATGTCCTTATACCGTAGACCCGAATTGACACAGAGGTTGCGTAGCATCGATTCCACCCCGTAGGTGAGCGGTCGCGTGAGGTCGTAAGTCGGCGCAACGATCCAGACATGGCCCCCCAGCAGCGCGTAGGCAACGGCTTCCGCAGACGCAGCGGTCGTCTTCCCAAACCGTCTCCCGCACGCGACGATGCGGAACCGCGCGGGGCTATAGAGTATCTCCGCTTGCGCGTCGTGCGGGCGGAAGTCCATCAGCTGGTAGAGCTTCGGCTTCCACGCCGTTGGAGAGAGCCGATTCCACGCTGGAAGCATGTGCAGACAATTCTACTTGGCTGCGAATCTCTCGTAGTGCCTGCACAAGTGGGTTCGTCTCTGGTGTGCTGGATGTCCATTCAACGCGGGACTCCTCGCGTAGCACGCCAACGCCACGCAGCACATCAATCGCCAACGAGGCGCGGACACTCGGCGGAGTCTGGTCATCGCGTAGGAGCTGCTCGATCGTTCGTGCCGCCAGCGGGGTCAGATGGAGTGCATAGTGCAAGCGGATGTTGTTAATCTGTTCCTGAATGCGCTGTTCGTATTCGATGATGCGCTCGCGCCATCGGTACTTCCGCGCCCATCGTGCGACGGTTGGAAGCGATGCGTTGACGGCTGCTGCCGCTTGACGCATGGAGCGAGCGACCGTGGCGTAGTGGCAGAACGCGCGGTACGCCCGTGTCGGCTCGCCCTCAATTGGCTCCAGCAGCAGGTTCTGCACGACGGAGGAGTGCGAGGAAGAGGCGCCCGTCGTACTCTTCGGGGTCGGTGTTCTCGGCATACTCAGGGTCTACCTCGCGTAGGTGCGCATGGAGTTGACGCGCGAGCCTGTCGTCGTCGCGCGTAACGGCGACCAACACGGTACGGATGATTGTCGCCGCGGCAGGGTTGCGCACGAGGGGCGCTCCGCGCTCCGCGCTGTCGACAGGCAGGAACTCATCCTGCATCAGGGCGTTCGCTTGCGCTTCGAGTATTGCGTCCAGCTCGATTTCAATCATGCGCACAAACGATTCGTCGAACACGGGCATCTCCAGCACGGGCTGGAGTTCGGGAATGGCGACCATCGCCTCGTAATCCCACCAGCTAAGTTCCGCGAGGCGGTTGTCCGCCATGAGTATCGCGAGCGCGTGGGTCTCATCGCACTCGACGCGCACGATGCGGATCGTTTCCCAGCCGAGCTGGCGTGCCGCCTCGTAGACGCCGTTGCCTGCGAGGATGTAATCTGTGCCCGCATGCACGACAATCGGGCGGTACTGCCCAAACTCACGCAGCGAGTTCTTAAGCAGTTCGAGCTGCTCAGGCGGATGGCGGCGTGTGTTCTTCGGATGCGGGCGGATAGAGTCGATAGGTACGACCTCTACCTGCTGACTTACCGTCATCGTGCATCTCCTATCGCGCCCGTCGCATGCGTAGCGTTGATTTCGGCGTTCTGCGTCGCTGGAACGAGGCTTGCAAACCGCGCCGCGTGGGCACGGTAGTTGACTCGTGGTGGCAGTTGCCCAGCGAATACTTGCCGTACTTGTCGATGCTGTCCTTCGGGTGCGCCGAACCGATGTGGATGTGCTTCGTCTTCTCCATAGCGACTAATTATACGGTGTCGCCGAAGTAGCGTGCGGTGAGCGTCGTCTCGCCGTGCGACCCGCCCCAGACGCGATGCTGCACGCTGGTCACCAAGTACCGCTTGTTGTTGATGCCGAACCTGTTATTGCGCGAGATGAACCGCACGCCCGCGCCAGGGAACAGGTTCGGCGTGAGCGGCACGCGCATGGTGATAGTCTCGTTCGGGTGTCGGAAGAGCTGGAAGATGGTGTCGGCGGCGGCGCGTGCGAACTCCAGCCTTGCGAACTGCGAGTCCGCCCAGACGAACGGCTGCGGGTAGCCGATGTAGTTCGGCACGGTAGGGTCGTTTATGCTGGAGGTGTCAACCCGATGCGAGACGATGGGCAACTGCAGCGGGGCGTAGGCGTCTACACCGATGATGGTGACCGTGTTGCGCACATCGCTGAGGTCGCGATGAAGCGTGACGGTCGCCTCCTGCTCGGTATAGACGAAGTCATCGGATGGTGGCGTCTCCAGCCCGCGAAACTTGTGGAAGGCGAGCTTCCCGTGCTGGTTGAAGTAGAGCAGGAACCCGATGGTCTTCGCGATGCGTCCCATCACCTCCCAGAGCGGAACGCCTGTGAAGCGTGTGAGGGGTGTACCAGCCGCGCCGACAGGCAGGAACCATGCGGGCTCAGGCGCGGGCACCTCGTCATACGGCGTGGTGGGCACGAGGTCTGCGAAAAGTAAATCGTCGTTTGTTATCCCGCCGAGCCCTGCGAGGTATGCCATCGCATAGTAGCAGTTCCATCCGTCCACCCACGCGAGCCACCAGCGCGGCTGCTCCAGCTGCACAACGCGATCGACGCACTGCACGACGAACTGCTGCACGCCGCCCTGCCCCGTGCTGACTGTACCGCTTCGATGCATGTAGCCCGTGAACACGGTCGTCAGCGGGATCGTGTGTGGAGGCGGGAGCTGCACATCGGCTCCGCCTACGACATCGTGCGCATACCGCGCGAGCTGGATGCGAATCGCGCGTTGTCCTACCTGCTGGTTCCATTCTGCCCAGTAGCCGTCGGGGTCGAGGTAGACCAGCTGGGCGTGGGAGCGTATCTGCAGTCGCGCGAGGTCAAAGTGCCACGCGACGGTTATCTCCTGCGGTTGTGCGAACGACGGGTCGGACAGATCGCGCTGGGGCGTCGGTTCGAAACCGAAGTCGATGCACCGCACGATGGGCGTGTCGGGCGCAACGGTACGGTCGCCGACGGTGCGGTGTTGCGTGGAGTCCGTGTGGCGCAGGGTGAGCTTGTACCGTAGGGTGGGGATGTCCTCGATGGTGACGCTCGCGTCGGTATTCGGCGGCTTCGGCACGGCGTAGCGCACTTCCTTGATGTCGGGCTCGGAAGTGGGCACGAACCCGACCTGCTGCTCGCCGCCCTCGATCTCGCCGACGGCGTCGAACCACATGGGGCTCAGCGCGAGCATTATGCTGCGCCAGCGCCACCATCGGATATGCACAACCTCGATGAGCCTGTCGGGCGGTATAGGCGTCGGCTGGTACGGCGGGAGCGGTTCGGACGGGTCTTCAGCGTAGTCGCCGAACGCGGGCGGGCGAACCAGCGGGATAACCAGCGGGGCTTGCAGACCTTCGAGGTCGATGAGCAGTCGCCCGCCGAGTACGATGACGCGCAGCCCGTGCATAAGGCTGGCGGGACGCGGCTCCTCGCGGTAGGTGTCCAGCGTCTGCGCGAGTTCGGCGTCCATGCCGTCGATGCGGAGCGAGCGGAGTGGTGTCCATGTGATGTTGGTGTGCGTGCGCATGTCGTCGAGCGTTGCACGGGTTACGAGCAGCTCAGGCGCACGGCTCGGCGTGAACTGTAAGGCATACCAGAGATACTCGCTCGCTTCGTCTGAATCGCGTAGCCCGAGCGCGATGCGGATGCCAGGGCGTGACTCGTTCGTCGCCGTGTGCGGCTCCATGCGCCAGCGAATGATGTATCCGCGCCGTGCGTGTTGTGCGTCCACCCATCGGTCGTCGTCGCTATCAGCAGGAATATGCTCCGCGCGTTCACAGAGTACCGAATACGCCGTGTGGGGCGTCATGCGCTCGTACCAGTGCAGGTACTTCTGCCCGCCGAGCGTGTATTCCCAGACCTTGCCGACGCCTGGCACATCCGTCGAGACCAGCGTCGGGGTCACGGAGTGGTTGACTTGCAGCGTCGGCGCCGTGGGGTCTTCGGGTGTGGGGCGATGCGATGCGAGTAGTTCTGTCGGCAGTTCATGCTCGCGCAGGCGCACGGCATCGATAATCGGCTCGATGACGATGCCCGCGTCGGACTTGTCGTACCGCCAAGTGCTGCCCCGCGCGGGGAAGTCTGTCCAGCGCAGTCGCGGATATGGGTAGTAGTCCCAGACCGCACGAGGCAGGTCAATCACACACTGAGCCGCAGCGCGTACTCGCATGGCTATTGCGTCGGCACAGGCACAGTAACGGTCACGGATTCGACCGCTCGCGTCTGGTTATTCAGGTTCATATGCACCTGCTGAGCGTCGATGAGACGGTTGCCCGAATCCTCGACGACGATGTGGATGCGCAGGTCGCCACTGAAGGCGTTCTGTGCGCCCGCCATGATGGCAGCCATAGCGGTTTCGATGAATCCCTC
>Ga0066183_1000007_pt1 | contig 17288 bp, 18 predicted proteins | sample FaiFalFF_MnMetaG_2_FD_58704 | JGI IMG/M metagenome (GOLD analysis project Ga0066183, IMG submission 58704) | Freshwater microbial communities from Yellowstone National Park, Wyoming, USA - Fairy Falls C (FF_Mn_C) (version 2) (version 2) | ecosystem: Environmental > Aquatic > Freshwater > Lotic ... | reverse complement strand
GCTGGACGCCCCCACCCTGGTGGCGGGGCTGGAGGAGGCGGCCCGCCTGGCCTACCAGGCGGTGGCCAACCCCAGGGAGGGCACCATGCTCACCGTGGCCCGCGAGGCGGCCGCCGCCGCCCGCGCCCGCCTGGAGCAGGGCGAGGGGGACCTGGTCGGCATCCTGGCCGCCGTCGCCGACGCTGCCAAGGCCACGGTGGAGCGCACCCCCCAGCTCCTGCCCGTGCTGGCCGAGGCCGGGGTGGTGGATGCCGGCGGCCAGGGGCTGTGGCTGCTGCTGGACGCCCTAGCCCGCTGGCTGCGGGGGGAGCCCCTGGAGGAGGCCCCCGCCCTGGCCCCCGCCCACGTCCAGCGCGACTGGCTGCAGCAGACCCAGGAGCTGCACACCGCCCAGCCCTCCCTCTACGGCTACTGCACCCAGTTCCTGATAGGGGGCCAGGGCCTCGACGCCGAGGCCATCCGCGCCCGCCTGGAGCAGCTGGGCGATTCGGTGGTGGCAGTAGGCGACGAACGGCTGCTGCGGGCCCACGTCCACACCAACGACCCGGGCGGCGCCCTGCGCGTCGGCACCGACGCCGGCGAGCTGCTGGAGGTGAAGATCGACAACATCCGGCAGCAGGCGGGGCAGTTCCTACAGCTCCAGGAGTCGCTGCAGCCTACGGTGGCGGTGGTGGCGGTGGCCCCCGGCGACGGCCTGGGCCAGGCCCTGCGCAGCCTGGGGGCGCTGGTGGTCAGCGGCGGCCCCACCATGAACCCCAGCGCCGGCCAGGTGCTGGAGGCCATCGAGGCCGCCCCCGCCCAGGAGATCATCGTCCTGCCCAACGACAAGAACATCGTGCTGGCCGCCCAGCAGGCCGCCAGCCTGACCCAGAAGAGGGTGGCGGTTGTGCCCACCCTGTCGGTGCCCCAGGGCGTGGCTGCCCTGCTGGCCTTCAGCCCCAGCCGCGGTCTGGAGGAGAACGCCCGCGCTATGGAGGAGGCCCTGGCCTCGGTGCACACCATCGAGGTCACCCGCGCCGTGCGGGCCGTCCGCCTGGGCCGGCTGTCGGTGCGCAAGGGGGACTATATCGCCCTGGTGGACGGCGAGCTGAGGGCCAAGGCGGCCAGCCCCGAGGACGCCCTGCGCCGTGCCCTGGACCTGCTGGACGGCCAGGAGGGCCTCCTCACCCTCTACTACGGGGCTGAGGTGGACGCCGAGGCCGCCCAGGCCCTGGCCCAGGCCCTACAGCGGGAGCGACCGGGCCTGGAGGTGGAGGTGGTCTACGGTGGTCAGCCCCACTACCCCTACCTGGCCTCCCTGGAGTAGCGGCCTAGGCGCCCAGAGTAGCCCAGCGCCCAGACCTGCGCTGGTCTGGGCGGTATCCCTACCTGGCCTCCCTGGAGTAGCGGCCTAGGCGGCCAGGGAGCGTCCGTAGGGGCAGTCCGCCAGCAGGGGGCAGCGGGGGCAGAGGGGCCGCTGGGCCCGGCACAGCCGCCGCCCGTGGCGGATCAGCAGCACGTGGAACTGGTAGTGCAGCTCCGGTGGCACCCACTCCTCCAGCAGGGCCTGGGCCCTGGCCGGGGGCGTCCGCAGCGGCACCAGCCCCAGGCGCAGGGCCACTCGGTGCACGTGGGTGTCCACCGGCAGGGCAGGCAGCCCTAGGGAGAAGAGGAGGACGCAGGCGGCCGTCTTAGGGCCCACCCCGGGCAGCCCCTCCAGCCAGGCCCGCGCCTCGGGCGGCGAAAGCGCCCGCAGGAAGGAGAGGTCCAAGGAGCCCCGGCGCCGGACCACCTCCGCTAGCAGGGCCTTGATGCGCACCGCCTTCACCTGCGATAGGCCGCCGATACGGATGGCCTCCTCGATGGCGGGGGGGTCGGCCGCCAGTAGCGACTCCCAGGTGGGGAAACGGGCCCGCAGGCGCATGAAGGCCCGCCCCGAGTTGGCGTCGCTGGTGTTCTGGGAGAGGATGGTCAGCACCAGCTCCGTCATGGGGTCGCCGTGGGGGCGCCACTCGGGCGTCCCGTAGAGGGCCGACAGGCGGCGCACTATCTCTTGGGGCGAGAGGCCCGTGGCCACGGCCTCGCTCATCTCGTCGCCCATGTTAGGCCCCGGCCGTGGCCACGCACAAGGTTCCTTCCTTGTGGGGCAGCGCCGGGGCCCCTACACTGGTGGTGTCCGGGAGAGAGGCATGAGCGAGCCCATGCGCCTGACCCAGATGGCCTCCTGCGCCGGTTGAGCCGGCAAGCTGGGGCCCGAGGCCCTGGCGCAGGTCCTGCGCCATCTCAGCGACCATGGCCTGGCGGGTGGCAGGCCCGACCTACTGGTGGGCCTGGCCACCCCCGACGACGCCGCCGTCCTCCGCCTGGGCGACGAGCTGGCGGCGGTGCTGACGGTGGACTTCTTCCCGCCGGTGGTGGACGACCCCTACGACTTCGGGGCCATCGCCGCCGCCAACGCCATGAGCGACGTCTATGCCATGGGCGGCGAGGTGGCCCTGGCCCTCAACGTGGCCGCCTTCCCCGAAGACCTGCCCCAGGAGGTCATCGCCCGCATCCTGCAGGGCGGGGCCGACAAGGTGCGGGAGGCGGGGGGCGTCATCGCGGGCGGGCACTCGGTCATTGACCGGGAGCCCAAATACGGCCTGTGCGTCCTGGGCCTCGTCCACCCCCAGCAGGTGCTGACCAAGGGCGGCGCCCGTCCCGGCCACTTGCTGCTGCTGAGCAAGCCCATCGGCACCGGCATTATCACCACCGCCGGCAAGCAGGGGGTGGCCGAGCCAGCGCACCTGCAGGCGGCGGTGGAGTGCATGAAGGGGCTGAACCGCCACGCCCTGCACCAGGCGCGGGAGCTGGGGGCCCGCGCTGCCACCGACATCACCGGCTACGGTCTGCTGGGCCACGCCTGGGAGATGGCCCAGGCCAGCGGCGTCCGCCTGCGCCTGCGCGCCGGTGCCGTCCCCCTGCTGCCCGGCACCCTGGACTACGCCGCCCGGGGCATCTACTCGGGAGGCGGCGGCCGTAACCTGCGCTACTTCGGGCCCCGCGTGCAAGTGGACTGGTCGCTGCCCGAGTCCCTGCGCCTGGCCCTCTTTGACCCCCAGACCTCTGGCGGCCTGCTGCTGGCGGTGCCCCCGGAGGCGGCGGCCCGCCTGGGCGACGGCGGCCCTTGGGTGGTGGGGGAGGTGCTGGCGGGCGAAGGGGTGGAGGTGGTGCCCTAGTCGGGCAGCGGCCCGCCCATGGTAGGGGCGGCTGCGGGGGCAGGCGCCCGCCGCCGCCCCTCCAGCCAGCGCCAGAGCAGGAAGAGGGCCATACCCCCACCCCCCAGCAGGCAGGCCAGCGACCCCGCTGCCAGGGCGAAGGAGCGGTCGGCCAGGTAGCCCAGCAGGGGCGCCGCCGGGGCGAAGACCAGCGCCCCCGATAGGGTGCCCAGGGCCCCCACTGTGGCCCGCTGGCCGCTGGGCACGCGGCTGTTGATGTAGTCGCTGAGGAGGGGTCGGGCAGCAGCGAAGACGAAGGCCAGCAGGAAGAAGCCCACGGTGGCATAGAGGGAGTCCCACAGGGCCAGGGCGCCGTAGGCGGCACCCCCCAGGGCCATGAGGCCGCCCACCCCCCGCGACAGGCCCAGCAGGCCAGCCAGCCGGTAGGCGCCCAGGGCCCCGGCCATGGCCACCAGGCGCATGGGCGTCTGCCAGAGGCCCGTCTCCCCCACCTCCACGCCGTGGCCGGCCAGGAAAGGCTGCACGAACAGCACCGGCCCCAGGTTGGCCACCGTGGTCAGGGCCAGCAGGCCGATGCCCGTGGCCAGGGGGAGGTCGCCCAGCACCAGCCGCAGCCCGTCCCGGGCTACCGCCAGCAGGGAGGGGGACATCTCGTGGCGGAAGGCCGTCAGGGGCTCCCGGAAGGCCAGGGCCACCGGCACCGCCGCCAGGGCGATGCCGCTGCTGAGGAAGATGGGCACCTGCAGGTCGGTGGCCGCCGCCACTGGCGCCCCGATGAGGGTGCCCAGCACCATCCCCGCCATGGTGCAGGCAGTGGCCAGGCCCAGCAGCCGCACGTAGTGGGCGGTGCGGCCGCTGGCCCGCAGGGTGTCGTAGAGGAAGGCGGCGTCGGGCCCCCAGGCCATGCCGTAGGAGACTCCCCACACCAGGTAGGAGAGCACCAGCAGGGGGAAGCTATCGGCCAGGCCGAAGAAGGCCACCGCCCCCGCCTGCGTCAGGGCGGCCAGGGCCAGCACCGGCCGCCGGCCCCAGCGGTCGGCCAGGGCGCCAGCGGGCACCTGGGCCAGGGCGATGCTCAGCCAGAAGGGTATCTCCAGGGCGCCCACCTGGGCCAGGCTGAGGCCCCGCATCTCCTGCAGGTAGAGGACCCAGATGGGCCACCACAGCCCCAGGTTGAACAGCAACTGGTAGAGGCAGAGCTTCCAGACGTTGCCCTGGAGCCCCCGGAGGGAAGGCGCGGCCAAGGCCCCCTCCTAGAAGTCCAGGGCGAAGAAGAAGAGGCCCGGCGCCACCCCGCCGATGCCCTCCACCTCGGCGATGTTGGCCAGGATGCCCATCACCAGGGCGAAGGCGGCGAAGCCGGCCAGGGTGGCCAGGAGGGCATGGCCAGGCTCGGCATCGGAGGCCGCCTCCACCGCCACCAGCGACAGCAGCACCGTGGCCGCCAGGGGGATGACGGCCAGGGGCACTGCCAGCTGGGCCACCGCCATCAGCACCGTCAGGGCCATGGGGGCGAAGGCCAGCCCCATGGCCCGCACCAGCCCGTAGAAATCGGCCCGGGCCCCGAAGGCCAGGGTCAGGGTCTGGTAGGCCACGTAGACCCAGAGGAGCCAGGCCGGCACCTGCAGCAGGCTGCCCAGCAGGGCCGACTTGAGGAACACCTCTCCCGCCGCCTGCCGCGACTGGAACACCCACCACAGCCAGGAGCCCAGGCCGCACAGGAAGCTGGCCGCCGTCACCAGGGCCAGCATGGGCACGGTGGCGGCGGTGTCCTCGGCCACCTCCTGCAGGGCGCCCAGGTCCAGACGCAGGAGCCGCTGCAGCCAGTGGCCGGTGGTGGAGAGGGGTCGTCGCTCCCGCATGGCGTCACCTCCGGGGGCCCGGCCGCGGGGGGCGGGGCCTCGTCTAAGCTTACCGCAGCGGGCGCCCGGCGGGTATCCCTGGGGAGCGGGGGCAGCCCCTCAGGCCCTGTCTGCCACCCCCTACGCCCTAGCGGGGGCGGCGACGGAAGCGCACGGGCAGGTGCTTGATGCCGTTGATGAAGTTGGAGCGCATGCGCTCCACCGGCCCCACCACCTCCACCTCGTAGGGGCGGGCCAGCAGCTCCTCGAACAGCACCCTGGCCTCCAGCCGTGCCAGGGCCGCCCCCAGGCAGAAGTGGGGGCCGCCGGCCCCGAAGGCCACGTGGTCGTTGGGCTGCCGGGTGACGATGAAGGCGTCGGGGTCGGGGAAGACGTCCTCGTCGCGGTTGGCCGAGATATACCACAGGGTCACCCGGTCGCCGGCCTTCATGGGCACCCCCCGCAGCACCGTATCGCGGGTGACGGTGCGGCGCATGTACATCACCGGCGAGACGTAGCGCAGCATCTCCTCCACCGCCGTGGGCACCAGGGAGGGGTCGCGGCGCAGCAGCTCCATCTGCTCGGGGTGCTGCATGAGGGCCAGCAGGCCCCCGGAGATGAGGTTGCGGGTGGTCTCGTTGCCCGCCACCGACAGGAGCACGAACTGGGCATGGCGCTCTAGGGTGGAGAGGCGCTCGCCGTCCAGCTCGGCGTGCAGGTAGGTGGTGACCAGGTCCTCCTTGGGCTCCCGCAGCCGCTCCTCCTCCAGGCGGCTCAGGTAGGCGGCCATCTCCATGGCGGCGCCACCGATGACCCGCCGGAACTGCTCGATGAGGGCCTGGACCTCCTCCTCCGTCTCGGGGGGCTTCTCGATGACGATGCCGCCGTATTCGGGGTCGCCGGCCCCCAGGATCTTGTTGCTCCAGCGGAAGATCTGGTGCCGGTCCTCGTGGGGGACGCCCAGGAAGCGGGCGATGACCTGCAGGGGCAGCTCGGCCGCCACCTCGGTGACGAAGTCGCACTCGCCCTTGGCGATGGCGCTGTCCAGGAGCTGGCCCACCATCTGGCGCACATCGGGCTCCAGGCGGTTGACCATGCGAGGGGTGAAGCCCAGGCTCACCAGCCGCCGCAGCTTGGTGTGGCGGGGCGGGTCGGTGGTGATCATCATCAGGTTCTGACTGGGGAAGAACTCCATGGTGGCCAAGGTGATGCCCTTGGCCGAGGAGAAGGTGGCGGTGTCCATGGAGACCTTTACCAGGTCCTCGTACCTGGTCAGCACCCAGAAGCCGCCCCCCTCGGGGTCCGGGTGCCAGAAGACAGGCGCCTCCTGTCGCAGCAGCCGGAAGATGTGGTGGGGCGGCCCCTGGGCGAAGGTATCGCCGTCCAGCAGGTCCACGTCCTGCAATTGCAAGGTCATGATGCCCTCCCTGCTCTGTCCCCCTTGTCTGAGCACACTCTAAAACTTAGCATTTGCTCTGTCAACGGCCCGCCCGGGACTGACGGTGCCGGTTGGCGGGCCTATAATGGCCCTGCAGGGCGGTGGTGCGACATGGCGGCCCTGGGCAGGAGCGTCCCCCTGGACAGGCGCCTGTGCCTGCTGCGGCCGGGGCTGGTGGAGGTCAGGCCCTCGCGGGGGGCGGTGCTGTTCCCCCTCTTCCTGCTGGCCCTGGCCGTGGGGCTGATGGTGCTGCTGGCCTTCACCATGGATCGGCTGCCTCTGCCCCTGGCCGCCCTGGTGCTGCTGTTGGCCCTGGCCCTGACCCCCATCGGCGGCATGGGCACCATCTACTCCCTGTTCGGCTCCCACGTGGTCATCGACGCCCGCAAGCAGTCGGCCCGCTTCCAGCAGGGGCTGCTGGGGCTGGGGCTGGGCACCGTGGAGCTGGTGCCCTTCTGGAAGATCGACCACATCGAGCTGGCCGACTGGGAGGCGGGGGAGACGGAGGGCCGCGGCCCCCCCTTCCCCTTCGAGCTGCGGGGCTGGGAGATCTTGCTGGTCAAGAGCAGCGGCAAGCGCCTGTCGGTGGGGCAGGTCATCGTCCCCGAGGAGCAGGGGCTGGTGGACGAAGGCTTCGGGCGGGCCTACGAGGTGGCCCAGGCCATCGCCGAGCTTACGGGCCGGCCCCTGCGCATCACCGCCGCCCTGGAGGAGGCGCCGGAGCAGGAGGAGCGGCCGCAGACCGCTGGCAAGGAGGCGTCATGAGCTACGGTCCGGTGCGCTACGAGGAGTTCGAGTCGGCCATCGGCCTCAACTGGTACCTGGTGGACCCCAACCTGCGCTCCCTCATGGACCGCTACCTGTCCCCGGAGCGGCGGCAGTGGGCCGAGGGACACCTGGTTCGTTGGGGCGAGCTGGTGGGATGCACCATCGCCCGGCGCTCGGAGGTGGTGGACAAGAGTCCGCCCCGCCTGGAGCGCTACGACCCCTGGGGTCGCGAGGTGTGCCAGGTGGTCCACCACCCCGACAACCTGGCCAACAAGCGGGACGTGTGGGAGCAGGGGCCCCACGCCCTGCAGGTGCGGGGGGAGGAGGTGCCCTCGGTGCTGGGCGGCGCCTTCACCTACCTCCTCAGCCAGGCCGACTCGGGCCTGGTCTGCGCCACGGGCATGACGGGGGGCGTGGCCGACCTGGTATCCCGCTTCGCCCCCGAGGAGGTGAAGGCCCGCTTCCTGCCCAGGCTCTTCGCCCCCACCTTCCAGGAGGGCTGGGACGGGGCCATGTTCATGACCGAGCTGGAAGGTGGCTCCGACCTCTCCCGCACCGCCACCACCGCCCGGCAGGTGGACGGCGAGCGCTGGCTGCTCAACGGCTCCAAGTGGTTCTGCTCCAACGTGGACGCCAAGGCCATCGTCACCCTGGCCCGCCCCGAGGGGGCGCCCGAGGGGCTGAAGGGCATCGCCCTCTTCCTGGTGCCGGCCCTGCGGGCCGACGGCTCCCGCAACGGCATCGTCGTCAAGCGCCTCAAGGACAAGCTGGGGACGCGCTCGGTGCCCACGGCCGAGGTGGACTTCGTGGACGCCGAGGCCTACATCCTTTCCCGTCCGGGGGCCGAGGCCTCCGAGGCGCGGGGCCTCAACCGCATGATGAGCATGGTCAACGGCTCCCGCCTGGGGGTGGCCAACATGGCCCTGGGCATCATGCGCCGCAGCTTCCTGGAGGCAGCTATCTTCGCTGCCCACCGCCGCGCCTTCGGCCGCCTCCTGCAGGACCTACCCCTGGTGCGGGAGACGCTGGTGGAGATGGCGCTGGAGGTGGAGGCGGCGGCGGCCCTGGTGTTCGAGACCTACGCCCGCTCGGGGCGCCGCGGCGACGAGGAGTCGCGGCGCCTCTACCGCATCCTGGTGCCCCTGGCCAAGTTCCGGGCCGCCCGCAGGGGGCTGGAGCTGGCCAGCCAGGGGCTGGAGGTCATGGGGGGCAACGGCTACATCGAGAACTTCCCCATGGCCCGCCAGCTCCGCGACGCCCAGGTGCACACCCTCTGGGAGGGCACCGAGAACATCATCGCCCTGGACGTGTGGCGGGCCATCGCCCGTGAAGGCGCCCACGAGGCCCTGTTGGCCCGCCTGGAGGCGGCCCTGGAGCGGGCCGACCACCCCTTCCTGCAACGGGCGCGGCAGGTGACGGCCGGCGCCCTGGCCCAGGCGCGGGAGGCCATCGCCTTCCTGTCGGGGGCCGACGACGAGCTGCGACAGCTCCACGCCCGTCGCCTCTCGTCCCTGCTGGCCGACCTGGCCCAGGCGTCCCTGCTGCTGGAGGAGGGGGCGGAAGAGCTGCAGCGGCACGGCTCGGCCCGCAAGGCGGCGGTAGCGGGGCTGTTCGTCCGCCGAAGGCTGCAGTCGGCACCCCTGGGGGGCATCGACGACGACCGCACGGTGCTGAGGCTCTTCCCGGCCGTGGTCCGCTACGAACCGCTGGAGCCCTCGGCGCTGGCCTCGGCCTGAGGCAGGGCCTCCAGCACCACGATGCCCGAGGGCCTGATGGCCACCTCCAGCTCCCGGTCGGGCACTAGGGGCAGGTCGGCGTAGGTGCTGGGGGGAGAACGGACCTCCAGCTCGGCCCAGGACGGCCCCTCGGTCCGCACCCGCACCAGGCGGAAGTCGGGGCCCAGCCGCTGCTCCAGCACCCGCACCCGTAGGCGGTTGTGGCGCACGGCCGCCGAGAGGGGGCGGTCGGGGTAGATGAAGCGCACCTCCTCGGGGCGGATGTAGGCCAGCACCTCCTGCCCGGCCGACAGCTCCCTGGGGGCGGCCACCAGCTCCAGGCCCTCCCAGTCCAGGTGCAGGCCATCGGCGGTGGCCCGGCGCACCCGCGCCCGCAGCAGGTTGGGCAGCCCGAAGGCGCGGGCCACCCGCCAGCTGGCCGGCCGCGACACCACCTCCTCCAAGGTCCCCACCTGCTGCAGCTTCCCCTCGGCGATGACGGCGATGCGCTGCCCCACAGCGAAGGCGTCCTCCAGGCTGTGGGTGACGTAGACCACCGGCAGGGCCAGCTCGGCCTGCAGCTCCCGCAGCCCCCGCTGCAGCCGCCCCTTGGCGTCGGGGTCCAGGGCCGAGAAGGGCTCGTCCAGGAGCAGGGCCGCCGGCCCCGTGGCCAGGGTGCGGGCGATGGCCACCCGCTGCCGCTGGCCGCCCGAGAGCTGGGAGGGGTAGAGGCCGGCCACCTGCTCCAGGCGCATGCGCCGCAGCCAGCGCATGGCCTCCTCTCGCCGCCCCGGGCCGCGCAGGCCGAAGGCCACGTTGCCCAAGGCCGTCAGGTGAGGGAAGAGAGCGTAGTCCTGGAACACGTAGCCGATGCGGCGCCTGTGGGCGGGGACGTTCAGCGCCCTGCCCCGCCCGTTGCTGCGGAACAGGGGGCGGCCGTCCAGGGCAATCTCGCCGCGGTCGGGGCGCACCAGGCCGGCGATGGCCCGCAGGGTCTGGGTCTTGCCTGCCCCCGAGGGCCCGTAGAGCACCAGCACCTCGTTCCCCACCGTCAGCCGCACCTGCAGGTGGAAGCCCGGGTAGCGCTTCTCGATGTCCACGACCAGGCGCGCGTCCATGCTCAGCGGCGGGCGGGCTGCTCCAGGCGGCGGGTGAGGGCCAGGGCCAGGAAGGCGATGCCGCTCAGCAGGGCCGAGGTCTGGGCGGCCAGGGCCAGGTCGCCCCCCAGGGCGGCGTCGTAGACCACCATGGGCAGGGTGCGGGTGCGGCCGGGGATGTTGCCGGCCACCATCAGGGTGGCGCCGAACTCGCCCAAGGCACGGGCCGAGCCCAGGAAGAGGCCGGACAGGATGCCCCGGTGGGCCAGGGGGAGGGTCACCCGCAGCAGCACCTCGGGCTCGGAGCGGCCCAGGGTGCGGGCGGCGTCCTCCAGCTCCGGGTCCACGGCGGCGATGGCCGCCCGCGCCGACTGCAGCATCAGGGGCAGCCCCACCACCGAGGCGGCCACCGCCGCCCCCTGCCAGGTGAACAGCAGCTCCAGCCCCAGCCAGTCGTGCAGGGGGCTGCCCCGGCCCAGGATATACAGCAGGAAGAAGCCCACCACCGTGGGTGGCAGCACCAGGGGAAGGGCTAGCAGCAGCTCCAGCAGGGTGCGGCCGGGGAAGCGGGCGCGGGCCAGCAGCAGGGCCAGCAGGGTGCCGAAGACGGCGATGATGAGGGTGGCCAGCCCAGTCACCTTGAGGGTGACTATGAGGGCCTCTGTCATGCTATCTCTCTACCTCACCGGGCAGGCCGAAGCCATAACGTCGCCAGATGGGCGCTGCGTCCGGCCCGGTTAGGAAGTCCACTAGCTGACGGGCCGCTGCCAGGTTACGAGTAGTCTTCACTATGGCCAGCGTCTGTTCCAGGGGGTCGTGCAGCTCAGGCGGGACGAGAGTCCAGCGACCTGGCTGATCTATCACCAGGGCCAAGGCCGTCAAGGCGGCGTCGGCGTTCCCTGAGCGGGCATAGAGGAAGGCCTCCTGCACATTGCCGGCTATTACCAGCTTGGGCTGGAGTCCCTCCCAGATGCCCAGGCGCTCCAGGGCCTGACGAGTAGCGACCCCGTAAGGGGCGTGCTCGGGGTTGGCCATGGAGATGCGCCGTATCTGTGGCTGAAGGAGGTCCGACAACGCACCGATGGTCAGGGGGGAGTCCTGTCTCGTCCACAGGACGAGCCGTCCATAGGCATACACCCGGACCGTATCGGGCAGGACCAGCCCCTTTCGGGCCAGCGTTTCAACATATGGCCGGTTGGCTGCCAGGAAGACGTCCACCGGAGCCCCGTGCTCGATCTGGGAGGCGAGCCTGGCAGTGCTATCGTAGTTGACCTGTATGTGGATACCCGTATCTTGAGCGAAAGCGGTAGCTAACTCTTTCATCACGGCGCCCAGGTCGGCTGCCGCCGACACCAGGAGCGTCGTCTCGCCGCCCTGGCCGGCGGTGTCGCCCCCTGAGCGGTCACTACCGCAAGCGACCAGGAGCAGGGGGAGCAGGAGCAGCGGCAGGGCCAGGATGCGGCCCATGGTCACCTCCCGACACGTAGCTTCGCAGCCATTGGAGGGCGGCCTCCGTCATGGCGGCGCGGAAGTCGAAGACGGAGCGGGCGAAGGGGTCCTGGGCGCGGTCGCGGGCCGCCTGCCAGGCGGCCAGACGCCGCCCCAGGGCCTCGGCCTGGGCCTGCAGCAGCGGCCCCCGCTCCTGGGGGGCCAGGGCCTGGGCGAAGTAGAGGCGGCCCAGGAGGCCCAGGCGCATGTCCCGCAGCCCCCGCACGGGGCGGCGCAGCCAGTCGCGGAAGGCGGCCTCCCCCTGAGGGGTGAGGGAGTAGGCGGCGCGGCGCCGGGGCCCCTGGGCGGGCCCCTCCTTGCCCACCCAGCCCTGGGCCTCCAGCTTGGCCAGGATGGCGTAGACCTCGTTGCGGCGCAGGCGCCACACCTGGCCCAGCGGGGTGTCGGGCCCGAACTGGCGGGCCAGGGCGTAGCCGTGGCGGGGGGCCTGGGCCAGCAGCCCCAGGACGGCGTATTCGGCCTCGGTGTTGGGGCGCATAGTCAAGACCTGACTATCCTTATAGCCGCCCCTGGCCCCGCCGTCAACCCCGTCAGCGCCTGTCGCGCAACCGGGGCCGCTGTCCGTACAGGTGCTAAGAGCTATCGTGGCGTTGTCGCGGGTTTCAACCCGCGGCTCCTTTCGACCCATGCTGGGGGTTGCCACCCGCAGCCCGGGGCCCCTATACGGGACGAGGCCACCCTTCGTTGACAGGGCAGCAATGGGGGCTTACAATGCGGGGCGACTGCGGCGGGAGGGGCAGAGGGTGCGCAAGGACCTGCTGGAGATCCTGGCCTGTCCCATGTGCAAGGCCCCCCTGGAGCTCACCTCCGAGGAGGAGCAGGGCCAGGAGGTGATCCGGGGATTCCTCACCTGCAGCCGGTGCGGGGAGCGCTATCCCATCGAGGACTCCATACCCAACCTCCTGCCGCCCCACCTGCGGCAGTCCCTTCCCTAGCGTGGAGGTGGAAGGGGATGCAGAAGACCCAGCTAGCTGGTGCCCTCATCATGGTGGGCTCCGTCCTGCAGATGGTGCTGTTCCTGTGGGCGGTGGCCCGCCGCAGCTACCTGGCGGTGGCCCTGCCCGTCATGGGCGCCCTGGCCACCGTCTCCGCCCTGGCCTTCTGGATCGGCTGGACCCTCTTCACCGCCGAGAGCGAGGAGGAAGAGGAGCCCCTGGAGCTGTCGGTGGAGGGCTGAGGCCGGGCCCCTAGCCCCGCTCCCAGCCCGGGCCGGCCACCAGCCTCACTCCCCGGTCACCCAGGCGCTGTCGTAGCTGGGAGACCGTCAGCCCCAGCAAGGGATGGCGCAGCTCAGGGGCGATGTCGCACAGGGGTACCAGCACGAAGGGGCGCTGGTGCAGACGGGGGTGGGGCAGCTCCAGCTCCGCCGTCTGCAGGGCCAGGTCATCGTAGAACAGGATGTCCAGGTCCAAGGGCCTGGGCCCCCAGCGCGGCCCCGCTCGCCGCCCCATCTCCTCCTCCAGCCCCTTGAGGAAGGTCAGCAGCTGCCGCGGCCCCAGGTCGGTGGCCAGCCGACAGCAGGCGTTGTAGTAAGGCGGCTGGCCCGGCGGCCCCCCCAGCGGCTCCGTCTCGTAGAGGGAGGAGACGGCCAGCACCCTCCCCACCTCGCCCAGGCGGGCTAGGGCCCTGCGCAGGTTGGCCAGGCGGTCTCCCAGATTGGCGCCCAGCCCTAGGTAGGCCTCGGCCACCCGCTCCCCTCCCCCACCAGGAAGATAAAGGAGGCGCGGGCCAGGGGTGTGCCGTCCCGCAGCTGCACCTGGGCCTCCCCCACCGCCACCGGCCGCTGCAGCCCCAGCACCCTCCCCTCGACCACCAGCTCGCCGGCCGTGGCTGTGGCCAGATAGAGGACGTCCATGGCCACGGTGGCCTGGGGTGCCCCCGCCAGCCCCTGCTGGGCCTTCAGATGGCCCAGGGCCGCCCCCACTGCCGAGTCCATGACGGCGCTGAGAACGCCCCGGTGCACCCGCCCCCAGGGGTCCAGGTGGGAAGGGGCCACCGCCAGCGCCAGCCGCGCATAGCCGGGGCGGGCCTCCTCCAGCCTGGCCCCCAGGAAGGCCAGAAAGGGGGTGTGAGCGCCTTCCAGCATGGGCCTCCTGCCACCCCCAGCCTAACGGGGGCAGAGCGGCCCAGTCCAGCAACAGCGGCCTTCCCCGCCAGGACGGTTCCACTGCCATTCTAAGCCCGCAGCACGGATGGCAAGGGGCCGCTGGTCAAGACCCCCGGGAGCGCCTGACGGCCCGGGCCACCGACAGTTGACGTTCACGTGAAGATGTCCATAGAATGGACAGCGACCGACAGGCGCTAAGGAAAGGGGGAGGCTATGGCCACCTCGGGCTACGTGGACAACGGCGGCGTGCGCATCTACTACGAGGCCCACGGGCGGGGCGTCCCCGTCCTGCTGCACCACGGCTTCACCAGCTGCGCCGAGGACTGGCACCGCTTCGGCTACGTGGAGCCCCTGGCCGAGCGCTTCCTGGTCGTGCTCATGGACGCCCGCGGCCACGGCAAGAGCGACAAGCCCTACGACCCCCAGCTCTACACCATGGACCAGCGCAGCGACGATGTGCGGGCGGTCCTGGACGCCCTGGGGCTGGAGCGGGCCCACTACTGGGGCTACTCCATGGGCGGCCACACCGGCTTCCACTTCCTGAAGCGCTACCCCCAGCGGGTGCTGGGCTTCGTCAACGGGGCAGCTGGCGCTGGCTTCCCCCGCCGCGACGTGGCCGCCATCCGCGCCCGCGCCGAGGCCATGGCCTCCGGCGACCTGAAGGCCATCGCTGCCACCTGGAACTCCAACGAGCAGACCATGGCGGCGCTGCTGGAGCGCAACGACCTGCGGGCCCTGGCCGCCTGCATGCTGGGCAACCTGGACTCGGAGCGGGTGGACCCCGCCACCCTGCAGGTCCCCTCCCTGCACTACGTGGGCGAGCGGGACCCTATCCTGCCCGCTACCAAGGCCACCGCCGAAAGGATGGCCGGCGCCTCCTTCCACGTCATCGCCGGCGAGAACCACCTGAGCTGCTTCCGCCACAGCGGCAAGGTGCTGCCCCTGGTGGTGGGCTTCCTGGAGGGGCTGTCGCGGCCCGACTAGTCCGGCCGCCGGTTGGGCACCAGGAAGGTGAAGCGCCCCTTGGCCACCAGCTCGCCCCCGGGCAGGCGGCGGGCCTCGGCCTCGGCGAAGGCCACCTGACGCCCCAGGCGCAGCACCCGCCCCTCCACCTCCAGCCGCTCCCCCGGGCGGGCGGCGGCCACGAAGCTGACGTTCATCTCCAGCAGCAGGTGAGGGTTGGGGCGGGTAGTCTCCCGCCCCCGCAGGGAGGTGACGGCGTTGGCCACCGCCTCGTCCAGCAGGGTAGCCACCACACCCCCGTGCATGACGCCGCCCGGGTTGGCGTGCTGGGGGCCCAGGGTGATGGCCCAGCGCACCCGCCCCGGCGTCCACTCCACCAGCTCCGCCCCCACCATCTCCACGAAGGGGCTGTAGAGGGGGGCCTCGTCCCTCATGTCCCCTCCCGGGGAGGCTGCCAGCCCCGCACGATGGCGTCGGCCATACGGGCCACCCGCGCCATCGCCCTCACGTCGTGCACGCGCACGATGTCGGCGCCCTGGGCCACGGCCAGGGCCACCGTGGCCGCCGTCCCCTCCAGCCGCTCCTCCACCGGCAGCCCCCCCAGCACCAGGCCGATGACCGACTTGCGGGAGGTGCCGATGAGCAGGGGCCTGCCCACGGCCCCTCGCAGCTCCCCCAGGCGTCGCAGCAGCTCCAGGGCCTGCTCCGGCTGCCAGCCGAAGTTGAAACCGGGATCGACGATGAGCTGCTCCCGCCCCACGCCCGCCGCCTCGGCCAGGCGGAAGGACTGCTGCCAGCCGGCCAGCACGTCGGCCACCACGCCGCTGAAGGGGCGCCCCCGCTGGTTGTGCATGACGATGGCGGGGACGCCGTATTCGGCCAGCAGGGGGGCCATGCGGGGGTCGCCCTGCAGGCCGGTGACGTCGTTGACCAGGCAGGCGCCCGCCTCCAGGGCGGCCCGCGCCACCTCGGCCTTGGCGGTGTCGATGCTCAGGGGGACGTCCAGCTCCCGGGCCAGGGCGCGCAGCACCGGCAGGACGCGGCGCATCTCCTCCTCGGCAGGCACCGGCTGGTAGCCGGGGCGGGTGGACTCCCCGCCCACGTCGATGATATCGGCCCCCTCCTCCCGCTGGGCGATGGCCAGGCGCACGGCCGCCGCCACGTCGTAGCCCAGGCCGTCGCCGGCGAAGGAGTCGGGGGTGCAGTTGACGATGCCCATGACGTAGGTGCGCTCCCCCCAGCGGAACTGGCGCCCGCCGATGGTCAGGGGCGGGGGATGGAGCAGCTCGCTGCCGGTCATGCCCAGGCCAGTATAGGGCAGGGGGTGGCCACCCTCCTACCCCTGGGGAGGCGAGCGCAGATGCCAGTCGCTGGCCTGCTGGTAGGCGTGGGCCGCCCGCAGCACCGTCCCCTCCTCCCACCAGCGCCCCACCAGCTGCAGGCCGATGGGCAGCCCCTGGCTGTCGAAGCCGCAGGGCACCGAGATGGCCGGCTGCCCGCTCAGGTTGAAGGGGTTGGTGTTGCGCAGCAGGGTGAGGGTCAGGGCCAGGCTCCCCTCCTCCAGGGGCGGCGCCGTGATGACGGTGGTAGGGGTGGCCAGCAGGTCTATCTCCTGCCACACTCGGCCCCAGGCCTCCACGACCGCCGCCCGCAGCCGCTGGGCCTGCACGTAGGCGGCGGCCGGGTAGAGGGCGGCCATCTCCAGGCGCAGGCGCAGGTCGGGGCCGTAGTCCTGGGGCCGCTCCCGCAGCCAGGGCAGGTGGTAGGCCATCCCCTCGGACAGGATGATGGTGCTCACCGCCTGGGGCACCAGGGCGATGTGGGGCAGGGAGACCTCCCGCAGCTCGGCCCCCAGCTCGGCCAGCACCTCCAGGGCGCCGCGCACCGCCGTCGCCACCTCCTCCTGTGCCCCCTCGAAGAAGTGCTCCCGCGGCACGCCGATGCGCAGCCCCTTCACCCCGCCCTCCAGCTGGGACAGGTAGTCGGGCACCGGCACCTGGGCCGCCCAGCGGTCGGGGCCGTCGGGCCCGGCCAGCACCGACAGCAGCAGGGCGCAGTCCTCGGCGGTGCGGCACATGGGCCCGGCGTGGTCCAGCGTCCAGGCCAGGGGTATGACGCCGCGGGTGCTCACCCGGCCGTAGGTGGGCTTGAGGCCGCTGATGCCGCACAGGGCCGACGGTATGCGGATGGAGCCCCCCGTGTCGGTGCCCAGGGCAGCCAGGCACTCCCCCGCCGCCACCGCCGCGGCCGAGCCCCCCGAGGAGCCCCCGGCGATGCGCCCCAGGTCCCAGGGGTTGCGCACCGCCCCGTAATGGGGGTTGATGCTGGTGGCGCCGAAGGCGAACTCGTGCAGGTTCAGCTTCCCCACCACGATGGCCCCTGCCTGCCGCAGCCGCTGCACCGCAGCGGCGTCCTCCCCGGGCACGAACTCCCGCAGCACCCTGGAGCCGGCGGTGGTGCGCACGCCAGCAGTGTGGAAGAGGTCCTTCACCCCCACCGGCACCCCGTGCAGGGGGCCGCGGCGCTGCCCCCTGGCCAGCTCCTCCTGGGCCCGCCTCGCCTCGGCCAGGGCTGCCTCGGCAGTGACGGTGATGAAGGAGTTGAGGCGTGGCTCCAGGGCCTCGATGCGCCGCAGGCAGGCCTCCGCCAGCTC
>Ga0066183_1000003_pt1 | contig 20478 bp, 18 predicted proteins | sample FaiFalFF_MnMetaG_2_FD_58704 | JGI IMG/M metagenome (GOLD analysis project Ga0066183, IMG submission 58704) | Freshwater microbial communities from Yellowstone National Park, Wyoming, USA - Fairy Falls C (FF_Mn_C) (version 2) (version 2) | ecosystem: Environmental > Aquatic > Freshwater > Lotic ... | reverse complement strand
GCGATGTCGCGGCGGTAGTGGGCGCGGGTGAAGTGGATGTGCTGGACGGCCCGGTAGGCCCTGGCCCGCGCCTCCGTCAGGGTGGGGGCCACCGCCACCACCGTCAGCACCCGCCCCCCGGCCGTCACCACCGTGCCGTCGTCCCGCCGGGCGGTGCCGGCGTGGAACACCAGCACCTCCTCCCCCACCGACCCCAGGCCGTAGATGGGGTAGCCGGTGCGGTAGTCGTCGGGGTAGCCGCCGGAGGCCATCACCACCCCCACGCAGGCGTCGGTGGACCACTCCACCGCCACCTGGTGCAGGCGGCTGTTGGCCACCGCCCAGGCGATCTCCAGCAGGTCGCTCTTGAGGCGGGGCAGCAGCACCTGCGTCTCGGGGTCGCCGAAGCGACAGTTGAACTCCAGGACCAGCGGCCCCCGCTCGGTGACGATCAGCCCGGGGTAGAGGACGCCCCGGTACTCGATGCCCTCGGCGGCCAGGGCCCGCACCGCCGCCTCGGTCACCTGCTGATGGACGAAGCGCTCGGCGGGCTCCTCTAGCCAGAGGGCAGGGCTGTAGGCGCCCATGCCGCCGGTGTTGGGCCCCTGGTCGCCGTCCAGCGCCCGCTTGTAGTCGCAGGCGAAGGGCATGGGCACCACCGTGCGGCCGTCGGTGAAGGCGTGGGCCGAGACCTCCCGCCCCGACAGCCTCTCCTCCACCACCACCGTGCGCCCAGCCGGACCCAGCGCCTCGTCCACCATCAGCCGGTCGATGACGTCCAGCGCCTCCTCCTTGGACTGGCAGACGAAGGCGCCCTTGCCCCCGGCCAGGCCATCGGCCTTCACCACCGGCGGCTCCGGCAGCGACATGACGTAATCGCGGGCATCGCTGCGGGACTGGAAGACGGCGAAGGCCGGGTGGGGGATGCCGTAGCGGGCGGCCAGCTCCCGCGCCCAGGCCTTGGAGGCCTCGATGCGGGCGGCGGCCTGCCGGGGCCCGAAGACGGCGATGCCCTCGGCCTCCAGGCGGTCGGCCAGGCCCCGCGCCAGGGGCTCCTCGGGCCCCACCACCACCAGCTCCACCCGGTGCTCCCTGGCCGCTGCCACCAGCCCCTCGACGTCGTTGGCCCTGATGTCGAGGTTGGTAGCGATGGCGGCGGTGCCGGCGTTGCCCGGCGCTACCAGCAGCTCTCCCAAGCGCGGCGACTGGCGCAGCTTCCAGGCGATGGCGTGCTCGCGGCCGCCACCGCCTACCACCAGGACCCGCCTCACGGTGCCCTGCGCACCTCCGCCGTCACCGGAATGGGGTGGCTGAGGGCAAAGACGGCCGGGCAGCGGGCCAACGCCTCCTGCCGTGCCGCTTCCAGCTCCTCGGGCGAGGCATCGGTCTCGGCCTCGATGGCGAAGGCCACGCCCTGGACCGCGGGCTCCTCGGATACGCCGAAGACGCGGCCGAAGTCCAACTGGCACTCGCCGCTGGCCCTCAGGCCGCGGAGCTGGATGCCCCTGGCCGAAGCAGCGGTGACGAAGGTGGCCGTAAAGCAGGAGAGCAGCCCCAGCACGCACAGGTGCAGCGGCCCCGGCCGCGACCCCTTGCCGCCCATGAAGGTGGGCGAGTCCAGCTCCAGCCTCAGCTCCCCGTTCTCATACCTGGCCACCACGGTCATCTGTGGCCCCGCAGGGTCGGGATGCCACTCCAGTTCGCCCCGGTTGACACGCCGCCCGCGGGCGGGGTCGCGGGCGATGGCGTCCGCCTCCCGGGCGACGGCATCCAGGTCCACGTTGTTGACGACAGCCACGGTCTCCACCTCCAGGGCCTATTGTAGGCCGCGGCGGCGCCTACGGGCACGGCGCGGGGAAGCGCCCTCGGCCAGGGCGGCGCGGTAGGCGGCCTCGGCCAGGGCAGCGACAGCATCCCGCTGAAGGCCCCTCGGCAGGGAGGCCCAGCGGCCGAAGGGGACGCCCGGGCGCAGCATGAAGGGATCCCCTCCCGCTGCCAGCAGGGACTCGTATTCGGGGCCGGGCAGGCGCAGGAAGAGGCGGTCGTCGTCCAGGAAGGCGAACATGCGGCCGTTGGGGGCGAAGAAACACTCGGCCCCGAACATCCTCAGCACGTAGACGCCCTGGAGGCGGGGCAAGGGCAGAGCGTCCCCGTCCACCAATGGTTACTCCAACCAGGCTACGAATTCTGTCTCCCGCCCCGATATGCGGGGCAGGCAGGCCATCACACGGCGACCCCCCTGGCCACCTCCACCTCAGCTGTTTCCACGGTGAGGGGAAGGCCTTCCCGGGCGCGGTCGCGGAGACAGACCAGCACTTCTTGGGCCACCAGCTCCGGCTTCTCGGCGGGAGGGGCCCGCCCCTCCTCGGCCAACACCTCCAGGCACAGCCCGATAGCCTCGCGGATGTTGGCCAGCACCTCCTCCCGGGTCTCCCCCTGACTGACGCAGCCAGCGATGGCCGGGCAGGTCACCGAATAGCCGCCGTCGGACTCAGGCTGCAGCACCACCGTGAACTTCATGGCCCCGTCATCATATTACGGCGGCCCCCCTCACTCCCATTCGATGGTCCCGGGGGGCTTGGAGGTGATGTCGTAGACGACGCGGTTCACCCCCGGCACCTCATTGACGATGCGCGAGGAGATGCGGGCCAGCAGGTCGTAGGGCAGGCGCGCCCAGTCGGCCGTCATGGCGTCCTCGGCCGTCACCGCTCGCACCGCCACCACGTAACCGTAGGTCCGGTAGTCGCCCATCACCCCCACCGAGCGGGTGTCGGTCAGCACGGCAAAGGACTGCCAGAGCTGGCGGTAGAGGCCGGCCGCCTTGACCTCGTCCATGACGATCCAGTCGCAGGCCCGCAGCAGCTCCAGCTTCTCCTCCGTCACCTCGCCGATGACGCGGATGGCCAGCCCGGGGCCGGGGAAGGGCTGGCGGTAGACCATCTCCTCGGGCAGGCCCAGCTCCAGCCCCACTCGTCGCACCTCGTCCTTGAACAGGTAGCGCAAGGGCTCCAGCAGGCGGAAGGACATCTCCTTGGGCAGGCCGCCCACGTTGTGGTGGGTCTTGATCTTGGCAGCGGCGCCGGAGCCGGCGGCGCTCTCGATGACGTCGGGGTAGGTGGTGCCCTGGGCGATGAACTGGAAGTCCCCCAGCTTGCCGGCCTCAGCCTCGAACACGTGGATGAAGGTCTCGCCGATGACCTTGCGCTTCTCCTCGGGGTCGGTCACCCCCCGCAGGCGCTCCAGGAAGGTGCGGGAGGCGTCCACGTAGACCAGGGGGATGCCCAGGTGGCGGCGGAAGGTGTCCTGCACCCGCTCCGGCTCCTCCCGTCGCAGCAGGCCGTTGTTGACGAAGATGCAGGTGAGCTGGTCGCCCACCGCCCGGTGCACCAGGGCGGCCGTCACCGCCGAGTCTACCCCACCCGAGAGGGCGCACAGCACGCGGCTACTGCCCACCGTGGCGCGGATGCGCTGCACCGCCTCGGCGATGAAGTTGCCCGGCGTCCAGTCGCCCCGGCAGCCGCAGACGCGGTAGAGGAAGTTGCGGATGATCTCCTTCCCCAGGGGCGTGTGCACCACCTCGGGGTGGAACTGGAGGCCGAACAGGCGGGCGTCGTCGGCCATCACCGCCACCGGCGAGTTGTCAGAATGGGCCAGGGAGCGGAAGCCCGGCGGCAGGGCCGTCACCTGGTCGCCGTGGGACATCCAGACCGGGAAGGAGCGGGGCAGGCCAGCGAAGAGGGGGGAGGCGCTGTCGTCCACCTGCAGGACGGCCAGGCCGTACTCGCGGCGCTGGGAGGGGGCCACCCGCCCCCCCAACTGGTGGGCCAGGAGCTGCATGCCGTAGCAGATGCCCAGCACCGGCAGGCCCGAGGAGAAGACGTAGTCGGGGGCCACCGGCGCCCCCTCGTCGTAGACGGAGGCGGGCCCGCCCGAGAGGATGAAGCCCCGCGGGGCCAGGCGCTGCACCGCCTCCCAGGGGACGTCGGGGGGCAGCAGCTCGCAGTAGACGTGGCACTCCCGCACCCGGCGGGCGATGAGCATGCTATACTGGGAGCCGAAGTCCAGGACGACCACCGTCTCGGGCTGTGGGCGCTGGACCGAGGGGGTGGGGGCGGGGGCCTGCCCCTCCCGCTGGCGGGCGATCTCCAGGTAGGCCGAGACCTCCACGTCGTCGGAGGTGGCCAGCCGGTGGCTGGGGGGAGAGGTGTCCTGGGCCATGGCAGGCTATCTTGTTTGTTTCCCATGCTAACCCCAGGTCGGCAATCTGTCAATCAGCAAAACTGGTTAGCAGTAATGCTGGCCGCTGTGGGTGTCCGTCATGGCCCTGCGTAGGCTGAGGGGGGCCGCCCTGCTGGCGGCGGTGGGGCTGGGGGCAGCGGCCCTGGCCTACCGCCTCCTGCGCGGGCGCCCCCTCCAGCCCAGGCGGCAGGTGCGCTTGCTGGGCCTGCGCGAGCAGGTGGAGGTGTTGCGCGACTGCTGGGGCGTCCCACACATCTACGCCAGCAACCGCTGGGACCTCTTCTTCGCCCTGGGCTACCTGCAGGCCCAGGACCGCCTCTGGCAGATGGACTTCTACCGTCGGCTGGCCACCGGCACCCTGGCCGAGGTGATGGGGGAGGCGGCCCTGGAGTTCGACCGCCTGACGCGACGGGTAGGCCTAGGTCGGGTGGCCCGGCGGGACGTGGACCGCCTGCAGCCCGAGGTCAGGGAGGCGCTGGAGGCCTTCGCTGCTGGGGCCAACGCCTGGATAGCAGCGGGGACGCCGCCCCTGGAGTGCATGCTGCTGCGCTACCGCCCCCAGCCCTGGCAAGTGGCCGACTCCATCGCCGTGGGGCGCTTCATCGCCTGGACCCTCTCCGGCAACTGGGACCGGGAGGTGCTGCGGGCCTGGCTGCTGGAGCGCTTCGGGCCCGAGGTGCTGGCGGAGCTTGAGCCCCAGTACCCCCGGGGTGGGCCCCTGGTGCTGCCCCCCGGGGCGCCCGCCCAGGGCGGCGGCCCCGACCTGCGGGGGGAGTTCCGTCAGTTGGCGGCGGCCGCTGCCAGCGGCGGCCTGAGCAACAACTGGGTGGTAGACGGCAGCAAGTCGGCCACGGGAAGGCCGCTGCTGGCCAACGACCCCCACCTGCCCTTGGGCATCCCCTGCATCTGGTATGAGGCGCACCTGGAGGCCCCCGACCTGCGGGCGGCCGGGGTCTGCCTGCCCGGGCTGCCAGCCATCATCATCGGCCACAACCAGCGCATCGCCTGGGGGGTCACGGCAGCCATGGTGGACCAGGACGACCTCTACATCGAGCACCTGGATCCGGCTGGCGGCGGCCGCTACCTCTATCGGGGGCGCTGGGAGCAGGGGGAGGTGGTGCGGGAGGAGATACGGGTGCGGGGGCGCCAGGAGCCGCTGGTGGAGGAGGTGCTCATCACCCGCCACGGGCCCATCATCAGCCCCTGCCTGCCCGGGGAGGGGCGGCCCTTGGCCCTGCGCAGCGTCTGCCTGGAGGAGCGGGACTTCACCGGCGCCCTGCTGGCCCTGATGCAGGCCCAGGACTGGGACCAATTCCGGGCCGCCCTGCGGGGCTGGGTGGCCAGCACCCTCAACTTCCTCTACGCCGACGTGGAGGGCAACATCGGCTACCAGATGGCCGGGCTGGTGCCGGTGCGCAAGAAGGGGCTGGGGCTGGTGCCAGCCCCCGGCTGGACCGACGAGTACGAGTGGCTGGGCTACCTGCCCTTCGAGCAGCTCCCCTACAGCTTCAACCCCCCCTCCCACTGGCTGGCCACCGCCAACAACAAGGTGGTGGACGACAACTACCCCCACTTCCTCAGCGCCGAGTACGTGGACAGCCCCCGCATCCAGCGCATCGTGCAGGGGCTGACGGCCAGGGAGACCCTCTCCCTGGAGGACTGCCGGGCCCTGCAGACCGACCTCTACTCCCTGCCCGGCCAGGAGCTGGCGCGGCGCATCCTCTCCCTGGAGCCCAGGGACCCCTGGGCGCGGCGGGCCCAGACCTTCGTGGGGGCCTGGGACGGCACCCTCCACCCCGAGAGCATCGCCGCCGCCATCGTGCAGGCCTTCTTCGTCCACCTGGTGCGAAGGGCCCTGGAGGAGCGGGTGGGGGCCATGGCCGACTTCCTGCTGGGGCGGCCCGTCCACCCCCTGCGGGACGCCGGCCACTTCTTCATCAACTGCGCCTCCTGGCTGCTGCGCCTCATGGAGGAGCGCCCCGACTGGTTCCCCGGCCGCACCTGGCAGCAGGCGATGGAGGAGGCCCTAGTGGAGGCGGTGCGCGACCTGCGCCGTCGCCTGGGCGACGACATGACCCGCTGGCAGTGGGGGCGCCTGCACCGCCTGCTGCTGCGCCACCCCCTGGGGCAGGTGCGGGCCCTGGCACCCATCTTCAACCGCGGCCCCTACCCGGTGGGGGGCGACGCCAACACGGTGGCCCAGGCCGCCTTCCTGCCCTACGACGGCTACGAGGTGGTCAGCTTCGCCGCCTCCTGGCGCATGATCGTAGACCTGGCCGACTTTAACCGCAGCCTGGGGGTCATCCCCGGCGGGCAGTCGGGCAACCCGGCCAGCCGCCACTACACCGACCAGCTCCAGCTCTGGCTGCGGGGCGAGTACCACCCCCTGCCCTGGGACCGGGCCCAGGTGGAGAAGCACCTGGAGTCCCGCCTGCAGCTCGTCCCCTGATGTCCCCTCACATCCCTACCCGGAGGCGAAGGTGGCCAAAAAGGGCCTGCGCGATATAGACGTGCGCGGCCGGCGGGTGCTGGTGCGGGTGGACTTCAACGTCCCCCTGGAGCCGTCGGGCGGCCGCGTGCTGGACGACTCCCGCATCCGCGCCTCCCTGCCCACCATCCGCTACCTGCAGGAGCAGGGGGCGCGCATCGTGCTGTGCTCCCACCTGGGGCGGCCCCGGGGCCGCGACCCGGCCCTCAGCCTGGCACCGGTGGCCCGCAGGCTGTCGGAGCTGCTGGGACGGCCAGTGCCCATCGCCCCCTGCTGCATAGGGGCAGAGGTGGAGGCGATGGTGGCCGCCCTGGGCCCGGGCGACGTGATGTTGCTGGAGAACGTCCGCTTCCACCCCGAGGAGGAGGAGAACGACCCTGCCTACGCCCGCGCCCTCTCCCGCCTGGCCGACGTCTTCGTCAACGACGCCTTCGCCGCCGCCCACCGCGCCCACGCCTCCACCGCCGGGGTGGCCGCCCACCTGCCGGCGGTGGCCGGTCTGCTGATGGAGCAGGAGATAGCCAACCTGTCGCGGGCGCTGGCGCCGGAGCGCCCCTACGCCGCCGTCATCGGCGGGGCCAAGGTCAGCACCAAGATGGGCGTCCTGCGCAACCTGCTGGGGCGGGCCGACCGCCTGCTGCTGGGCGGGGGCATGGCCAACACCTTCCTCAAGGCCGAGGGGTTCGACGTAGGCGCCTCCCTGGTGGAGGACGAGTACCTGGAGGAGGCGCGGCGCATCATGGAGGAGGCCCGCCAGCGGGGGGTGCGCCTCCTCCTGCCCAGCGACGTGGTGGTGGCCGACCGCCTGGCCGCCGACGCCCAGTCCCGCCGCGTCTCGGTGAAGGAGGTACCCCCGGGCTGGCAGATCGTCGACATCGGCGATACCACCCTGGAGGTCTTCGCCCACGCCCTGGCCGACTGCCGCACCGTGGTCTGGAACGGCCCCATGGGGGTGATGGAGCTGGAGCCCTTCGCCCGCGGCTCGCGGCGGCTGGCGGGGGCCATCGCTGGCCTGCGGGGGGCCGTCACCATCGTCGGCGGCGGCGAGACGGCGGCGGTGGTGGAGGCCCTGGGCCTGACCGACCGCTTCACCCACGTCTCCACCGGCGGCGGCGCCACCCTGGAGTTCTTGGAGGGGAAGGAGCTGCCGGGCATCGCCGCCCTCCAGGACGCCGGGACGAGGGCCGGAGGTGACCCATGAAGGTAGGCTTCATCGGCCTAGGCAACATGGGCATGCCCATGGCCCGCAACCTGCTGGCCGCTGGGCACCAGGTGCGGGCCTACAACCGCACCCTGGCCCGCGCCCAGGAGCTGGCCCAGGTGGGGGCGGCCGTGGCCTCCACCCCGGCCGAGGCCGCCGCCGAGGCCGAGGTGGTGGTGACCATGCTGGCCGACGACGCCGCCCTGGAGGCGGTGGTGCTGGGGCCCCAGGGCATCCTGGACGCCCTGCCCGAGGGGGCCGTCCACCTGTCCATGAGCACCATCGGCGTGGCCACCGCTCGGCGCCTGGCCCAGGCCCACGCCCAGCGGGGGCAAGGCTACGTGGGCGCCCCCGTCTTCGGCCGGCCCGAGGCGGCGGCCGCCCGCACCCTGTGGGTAGTGGTCAGCGGGGCGCCGGAGCACGTGGAGCGCTGCCGGCCCCTGCTGGAGTCCTTGGCCGCCGGCTACACCGAGGTGGGCCGCGACCCGGCCGCCGCCCACCTGGTGAAGGTGGCTGGCAACCTTCTCATCGCCTCGGCCATCGAGGCGGTGGGGGAGGCGCTGGCCCTGGTGGAGCGTCACGGCCTCGACCCCCGTCTGTTCCTGGAGCTGGTGACCGAGCGGGTGTTCCGTTCGCCCATCTACGCCAATTATGGGCGGCTGGCCCTGGCCGGCAGCTTCGAGCCGGCGGGCTTCAAGCTGCGCCACGGCCTCAAGGACGTGCGGCTGGCCCTGCAGGCCGGCGAGGAGGTGGCGCTGCCCCTGCCCTTGGCCAGCGTCCTGCGCGACCGCCTGCTGGCGGCCCTGGCCCGCGGCTGGGGGGAGCGGGACTGGGCAGCCATCGCCAGGCTGGAGCAGGCCCCGCAGGGGCCGTCTAGCTAGCCGGCCCGCCCATGGCCCATAATCTTGAGGTGGCGATGGCACTGGAACTGGCCCGGCAGCTCAGCACCGAGGCCGACACCAAGATCGTCCTGCTGGTGATGGACGGGCTGGGGGGGCTGCCCCACCCCGAGACGGGGCGCACCGAGCTGGAGGCGGCCTACACCCCCAACCTGGACCGACTGGCCCGGGAGAGCATGTGCGGCCTGACGGTGCCGGTGGCCCCGGGCATCACCCCCGGCAGCGGCCCCGGCCACCTGGCCCTGTTCGGCTACGACCCCCTCCGGTTCCAGGTGGGGCGGGGGGTGCTGGAGGCCCTGGGCATCGACTTCGACCTGCAGCCGGGGGACGTGGCCGCCCGCGCCAACTTCTGCACCGTGGACGAGGGGGGCACCATCACCGACCGGCGGGCGGGGCGCATTGATTCCGAGCGCTGCGCCCAGCTGGTGGCCAAGCTGCAGGGCATCCGCATCGACGGCGTGCAGGTGCTGGTGGAGCCGGTGCGGGAGCACCGCTTCCTGGTGGTGCTGCGGGGGCAGGGGCTCTCGGACCGGGTGGCCGACACCGACCCCCAGCGGGAGGGGGTGCCCCCCCTCCCCGCCACCGCCACCGCCCCTGAGGGGGAGCGCACCGCCTCCCTGGTCAATCGCTTCGTGGCCGAGGCGTCCCGCCGCCTGCGGGAGGAGGCGCCGGCCAACATGCTGCTGCTGCGGGGCTTCGCCCAGCGCCCCCACTGGCCCACCCTGCAGGAGCTCTTCCGGCTGCGGGCAGCGGCGGTGGCCTACTACCCCATGTACCGGGGGCTGGGCAAGCTGGTGGGGATGCAGCCCCTGCCGGCCGGCCCGCGGCTGGAGGACGCCATCGCCTCGGCGCGGGAGCACTGGGAGGGCTTCGACTACTTCTTCCTACACTACAAGGCCACCGACACCGCCGGCGAGGACGGCGACTTCGACCGCAAGGTGGAGGCCATCGAGGCGGCCGACCGGGCCATCCCTGCCCTCCTGGAGCTGGACCCCGACGTCCTCATCGTTACCGGCGACCACTCCACCCCGGCGGTGATGGCCTCCCACTCCTGGCACCCGGTGCCCTTCATGATGAGGGCGCGCTGGGCCCGCGCCGACGACTGCGACGCCTTCAACGAGGTGGCCCTGCAGCGGGGCGTCCTGGGCACCTTCCCGGCGGTGGAGGTGATGCCCCTGGCCCTGGCCCACGCCCGCCGCCTGCTCAAGTTCGGGGCCTGACATGCGCACCCCTCTGGTGGCCGGCAACTGGAAGTGTCACCTGCGCCTGGCCAGCGCCCGCGCCCTGGCCGCCGCCCTGCGGGAGAGGCTCAACGGCCTGGACGGCGTGGAGGTGGCCGTGTGCCCAGCCTTCGTCCACCTGCAGGCGGTGCGGGAGGAGCTGGCGGGCTCGGCCATCAGCCTGGGCGCCCAGGACACCCACTGGCAGGACGACGTGGCCGCCACCGGCCAGGTGGGGCCGGCCATGCTGGCCGAGCTGGTGAGCTACGTCATCATCGGCCACTCGGAGCGGCGGCACCAGTTGGGCGAGTCGGACGAGGTGGTGCGGCGCAAGCTGGAGGCAGCCCTGGCCCAGGGGCTGCGGCCCATCCTCTGCGTCGGCGAGACGCTGGCGGAGCGCAGCGCCGGCCGCACTCACCAGGTCCTGGAGCAGCAGATGGGCTCCGCCCTGTCTGGCCTGGGCAGCGCGCCCGGGCTGGTGGTGGCCTACGAGCCGGTGTGGGCCATCGGCACCGGCGTGGCCGCCAGCGGCCCCCAGGCCCAGGAGGCCATCGCCTTCCTGCGGCGGCTGCTGGCCCGCCACCTGGGGGAGGAGGCGGCCCAGCAGACCCGCCTCCTCTACGGGGGCAGCGTCACCCCGGCCAACATCGGTGAGTTCGTCTCCCAGCCCGACGTGGACGGCGCCCTGGTGGGGGGCGCCAGCCTCAAGGCCGAGGCCTTCGCCCAGATCGTGGGCAGGGTGGCCCAGCTCAGCGAGAGGAGATGAGACTCATGGCCTACCAGGCCCTGCTGGCGGCCCTGGAGAGGACGGAGGAGGTCACCATAACCGTCCGGGGCCGTCGCAGCGGGCGCGATATCTCCCTGCCCGTATGGTTCGTGCTGGACCGGGAGCCGCCCCGGCTGTGGCTGCTGCCCATCCGCGGCTCCCGCAGCCCCTGGTTCCGCAACCTGGAGGCCCACCCCGTCCTGCGCCTGCAGGCGGGCGGGGCCTCCGCCCAGGGCCGGGCCCACATCCGGCGGGACGAGGAGTCGGTGCAGCAGGCCATCCAGCGGTTCAAGGAGCGCTACACGGCCCGCGAGTTCGAGAGGTACTATCGTGGCGTGGACGTGACGGTGGAGGTGCCCCTCAGCGGTGGCAGCCAGACCTGACCCCGGCCAGCGGCCCCTGGTGGCCATCGTGGGGCCCACGGGCACGGGCAAGAGCGCCCTGGCCGTGGCCCTGGCCCGCCGCTTCGGCGGCGAGGTGGTCAACGCCGACTCCCGCCAGGTCTACATGGGCCTGGACATCGGCACCGCCAAGCCCACCCCCCAGGAGCGGGGCGACGTCCCCCACCACCTGTTCGACATCGCCCGCCCCGACGAGCCCTTCAGCCTGGGGCGCTGGCTGGAGCTGGCGCGGCAGGCCCTGGAGGGCATCTGGGGGCGGGGCCGGCTGCCCATAGTGGTGGGGGGCACCGGCCAGTACGTGTGGGCGCTCCTGGAGGGGTGGACGGTGCCCAGGGTGCCGCCCCAGCCCGACCTGCGCCGCCGCCTGGAGGAGCGGGCCCGCCGCGAGGGGATGGAGGCCCTCTACGCCGAGCTGGCCCGCCGCGACCCCGCCGCTGCCGCCTTCGTGGATCCCCGCAACCTGCGGCGGCTGGTGCGTGCCCTGGAGGTGATGGAGGCCACCGGCCGCCCCTTCTCGCAGCAGCGACAGCGCGGCGGGGCGCCCTACCCCTACCTGGCCATCGGCCTCTGGCTGCCGCGGCAGGAGCTCTACCGCCGCACCGACCGACGGGTGGAGGAGATGGTGGCCCGGGGGCTGGTGGAGGAGGTGCGGCGGCTGCTGGCCGCCGGCTACTCCCCCGACCTGCCCGCCCTGAGCAGCATCGGCTACCAGGAGATGTGCCAGCACCTGCGGGGGGAGCTGACCCTGGCCGAGGCCATCGAGCGCACCAAGGCCGGCACCCACCGGCTGGTGCGCCACCAGGGGAACTGGTTCCGCCGCCGCGACCCTCGCATCCGCTGGCTGCCGGCCGACAGCCCGGACCTGCTGGAGGAGGCTTCGCGGCTGGTGCAGGCGTTCCTGGCCGCCCGCGAGGAGGCCCTGTCGTGCACTTCGTAAAGATGCAGGGCACCGGCAACGACTTCCTGCTGCTGCGGCCACAGGGGGAGGGGCAGGACTGGCCCGCCCTGGCCCGCGCCCTCTGCGATCGCCACTACGGCGTAGGCGCCGACGGCATCATCCTGGTGCTCCCCTCGCAGCGGGCCGACGTGGGCATGCGCATCTTCAACCCCGACGGCTCCGAGGCCGAGATGTGCGGCAACGGCATCCGCTGCCTGGTGCGCTATGCCGTGGAGACGGGCCTGGCCCGCCCCCGCGACGGCCGCCTGACGGTGGAGGCCCTGGCCGGCGTCCTGCCCGCCTGGGTGGAGATGGAGGGGGACCAGGTGCGACGGGTGCGGGTGGGCATGGGCGTCCCCCGCCTGGCCCCGGCGGAGGTGCCGGTGGCGGCCGAGGGCCCCGGGCCGCTGCTGGACCTGCCCCTGGAGGTGAAGGGGCACCGCCTCTCCCTCACCTGCCTCTCCCTGGGCAACCCCCACGCCGTCCACTTCCTGGACACGCCGGTGGAGGCGTTCCCCCTGGAGGAGGTGGGGCTGGCGGTGGAGCACCACCCCCTCTTCCCACAGCGGGTCAACTTCGGCGTGGCGCGAGTGCTAGACCGGGGGCGTCTGGAGCTGCGCGTGTGGGAGCGGGGCGCCGGCCCCACCCTGGCCTGCGGCTCCGGCGCCACCGCCGCCGTGGTGGCCGCCCGCCTGCGGGGGCTGGTGGGCGACCGCGTGCAGGTGCGGCTGCCCGGCGGCTGGCTCAGCATCGAGTGGGACGGCCGCGAGGAGGCCTACCTGAGCGGCCCCGCCGAGTGGGTCTGCCAGGGCCAGTGGCTGGGGGGCGCCAGGCCCACCTAGAAGACGGGAAAGGAGGCAGCCCATGGTCAAGATGGTCTACTGCCTGCGGCGCAAGGAGGGCCTGTCCCTGGCTGACTTCCAGCGCTACTGGCGGGAGGTGCACGGGCCCCTGGTGCGCAAGCACGCCGCCGCCCTGCGCATCCGCCGCTACGTGCAGGTGCACACCCTGGACCACCCCCTCAACCAGGCCCTGGGGCAGCGGCGGGGCAACGCCCCCGAGGTCTTCGACGGGGTGGCCGAGCTGTGGTGGGACAGCCTGGCCGACTTCCTGGCCGCCGGCCAGACCGAGGAGGGGCGAAAGGCCGCCCAGGAGCTGCTGGAGGACGAGCGCAACTTCATCGACCTGGGGCGCTCGGCCGTCTTCCTGGCCGAGGAGCACCCCGTGGTGGTCTGAGGGGGGAGGCCCTTGAGGCTCTCGCGGCGCCTGGACAGGCTGCCCCCCTACCTGTTCGTGGAGATCAGCCGCAAGATAGCCGAGAAGCGGGCCCAGGGGCTGCGGGTGGTCTCCTTCGCCATCGGCGACCCCGACCTGCCCACCCCCGGGCACGTCCTGGACGCCCTGGTGGAGGCCGCCCGCGACCCCATCAACCACCGCTACCCGGAGACGGAGGGGCTGCCGGAGCTGCGGGAGGCCATCGCCCGCTGGTACGGGCGGCGCTTCGGGGTAGAGCTGGACCCGGACACGGAGGTGCTCCCCCTCATCGGCTCCAAGGAGGGCATCGGCCACGTGGCCTTCTGCCTGCTGGACCCGGGCGACCTGGCCCTGGTGCCCGACCCGGGCTACCCCGTCTACGCCATGGGGACGGTGCTGGCCGGCGGCGAGCCCTACTACCTGCCCCTGCGGGAGGAGAACGGCTTCCTGCCCGACCTGTCCCAGGTGCCGCCGGAGGTGGCCCGCCGGGCGCGGGTGCTGTGGCTCAACTACCCCAACAACCCCACCGGCGCCGTGGCCGACCTGGACTTCTTCCGGCAGGCGGTGGCCTTCGCCCGCCGCTACGACCTGGCCATCTGCCACGACGGCCCCTACACCGAGGTGGCCTTCGACGGCTACCGCCCCCCCAGCTTCCTACAGGCCGAGGGAGCCAAGGAGGTGGGCATCGAGTTCCACTCCTTCTCCAAGTCCTACAACATGACCGGCTGGCGCATCGGCATGGCGGTGGGCAATGCCCGGCTCATCCGCGCCCTGCGGGACGTCAAGTCCAACCTGGACTCGGGCATACCCCAGGCCATCCAGCGCATGGCCATCGCCGCCCTGGAGGGCCCCCAGGACTGCATCGAGGAGCACAACCGCGTCTACCAGCGGCGCCGTGACCGGCTGGTGGCCGCCCTGCGCGCCCTGGGCCTGCGGGTGCAGCCCAGCCCCGCCTCCCTCTACCTGTGGGCGCGGGTGCCGGCGGGCGAGACGTCCCTCAGCTACACCACCAGGCTGCTGGAGGAGGCGGCGGTGGTGGTCACCCCCGGCGCCGGCTACGGCCCCAGCGGCGAGGGCTACGTCCGCCTCTCCCTCACCGTCCCCGACGACGACCTGGAGGAGGGGGTACGGCGCATGGAGCGCCTGGCCCGCGGCCAGCCGCCCCTGGCCTGACCGGCCATCCCTCGGGGGCTTATACTGGGAGGTGGAGGGCGACCGGAAGAGCAGGAGGGAAGGGAGCATAGGCCGCAGGCTGCACGAGACCGTCAGGCCCCCCGAGCGGGCCCTGCTGGTGGCGGCGGAGGCCAAGGACGGCGACCGTCGCGGCCAGTGGGACGCCCACAGCTCCCTGGAGGAGCTGGCCCTGCTGGCCGGCACCGCCGGCGCCCAGGTGGTGGGGAAGGTGGTGCAGCGGCTGGAGCGCCCTGACCCCGCCCATTACCTGGGGCGGGGCAAGCTGCAGGAGATAGCCTCCCTGCGCACCTCCCTGGCCTATGACCTGGTCATCTTCGACGACGAGCTGTCGCCGGTGCAGCAGCGCAACCTGGAGCGGGCCCTGCAGGTGAAGGTGCTGGACCGCACCGCCCTCATCCTGGACATCTTCGCCCAGCACGCCCGCACCCGCGAGGGGCGGCTGCAGGTGGAGCTGGCCCAGCACGAGTACCTGCTGCCACGCCTGCGGGGCCAGTGGTCGCACCTAGAGCGGCTGGGGGGCGGCATCGGCACCCGCGGCCCCGGCGAGACGCAGCTGGAGACGGACCGTCGCCTCATCCGGCGGCGCATCCAGCACCTGCGGCGGGAGCTGGAGGCGGTGCGCCAGCACCGCGCCCTGCACCGGCGCCGCCGCGCCCGCGAGGGGCTGCCCTTGGTCTCCCTAGTGGGCTACACCAACGCCGGCAAGAGCACCCTCATGCGCGCCCTGTCGGGGGCCCAGGTGCTGGTGGCCGACCAGCTCTTCGCCACCCTGGACCCCCTGACGCGGCGGGTGCGGCTGCCCGGCGGCGGCTTCTTCCTGCTGACGGACACGGTGGGCTTCATCAACAAGCTGCCCCCCCAGCTAGTGGCCGCCTTTCGCGCCACCCTGGAGGAGCTGAACGAGGCCGACCTGCTGCTGCACGTGATTGACATAACACACCCCAACGCCGCCGAGCAGGCCCAGGCCGTGGAGGAGACCCTGCGCGAGCTGGGGCTGGCGGGCAAGCCCCGCCTGGCCGTCCTCAACAAGGTGGACCGCCTGCAGCGCCACGACGGCCAGCCCATCGCCGGGCTGGAGGAGATGAGCGACCTTGTGCCCTCCCTCCAGTCCGGGCCGGCCCAGGCGGTGCTGGTGTCGGCCCTGCGCGGCTGGGGCCTGGAGGCGCTGCTGCAGCGCATCGAGGCCGCCCTGGCCGCCGCCCGCCATCGCCCTGCCCAGCGCCGGGCCTCCCCCTCGGCCGTCTAGCCCCCGGCCCCCCACCGCCCCCCTGCAGGTCTTGGGAAACCTCCCAAGTCATCGACCATTCTGTGGTCGGATTACTACCATAACGAATCTCTATGCATTGGGTCCCCGACGCCGATTGACGCCCTATCTGGCAGGGCCCAGAATTGCCCCGACGCCCTTGCCATAGGAGAGGTATGTCAGCTCACCCTACCTTCGCCCTGGGCACCTTCGCCCGGGAAGGGGGCCCCGACTTCGCCGGGCTGGTGCTGGACGGCCTGGTGCTGCCCCTGGAGGCGGCCTTGGCCCGCCTAGGCACCCCCGTCCCTGTCCCCTCCCTGCTGGCCCTGCTGGACGGCTGGCCGGAAAGCTACCCCCGCCTGGTGCGTCTGGCCCAGGCCCTGGCCGCCGACGGCCCTTCCCACCCCCGCTGGGCCGACCTGACCGTAGACGTATCCTCCCTGCGGGTGCGTCCTCCCCTCCGGCCGCGACAGCTCCTCTGCGCCGGCGCCAACTACCGGCGCCACGTGGTGGAGCTGTCCCTGTGGATGCGCCGCTCCCAGGGCCTCCCCGCTGACGAGGCCGTCCGCGCTGCCCTGGAGGAGGAGGTGCGCCTGCGCCAGCAGCAGGGGAGCCCCTACCTGTTCGCCGCCCTGCCCGGGGCCATCGCCGGGCCCTACGACGACATCGTCCTGCCCCGGGAGGGGCAGCAGCACGACTGGGAGCTGGAGCTGGCGGTGGTGATGGGCCATCGCGCCTGGCGGGTGAGGGCGGAGGAGGCCCTGGAATACGTGGCCGGCTACACCATCGCCAACGACATCACCACCCGCGACCTGGTGTTCCGGGAGGACATCCCCCGCCTGGGCGCCGACTGGCTGCGCAGCAAGTGCCGCCCCACCTTCTTCCCCCTGGGCCCCTACCTGGTGCCCAGCCCCTTCGTCGCCGACCCCATGGACCTGCGCCTGACCCTGCGGCTGAACGGGCAGGTGATGCAGGACGAGAGCACGGCCGACATGATCTTCGGGGTGGCGGAGCTGGTCAGCTACGCCTCCTCCCTGGCCGTCCTCCACCCGGGCGATGTGCTGCTGACGGGCTCCCCCGCCGGCAACGGCGCCCAGTACGGCCGCTTCCTGCGCCCCGGCGACGTCCTCGAAGGGGAGATAGAGGGGCTGGGGCAGCAGCGCAACCGCTGCCTGGCCGAAGGAGAGACGGCCCCCTGAAGCCGGTTCGGGAGGTAGATATGGGGATCACAGGCACCCCCTCGGCCACGAGAGACGAGCTGGTGGCCCGCGCCGCCAAGCTAGTGCCCCGGCTGCTGGAGCGGGGCCAGCAGGCCGACCAGATCCGGGAGATACCCCGCCAGACCATCGACGACCTGCGCCAGCAGGGGCTGCTGCGGGTGGGCAACCCAGAGCGCTTCGGGGGGCCCGGCCTGGACTACGACGCCTCCCTGCTGGTCACTGCCGAGCTGGGCCGCGGCTGCGGCTCCACCGCCTGGTGCTACTCGGTCTGGCAGAGCCACAACTGGGTGGTGGGCCACTGGCCCCTGGAGATGCAGGAGGAGTACTTTGCCCTGACGCCCGACACCATCTCCTCCAGCGCCTTCAGCCCCAGCGGCCAGCTCCAGCCCGTGGACGGCGGCTACCGGCTGTCGGGGCGCTGGGACTTCTCCAGCGGCTGCGACCCGGCCACCTGGGCCTTCCTGGGGGCCATGGGGCCCGAGGGGCCCGTCATGCTCTGGGTGCCCCGCCCCGACTTCCAAGTCATCGACACCTGGTTCGTGTCGGGCATGAGGGGCACCGGCAGCAAGGACATCGTGGTGGAGGACGCCTTCGTCCCCTCCCACCGGGTGCTGGCCTTCGGCCCCCTGCTGGAGGCCCAGACCGACGGCTGGCTGCTGCACGGCCGCCCCAGCTACCGCATCCCCCTGTGGGCCATCATGAGCTTCACCCTGGTGGCCCCCTTGGTGGGCATCGCCCGGGGGGCGGTGGAGTGCTTCGTGGACTACACCCGTCAGCGCGTGCTGGGCATCCTGGGCCTGCGGGCCGCCGAGGTGGAGTCCATGCAGGTGCGGCTGGCCGAGTCCTGGGTGGAGGCCGACCTCGCCCGCCTGCTGATGGTCAGCGACCTGGACGAGATGCTGTCCAAGGCGGCCCGGGGCGAGCCCTTCTCCCTGGCCGAGCGTGCCCGCTACCGTCGCGACCAGGCCTTCATATCCAGCCTGTGCGTGCGGGCCACCAACCGCCTGTTCGAGGCCAGCGGCGCCCACGCCCTGTTCGAGTCCCACCCCCTGCAGCGCTTCCACCGCGACGTCCACGCCGGCTCCCACCAGATCGCCCTCTACTGGGACGTCATCGCCCAGCAGTTCGGGCGGGTAATGCTGGGGCTCGAGCCCAGCGCCCCCCACTGGATCTGAGGCGCCAGCGATGGGCAGGGAGAGGGGCCCCTCACTTTCGGGCAGCAGCAAAAGCACAAGGAGGTGTCGAGGATGGCCAAGGTAACCCACCTGCGCTACGTAGGGGTCTCGGTGCCCGCCTTCGAGCAGGAGGTAGCCTTCTACTCGGGCATCTGGGGGCTGCAACTGGTAGAGAGGGACCGGGAGATCGCCTTCTTGGCCGCCGAGGGCTCCCCCGAGCACTACATACTGCGCCTGCGCGCCGGCCCCGACAAGCGCCTGGACGTGTTGGGCTTCGGGGCCGCCGACCGCGCCGCCGTGGACCGGCTGGCGGGAGAGCTGGTGGCGGCCGGCGTGAAGCTGGTGTCGGAGCCGGCCCGCCTGCAGACCCCCGGCGGCGGCTACGGCTTCCGCTTCTTCGACTGCGACGGGCGCGTCGTGGAGGTCTCCAGCGACGTGGAGCCGCGGCCATACCGGGAGATCCAGCCCGAGGAGGGCATCCCCGTCAAGCTCAGCCACGTGGTGCTCAACAGCCCCGATGTGGAGAAGACCAAGGCCTTCTACGAGCAGATGCTGGGCTTCCGCCTCTCGGACTGGCTGCTGGACATCATGTGCTTCCTGCGCTGCAACCCCGAGCACCACTGCCTGGCCATCATCCGGGGGCCCTACCCCTCCCTGAACCACATCTCCTTCGAGATGCGGGGGCTGGACGAGTTCATGCGCGGGGCGGGGCGGCTCATGCGCCGCGGCTACCGCCTCATCTGGGGGCCGGGGCGCCACGGGGCCGGCAACAACACCTTCGCCTACTTCCTGGACCCCAACGCCAACGTCTGCGAGTACACCACCGAGCTGGAGCGCATCTACGACGAGGAGAGCTACCAGCCCAAGGTGTGGAGCATGATCCCCGAGGAGGTGGACCGCTGGGGCACCGCCAACACCGACCCCATGCTCTACAACTACATGTCCAACAGCCCTGACCGGGGCCTCTGGAAGCCGCCCCCCGTCTAGGGCGGCGGCCAGGCCCCGACCAGCGCCCCATCCGGAGGGTAGAAGCCGCGAGTCGGCGGAGGAACGAGCCATGAAGGCAGCCAGACGACCCCCGCTCTACGGGCTGGGACTCCTCCTGGCCCTGGGCCTGCTGGCCTGGACGGCCTGTGGGGAGGAGGGGGCGCCGGCCCCAGCCGGCAGCCCCGCCCCCGGTCCCCAGCTGAAGACCGACGTGGGAGTGACCGACAGCGAGATCAGGATCGGGCACACCGGCGTCTTCTCGGGCCCCTATGCAGTCCTGCGCCCCTACAGCGACGGCCTGAAGGCGTATGTGGACTACATCAACCGCGAGCGGGGCGGGGTGTGCAACCGCACCATCAGGCTCATCAGCGAGGACAACCAGTACAGCCCCACCGTGGCCCGCCAGGCGGTGATCAAGCTGGTGGAGCAGGACCGGGTGCTGGCGCTGGCGGGCGATATCGGCACCGAGGCCGTCTTGGGCGAAGCGCCCTACCTCAGCGAGGCCAAGGTGCCCCACCTGTTCGTGGGCACGGGGGCCCTGGAGCTGGCCGACCCGGCCCGGTACCCCTGGACCATCCTGGGCGGGCCCGATTGGAACGCCGAGGGGCAATTGCTAGGGGCCTACGTCAACGAGAGGTTCCCCAACGCCCGCGTGGGCATCCTGTTCCAGAACGACATCCTGGGCCAGAGCTTCATGGACGGCTTCCGGCGCACGTTCCGGGGCAACATCGTGGCCACCCAGTCCCACGAGCCCACCGCCACCGATATCAGCTCCCAGATGGTGAACCTGCGGGCGGCAGGGGTGGACCTGCTGTTCCTGGCCACCGCCGCCGCCTTCAGCCCCAGGGCCTTCGCCTACATGGGCTCGGTGCAGTGGACGCCCCAGGTGATCATGCCTAGCCCCAACTATCCCATGATCATCGCCGGCATCATCGGCGGCGGCGACCGCGCCCGCGGCCTGCAGGTGGTGCGGGGCACCATCCAGTCCACCTTCTTCAAGGACATCTTCACCGCCACCAGCGACCCGGCGGTGCAGGAGCACGCCCGCATCATGCGCACCTACGCCAACGCCGACCCGAACCCTCTGTCGGTGCAGGGGCAGATAGCTGGCGAGCTGCTGGTGGAGACCCTAAAGCGGGCCTGCGACGCCAACGACCTGACCAGGCAGGGGGTGATGAACGCCGCCCTCTCCATGCGCGGCTTCCAGCCCTCGCTCTACCTGCCGGGCATATCCACCAACTTCGGCCCCCAGTTCCGCATGTCCACCCGCTGCCT
>Ga0066183_1000002_pt1 | contig 21394 bp, 22 predicted proteins | sample FaiFalFF_MnMetaG_2_FD_58704 | JGI IMG/M metagenome (GOLD analysis project Ga0066183, IMG submission 58704) | Freshwater microbial communities from Yellowstone National Park, Wyoming, USA - Fairy Falls C (FF_Mn_C) (version 2) (version 2) | ecosystem: Environmental > Aquatic > Freshwater > Lotic ... | reverse complement strand
ATAGGGCCCTCGGCGGCCGCCAGACAGTCCCCCGCCAGTAGTCGGCTCCGCCCCTGGGGTGCCAGAATAGGGGCAGGAACGCCATGTGCGGGGGGTGAGGGAAGATGCCAGACCGCGTCGTGGAGGTGCCCGAATACGAGGTGGCCGAGAGGGTGGAGGTGGACCCGCGCCGCACCGCCCTCCTCATCGTGGACATGCAGAACGACTTCGTGAAGGAGGGGGGCAAGCTGGTGGTGCCCAGCGCCAAGCTCACCGTCCCGCCCCTTCAGCACCTGCTGGAGGAGGCCCGCCGGTCGGGCATGACGGTGGCCTTCACCCAGGACTCCCACCTGCCCGGCGACCCCGAGTTCGCCCTGTTCGGCGAGCACTGCCTGGTGGGGACGCCAGGCTGGGAGGTCATCGAGGAGCTGGCACCCCAGGCAGGGGAGTTGGTCTACCAGAAGCGCCGCTACGACGGCTTCTACGGCACCTCCCTGGAGCACGACCTGCGGGTGCGGGGCATCGACACCCTCATCATCGGCGGCACGGTGGCCAATATCTGCGTGCTGCACACCGCCGGCAGCGCCGCCCTGCGCTGGTTCCGGGTCATCGTGCCCAGGGACGCCATCTCGGCGCTCACCGATTTCGACCTGGAGTCGGCCCTGCGCCAGGTCCACTTCCTCTACCGGGGCACCATCACCGGCAGCGGCGGCATCGCCGTCAGGGGCTGATGGGCTTGTGCGCCGCTGGTCTCCCCTACTGAGGGTCGAAACCCGCGGGTTGATCGTAGCTGCAGGTCTTCAGACCTGCCCCATTTCCCCCGATGCCCAGGGGCAGACTTGAAGGTCTGCAGCTAGGGGACGGGCATCGCCCTAGGCCGGCGAGGGCTCCAGCAGCAGGTTGCCGCTGCCGTCCACCGTCCCCTGCCAGCCCGGAGGCACGGCGGTTGTGGCGTCGTCCTGGACCACCAGCGCCGGCCCCACGATGCGGTGGCCGGCCCGCAGGGCATGGCGGGCGTAGATGGGCGCCTCCCGTCGTCGGCCGAACCAGACGGGGCGTCGGCCCAGCAGGGCGGGCGACGGGTCGGGGCCACCCTCGGGCAGGGGCGGCAGCGAGACCTCCCTGCCCGGCAGCAGCAGCCGCAGGCGTAAGTTCACCACCTCCACCGTGCGCTGGGGGTCGGCGTGGGCGTAGCGCTCCCGGTGCAGGGCGTGGAAGCGGGGCAGGAAGTGGCGGGGGTGGGGCCTCTCGGCCGGCACCGCCAGCTCGTAGGACTGCCCCAGGTAGCGCAGGTCCAGCAGGAGCTGCCCCTCCAGCCCGGCCAGGGAGAAGCCCTCCTGCAACAGCTCCCGCCGCCCCCGTTCCTCCAGCTCCTGCAGGCGGGCCTGCAGGTGGCCGGCCAGGTCGTCCCAGGCGGGCCCCTCCTGGGGGGGCAGGGGGCGCATCACCGCCGCCCGCAGCTCCTTGGCCGGGCGGGCCACGGCCATGCCCAGGGCCGAGAGGACGCCCGGGTAGCGGGGCACTAGCACCCGTCCCATGCCCAGGGCCTGGGCCAGCTCGCAGGCGTGCAGGGGGCCGGCGCCGCCGAAGGCCACCAGGGTGAAGCCCCTGGGGTCGTGCCCCCGCTCCACCGACACCACCCGCAGGGCCCGCTCCATGCTGGCGTTGGCCACCCTGAGCACCGCCGCCGCCGTGCGCGTCAGGTCGCCGCCGAAGGCAGCGGCCAGGGCCGCTAGGGCCTGGCGGGAGCGGCGGGGGTAGAGGGCCATGCGCCCGCCCAGGAAGTGCTGGGGCAGGATGCGCCCCAGCAGCAGGTGGGCGTCGGTGACGGTGGGCAGCAGGGAGCGGCCGTAGCAGGCCGGCCCGGGGTCGGCACCGGCGCTTTCGGGCCCCACCCGCAGGGCGCCGCCCTCGTCCAGGCGGGCGATGGAGCCGCCGCCGGCGCCCACGCTGACCACGTCCACGGCGCTGCCCCGCAGGGGCAGGTCGCCCACCAGCGTCTCGTCCCGCTCGGGCAGGCGACCGGGGCAGAGGGCCACGTCGGCCGAGGTGCCGCCCATGTCCAGGGTCAGGATGCGGCCGATGCCCGACTGGGCGGCGGCCCACAGGGCCCCCACCACCCCGCCCGCCGGCCCCGACAGCACCGTGCGCACCGCCAGCCGCCCCGCCGCCTGGGGCGACATGGCCCCGCCCGAGGAGGAGAGGACGCTCAGACGCCCCACGCCCCGGGCCCGCAGCCCCTCCTCCAGACGGGCCAGGTAGGTGGCCATCACCGGCGACAGGTAGGCGTTGACCACCGTGGCCACCGTCCGCTCGTACTCGCGGTGCTCGGGCAGCACCTCGTGGGAGGCGGAGGCGAACAGGCCCCGCCGCCGTGCCGCCTCGGCTACCATGGCCTCGTGGCGGGGGTCCAGGAAGGAGAAGAGGAAGCAGACGGCCAGGGAGCGGGCGCCCAGGGCCAGGGCCCGCTCGGCCAGGGCCTCCGCCTCTTCCGGGTCCAGGGGCTGCAGCACCCGCCCCTGGGCGTCCAGCCGCTCGTGGGCCTCCAGCCGCCAGCCCTCGGGCACCAGGGGCGGCGGCCGCCACGGCTCCAGCTCGTAGAGGCGGGGGCGGGTCTGACGGCCGATGACCAGCACGTCGGCGAAGCCCCTGGTGGTGACCAGGGCCGTGGGCGCCCCCTTGCGCTCGATGAGGGCGTTGGTGGCGATGGTGGAGCCGTGCACGACGGCCTCGGGCCGGCAGCCCATCTCGTCCAGCCCCAGCAGCACCCCCTGGGAGGGGTCGGCGGGGGTGCTGGGGCGCTTGAACAGGCGCAGGGCACCGTCCTCCCAGAGGAGGAAGTCGGTGAAGGTGCCGCCTATGTCCACTCCCAGCAGGGAGGCCATGTCAGGGGCCATTTTACGGCCGAGGCGGCCTGCCAGCAGCGGCCTGTAACCTAAGGTGGGCCGGTGTTATCCTGACCTGTGGACAAAGAAACGGGGAAGGTGTCATGCCCAGCATCATAGACCTGCACGTCCACACCACCCTGGGCTCCTACGACTCCATGATCACTCCCCAGCGGCTGGCCGAGGCCGCCCAGCGGGCGGGGCTCACCGCCCTGGCCATCAGCGAGCACCTCACCCCCTGGCCCCGGGAGCGGGCCCAGCAGTTCTACCAGGAGACGGGCATCCTGGCCCTGCCCGCCCGCGAGTGGTCCACCGACATGGGCCACATCATCGCCCTGGGGCTGGAGGCGGCCACGGGCATCCGCACGGCCGAGGAGCTGCGCCGGGCGGCCGAGGCCGAGGGCGCCTTCCTGGTGCTGGCCCACCCCTTCCGCTACTTTCCGGGGCCCTCCAGCCTCCTGTTCGGGGGGGTGGCCAACGCCGGCGAGCTGCCCATCGAGGAGCTGGCCCGCCACCCCGTCTTCGCCCTGGTGGACGCCATCGAGGTCCTGAACGGCGGCTGCGTCGACCGCGAGAACGAGCTGGCCCTGCGGGTGGCCCGCTACCTGGGCAAGCCCATCGTGGGGGCCAGCGATGCCCATGCCCCCATGGAGGTGGGCCACTACGCCACCCTCTTCGAGGCCGAGGTGCGGGGGCTGGACGACCTGCTGCGGGAGCTGCGGGCCGGCCGCTTCCTGCCCGCCCGCCGCGTCCAGGGGGGTTACCTGCCCCTGGACGGCGCCCCCTGACGCCCGAGGGCCTCGTTGAGGGAGCCCCGGCGGTAGCCGGCCAGGTCCAGGGCCACGTGCTGGTAGCCCAGGGAGCGCAGCGCCGCCACCACCTCCTGGCGGCGGGCCAGGACGATGCCCATCCCCTCTTCGTCGGTCTCGATGCGGGCCAGGGCGTCGTGGTGGCGGACGCGCAGCACCCGCAGCCCCAGGGAGCGTAGGAACTCTTCGGCCCGCTCGATGCGCTCCAGCGCCTCCACTGTCACCGGCGTGCCGTAGGGGAGGCGGGAGGCCAGGCAGGGGGAGGCGGGCTTGTCCCAGGTGGGTAGCCCCATCTGCCGCGATAGCTCCCGGACCTCGGCCTTGGTGAGGCCCGCCTCCAGCAGGGGGCTGCGCACCCCGTGCTGGCGGGCGGCGGCCAGGCCCGGACGGTAGTCGTCCAGATCGTCGGCGTTGGTGCCGTCGGCCAGCCAGGGGATGCCCTCCTGCTCAGCGATGGCCCTCAGCGCCCTGTACAGCTCGTCCTTGCAGTGGAAGCAGCGGGCGGGGGAGTTCTGGACGTAGCCCGGCCGCTCCATCTCGCGGGTCTCGATGACGCGGTGGCGTAGGCCCAGGCGGCGGGCCAGCTCCTGGGCCCCGGCCAGCTCCGAGGCAGGGACGGCCGGCGAGCGGGCGGTGACGCACAGGGCCCGCTCCCCCAGCACCTGGTGGGCCACGGCGGCCAGGAAGGCGCTGTCCACCCCACCCGAGTAGGCCACCACCACCGCCCCCATGTCGCGGAGGATGCCCCTGAGCCGCTCCAGCTTCTCCTGCACGGCGCCCCCGTGTGAGCAAGGCTATATGAGCACAGGGGAGGTGACGGGGTCAAGCTAGCGCCAGAGGCGGAACACCAGGTTGAGGACGATGGTGAGGACGATGCTGAGCAGGATAGAAGTGACCAGCGGGAAGTAGAAGGTGAAGTTGTCCCTCTGGACGATGATGTCGCCGGGTAGGCGCCCCAGGAAGGGGACCTTGGAGGCCAGGAACACGAGACCCCCTAGCAGGGCCAGGGCGATGCCGGCCACCAGGAGCCACTTCCCCACCTGCTCCATCTCCATCCCGACCCCATTTTCGCCCCCAGGCCCGCCAACCGACAAGGGTGGCGTTGACCATGGGGCGGCCGCGCCCTATGCTTCCCCCTCGGGAGGAGTGAGGAGATGGTGCAGGCCAGGGAGCGCGTGGAGCTGAAGGCCAGCCGACGTCAGGTGCTGGGCAAGGCCGTCAAGCGACTGCGGCGGCAGGGGTTGACGCCGGCCAACATCTACGGCAGGGGCGTCCAGTCCCTGGCCATCCAGGTGCCTACCCACGACCTGTGGCACCTGCTGCGCCACGCCGGCCGCCACGAGATCGTCTATCTGCAGGTGGACGGGGAGGAGGAGCGGCCCTGCTTCATTCGCGCCGTCCAGAAGGACCCCATCACCGACCAGCTGCTGCACGTGGACTTCCAGCAGGTCTCCCTCACCGAGAGGGTGCGCCTGGAGGTGCCCCTGCACCTGGTGGGGGAGGCACCCGCCGTCGACCGCTATGGGGCCGTGGTGCTGCAGTTGCTGGACGTAGTGTTGGTGGAGGGGCTGCCCACCGCCCTGCCCCCCTTCATCGAGGTGGACATCTCGCGGCTGGAGGCCCCCGACTCCCTCCTCCACGTCAGCGACCTGCAGCCGCCGCCGGGGGTGACCATCCTCACTGACCCGGAGACGGTGGTGGCGCGGGCGGCCGTGGAGGCTGCGGCCGAGGGAGAGGCGGCGGCCGAGGAGGAGGCTGCCGCCGCCGAGCCGGAGGTGGTCCGCCCCCGCCGCGAGGAAGAGGAAGAAGAGGAGGAGTAGCGCCGCCCCCTCAGCCGTCGGTGGGGGTGGAGAGGCGCCGCCCCAGCAGCCCGGGCATCCCCCGCAGGAACTCCTCCGCGGTGAGGGCCCGCCGCCCCGCCCGCTGCAGGCGCAGGACGGCCAGCAGCCCCCTCCCCGTCTGCACGGCGAAGGCGGTCCGGCCCGCCTCGGGGGGCACCCGCTGCGCCTGCTCCGGCGTCAGCGCCACCACCGTGCCTGGCGGCGCCCCGCTGTCGCCTTCCAGGGGCCAGGCCGCCCAGATGTGCAGCTGCTCCCCGTCCAGGTAGGTGTAGGCGCCGGGCCAGGGGTCGAAGGCCCGCACCCGCCGCCATATCTCCTCGGCCGGCAGCGCCCAGTCGATGGCGCCGTCCTCTTTGCGCAGCAGCCGGGTGACGGTGGCGCGGGACTCGTCCTGGGGCTGGGGCGTTATCTCCCCCCGCAGCCAGCGGGGCAGCGTCTCCAGCAGCAGCTCGGCGGCCAGGGGCGACAGCTTCTCGGCCAGGCTGCCGGCGCTGTCCAAGGGGGAGATGGGCAGGCTGCGCTGGGCGATGATAGGCCCCGTGTCCATCCCCTCGTCCATGAGCATGACGGTGACGCCCGTCTCGGCGTCGCCGGAAAGGATGGCAGCGGCGATGGGCGAGGGCCCCCGATGCCTGGGCAGCAGGGAGGGGTGGACGTTGAGGACCCCCCTAGGCGGTATCTCCAGCACCGGTCGCCGCAGTATCTGGCCGTAGGCGCAGACGACGATGACCTCCGGGGCGAGGGCCCGCAGCTCCTCGAGGGCCTCGGGGCGACGCAGGCTCTCGGGCTGGCGCACCGGCAGCCCCAACTGCTGGGCCAACTCCTTCACCGGCGGCGGCCGCGGGCGCAGGCCGCGCCCGGCCGGGCGGTCAGGGCGGGTGTAGACGGCGGCTATCTCGTAGCCCGCCCCGTGCAGCGCCCGCAGGCTGGGGAGGGCGAACTGGGGGGTGCCCATGAAGACCAGGGCCATGCGCCGTGGCCCCCGCCCCTAGTCTCTCTGGCCCCAGAGGAGAAAGCCGTCGCGGGTCATAGCGTCCAGCGTGGCCCAGAGGGACCGGTAATCGTCCTCACAATAGACGTGGGGCTCCAGATGGGGCAGGGCCAGTCGGCCCTTGACCAGGGCGAAGGCGTCGGGGTGCTGGGGGCCGCGGTAGACTACCAGCAGGTCTATGTCGCTGGCCACGATGTAGTTGCCGCGAGCGTAGGAGCCGAACAGGACCACCAGGGCCAGGTCCAGCCGCTGCGCCAGCCGAGGCAGGCGCTCCTGCAGGGCGGCCAAGACCTGCTCCCGGTGAAGCCTCGGATAGAAGACCCGCACAGAACCTATAGATGGCCTCGGCGTGGCCCACAGGTCGCCCTTGGCTTGGTCCAGCCAGTCGCGGCTCCTGTCCACCAGCAGCATTATAGCGGCCGCACCAGCACCGACGTGCCGATATCGCCCCCCAGGGCAGCGGCGGCCGAGCCCAGGGGCAGGGCCACCTCCAGGTAGCCGGCGCTGCCGATGAGGGCGCACAGGCCCTCGGCCTCGGCGTAGGTCCGCACTAGCCCCGGCACCCGCCGCCCACACACCTCCACCTCCAGGCGGTCGCTGGGCAGGTCCTGGCGGCGGACGCTGGTGACCAGGTTGCCGAAGCGGTCTATGTGCAGCACCCGCCCCAACAGGGTGCCGTCGGGCTGGGGGCGGGCGCGGAAGGGGGGCAGGGCCAGCACCTGCTCCACCGGCGGCCCCAGCGCCTCCAACGGCGTCCCCAGCGTCAGGTGGGCCGCTGCCGGGGCGAAGATGTCGCGGCCGTGGAAGGTGGCGCTGACGGGGTGGCGGAAGTAGCGCTCGTTCTCGATGGCCACGGCCCGGTAGCCGGCGGGCAGGGGCACCGGCTCGGGGCCTTCAGCAGCCTGCTGGCGGGCCGCCTCGGGCAGGGCGGGCGAGAGGAGGCCGTTGTCGGGCCCCAGGAAGAAGGCACGGGGCGTCTGCAGGGCCAGGGCGCGGCGGGCGGTGCCCACCCCCGGGTCCACCACCGCCACGAAGGTCGTCCCAGGCGGGAAGTAGGGGCAGGCCTGCTCCAGCAGGAAGGCCCCCTGCTCCACCGCCTGGGGCCGCACCCCATGGCTGATGTCCACCAGCACGGCCTCGGGGTTGAGGGAGATGACGACCCCCTTCATGGCCGCCACGTAGGGGTCGGCCAGGCCGAAGTCGCTCAGCAGGGCCACGATGGGCCTAGGAGGCATCGCCTGGGCGCCGCTTCAGGGAAGGGGGCCCCTTGGGTTCCAGCTGCCACTGCCAGACGGAGGCGAAGCGGGAGGCGGGGTCGAACAGGGCCCCCAGAGAGACGCCCCGCAGCCGCTCGTCCACGGCGTAGGTGTACTGGGGGTAGAAGAGGACCACCGCCGGCATATCCTGGCGGAACAGCTCCTGGAAGCGGGCGTAGAGGGCCTGGCGCTGGGCGCGGTCGGCGGTGCGACGGGCCTCCTCCAGCACCCGATCCACCTCCACGTCCAGGTAGTCGCTGAAGTTGCGGCCCTCCGGGGGGCGCTGGCTGCTGTGCCAGACGGGGTAGGGGTCGGGGTCGGGACCCGGGTCGAAGGAGAAGAGGGCCAGGGTGAAGCGGCGCGGCACCAGGTAGTCGTCCACCAGCCGCTGGGGGCTGACGAACTGCAGCTCCGTCAGCAGCCCCTGGTTGCCCAACTGGCGGGCCACCTCCCGCGCCACCGCCATGTGCATGGGGTCGTCGTAGGTGAGGAGGGGCAGCACCACCGGCCGCTCCCCCTGGCGCCAGAGGCCATCGCTGCCCCGCTGCCAGCCCGCCTGCTGCAGCAGCTGCTGGGCGCGGCGGGGGTCGGGCTCCAGGGGCCGGGGCGAGGGGGAGGCAGCCCAGGTCTTGGGCGGGATAGGGGTATCGGCCGGCACCGCCCTTCCCCCCAGCAGGTCATCGGTGATGAGCCGCCGGTCCAGCAGCAGGGAGATGGCCTCCCGCACCTTGGCGTCCACCAGCAGGGGGGAGCCCAGGTTGAAGAAGATGGCGGTGTAGGTAGTGCGGGGGGCATGCAGCAGCTTGAACTGCCCCTGGCTGGCCACCGACTGCAGCTCCTGCTGGGGGGCCAGGGGCCCCAGCAGGATCCCCTGCACCTCCCCCCGGTGCAGGGCGGTGAGGGCGCCGTGCAGGTCGGGGAAGAAGCGCAGCTCCAGCTGGTCGATCTGGGGCGGCCCCAGGTGGTAGGTGGGGTTACGGGCCAGCAGCGCCCGCCGGCTGTCCACCTGCAGCAGGCGGAAGGGGCCGGTGCCCACGGGAGCGTTGTTGAAGGCCATCTGGGGCAGGTCGGCCGCCCGCAGCCCCGGCAGGCGGTGGGCGGGCAGGATGCCGATGCTGGCGTAGGCCAGGAAGGGGGAGAAGGGCTCCGGCAGCCGGCACTGCACGGTGTAGTCGTCGGGCGCCTGGCACTTCACCTGCGACCAGAACTGGCCCAGGGCGGGGTCGCCGGGGAAGAGGGGGTCGGCCAGCAGGGAGTAGGTGAACAGCACGTCGCGGGCGCTGAAGGGGGTGCCGTCGTGCCAACGCACGTCGGGGCGCAGAAAGAAGGTGTAGAGGAGGCCGTCGTCGCTGATCTGCCAGTGCTGGGCCAGGTCGGCCAGCACCTCCCCCTGGGTCCCCAGGCGGGTGAGGCCGGAGAAGACCAGGGCCGTCAGGTCGCGGTCGGCCTCGTTGAGGGAGGAGAGGAGGGGGTTGACGGCCCTGGGGGCGCCCACCACCGCCTCCACGTAGCGCACCATCTCCGGCCCCTGGCGGCCGCGAGCGAAGGGGTTCAGGGCCCAGATGGCCACGAAGGCCACCACGCCCCCCAGCAGGGCCAGCAGCAGGGGCCACTGGCCCCGCCCCGGGCGGCTGTCGGGGGGGCGCACGGCCATGACGGCCTAGCGGGTGGCGGTCACGTTCAGGGCGGCCACCAGCACGAACAGGAAGGCCAGGGCGATGGTGAGCTGGAAGAGGGCCTTCTCCAGCCCCCGCCGGGTGCGGGTCAGGGAGCTGCCCTGGAAGGCCCGCAGCCCCTCCCCCCGCACCTGCAACAGGATGACACCGATGAGGGCCAGGGAAAGGAGGATCATGCCCAGGTTGAGGACGGTGGTGACGTCCATGGCCGCCCCTAAGCATACGCCATCGGGGCGGGGAAGGCTACCCCGGCCCGGGGCTCAGGAGGCGCCGGCCGAGGTGCGGGCCGGGGCCCGCTGCAGCACCTGCTCCCGCTCCTCGTAGAGGCGCATGAGGGCGCGGGCCAGCTTGTGGGGGTGGTGGTGGTAGCGGTTCTCCTCGTCCACCACGTCGGCGGTGACCACCGACAGGTGGCGGGGCAGCTCCCCCCTCAGCCGCACCGGCTCCCCGGCCTGGGCCGAGGCGGGCAGGGGGCCCTCGGCGTTGGCATTGACCAGCACCATGTCCAGGAAGGGGCGCCCCACGTGGGCCTCGATGGCCCGCACGTGCTCGGCCACCCCGTAGCCGTCGGTCTCCCCCGGCTGGGTGGCCACGTTGCAGACGTAGACCTTCAGGGCCGGCGAGGCCAGGATGGCCCGCCGGATCCCCTTGACCAGCACGTTGGGGATGACGCTGGTGTAGAGGCTGCCCGGCCCCAGCACGATGAGGTCCGCCTCCAGGATGGCCCGCACCGCCTCCGGCGAGGCCGGCGGGTCGGGCGGGGCCAGGAACACCTCTCTGATGCCCCCCCGCGCCTGGGCGGCGCTGATGCTGGACTCCCCCTCGATAGTGCCGGCATCGGCGGTGCGGGCGCAGAGGGTGACGTTGGCCGGGGTGGAGGGGATGATCTGGCCCCGCACCGCCAGCACCCGCGAGGTCTGGCGGATGGCCTCCTCGAAGCTGCCCACCACCCCCGTCATGGCCACGATGAACAGGTTGCCGAAGGAGTGCCCAGCCAGACCCGACCCCTGCGAGAAGCGGTACTGGAACAGCCCCGTCACCAGCGGCTCGGCATCGGCCAGGGCCACGATGCAGTTGCGCACGTCCCCAGGGGGCAGGATGCCCAGCTCCCGCCGTAGCCGCCCCGAGGAGCCACCGTCATCGGCCACGGTGACGATGGCGGTGATGTTGCTGGTGTACTCCTTCAGCCCCCGCAGCAGGATGGACAGGCCGGTGCCCCCGCCGATGGCCACCACCTTGGGGCCCCGCCGCAGCATGCGCTGGCTGTAAATGACGTCCACCAGGCTGCGGTGGCCGTTGCTCTGGTAGGGCACCAGGGCGCTGAGGATGGAGCGGTTCAGCTGCCACACCGCCACCGTCACGCACAGGACGGCCAGCCCCATGAAGATGCTGCCCCGGCCCCATTGGGGTATGAACTGTAGGGTGAGGTAGTAGAAGACGCTGGGGAAGGTGAAGGAGACGTAGACCTCCCGCAGGAAATAGGCGATGCCCAGCCCGGCCAGGGTGACCCCACCCATGAGCAGCAGCAGCCAGCGCTTGATGCGCATGCCCGGGTAGAGCCACTTAATGAACTCGTAGCGCTGCAACGGCCCCATCTTTGTTAATAACGCCCCGGGAAGGCGCCAGGTGTTACGTCCTGGACAGCCGTTCCTTCAGCAGCTGGCGGACGGCCTCGGGGTTGGCCCGGCCCCCCGTCTGGCGCATGACCTGGCCCACCAGGAACTGGAGGGCCCCCTCCTTGCCAGCGCGGTAGTCGGCCACCGCCTTGGCCTGGGCCGCCAGCACCCCCTCCACCACCGCCGCCAGCTCCTGGCTGGCCCCGATCTGGGCCAGCCCCCTCTCCTGCACGATGGCCCTGGGGCTGCGCCCCCCCTCCAGGCACTCCTCCAGCACCGCCTTGGCCGTGCTGGAGTTGATGGTGCCCTCCTCCAGCAGGGCCAGCAGCTCTCCCAGGGCGGCGGCGGTGAGGGGGCAGTCCTCCCACTCCAGGTCGCGGGCGTGCAGGAGGCCGGCCAGCTCCGAGTTGACCCAGTTGGCGGCGGCCTTGGCGCGGGCGCGGCGGGCCGCGGCGGGCAGGGAGGCGAGGGCGCCCTCGAACAGGTCGGCCTTGGCCCGCGACTCCGTCAGCAGCCGGGCGTCGTACTCGGAGAGGCCGTACTCCTCCTGGAAGCGCTGGCGACGGGCGTCGGGCAGCTCGGGCATGGCCCGTCGTATCTCCTCCACCCACTGAGGGGAGATGACCAGGGGGGGCAGGTCAGGCTCGGGGAAGTAGCGGTAGTCGTGGGCGAACTCCTTGCTGCGCTGGGGCACCGTCTGGCCGATGTCCTCCCGCCAGCCCCGCGTCTCCTGCACGATGCGCCCCCCCGCCTCTAGCACCCGTATCTGGCGCTGCACCTCGTAGCGGATGGCCTCGTAGACGTGCTTGAAGCTGTTGATGTTCTTCAGCTCCACCTTGGCGCCCAGGGCAGCCGAGCCGCGGGGCCGCACGCTGACGTTGGCCTCGCAGCGCATGTTGCCCTCCTCCATGTTGGCGCGGCTGGCCCCGATCCAGCGCAGCACCTGGCGCAGCTTCACCAGGTAGGCGCGGGCCTCCTCGGCCGAGCGCAGGTCGGGCTCGGAGACGATCTCCATCAGGGGGAGGCCAGAGCGGTTGACGTCCACCAGGGAGTAGGCCTCCCCCTCAGGGGTGGTGACGTGGACCAGGCGGGCGGTGTCCTCCTCCAGGTGGACGCGGTTGATGCGCACCCGCTTGCGCTGCCCCTCCACCTCGATCTCCAGCCAGCCCTCCTTGCACAGGGGCTGGTCGTACTGGGAGATCTGGTAGCCCTTCATCAGGTCGGGGTAGGGGTAGTTCTTGCGGTCGAAGCGGGCCAGGGGCGGCACCTGGCAGTTGAGGGCCAAGCCGGTCATGATGGTCAGCTCCACCGCCCGCCGGTTGATGACCGGCAGCACCCCGGGCATGCCCAGGCAGACGGGGCAGACGTGGGAGTTGGGCGGGGCGCCGAAGTAGTCGGCCGGGCAGGAGCAGAACATCTTGCTGCGGGTGAGGAGGTGGGCGTGCACCTCCACCCCGATGACGACCTCGTAGTCCACGGCGGTAGGCGTGGTCATCCCAGCCTGGGGCGAGTATAGCAGCCTATTGGGCCCTATACAAGGATAGCGCCCCTCCCGCCCTTGTGGGGCGGGCCGGCCCGTGCTAAAAAGGTGGCACACCGACCTCCCCCTGGCGAGCATGGACGCGGCCACGGCCCGGGCCCCTGAGCGCCCCTTCTACGGCTGGGTGGTGGTGGGGGCGGCCTTCACCGTCATGCTGGTGGGCTTCGGGGTGGCCTACTCCTTCGGCACCTACTTCGTCCCCCTGCGCGACCAGTTCGGGGCCGACCGCGGGTCGGTGTCGCTAGTGTTCGCCCTCACCGGCCTGCTCTACTTCGGGCTGGGCTCCATCGCCGGCCCCTTGGCCGACCGCCTGGGGCCGCGGCCCCTGTGCCTGGCGGCGGCGGTCATGTTCGCCCTGGGGCTGGCCCTGGCCAGCCGGGCGGCGGCCATCTGGCAGGTCTACCTCACCTACAGCCTGTTCGTGGGCTGCGGGGTGGCCGCCACCTATGTACCCGCCATCTCCACCGTGCAGCGCTGGTTCCTGCGCCGCCGCGCCCTGGCCTCGGGCATCGCCGTGGCCGGCATCGGCGTGGGGACGGTGGTGGCGCCGCCCCTCAGCGGCCTCCTCATAGACGCCTACGGCTGGCGCACCGCCTACCTGGTCACCGGCCTGGTGGCGGGGGCGCTGACGGCCCTGGCCGGCTGGCTGCTGCTGCCCTCGCCGGCGCGCCTGGGCCTGGGCCCCGACGGGGCGCCCGCCGCCCCCCTCCCGGCCGCCGCCGCGGCGACGGCCGGCGAGCGCACAGTGGCCGAGGCGGTGCGCACGCGGGCCTTCGCCTGGCTCTACGGGGCCATGGTGCTGGCCACGGTGCCCATCTTCCTGGGGGTGGCCCACATCGTGCCCTACGCCCAGGACCGGGGGCTGGGGGCCACCGCAGCCTCCCTGGGGCTGGGGGCCATAGGCCTGGGCAGCATCTGTGGGCGGCTGCTGCTGGCACCCCTGGGCGACCGGCTGGGGCGCCGCCGCGCCTACGCCCTCACCATCGGCCTCATCTCGGCCCTGTCCTTCCTGTGGCTGGTGGGGCCCCTGGGGGAGCTGTGGGGGCTGCTGCCCTGGGGCTTCCTGTTTGGCTCCGCCTACGGGGCCTTCGTGGCCCTGAGCCCCACCATCATAGCCGACTACTTCGGCACCGCCCACGTCAGCGGCACCATCGGCGTCTTCTACACCGGGGCGGGGCTGGGCTCCCTCATCGGCCCCTGGCTGGGGGGCGCCCTCTTCGACCTGGCCGGCTCCTACCGTCCGGCCATCCTGGTGGCGGCCCTCCTCTCTCTGGCTGGCACCGCCGCCGTGCTCAAGGCGCCCGAGCCGGAGGCGGTGCGGGCCGCCCCCGGCCGGGTAGGGCCCCCCGGGGGCGGCTGAGGCGGGCGGTTGTCCGCCGCCCCCGCCGGTGCTAAGTTACATGGCGCCGTGCTGGCCGAGCTGCTGGTGCGCAACTTCGCCGTCCTGGCCGAGGTGAGGGTCTCTTTGGGCCCTGGCTTCAACGTCATCACCGGCGAGACGGGGGCGGGCAAGTCCCTCATCGTCGATGCCGTGGGCGCCCTGCTGGGCTCCCGTCTGGAGGCCGAGGCGGTGCGCAGCGGCGCCAGCGCCGCCCAGGTGGAGGGGGTCTTTCTGCTGCCCGAGGCAGTGCGCCGCCAACTGGCACCCCTGCTGGAGGAGGCGGGCGTCCCCCTGGAGGAGGAGCTGGTGGTGGCCAGGGAGGTCTCCCTGGCCGGCCGCAACCTGGCCCGCCTCAACGGCCGCACCGTCCCCCTCTCCCTGCTGCGGGAAGTGGGGCGACGGCTGGTGGACGTGCACGGCCAGTCGGAGCACCTGTCCCTGCTAGAGGGGAGGCGGCACCTGGACTACCTGGACGCCTTCGGGGGGCTGCTGCCCCAGCGGGCGGCGGTGGCGGCGGCCGTGGCCAGGGTGCGCTCCCTGCGACGCCAACTGGAGGAGCTGTCCCGCGACGAGCGGGAGGTGGCCCGCGAGCGCGACCTACTGCACTACCAGCTCCAGGAGATAGAGGCCGCCGCCCTGCGCCCTGGCGAGGAGGAGGAGCTGAAGGAGGAGCGGCAGCGGCTGGCCCACGCCCAGGCCCTGCAGGAGGCGGCCCAGTCGGCCTACCACTCCCTCTACGCCGCCGAGGGCTACTCGGCCTTCGACACCCTGGCCCGCGCCCAGGCCGCCCTGCAGGCAGTGGCCCACCTGGACCCGCGCCTGCGCCACCTGCTCTCCGCCCTGGAGGGGGCAGCGGCCGAGGTGGAGGAGGCGGCCCGCGCCCTGCGCGCCTACGCCGCCCAGGTGGAGCACGACCCCCACCGCCTGCAGCAGGTGGAGGAGCGGCTGGAGGCCATGGCCAGGCTCAAGCGCAAGTACGGCGACAGCATCGAGGAGGTGCTGGACTACGCCCGTCGGGCGCGGGAGCGGCTGGGCCACCTCCTCTCCGGCCAGGAGGAGCGGGAGCGACTGGAGGGCGAGCTGCGGCCGGCCGAGGAGGAGGCGGCCGAGCTGGCCCTGGCCCTCTCTCGGGCCCGGCAGCGGGCCGCCGCTGCCCTGGAGGAGGCGGTGGCCGCCGAGCTGGCCGACCTGGCCCTGGGGCAGGTGGCCTTCCGGGTGGAGCTGGCACGGGAGGAGGACCCTCGCGGCCTGCCCCTAGAGGGGCGTCGCCTGGCCTTCGACGAGACGGGGCTGGACCGGGCCCAGTTCCTGGTGGCCACCAACCCTGGCGAGCCCCTGCGCCCCCTGGCCAAGGTGGCCTCGGGCGGGGAGATGTCCCGCTTCCTGCTGGCCCTCAAGGGCGCCCTGGCCCGGGTGGACCCCCTGCCCACCCTCATCTTCGACGAGATCGACGTGGGCATCGGCGGGCGCAGCGCCGAGGTGGTGGGGCGCAAGCTGTGGGCCCTGGCCCGCGACCACCAGGTGCTGTGCGTCACCCACCTGCCCCAGATCGCCGCCTACGCCGACGCCCACTACCGAGTGAGCAAGGAGATGCTGCTGGGCCGCGCCTTCTCCCAGGTGCAGCGGCTGGGGGAGGAGGAGCGGGTGGCCGAGCTGGCAGCCATGTTGGGCGGGCCCCGCCCCACCCCCCGCCTGCTGGCCACCGCCCGCGAGTTCCTGGCCCGCGCCCAGGACTGGCGGCAGCAGCAGGGGGCGTAACGGCCGCCCCGCCGCCGACGGAGTAACCCAGGGAGGGTCAGGAGCGAGGGGCTGCCCGTGGCTGCGCCTGGGTGTGAAGGTAGCGGCCCCTGCCCTGGCCCTGCCTGGGGACGCCGCATGGTGGTGAGCGGGTTGGTCCTGCCCGGGGCCGTGAAGGAGGACGCCCTGCTGGCTGCTCGCCTCAAGGCGGGCGATGCCCAGGCCTGGGAGCGCTGCTACCGCCTCTGGTACCCTCGCCTGTTCACCTACGCCTACCGGCGGCTGGGCGACCGCGAGGCGGCGGCCGACATCGCCTCCGAGACCTTCGTGCGCGCCCTGCGGGAGGTGGGCCGCTACGACCCGCAGCGCCTCTCCCTGGCTGGCTGGCTCTTCCGCCTGGCCCACGACCGCACCGTGGACCACATCCGGCGCCTGTCCCGGCGCCCCGTCGTCCCCCTGGAGGCGGGGGAGGCCGGGCCAGCGGTGGACAGCACCGAGCGGGCGGTGGAGCGGGGAGACCTGCTGTGGGCCCTGGCCCGCCTCACCAACGACCAGCAGGCCGTCCTCCTGCTGCGCTTCTATGGGGGCCTTTCGGCCGAGGAGACGGGCAAGGTGCTGGGCAAGCCGCCCGGGGCGGTGCGGGCCCTCCAGTTCCGGGCCCTGCGCCAGCTCAGGCGGCTGCTGAGGGCCGGCCAGGAAGGGGCCGACCAGGAGGGTTGAGGGACATGTCGGGGCAGAAGGCTCAGCAGGACAGCATCCGTTCCCAGCTGGAGCGGGACGCCCGCCAGCTCGGCGGCCTGCCGCCCCAGGAGCTGCAGGAGCTGGCCGACCTGGCCGCCGCCATCGCTGCCCTGCCCGACGAGGCCCCCAGCGAGGCCGAGCTGGAGCGGGGCCGGGGGCGGCTGCTGGCCGCCCTGCAGGGGCAGCCCGCCTCCCGCTGGAGCTACGGCCTCCCCCTCCTCAAGGCCGCCGCCGTGCTGGTGATGGCGGTGGTGCTGGGGCTGCTGGCCCTGGGCGGCGCCTTCGCTGCCGGCGCCCGCCTGCCCCAGCCGGTGGCCGTGGGGCCCCTATCCCCCCTGAGCAGCGAGCGCCCCCAGACCCCCCGCGACAACCACGGCCGCAACGTGGCCGAGGTGGCCCGCTCCGGCAGCGGCCCCGGCCACGGCCAGGAGGTGCGCCAGGCTGCCCTCGACAACCCGGGCCTCAGCGGCCCCGGCCACCCTGACCAGGCCAGCAGCGGCGGCGACAACAGCGGGCCGGGCTCCGCCTCCAGCCAGGACAACATCAGGCTGGTGGGCACCGTCCAGCAGCAGGCCCAGGGGCGGCTGGTGGTCAACGGCATCACCGTCCTCCTCACCGTCGCCACCGAGGTAGAGGGGCAGGTGGGCCCGGGCGCCATCGTGAAGGTGGAGGGCACCCTTCAGGGCGACGGCACCATCGTCGCCAGGGAGATAGAGGTCCGCGTCCAGCCCGGCCCCCCGGCCACCCCGCCCGCCGCCCCGGCGGCGGTGGAGATCGAGCTGCGCGGGACCGTCCAGGCGCTGCTGTCGGGCGGCTTCGTGGTGGCCGGCCGCACCGTCCGCATCACCGGCGGCACCGAGGTGGAGGGGCAGGTGACCGTGGGCGCTACCGTGAAGGTGGAGGGCACCGTCCAGGGCGACGGCTCGGTGCTGGCCCGTCAGGTGGAGGTGGAGCAGCCGGGGGGGCCCAGCACGGCCGGGCCCTCCCACCCCCCGCAGGTCCCCGACCACGGCGGCCGCGGTCGCGGGCCCGGCGGCGACTGAGCCTATAGTTGGCGCACCTGTCGAGAGCCCAGCCCCAGCAAGAGGGCCAGGCCCAGGCCGCTGAGGGCGAAGGAGGCCACCGCCGTCTGCACCCCCAACCACTGGGCGCTGCCCCCCATGGCCAGGTTGCCCAGGGGCCCCAGCCCCGGCCCCAGGTTGTAGAGCCCCAGCCCTCTCCCCCGCATCTCCTCCGGCAGCCGTAGCTGCACCAGGGCCTGGTTCAGGCCCACCATCAGCGACCACCCCACCCCTGCCACCACCAGGCAGGCGAAGGAGAGGGGCAGCAGGGCCGACTGGCTGAACAGGGCCACCATCCCCATGTAGAGGGCCGCCGCCAGGGTCATGGCCAGCCCCTTGCGTCGCCAGCCCGACATGCTGGCCACCAGCAGCCCACCTGGGATGGAGCCGAAGCCCACCCCCGTCAGCAGCAGGCCGAAGCCCCGGGGCCCTGCCCCCAGCACCCGCTCGGCGAACTCGGGCAGCAGCGTCACGTAGGGGTAGATGAGCACGTGGGGCAGGTAGTTCAGGGCCATCAGCCGCAGCAGCACCGGGTCGCAGCGCAGGTAGGCGATGCCCTCCCGCAGGCCGGCCAGGAAGGGCAGCCGCACCGGCTGGGAGGAGACGGCCAGCCGCAGCAGCAGGGTGAAGGGCACCGACAGCAATAGCAGGGCCGCCTGGCCGTAGAAGGCCGCCTCCACCCCCAGCACGCCCACCACCGCCCCGCCCAGGGCGGGGGCAGCGATGCGCGAGACGTTGCTGGCCACCGAGTTGAGCCCCACGGCGTTGGTCAGGTAGCGGGGGCCCACCACGTCGTAGACCAGGGCCTGGCGGGCGGTCATGTTGACGGCGTGGGCCCAGGCCAGGGCGCCGTGCAGCAGGTAGAGGTGCCAGAGCTGCACGGTGCCGCTGGTCACCAGCAGGCCGATGCCGGCAGCCACCGCCGCGTCCCCCACCTGGGTGAAGGCGGCCAGGAAGCGTCGCTCCAGCCGGTCGGTGAGGTAGCCGGCCACCGGCGCCGCCAGCAGCCGACTGAGGCCGCCGATGAAGGCCAGGAGCTGTAGCTGCAGGGCCGAGTGACTCAGGCTCCACACAAGCCAGCCCCGGGCCACCTCCTCCATCCAGCCCGCCAGCTGGCTGAGGACGGTGCCGGCCAGCAGCAGCCGGAACTGGGGCAGGGCCAGGGAGGCGAAGGTGGGCAGGGCCAGAGGGGGGCGTCGGGCGGTGGGCGATAAGGGCTCGACTTCTGACATCGGCCTGCCGTTAATTTTAGCAGCCACCAAGCTATGAGCGCTGCCCCCCCACCTGCCGGGGCGCTGACGGCCGTGGTAAGCTGGGGCAGGAGGCGTCGCGGTGATACAGGTGCGCCGCCGCAGCGACATCTACCGCGCCGAGGGGGGCTGGTTCAGCGGCTACTGGCACTTCTCCTTCGACCAGTACTACGACCCCGAGAACATGGGCTTCGGCAGCCTGCGGGTATTCAACGTGGACACCCTCCAGCCCGGGGCCGTCTGGCCCCTGCACCCCCACCGCGACAACGAGGTGGTGACCTACTGCGTGGAGGGGGAGTTCCGGCACGAGGACAACCTGGGCAACGACGGCGTCCTCTACCCGGGCGACGTCCAGCACACCACCATCGGCAGCGGCCTCTGGCACTCGGAGATCAACAACCGCCAGGACGCTCCCATGACCTTCGTCCAGATCTGGATCCGCCCTGCCTTGCTGGGGCTGCCGCCCTCGGTGGAGCAGAGGCACGTGCGGCCCCAGGAGCGGCACAACCGCTTCCTGCCCCTGGTCTCCAACCGCCACCCCGACGCACTGCCCATCCGCCAGGACGCCGAGGTCTACGCCGCCGACCTGGAGCCGGGGGTGGAGCTGGCGCTCCCCCTCGAGGCCGGTTACGGGGCCTATTTCTATATCGTGCGGGGACGGGTGGACATCGCCGGCCACGAGCTGGAAGAAGGGGACGCGGCCAAGGTGTGGGACGAGGCGGAGCTGAGGGTGAAGGGGCTGCAGCGGAGCGAGGTGCTGACGGTGGTGGTCAGGGTCTAGGAGGGGGCCATGAGCGGCGTCAGGGGGCTGGGCCACGTGGTATTGCGGGTGCGGGAGCTGGACCGCTCCGAGCGCTTCTACCGCGACGTGCTGGGCATGAGGGTCACGGCCCGCCTGGGCAATCGCATGAGCTTCCTGGCGGCGCGGGAGGGGGTATCCCACGAGGTGGCCCTGCTGGCCCTGGGGCCGCAGGCCCCCGGCCCCGACCCCCACCGCGTCGGCCTCTACCACATCGCCTTCCAGGTGGACTCCCTGGAGGAGCTGGAGCGCTTCTACGCCCGCCTGCAGGAGCTGGGGGTGCCAGTGGTGGGCGTCGGTGACCACGGCATCTCGGTGGGGGTCTACTTCCTGGACCCCGACGGCAACGAGGTCGAGGTCTTCTACGAGCTGCCACCGGAGGAGTGGCCCCAGGAGGGCCCCCTCTTCGCCGGCCGCTTCCCCTACCCCTTCCCCCGTGGGGCCGAGGCGCGGGCATGAGCGTGCGGGCCGGCATCGCCTACGCCGTCTGGCCCCTGGGCGAGGGGCCGGAGCGGCTGTGGCGGGCCATAGGCCGGGCCGAGGAGCTGGGGGTGGACTCCCTCTGGTTCATCGACCGCATCGTGGGCCCGGCGCCCATCCCCGAGCCGGTGGTGATGATGGCGGCGGTGGCCGCCCGCACCCGTCGCATCAAGTTCGGCCCCAGCGTTTTGGCCCTGGGGCTGCGCCACCCACTGCTGCTGGCGCGGGAGCTGGCCACCCTGGACGTCCTCTCGGGCGGGCGGCTGCTGCCGGCGGTGGGGCTGGGCCGCGACGACCCCCACGAGGCCGCGGCCATGGGCCTCGACCCCCGCCAGAAGGCCCGCCGCACCGACGAGGCCATCGAGGTGATGCGCCTGCTCTGGACCCAGGAGCGGGTGACCTATCACGGCCGCCACTACCGCCTGGAGGAGGTGGGCATCTGGCCGCGGCCCCTGCAGCAGCCCTGCCCACCCATCTGGGTGGGGGGCAGCAGCGACGCCGCCCTGCGGCGGGTGGCCCGCCTGGGCGACGGCTGGCTGGCCAGCCGCATCACCCCCGGGGAGGTGGCGGCCGCCCTACCCAGGCTCTGGCGCTACCTGGAGGAGGCGGGCCGCGACATGGAGCGCGACCACATCGGCGTCATCGTCCCCGTCTACCTGCACCCCCACCGGGAGGAGGCGCTGACGGCGGCCGGGGGCCGCCTGGCCGCCCTGCGCCCCGACGTCCCCCTGCGGGAGTACGCCGCCTTCGGCCCCCCCGAGGACTGCCTGGCGCTGCTACGGCGCTACGTGGAGGCGGGGGCCAGCAAGTTCGTGCTGCTGCTGGCCTGCCCGCCCCAGGAGGCCATCGCTCAGCTGGAGCTGGCGGCGGCCGAGGTCATCGCCCCCTTGGAGGGGCGGTGACGTTCACTCCTTATCGCTGGGGCGGTCGCGAAGGATGACGGCGCCCCGCACCCGCGCCACCAGGTAGACGTCCTCCTGGTCGTAGGCCTCCTGGACCAGCTTGATGAGGTAGGCCCAGGTCTCGTGCAGCTCCTCCTCGTCCTGGCTGGCCGGCTCCAGCCACAGGTAGGCGTCCTCGTGCTCGTCGCGGGGCGTCTGCAGGTCGATGTCAACGCGGGCGCCGGGGAACTCCCGCTCCACCGCCTGGGCGATGCGGTGGGCCACCTGCAGCACCTGCTGGGCCTCGGCCACAGCGCCAGCGATTATAGCACAGGGCCGTTTGCCGCCGATATGGCCCCTTGACTATGCTATAGGCGACGCAGGCGACTTGACGTTAACGGGAGGTGGACGATGCAGTTCGGCATCCAGACCAGCCAGGCCCACGCCACCTGGGAGCAGATGCGCGACCTG
>Ga0066183_1000001_pt1 | contig 36082 bp, 33 predicted proteins | sample FaiFalFF_MnMetaG_2_FD_58704 | JGI IMG/M metagenome (GOLD analysis project Ga0066183, IMG submission 58704) | Freshwater microbial communities from Yellowstone National Park, Wyoming, USA - Fairy Falls C (FF_Mn_C) (version 2) (version 2) | ecosystem: Environmental > Aquatic > Freshwater > Lotic ... | reverse complement strand
CTTGATGGCGTGGTAGAGGTTGCTCCCGTCTATGAACACGGCTACCAAATCACTTGTCGATAGCCCGTTCATATAGGCGGCCTCCGGCGGTGCCAGTCGCTGGCCTGCTGGTAGGCGTAGGCCACCCGCAGGACGGTCGGCTCGTCGAAGGGCCGGCCGATGACCTGCAGCCCCACCGGCAGCCCCTGGCTGAAGCCGCAGGGGACGCTGATGGCCGGCAGCCCGGCGATGTTCACGGGGATGGTGAAGACATCGCTCAGGTACATCTGCAGGGGGTCGGCCACCTTCTCGCCCAGGCGGAAGGCAGGGGTAGGGGAGACGGGGGTCACCAGGGCATGGCAGCGCTGGAAGGCGGCCTCGAACTCGCGGCGGATGAGGGTGCGCACCCGCTGGGCCTTCAGGTAGTAGGCGTCGTAGTAGCCGGCCGAGAGGGCGTAGGTGCCCAGCATGATGCGCCGCTTCACCTCGGCCCCGAAGCCAAACTGGCGCGTCCGCTCCATGTTCTCCCACACGGAGTCACCCTCGGTGTAGGAGTAGCCGTACTTGACGCCGTCGTAGCGGGCCAGGTTGGCCGAGGCCTCGCTGGGGGCGATGATGTAGTAACAGGCCAGGGCGTAGGGCGTGGAGGGCAGGGAGACTTCCCAGTCCACCTCCGCCCCCAGCTCCCCCAGCCGGGCGATGGCCTCCTCCACCGCCTTTCTCACCCCCTCCTCCACCCCCTCGCCCATGTACTCGCGGGGGACGCCCAGGCGCAGCCCCTTCAGGTCGGGCACCAGGGCAGCGGTGTAGTCGGGCACCTCCACCGGCGCCGAGGTGGAGTCGTGGGGGTCGTGGCCGGCGATGGCCCCCAGCACCAGGGCGGCATCGGTCACGTCCTTGGTCATGGGGCCGATCTGGTCCAGGGAGGAGGCGAAGGCCACCAGCCCGTAGCGGGAGACGCGGCCATAGGTCGGCTTCAGGCCCACGATGCCGCACAGGGCGGCCGGCTGGCGGATGCTGCCGCCGGTGTCGCTGCCCAGGGCGTAGAGGCAGGCGTCGGCGGCCACCGCCGCCGCCGAGCCGGAGGAGGAGCCGCCGGGCACCCGCTCCAGGTCCCAGGGGTTGCGGGTGGGGCCGAAGTAGGAGTTCTCGCCCGAGGAGCCCATGGCGAACTCGTCCATGTTGGTCTTGCCCACCATCACCAGTCCGGCCGCCTTCAGCCGCTGGACGACGGTGGCGTCGTAGGGGGGCACGAAGTTCTCCAGCATGCGGGAGCCGCAGGTGGTGCGCACCCCGCGGGTGCAGATGACGTCCTTGATGGCGGCGGGGATGCCGGTGAGGGGGGTGACGCCCTCGCCCCGGGCCAGGCGCTGGTCGGCCTCCCGCGCCTGCTCCAGGGCCAGCTCGGGCGTGAGGGTGACGAAGGCGTTGAGATGCCCCTCCACCTGCCCCAGGCGGTCCAGCACCGCCCGCGTCAGCTCTAGGGAGGAGACCTGGCGACGGGCCAGCAGGCTGGCGGCCTCGTGCACCGTCAGGCGGAAGAGGTCTGAGGGCACCGGCTACTCCTCAAAGACGGCCCGCACCCGGAAGAAGTCGCCCTCCCGCTGGGGGGCGTTGGCCAGGGCCTCCTGGGCCGGCATGGGGGCGCCGGGCTCGTCCTCGCGCATGACGTTCTGCAGAGGCAGGACGTGGGAGGTAGGGGGCACCTCGCTGGTGTCCAGCTCCTGCAGCACCTGGAAGTAGTCCAGGATCTGGGAGAGCTGCTCCTGGAAGCGGCCCACGTCCTCCTCGCTCAGGCCCACGCGGGCCAGGCGGGCCATGTGCAGCACCTCGTCGCGCTCGATGGGCATGGGGGCGGGGGTGCGCCGGCTGTCCAGGTCTGCGAAACTATTATAGCAGGCGGCCGCCCGGCGGCCAGCGGCGGCGAGGATGAGGGAGCTAGGCACTACTGACCGACGTGCCCTGCTGGGCCACCCCAGCCAGCTCTGGACCAGGGGCCTGGAGCGACGTCTGGCCCTGGTCCGACGGTATATACCTCTGGAGGGGAGGCGGGTGCTGGACGTGGGCTGCGGCGTGGGCACCTTCCTGGCCCGCCTGCGGGAGCTGGGGGTGGCTGCCGTGGCCGGCGTGGACGTGGACGCCCAGGGGCTGCGGCGGGCTGCCCAGGTGACGCCCACGGTGGCCCGGGCGGTGGCCGAGCACCTGCCCTTCCGCGACGGCGCCTTCGACCTGGTGCTGATGCACGAGGTGCTGGAGCACGTGCAGGACGACGCCGCTGCCCTGCGGGAGGCCAGCCGCGTGCTGGCCCCCGGCGGGCACCTGGTGCTGTTCTGTCCCAACCGCCTCTTCCCCTTCGAGACCCACGGGGTGTTCCTGGGCAGGCGCTACCTCTTCGGCAACGTGCCCCTGGTCAACTACCTGCCCGACCCCCTGCGGCGGCGGCTGGTGCCCCACGCCCGCGCCTACACGGCGGCGGGGCTGCGCCGCCTGTGGGCGGGCCTGCCGCTGCGGCCCCTGGTGCACTCGCAGGTGTTCCCAGGCTTCGACAAGGCGTCCTGGCGCTGGGGGCCCCTGGGGTGGGCGCTGCGGGGCCTGCAGCGGCTGGAGGTCACCCCCCTGCGCATCCTGGGCCTCAGCCACTTCGTTATATTGGTGAGGGGGCCTTGAACGGGGCCATCAGGACGAGGCGGTCGCGGCTGCGCAGGGCGGAGTCCCGCCGCCAGGGGGCAGGGAAGGCCCGCCTGGGGCTGCTGCTGGTAGCGGGGGTGGTGCTGCTGGCCCTGACAGCGGTGGGGGGCGTAGGTGCCGGCTACGCCATCTACCAGCACTACGCCAACGGCCTCATCCCCCCCAACGAGGTCATTGAGCTGACCTCCTGGCAAAGCTCCAGCTTCTACGACCGCCACGGCCGCTTCCTCTACCAGGCCATGAATCCGGTCAGCGGCCTCTACGACCCGGTGCCCCTGTCCCAGATCTCGCCCTACCTCATCGCCGCCACCATCGCCACCGAGGACGCCAGCTTCTACGAGAACCCGGGGGTGAACTTCCGGGGGCTGGCGCGGGCCTTCCTGGAGAACTTCACCCCCTTGGGGCCCGGCTTCCTGGAGGGCAGCGGCGGCAGCTCCATCACCCAGCAGCTGGTGCGCAACCTGTACGGGCGCATCGAGGAGGGGTGGTTCGAGCGCACGGTGGAGCGCAAGCTGAAGGAGGTGGTGCTGGCCCTGGAGCTGCGCCGCCAGTACTCCAGCGACCAGGTGCTGGAGTGGTACCTGAACCAGGTCTTCTACGGCAACAACGCCTACGGGGTGGAGGCAGCCGCCCAGCGCTACTTCGGCAAGTCGGCGCGGGAGCTGACCCTGGCCGAGGCGGCCATGCTGGCCGGCATCCCCAAGGCCCCCGCCCTCTACGATCCCACCCGCCCCGAGAACAAGGAGCGGGCCGAGGCCCGCCGCCAGGAGGTGCTGGACCTACTGCAGCGCCACCTGCAGGCGGTGAACCGCATCCCCCTGCTGCAGGAAGAGGGGGCGGTCATCACCCGCGAGCAGATAGAGCAGGCCCGCTCCCAGCAGCTCGCCCTGGGCAGCAGCGTGGACGCCATCGAGGCGCCCCACCTAGTGGTGTTCACCCAGGACCAGGTCATCAGGATGTGCAAGAAGGGGCTGTTCCGCCCGCCCCAGGGGGTCAGCTGCGACGAGGTCATCAGCAAGGGGGGGCTGCGCATCACCACCACCGTGGACCTGGAGCTGCAGCGCATCGGCGAGCAGGTGGTGAACCGGGTGCTGGACGACCCCAACCTGGGACGCCGCTTCAACGCCCATAACGGGGCCATCGTGGCCATCCGCCCCCAGTCGGGGGAGATACTGGCCATGGTGGGCTCCCGCAACTACTTCGACAAGAGCCCCCTGGTGCAGGGCAACGTCAACATCGCCACCAGCTGCCGCTCCCACGGCTCCACCATGAAGGTCTTCACCTACCTCACCGCCTTCGAGCGGGGGTGGGCGCCCTCCACCATCGTGGACGACTCCCCCCTGGAGGTGCCGGGGCCCGGCGGCCGGCCCCAGCGCATCCGCAACTGGAACGGCGACGTCTACCTGGGCAAGATCACGGTGCGCAAGGCCCTGTCGGAGTCGGTGAACACCCCCGCCGTGCGCACCCTCATGGAGCTGGGGGAGGCCAACGTGGTGCGCACGGCCATGCGCCTGGGCCTCACCTTCACCAACCCGGTGGGGGACGCTTCCTGCAACGAGCCCCTGCACCAGCGCTCCTGCGGCCCCACCTGGACCCTGGGCACCTGCGAGGTGCGGCTGCTGGACATGACCTACGCCTACGCGACCCTGGCTGCCAACGGCGTCATGGCTGGCATGCCCAGCGTGGAGGAGCTGCCCGCCGGCTACCGCAAGCTGGATCCCACGGCGGTGCTGAAGATCGAGGACGCCAGCGGTAACGTCCTCTACCAGTACCAGCCGCGGCTGGAGCAGGTGATACGCCCCGCCTTCGCCTACATGATCACCGACATCCTGTCCAAGGAGGGCATCACCTGGTCGCGGCTGACCATCGGCGTGCCGGCGGCCAGCAAGACGGGCACCGAGGACGCCTTCCGCGACAACGTGGTGCTGGGCTACACCCCCGAGCTGGCGGTGGGGGTGTGGATGGGCAACAGCGACGGCACCCCCATGGCCCAGGGGGCCTTCAGCGCCTCTGGGGCTGGCCCCATGTGGCGCCTGTTCATGACGGCGGCCCTGCAGCACCTGCAGTTCCCGCCCACCCCCTTCCGGGTGCCCCAGGACGTGGTCCTGGGGGAGTGCGACGGGCGAGAAGAGCTGTTCGCCCGGGGGGTGCCCCTCAGCAAGCCGGGCACCTGCAAGTCGCCCACGGGCGGGGTGGAGCCGGAGGTGTCCCCCACCCCCGTTCCCAGCCCCACCCCCGCGGCTACCCCCACCTCCACCCCCACCTTGACCCCCACCCTCACGCCCACCGTCCGGCCCACGCCCAGCCCCACCGCCACCGGGACGCCGGCGGAGCCAGCACGGCGGGGCAACGGCGGCGGCCAGGGCCGCGACCGCAGGTGACCCAGGGACCAGCCCAGGCTACCCTAGACGGCGGGAAGGTGGTGCCCCGGCGCCATGGAGGAGCCTAAGCAGCGCCGTCCCTCCTTCGTGCGGGTGAAGCGGCCCAGGGGCCAGGAGGCGGGGGCCGTGGCCGCTCCGCCCTCGCCGGAGGCCCCACCACCGCCCGACTCCCACACCCGCATCGTGGTGCCCAGACAGGAGCGGGGGCGGGACTCGCCCGTCGCCGACGCTGACATTGAGGTGCGGGAGGTGCGCTACGGGGCCGCCTCCCGCACCCCCTACCTGCGCATCGTGCCCAAGCAGCAGCGGCTGGCCAAGGTGGCTCCGGGCTACCTAGCAGCCACCCCCCTGGGCAGCCGCCCCATGGACACCCTGGGGCGCTACCTGGCCGACCTGCGACGGGCCCTCATCGGCAGCCCCTTCGCCACCTCCCAGGCCATCCACGAGCGGCTGAGTAAGGTGAAGGCCCTTGCCGTCTTCTCCTCCGATGCCCTGTCCAGCTCGGCCTATGCCACCGAGGAGATCCTCATCGTGCTGGCGCTAGCCGGGTCGGGGGCCCTCAAGTGGTCGCTGCCCGTGGCCGCCGTCATCGTGGCCCTGATGGCCATCGTCGTCAACTCCTACCGGCAGACCATCCGCGCCTACCCCCAGGGGGGAGGGGCCTACCGGGTCTCCCACGAGAACCTGGGGCAGTTGCCGGGGCTGGTGGCGGCCGCCGCCCTGCTGGTGGACTACACCCTGACGGTGGCGGTGAGCGTGGCGGCCGGGGTGGCGGCCATCACCTCGGCGGCCCCGGCCCTGTTCGACCTGAAGGTGCCCCTGGGGGTGGCGGTGGTGGCTGTCTTCGCCTGGGGCAACCTGCGGGGGATCCGCGAGTCGGGGACCATCTTCTCGGCCCCCACCTACTTCTTCATCGCCTCCATGGGGGTGGTCATCCTGCTGGGGATGGTGCGGGTGCTGATGGGGGAGGCGCCGGGCAGCCTGTGGCAGGCGGCGCCGCCCCGCCACCCTATCGAGCCGGTGGAGGCGTTGAGCGTCCTGCTCATCTTGCGGGCCTTCTCCTCGGGCAGCGCCGCCCTCACCGGCATCGAGGCGGTGGCCGACGGGGTGCCGGCCTTCAAGCCCCCCGAGAGCCAGAACGCCCGCATCACCCTGGCCTGGATGGGCCTCATTCTGGCCTTCCTCTTCCTGGGCATCACCTTCCTGGCCAGCCGTTACGGGCTGGTGCCGGAGGAGCGGGAGACCATCGTCTCCCAGTTGGGGCGGGAGGTGCTGGGGGAGAACCCCCTCTACTACGTCTACCAGGCAGCCACGGCCATGGTCCTGTTCCTGGCCGCCAACACCGCCTTCGCCGACTTCCCGCGCCTCTCGGCCATCCTGGCCGGCGATGGCTACATGCCCCGGCAGTTCACCTTCAAGGGGGACCGCTTGGCCTTCACCAACGGCATCCTGGCGCTGGCCATCGGGGCCTGTCTGCTTCTGGCCGTCTTCAACGCCAGCGTGACCCGCCTCATCCCCCTCTATGCCGTGGGCGTTTTCGTTTCCTTCACCCTCTCCCAGTCGGGGATGGTGCGCAGGTGGTGGCGGCTGCGGGAGCCGGGCTGGCATGTGAGTATGCTCTTCAACGGCGTCGGTGCGGCGGCCACGGCGGTGGTGGCGGCCATCTTCCTGGTCACCAAGTTCACCCACGGCGCCTGGATATCGACGCTGCTGATGGGGCTGCTGGTGGTGCTGTTCCTGCTGGTGCACCGCCATTACCGTCGCTTCCAGGAGCTGGTGTGGGTGAGCGAGGAGGAGGTGGGGCGACTGCCGGCCCCGCCCAGCGCCCCCCTGGCGGCCGGCGTCCAGCGCCGCCACATGGTGGTGCCGGTGGACGACCTGAACCGCATCACCCTGGCGGCGGTGCAGGTGGCCCGGGAGTGGGGAGGGCGCATCACCGCCGTCCACGTCACTGACCAGCGGGAGGCGGCCGAGGAGTTCCGTCAGCGCTGGGAGCGGCTGCTGCCCGATGTGCCCCTGTTAGTGGTGGAGTCGCCCTACCGCGCCTTCCTGGCCCCCATGCTGGCCTGCATCGACTACCTGTCCCGCTCGCCCGACGGGCAGCTGGTGGTCCTGCTGCCCAGCCTGCGGGTGCGCCACTGGTGGGAGCGGCTGCTGCACAACCAGACCATGCTGGGGCTCAAGCGCTACCTGAAAGGGCGGGGGGACATCCGGGTGCTGGAGGTGCCGGTGGAGCTGGGGGGCTAGAGGGCGGCCAGTAGGGCGTCCAGCTCCCCCTCGCTGGCGATGCCCCGCACCGCCTCCAGGAAACGGCGCAGGGAGCCGGCCCGCAGCCGCAGCGCCTCCAGCTTGGGGCCGATGCTGCTGGTGGAGGCAGGGTTGTCGGCGTAGAGGCCGAAGAAGGCGAAGTAGGCCTGGTTCAGGCGGCGAATGTAGTAGCCCTGCCGGGCCAGCTCCTGGCGACGGGCCTCCATGAGGGACTCGGCCTCTGCCACCTGGCCCTGGGCCAGCAGCCCCTCTACCTGCAGGCGCAGGGAGCGCAGCTCCCGCACCAGCAGGGGGGGCCAGTGGGGCAGCACCGGCACCCCTGAGTCCAGGGGCCAGCGACGGAAGTAGGCCTGGGTCAGCTCCTCGGCCACCAGGTCGGCCACCGACTCGTTGAGGGTACGGGCCTCGGCGCTGCGGAAGTAGCTGCGCCCCAGGGGATAGAGGGCCAGGTAGTGGTGGACCCACTCGTGGATAGCCGTCTCCACCAGGAAGACGTAGCTGTCGTTGGGGGGCACCATGCTGGGGTAGGCCCCCACCCCCCCGACGTCCACCACCAGCGACGAGAGGCCGGTGGCGTCCAGGGAGCTTTCCAGGGCGTCCCGCTGGCCGCTGCTCAGGCGGGGGGTGAGGAGGAGGGCCTGCTGCAGGCGGATGCGCTCCCGCGGGGAGATGGCCAGCACCTTGGGAGTGGGCCCCAGCTCCACCGCCACCGGCGGGAAGACGAGGCCCAGGCGTCGGAAGGGGGGCGGCGAGACCGTCAGCCCCGCCTCCTTCAGCAGGGAGGTGATGCGCCCTTCCAGCAGCAGCTCGACGGCGTTCTCGTGGCGGGACATCTGCCACAGCAACGCCTCCCGCTCGCCCGGGGCGGCCAGCTCCGGCTGCTGGGTTATCTGGCGCAGGCGGGCCACCGCCTGCAGGTAGCGCTGCAGGCGCTCCTCCCTCTCCCCCTCGTCCTGGCGGCGCAGGAGGCCCCCCAGCTTGCTGGCCAGCTTCTGGGGCACCTGGGCCAGCTCCCAGGAGAGGGTGCTGTAGCCGTAGGGGGCGGCCAGGGACTCCACCGGCCCCTGGGGGGCCAGGGCGCGGTAGAGGCCCAGGGTCAGGGGCACCAGCGACGCCGTCAGGGCGGCCAGCAGCAGCAGGTAGAGGGCCAGCCAGCGCAGGGGGCGGGGACCTCCTCTCCTGTTTCGATGGTAGGGGGCGGTGCCATAATACAGCTAGACCCCAGGCCGGCAGGCAGGAGGAGAAGGTGGGATGGCACGCATCGCGTTCATCGGGGGCACAGGCCCCGAGGGTCTGGGCCTGGCCATGCGCTTCGCCAAGGCGGGGGAGGAGGTGTTCATCGGCTCCCGCTCCCAGGAGCGGGCGGCCGAGGCGGTGGCCAAGGTGCAGGCCAAGCTGCCCAACGCCAGGGTGGCTGGCGGCCTCAACGCCGAGGCCTGCCAGGCTGGCGACATCATCTTCGTAACGGTGCCCTACGAGGGGCACAAGGAGACCCTGACCGCCCTGGCCGACCTCCTCGACGAGAAGGTGCTGGTGGACGTGGTGGTGCCCCTGCAGTTCGGCGGCCACGGGGTGCGGGCCCTGAGTGTGCCCGAGGGCTCGGCGGCGGAACAGGCCCGCGCCCTGCTGCCCAGGGCCAAGGTAGTCAGCGGCTTCCACCACCTGGACGCCACCCTCCTCCAGAACGTGGAGAAGCCCATGCAGGGGGACGTCATCGTCTGCTCCGACCACCGCTCGGCCAAGCGCCGGGTGATGGAGCTGGCCGAGAAGATAGAATACCTACGGGCGGTGGACGGGGGCGTCCTGGCCAACGCCCGCTACCTGGAGCAGTGGACGGCCATGCTGCTGAACATCAACCGCATCTACAAGGCGCGCACCGGCGTGCGCATCGTGGGCATCTAGGGGGCGGGCGGTGGCCCAGGAGCTGCGCATCATCCCCGTGGGGGGCATGGGCGAGGTGCGCCCCGGCGACGACCTGGCCCGCCTCATCGTAGCCGCCGCCCGGGCCCAGGGCACCCCCCTGCAGCAGGGCGACGTGTTGGTGGTCACCCAGAAGGTGGTCTCCAAGGCCGAGGGCAGGCTGGTGGCCCTGGCCGATGTCGTCCCCTCCCCCCAGGCCCTGGAGCTGGCCGGACGGCTGGACAAGGAGCCCCGCCTGGTGGAGCTGGTGCTGCGGGAGAGCCGGCGCATCGTGCGGGCCGAGCGGGGCGTCCTCATCACCGAGACCAGGCATGGCTTCGTCTGCGCCAACGCCGGCGTGGACGCCTCTAACGTGGCCGGGGAGGGCTACGTGGCCCTACTGCCCGAAGACCCCGACGCCTCGGCCGAGGCCCTGCGCCAGGGCATCGGCCGTCTGGCGGGGGTGGAGGTGGCGGTGGTCATCAGCGACACCTTCGGGCGCCCCTGGCGGGAGGGGCACGTCAACGTGGCCGTGGGGGTGGCGGGCATGTCCCCCTTCCTGGACTACGTGGGCCAGACCGACCCCTACGGATATGTGCTGCGGGTCACCACCATCGCCGTGGCCGACGAGCTGGCGGCGGCGGCCGAGCTGGTGATGGGCAAGTTGGAGCGGGTGCCGGTGGCCATCGTGCGGGGCTACCGTTATCAGCCCGGCCGGGGGCGGGCCACCGACCTGGTGCGGCCGGCCGAGCGCGACCTGTTCCGCTAGCTACCAGCTACGGGGCAGGTTGGGGTCGCCGCCCCGCTGCTGCACCTCCTCGGCGGGGCCGTAGCTGCCGTCGTCGCGGCGCATGATCCAGCGGCCGATATCGCCGGTGATGGTCACCTGGCCACGGGGGTCGATCTCGCTGCGCAGGACCGTCAGCTCCTCCTCACTGGGCGTCTCCAGGGTCAGCAGCTCCGGGGCCAGCTTGGGGCGGAAGGACATCTCGGCCAGCACCTGCTCCAGGGTGACGAAGGGCGAGATGCCGATGAGGCGCAGGTAGCGCTCCTCGTAGTCGAACAGGGCCCAGGGGGTCAGCACCAGGTAGGGGCCGGTGTCCCGGGGCAGGCCCCAGCGCTCCCGCGCCCCCTCGCTGCCGTCCAGGAAGCCGGGGGAGGAGATGAAGTCCACCCTGGGCACGAACTTGCGCTTCTGGTGGTCGGTCATGAGGATGGTGCGCCAGCAGAGGGAGGCGATGGAGTCGGCCCCGCCCGGCCCCCCGAAGCGGCGGAACTCGCCGCTCTGGTAGTCCCCCAGCAGGGTGGAGTTGATGTTGCCGTGGGGGTCCACCTGTAGGGTGTTGAGGATGCCGTAGTCCATGTAGCCGGTCTGGGCGTGGAAGCCGATGCTGTTCATGGTGCCCCACTGCAGGGCGCGGTAGCCGGCCCGCGAGCTGACCATGGTCATGATGGGGTCCAAGGGCAGGGCCGGCTCCGGCGCCAGCACCCCGTCCTCGGTGACGTAGACCACGTTGGGGGCGTAGAGCTTCTTGGCCAGCAGGATGCTGGCCATGGGGGAGCCGCCGCCGGCCACCCAGTAGGTCTTACCGTCCTCGATGAGACGGGCCATGAGGCAGATCTGGTGCTCGCGCTCGTTGAAGTAGGAGGCCTTCTCGCCCTTGGGGGGGTGCATCTGGATCATGGCAGGTAGCCCTCCTTGATGGTGGCCCGCTGCACCATCTCCTGCAGCTTCTTCCAGCCCACCAGCCGGTCCAGCATCTCGAAGTGGTCCTGGGCGCTGTAGACCCACTTGTCCAGGTACTGGCGCACGAAGCCGCGCATGGTGGCGCCCACCACCTCCACCACGTGCTCCACGTCGGAGGCGTAGCGGCCGGCCATCTCGCCCGGGTAGGCGCCGAAGGGCAGGTGCACCACGGCGTCCACGCAGTAGTAGGGGATGGTGGTGAGGCCCGGGTTGCGGCGTATCTCCTCGCTGTCCACGATCTCCTCGGCCGAGACGATGACCTTGCGCGAGGCCAGGGCCGCCTCCACGTCGGAGATGCCGGTGCCGAAGACGCGGGCGTTGCCGTAGATGTCGGCCTGGTGGACGTGGATGAGGGCCACGTCGGGGTTGAGGGCGGGCACGATGGTGATGGGCTGGCCGGTGTAGGGGTCCTTGATGAGCTTGGCGCCCGAGTACTTGAAGCCATCGGTGCCGCCGAAGGAGCGCACGGGGATGAAGGGCAGCCCCATGGCCCCCGCCTTGAGGCGGTTGGTCATGACCACGTTGGAGTACTCGTATATCTTGACGGTGCCCTCCTTCACCGCCCGGTCCACCACCGGCCCGAAGAGGAAGAAGCCCACGTCCAGCTTGGCGGCGCAGCCCGCCTCCACCAGCAGGGCGGCGTCCACCCAGGTGAACTTGGCCCCCACCCACAGGTTCTTCTTCTGCTGGCGGATCAGCTCCCGCAGCAGGGCGGCGGGGCCACGCTGGATGTAGTTGCACTCGTAGACGATGTAGTCGCCGTCCTGGACGAAGCGCTGGATGGCCTCCCGGGCGCTCATCAGCTTGGGCACCAGGGCCCGCTGCTTGTGCTCGCGCACCCACTGACGGAAGCCGTCGGGGTCGACGGGGTGGTATTCGCCCTGGCCTTCGGCCAGCACCTCCAGTTCCCGTGCCATGGTCAGCCCCCTTCGCCCGGCGGCATGGGGTGCCTAGGTGGGGCCCCTCGAGCTGGTCGGCATCGGCGGCATGACAGCGCTGCGAGCATGACGTCTCCCTGGCGGGGGGCCTGGAGGCAGGCCCGCCAGTATCATGGGCCAGGGGGCAGGGACTGTCAATACTGGCGGGGGGTGTATCCGATGATGGGGGCTCCCGAGAGATGGGGGGCGGCGCTAGGGCCCCGGGCCCGGCGGGGACGACAGGCGGGACCAGACCCGCCCCCAGACGGCCTCCTGGCGCTCGACCGCTACTGCTTGCAGGTAGCGTGACAGGCGATGGCGGAGGCGGGCCACCCGCAGCAGGGCGGACAGCTCCTCGTCCTCCGCCAGGGAAGGCTCTTCGCCCCGCAGCAACTGGTCGATAGCCTTGTCCAGGAGCCGGGCCTGCACTGCTTCCTGCCTCGGCACTGGCATCGCAACCATCCCTGCCCTGATGGGGCCGTCGTCGCTGGCAGGGCCGGCAGTCAGGGCCATTTTACTCATTCCCGTCCCGCAGGCCAAGGGTGTCAGGGCGATGCCCTGATTGGGCCACCACATCATTTTCTACCTCTTCCCCACCTCGTTAAGGGGCGCTGTCTCCCTTCGGTCGTAGGCGGCGGCTAGCAGCTCCAGCAGGTGCACCACGCGGCAGGGCAGGCCGTAGAGGCGGGCCCCTGCCTCCAGCTGCAGCATACAGCCCGGGTTGGCAGTGGCGACGACCTGAGCGCAGGTGGCCTCCACCTCTCCCAGCCGTTCCCTCAGGAGTCGGAGGGCCAGAGCGGGATGGGCCAAAGCGTATACACCTGCGCTACCGCAACACCTGTCAGGGTGCTCCATCTCTATAAGAGCCAGAGCGGGCACTTGCCGTAACAAGTGGCGGGGGGCGGCCCGCACCCCCTGGGCGTGGGCCAGATGGCAGGGGTCCTGATAGGTGACGCGCAGGGGCAGCTCTCGCGGGGGCGGTGGCAGGGGGGCCTCGGCCAGGAACTCGCTGGCGTCCCGCACCAGGGCGGAGAAGCGGCACGCCGCCTCGGCGTAGGCGGGGTCGCCGGAGAGCAGATGGCCATACTCCTTCATGAGGGCGCCGCAGCCGGCGGCGTCCACCACCACTGCCTGCACCCCCGCGGCCAGGAAGGCATCGATGTTGCGGCGGGCCAGGGCCAGGGCGGTGGCCATATCGCCGTTGTGGGCGAAGAGGGCGCCGCAGCAGACCTGCCCCGGCGGCGACACCACCCGAAAGCCGGCCAGGGCCAGCAGGCGCACGGCGGCGCGGTGGACGCGGGGGTAGAGGGCGGGCATGACGCAGCCCAGGAAGAGGCCCACCGTGGGCCCGGCGCCCTCGGCCAGCAGGCCGTAGCGACGGTAGGGGCGGCCGCCGGGGCGGGGCGTGGAGGCGGCCAGCAGGCGCAGGGGCGGTGGCAGCCGACGGGCCAGGGCATGGGCGAGGGGGGCTAGGGGCCCCAGCAGGGCCACCGCCCCATCGGCCAGGGCGGGCCGCAGCAGGAAGAGGCGCAGGAGGGCCTGACGCAGCCGCCAGCCCCGGGGGGCGCGGCCCCTGGCCGTCACCAGGGCGCGAGCCGACTCCATGATGCGGCCGAAGGGCACCCCCGAGGGGCAGACGGCCTCGCAGGTGCGGCACTGCAGGCACAGCTCCAGGTGCTCCAGGGCGGAGGGGGTGGCCTCGATGCGCCCCTCGGCCAGGGCGCGGATGATATGCAGTCGGCCGCGGGGGGAATCGGCCTCCAGGCGCAGGAGGCGGTAGGTGGGGCAGCTCTGGAGGCAGAGGCCGCAGTGGACGCAGCGGGACAGGTCCTCCTCGGTGGGGGCGAAGGGGAAGGAGAGGGGGCGCCTGCTCATATGCCGGCCACGAACCTGCCCGGGCTGAGGACGCCCCCCGGGTCCCACAGCTCCTTGAGGCGGCGCATGATGGCGGTGGCGGGCGGGTCGGGGCCCCACAGGTAGGCGGGGACGGGCGGCGAGGCCGAGGGCCAGGCATGGACCACCGCCGTCCCACCCAGGGCCTGAGCGATGGGTAGCGCCCGCCCCCCAACGCTCCGGGCCTCGGCCGCGGCTGGCCAGCGGGCATAGGCGCTGCCCAGGGTGGGGAAGGCCACCAGCAGCCCCGGCCCCAGGGCCGCCAGCCGCGCCAGGGCCTCGGGCAGGCGCGAGGGGAGGACGGAGAGGCGGACCACCAGCGCCCCGCCTTGGGCGGGGGAGGCCATGGCCTCCTGCCAGCGGGGAGCTGCTGAGGGCAGCGGTCGGCCGCCGGCGGTGGCAGCCAGCTCGCCGGCCTCGGCCTGGCTGCGGGCCACGGCGCTGGGGCTCCCCCCCAGCTCCACGAAGAGGACGTGGTCTTCCCCTTCCCATTGCAGCCACAGGGCCGCGACCGAGAGGCCCCGTCGCCACAGCTCCCGCGCCACCTGACAGGCGGCCTCCGGCCCGGCGAAGGCGAAGGCCAGGGAGGCGGTGGCGCGGGGCAGGGGCAGCAGCTTGAAGGTGGCCTCCACCATCACCCCCAGGGTGCCCAGGGAGCCGATGTAGAGCTTGCACAGGTCGTAGCCGGCCACGTTCTTGACTACCTTGCCGCCCGCCCTGGTGACGCGGCCGTCGGCCAGCACCACCCTCATGCCGATGGTGAAGTCACGGGGGTGACCGCAGGCGTAGCGGCGGGGCCCGGCCACGGCAGCGGCCAGCGTGCCGCCCACGGTGGCCTGTTGGGGTAGGGGCGGGTCGAGGCCCACCGACTGCCCGCTGGCGGCCAGGTGGGACTGGAGGGCGGCCACCGTCATGCCGGCCTGGACGGTGCAGGTCAGGTCGGCCGGCTCGTGCTCCAGGACGCCGTCCAGCCGTCGCAGGTCCAGGGCCAGGTGGTAGCGGCGGGGCGGGGCGCCCAGGCCCATCAGGGTGCCGCCGCCCCAGGGCACCACTGCCAGCCCCTCGCGACTGGCCAGGCGCAGGACCTCGGCCACCTGCTCCACCGTGGAGGGGCGGGCGACGGCTATAGGCGTCAGGCCGCCGATGGCGTAGGCAGCGGCGGCCTCGCCGGTGGCCAGGCCGTCGCGGCCCAGGACGTCCAGGAGGGCGTTCTCCACGGCCCCAGCCCGGCCCACCGCCCGCCCCCTACACGTAGGCGTCGGGCCCCACCTTGGCGATGGCCGCGCCCATGCGAGAGGATACCTCGCCACAGCCCTTGTGGGTGGGGAAGACCTTGCCCGGGTTGAAGGCCTCACCGGCGCCGAAGGCCTGCTTCAGGGCGGCCATCACCGCCAGGTCGTCGTCGGAGAAGATCCAGCGCATGTAGTCGCGCTTCTCGTAGCCCACGCCGTGCTCGCCGGTAATGGAGCCCCCCGCCTCCACGCAGACGCGCAGCACCTCCTCGCCGCAGTCCAGCACCCGCCGGGCCGCCCCCGGCTCCCGCTCGTCGAAGAGGATGTTGGGGTGCAGGTTGCCGTCGCCAGCGTGGAAGACGTTGGCCACCCGCAGGCCGAAGCGCTCGCAGACCTGGTAGACCTGACGCATCACCTGGGGCAGCCGAGTGCGGGGCACCACGCCGTCCAGGATGTAGTAGGAGGGGGCCAGGCGGCCCAGGGCCCCCAGGGCGGCCTTGCGCCCCGCCCACAGCCGCTCCCTCTCCTGGGCGGTGAAGCCCATGCGCACCTCCCGCGCCGACAGCTCCTGGCAGATGCCCCGCACTGCCTCGGCCTGCTCCTGGGCCTCCTCCCGCAGCCCCTCCACCTCGATGAGCAGCACGGCACCGGCATCGGGGGGGTAGCCGGCCTGGACGTAGGGCTCCACCGCCAGCATAGTGTTGCGGTCCAGCATCTCCAGGGCGGCGGGGACGATGCCCTGGCCGATGATGGCCGAGACGGCCTCGCAGGCGGCGTCCACGTCGTCGAAGATGGCCAGCAGGGTGACGGTGGCCTCGGGCCGCGGCAGCAAGCGCAGGACGACCTTGGTGACGATGCCCAGGGTGCCCTCGGAGCCCACCACTACCCCCACCAGGTCGTAGCCGGGGGCGTCGGGCGTCCTCCCTCCCAGCCAGACCAGCTCCCCCTCGGCCGTCACCAGCTCCAGCCCCAGGACGTGGTTGGTGGTGGTGCCGTAGCGCAGGCAGTGGGGGCCACCGGCGTTCTCGGCCACGTTGCCGCCGATGGTGCAGGCCTTCTGGCTGGAGGGGTCGGGGGCGTAGTAGAGGCCGTAGGGGGCGGCGGCCAGGGAGACGTCCAGGTTCACCACCCCCGGCTCCACCACGGCGAGGGCGTTGTCGGGGTCTATCTCCAGGATGCGGCAGAGGCGGGCGGTGGCCAGGACGATGCCCCCCTCGCAGGGGACGGCGCCGCCCGAGAGGCCGGTGCCGGCGCCCCGGGGCGTCAGCGGCACCCCGTAGCGACGGGCCAGGCGCACCACCGCCGCCACCTCCTGGGCCGAGCCGGGCAGGACGACGGCCTCGGGCAGGGCCCGCTCGATGGTGGCGTCGTATTCGTAGACGATGAGATCCTCGGGCCGGTGGAGCAGGTAGCGTCGCCCGACGATGCGCTCCAGCTCCCGCAGCAGTCGCCTGTCCACACCCCAAGTCTAGCACGGACAGGGGCGCAGGCGCCGGGGCCCCTTAGCCCTCGTCCTGGGCCCAGGTGCGGGCCCGCTCCACCGCCCGCCGCCAGTCGGCGTAGAGGCGCTCCCGCTGCTGGGGCGACATGAGGGGGTGGAAGCGGGCCTGGGGGCGCCAGAGGGCCCGCAGCTCGTCCAGCCCCTTCCAGAGGCCCACGGCCAGGCCAGCCATGAGGGCTGCCCCCAGAGCGGTGGTCTCGGCCACCTGGGGGCGCAGCACTGGCCGTCCCAGGAGGTCGGCCTGGAGCTGCAGCAGTAGGTCGTTGCTGGCGGCGCCGCCGTCGGCCCGCAGCTCGGGCAGGTGGAGGCCGGCCCCCGCCTCCATGGCCTCCACCACGTCGCGGGTCTGGCAGGCCAGGGCCTCCAGGGTGGCGCGGGCGATGTGGGCCCTGGTGGTGCCCCGCGTCAGGCCCACGATGAGGCCGCGGGCATGGGGGTCCCAGTGGGGGGAGCCCAGGCCCGTCAGGGCGGGCACCACGCACACCCCGCCGCTGTCCTCCACCTGCCGCGCCAGGGCCTCTATCTCCTGGGAGGAGGCGATGATGCCCAGGCCGTCCCGCAGCCACTGCACCATGGCCCCGGAGACGAAGTTGGAGCCCTCCAGGGCGTAGGTGACCTGCTGGCCTATCTGCCAGGCGATGGTGGCGATGAGCCCGGGGGCCAGCACCGCCTGCGCCCCCGTGTTCATGAGCAGGAAGGAGCCGGTGCCGTAGGTGTTCTTGGCCTCCCCGGGCCCCAGGCAGGCCTGGCCGAACAGGGCCGCCTGCTGGTCGCCCAGCACCGCCGTCACCGGCACGGGGGCCCCTAGCAGCTCGGGCCGCGTCTCCCCGAAGTAGCCGCAGGAGGGCAGGACCTCGGGCAGCAGGGAGTCGGGCACGCCCAGGATGCCCAGCAGCTCCTCGTCCCAGCGGCGATGATGGAGGTCGAACAGGAGGGTGCGGGAGGCGTTGGAGGGGTCGGTGGCGTGGCGGCCAGTGAGGCGATAGAGGAGCCAGCAGTCCACGGTGCCGAAGCGCAGGCGGCCGCGGGCGGCCAGGCGGCGCAGCTCGGGGCGATGCTCCAGCAGCCAGGCCACCTTGGTGCCCGAGAAGTAGGGGTCCAGCACCAGGCCGGTGCGCTCTCGGAAGAGGGGCTCCACCCCCTGCTGCCGCAGCCGCCCGCAGAGGGGGGCGGTGCGCCGGTCCTGCCAGACGATGGCGTTGGCCACCGGGTGCCCCTCCTCGTCCCAGAGCAGCGTCGTCTCGCGCTGGTTGGTGATGCCGATGGCCACCAGCTGGCGGGGCCTCACCCTGGCCCGGCGCAGGGCCAGGCGGGCGGCCGCCAGTTGCGTCTGCCAGATCTCTTCGGGGTCGTGCTCCACCCAGCCCGGCTGGGGAAAGTGCTGACGGAAGGGGAGCTGGGCCGAGGCCAGCGGCTGCCCCTCGCTGTCGAACAGGAAGGCGCGGGAACTGGAGGTGCCCTGGTCCAGGGCCAGCACGAGTCCGCCCACGTCGGGGCCAGCATAGCCGGGGCCCATGGCCTCCCTCAAGGGGGCTGCTAAGATGGACGGGGATGGCCCTCAAGTTCCTGGAGGAGGAGCTGCGGCGGCAGCTAGAGGGCATCGGCCGCGCCGACCTGATGGCGGGGGCGGTGGGGGGCATCGCCTTCACCGACGACGGCTCCACCATCTACGTGCACCTGCTGCCGGGGCCCGGGGCGGCGCGGCGGCCGGGGCGGGCCTACGTCCTGGCCTGGCACGACTACACCGAGGACCCCTCCCAGCGGCTGCACTGCTTCCGCTGGCTGGTGCGGGAGGCGAAGCTGAACATCCGCGACCACGTCTGGGACATCGTGCGCTGGCTGGAGACCAAGTAGAGAGCCCGGCGACCGCCTGACTGTCCATGCGGTATAATGGGCGCACGACTGACCGGGGGGCGAGCCGTGGCCCAGGCGGCAGCCAGGAAGCCTTACTATCCGGAGGAGCTGGAGCGGCGCATCCTGAGCGCCGTGCTCTCGGGCAACCGTGCCGGAGCGATGCGCTATCTCGACTCCTTCCTCCAGAGCGTCCTCTCCGGCACTGGCCAGCTAGAGCACCTGCGCTCGTATGTGCTGCAACTGCAGATCGTGCTGTTGCGCAAGTGCCGGCAGGCAGGGGTTGACACCGAAGGCCAGCTTTGCGAGGTGGCAGCCTACGCTCGCGCTGTCCTGGCTGCTAACCCCGGCGACCTGCGGCGCATGACTCAGCATCTCATCGATGATCTGGTAGACATGGTGGTCTGCCTCAAAAGCAGCGGTCCCCTGCGTACCATGGAGATGGTCTGCCGTTACATCCGCAGCAACTTCCACCGCCACCTGCCTATGCGAGAGGTGGCGGGCATCGTCAATATGAGCTACCACTACTTCAGCCGACTTTTCGCCCGCTACACGGGCATGACCTACCGCGACTTCCTCATCGAAGTCCGGTTGCAGAGGGCCAAGGAGCTGCTCTCGGACAGCGAGCTGAACCTGGAGGAGATCGCCCGCCAGGTGGGGTACAGCGATGCCAGCCACTTCAGCCGCGTGTTCAAGAGCCGCACGGGCCTGAGCCCGCGTCGCTTCGCCTCCCTCCGGGACGTTGCTCCTCTACCCTAGCCCCCACCGGCTGAAGGGCAAAAAGGCACAATAAAACCTGCAAGGTTTGGTCATGACACTCTGACCCTGCGGCCAATATAAGTCCATTGCAAAGACAAGTCGAGTGCGCGAGGAGGGAAAGGACATGGGATTCCAGCGTCCGAGCGGTTTCAACCACATCGCCTTCCCCACCTGGGACTTGGAAACCACGCATGAGTTCTACACCAAGGTACTGGGCCTGCCCCTGGTGGACGCCGTCAGCGGCGTCCCCAGGACGGGGCCAGGCAGCAAGTTCCTGCACGTCTTCTATGCCCTGGGCGACGGCACCTGCCTGGCCTTCTTCGCCGTGGAAGGCCTGCCCAAAGAGGAAGTCATCCAGCCTGTACCCTGGTGGACGCGGCACATCGCCCTGGGCGTGGACAGCATGGAAGAGTTGATGGAGGCCAAGAGACGGTTGGAGGCCCACGGCGTACAGGTGAGCGACGTCATCGACCACGAGGGCGTCTGGGAGTCCATCTATTTCCGCGACCCCAACGGCCTCCAGCTCGAGATCACCTACCAGCGCCGGGGCCTGACGGAAGAGGAAGCGCGGCGGGCCGAACAGATGCTGGAGAGCTGGCTGAAGGAGCATGCCCCCGCCTAGGCTGGCGTCTCCCCTTCAGGACTCGCCTCTTACGTTCTTTGACGGCGCACATAGTGACAGCGGGGCCTGTGGTTCCACAGGAGGATGCGAACATGAAAAAGTGGCTGTTTCTGCTATTGGGCGGGCTGGCGCTCTTGCTAGCCGCCTGCGGAGGCGGTGAGGAGGCGACTCCGGGCGGCACGCCGGAGACGGGCCGTCCTCCGGGCTGGAAGCAGGTCAGGACCGACTTTGGCGTCACCGACACCGAGATCCGGCTGGGCCACCGGAACATCCTCAGCGGTCCCCTGGCCGTCTTCGCCGCCGGCGCGCCTTTCTTGGAGGCCTATATCCGCAAGGTCAACGCTGAGGGCGGCGTCTGCGGTCGGACTTTGCGCGTCATCATCGAGGATCACCAGGCCAACCCCGCCAAGGCCCTGGAGGTGAGCCAGAAGCTGGTGGATCGCGACCAGGTGGTGGCCACCATAGGCGACGTGGGTACCAGCGCCGTGGCCGCTACCCTGGACTATATGAACCAGGCGAAGGTGCCCCAGCTCTTCGCCACCCTGGGGGTGGAGAGGCTCCTAGACCCCCAGAAGTACCCGTATACCATAACCTTCGTGCCCACCTTCGCCTCCGACTTCCGCATCATGGCACGGCTCATTAATGAGCGGTTCCCCGGCAAGACGGTGGCCATACTCTACCAGAACGATGCCGCCGGGCAGGACGGTCTGGCCGGCTTCAAGCAGGAGTTCCGCGGCCGTATCGTGGCCGAGCAGTCTTACGAGTCCACCGCCACCGAGCTGACCTCCCAGCTGGCTAATCTGAAAGCCGCCAACCCAGACCTGCTGGTGTCCATCAGCCTGTCCATCACCTTCACCCAGCAGGTCTTCCGTTACATGGCAGGCACCAACTGGCAGCCCAAGGTGTTCATGGCCTATCCCAACACCCCGTCGGGGCTGGCCAACGCAGTTGGCGGCGGCAACGCCGAGGCCGGCTATCGCCAGATCGCCGGCGCTGTGCTAAACGTGTACGTGATGGAAGCGGCCCTGCACCGGAACACGCCCGAGTGGCGTGAGCTGGAGCAGATCACCCAGCAGTACGGGGCGCCGCCGGTGCAGCCGGCCACCATCTACATGGCGTCGGCGGCCCAGCTCTCGGTGGAGGCCCTCAAGCGGGCCTGTGACCAGGGCGACATGACCCGCGACGGCGTGTTGCGGGCTGCCCAGACCATCCGCGACTTTCACCCCTTCAGCCTCTGGCCCGGCATCCTGGTGACCGTGGGCCCTGGCGACCCCTACACCATCGAGACCATGGTGCCGGTCGAAGTGCAGGCAGACGGCTCGCTGCGCCCCCTAAGCGACCGGCCCATCTCGGGCGAGGCCCGCAGGTAAGGCGCCGGGTGGGGAGTCGGGGGACGCCATGAGGATGGCCTCTCGCAACCTGCTAGTGCGCCACCAGTACTACGAGGAACCGGAAGGCGTGCGCCGGGAGCCGGTGGTGGTCACTGCCAGCGACGGCATCCAGACCCTCGGCCTCTTACACGTGCCAGCCACCGGCCGGGCCAGGACGGCGCTCCTGGTCATCCATCCGCGGGCGGACTTCACGCGGCACTACCTTGCCCCCTTGCTGGCGCAGCGTGGCTATGCCGTGCTGGGCCACAACACCCGCTACGTGAACAACGACTGCGACGCCTTGCATGAGCGCATGCTGCTGGACATCGCGGCAGCCCTGCGGGAGCTGCGGACCAGGGGCTACGAACGGCTCGTCCTGTTGGGGAACAGCGGCGGCGGTTCCCTGACCGCGTTCTACCAGTGGCAGGCCACCGCCCGGCCCGAGGAGCGCCTTGCGGAAAGCCCCGCCGGCGACGCGGTGCCCCTGGCCGAGGAGGACATGCCCGTAGCTGAGGCGATGGTCCACATCGCCGTCCACTCGGGCCAGGGCAACGTCATGCGGCGGGTCATCGACCCGGCAGTGGTGGACGAGGGTGACCCCCTCCTGACCGACGCCTCCCTGGACATGTACCACCCCGCCAACGGCCGCCGCCCCTGGCCGCAGCCGTCCCAGTACGACTGCATCTGGCTGGAGACGTACCGGCGGGCGCAAGAGGAGCGCTGTCGACGACTGGACGTCCTCGCCCGGGCCTATCTGGCCGAGCAGGCCGCACCGGCGATGGGCAATGACGGCGCCGAGGCACGCTACGCCCGCGAGCGGCGCCGTCGCCTGGGGAGGTACATGGTCGTGTACCGTACCCTGGCCGACCCGGCCTACCTGGATCCAACTATCGACCCCTCGGATAGGCCGCTGGGATCCATCTTCACGCCGGGTCTGGACCCCATGGTAGGCAACTATGGCCCGGGCGGGCTGGGGCGAGTGCTGACGCCCAGGGGATGGCTCAGCACCTGGTCGCCCTTCTCCACCAACGCCGACCTGACCCGCAGCCTGCAACACATCACCTGTCCCTGTCTCTTCATGCAGGCGACGGGGGACACGGAGATACGGCCCCAGGAGTTCGCGGCCATCGTCGCCAGCGCCGCCGCGGCCGACAAGGGAGTGGTAGAGCTGCGGGCCGACCACTACCTGTTCCCCTTGGAGGGCCAGTCCGGTGACCCTAGCCTGGAAGCAGCCGACATCATAGCGGACTGGCTGTCGGCGCGGGTGCCGGCGCGCTAGGGGGCAGCGGCCGCGCAGGATGCAGGAGGCGACGGCGGACATGGCGGGAGCAGCGCGAGGGCTCAAGATCAGCCTGCTGCACCATCCCATTTACCCCCTCTCCTATTCGCTGGAGCTGTTCCAGGCGGCGGAGGAGCTGGGCTTCTACGCTTGCTACTGTGCCGATGCTTTCCGCTTCAAGGACCCGTGGACGCTCCTTGGAGCGGCTACCCTGCGCACGCGGCACGTCCGCCTCGGCCCCAGCGCCACGCATGTGTTCCTGCGCGACCCCACCCTGATCGCCCAGTCCCTGGCCACCCTCGATGAGCTGTCGGCTGGAAGGGCAGAGGCAGCAGTGAGCTTCGGGGGCCCCGCCCTCCTGCGCCGCTACCATGTGCAGTGGCAGGGCACTGCGCCTGTCGAGCGCGTGAAGGAGGCCCTGCGGGTCATGCGCTCCGTCCTGGACAGCGGTCAGTGCGACCACCAGGGGCGCTTCTTCCGTTATACCGCCCTGGGCACCTTGTCGCGACCGTCGCAGCCCCACCCGCCCCTCATGATGGCCAGCACCGGCGGGCGGCTGGCCCTGCAGGCTGCTGGGGAGGTGGCCGACGGGGTTCACCTGCTGCTGGCCCATTCCCGTCGGGCGTTCGAGTACGCCTGGGAGCAGGTACGGCTCGGTGCCAGAAAGGCCGGCCGCGACCCCGAGACCCTCGACCTGGCGGCGGTGCTGGTCGTGGTCTGTTCCGAGGACGGCGAGGCTGCCCGAGAGCTGGCCCGGCTCTTCCTGGCTACCTACCTCCCCATCGTCCCCGATGCGCTGGCCGACCTGAACGGCCTCCCCAAGGAGCGCCTGCTCCCCATCCGCGAGGCCTTCGCTCAGGGGGACGTGGCCCAGATGCTCTCCTTGGCTACGCGAGACCTGACCGACAGGGTGGCCTTCGCCGGCACGCCTGAGGAGTGCCTGCAGGAGTTGCGGGAGCAGGTGCTGCCCACCGACGTCGGCCATCTGGTGCTCATGGTGGTCGGGCCCCACTACGTGCAGACGACCTTCGGGGCCACAGTGCAGGGAGTGCCCGAGGTAGCTGAGCAACTCAGGCTCATCAAGGAGCGGGTGCTGGTCCCTCTGATGAGGGGACTGCCGCAGCCCTCGGGCCCCACGTGAGCCATAGTGGGCGGGGGGCCTGCCCTGACCGCTACTGCCCCAGCGCTGTAGGCGGCCCCTCGCCCTGCGCTGTCAGCGCCTCCCAGGCCTCTAGCAGGTGATGGGGGCCCACGGCCACGTCCTCGTCGTCCACAGTGGAGGCGAGGGCGCGGCGCCGGGCCTCAGCTACTAGCTCGGCCAGGGCAGCAGGTGTCCAGCCCTCGCTGCCCTGCACCAAGGCCTCCAGCAGCGCCTCGTCTGCGGTCAGCCCTAGGGGGCGCAGCAGCACGCGCAGGATGTCCTCCCGTTCGGCCCGGTCTGGCAACGTAAGGCTTATGCGGAGGCCGAAACGGCCCGGCCTGAGCAGCGCGGGGTCTAGCAGGTCGGGACGATTGGTGGCGCCGACGACCACCACCTGGGTGCCGCTGCCCAGGCCGTCCATCTCGGCCAGCAGCTGGTTGACCACCCGCTCGGCGGTGCGGGTAGAGGTGTCCATGCCCCGGCGAGGGGCAACAGCGTCTAGCTGGTCTATGAAGACCAGGGCGGGGGCGAGCTGACGGGCCAGACGGAATATCTGCCGTACTGCCTCCTCCGATTCGCCCAGCCACTGGCTGAACACTTCGGGGCCGTCCACGGCGATGAAGTTCACGCCTGTCTCATGGGCAAGGGCCCGGGCCAGGTGGGTCTTGCCGCTGCCTGGAGGGCCTTCCAGCAGCACTCCTGGCGGCGGGTGGAGACCCAGGTGCCGATAGCGCTCCGCCTCACGCAGGGGCCGCACCACCAGGTCCCACAGGCGTCGCTTGGCGGCGAACAGGCCGCCCACCTCCTGCCATGACACTTGGGGCACCGTCACTAGGGCCTGGCGTAAGGCCGAGGGCCGAACCCGTGCCAGGGCCGTCTCCAGGTCCTGGCGGGTGACCAGCAGCTGCGACAGGTCCGGGTCTGCTCGCTGCAGGGAGGGGACAGCAGAAGGGAGGTGACGTCGCAGGGCCGAGAGGCCGGCCTCCCGACACAGCTCCATCAAGTCGGCACCCACGAAACCGTGGCTGCGGGCAGCCAGTTCGGGCAGGAAGTCCAGGGCGTCGGACGAGAGGGGCATCTCGCGGCTGTGGATGCGCAGTATCTCCAGCCGGCCCTGCTGGTCGGGCGGGCCGATATAGACCTCGCAGTCGAAGCGGCCGGGTCGGCGCAGGGCTGGCTCGAGGCTGTCCAGACGGTTAGTGGTGGCGATGGCCACCACGCCGTCCATCCGGTGCAGCCCGTCCAGCAGGGCCAGCAGTTGGCTCACGAGGCGCGCCTCGGCCTGGCTGGAGGCTACCGAGCGGCGGGGGGCGATGGCGTCTATCTCGTCGAAGAAGATGATGGCCGGCGCGTGGTGGGCAGCTTCGCCGAAGACACGGCGCAGGTTGCCCTCCCCCTCGCCGTAGTAGGTGCCTATGATGTCGGGCCCGCTCACGTAGTAGAAGCGGGCGTCCAGCTCGTTAGCCATGGCCCGCAGCAGCAGCGTCTTTCCTACCCCGGGCGGGCCGTGCAGCAGTATGCCGCGCGGGGCCTGGATGCCCAGGCGCTGGTAGACATGGGGCGACCACAGGGGCACCTCCACCAGCTCCCGCAGCAGCTGGATGTGCTGCGCCATCCCCCCCACATCGTCGAAGGTGACGGCCAGCTCCGCTTCATGCTCGGCGTAGGGTGCCAGCTCGACCTGGGTCTGGACGGTGACGGTGCCGGGGCTCGGCTCCACCATGGCCACGCGATAGGTCGTGCCACCGCGCCCGCCGGGGAAGGGCACGTACAGCAGCGACCCCTCGCCTACCAGGGCCGCCGCCTGCGCCAGATATCGGCCCAGGTGCTGATGCAGCTTTGGCACCAGGGACACGTCCACCGCTGCCGACAGTACGATGCGGTTGACCGGTGGGGGGTCGGGGAAGGGCTCGACTTCCACCTGCTCACCCACGCGGGCGCCTAGCGCCTGTCGCTGCAGCCTGTCCAGGAGCACCACACCGCGACCGCCATCGTCAGGGAGCAGCGCCGCCACTCGCGCCGGCAGCCGCCGGCCTCGGCGACTGACCAGGAACACGGCTTCGTCCGGGCCGATGCCCAGTCCTTCCATGCAGGCGGGATCGCTGTATACCAGGACGGGCGAGAGGCCGGCGCGGTCAGCCGGCAGGCGGTCTACGGTGAGGTGCATGGGCCATCCGGAACCTAACGTTGGGCTGCCAGCCACTCGGGGCAGGGCTCCAGCAGTTCGAAACCGCTGCCCTGGTCCACAAACAGGGCATCCACCAGGTTCTCCTGTGCCGCCACCAGCACCACCGTCTCGTCGCTGTCGTTAAAGTGCTGGAATATTATCCCGGCGGGCCGAAGGGGGAGGTTGATCACGCAGCCCTGTGCCCAGTCGTGACGGACCCCGTCCAGGACGGTATGGCCTCGGCTGCCCTTCCATACATAGTAGACCTGACCGCCTTGGCACTTGAGGCGGCCGGTGCGGCTGCCGGGCGGGATGTGCATGGTCCAGACGATGAGGGCCCGGTTGGAGGTGTCGGTGATGGATGGGTGCAGGTACCACTGCACAAGCCCCCACGGGTTCAGCTCTACCGGCACCTCTCTGCCCCGCACCAGATTCAGGGCGGCGCGCCTCCACTCCCGCTGGCGGTCGCGCAGCTCCAGCAGCTCCTGGAACAGGTTGCGAGCCTGTAGCTGTCGGTAGCGTTCGGACTGCATGGCATCACCTGCCCCGGGCCTCCCCCTGCTGTTCGAGCCACAAGGGGGAGAGCTCTAGCTGCTCCATCTCGCTGCCCACATGGTCCCAGATGAAGTCGTTGATGAAAGCCAGCCAGAAAGATGACTGGCCGTCTTGGCGGCGGTTGAAGTGCTGGTGCACGACGCCACCCTCCTTCACGGGGAGGATGAGGAGGTCGCCTGCCTCCCAGTGATGGGGCACCTCGTCCATGGTGGTGGTGCCTTCCCCTTCCAATGCGAATATGACTAGCCCGCCCTGGTGCCGGTGCTTGCCTGAGACCTTGGGTATCTCCTGCACGAAGACGTACCAGTCCTGAAGGCAGGTGTCCTTGTAGGCACCTGGGTGCAGGAACCACATGATCTTCCCCTGGCGGCTCACATCCCATTCACGTTCGTGGGGCCAGACCACCACCTTGCCTTGATACTGGCGCTCCACGAAGGTCTGCCGCCTTTCAAAGCAAAGCTCGTATCCCGCCCTGGGGCCTGGGCCTCTCTCACGTTCCCGCTGACGCACGCGCTCCCGCACGGTGGCCTCCTGAGGCCTTAGGCTGATGAGCCCTTTATAGGGCGGGCGCCCCCTTCTTACACGACCTGGATTTGCACATTGCGTTGCGCTGTGTTGTCCTGTCCCTCCGGTTGGCACTGCTATGGCAGGGTCTTGCGCTGGCGGGGTGGAGTATAATCTCTGTGGAATGCCCAAGCTCATCGGTCGCTCTCTGACCCTGGCCGAGCTGGTGGACAGGTATGCCCGCCCCGGCGAGCTATACGAGCGGCTGGAGGGCAACCGCGTCCGCTGCTATGCCTGTGGCCATCGCTGCCTGATCCTGGACGGGCAGCGGGGCATCTGTCAGGTGCGCTACAACCGCGGCGGCACCCTGATGGTGCCCCACAACTACGTGGCCGCCCTCCAGTGCGACCCCATCGAGAAGAAGCCCTTCTTCCACGCCCTGCCCGGCGCCCTGGCCCTCACCTTCGGCATGCTGGGCTGCGACTACCACTGCCCCTACTGCCAGAACTGGGTCACCTCCCAGGCCCTGCGCGACCCCGTGGCCGGGGTGGAGCCCATGGAGGTCTCCCCTCCCGAGCTGGTGCAGATCGGCGAGCGCCTGGGCGCCCACGCCTACGTCAGCTCCTACAACGAGCCCCTCATCACCTCCGAGTGGGCGGTGGAGGTGTTCCGCCTGGCCAAGGCCAGGGGCCACCTGACGGCCTACGTCTCCAACGGCAACGCCACCCGCGAGGTGCTGCAGTACCTGCGCCCCTGGGTGGACTGCTACAAGATAGACCTCAAGTCCATGAACCCCAAGAACTACCGCGTACTAGGGGGCAGGCTGGAGCACGTGCTGGAGACCGTGCGCATGACCTGGGCGATGGGCTTCTGGGTGGAGGTGGTCACCCTGGTGGTTCCCGGCTTCAACGACTCGGACGAGGAGCTGCGGGAGGCGGCCCGCTTCATCGCCTCCGTCTCCCCCGACATCCCCTGGCACGTCACTGCCTTCCACAAGGACTACAAGATGACCGACCCCGACAACACCGACGCCCGTACCCTGCTGCGGGCCGCCACCATCGGCCGGGAGGAGGGGTTGCGCTACGTCTACGCCGGCAACCTGCCGGGGATGGTGGGCGACTTCGAGAATACCCGCTGCCCAAGCTGCCAGCGGCTGCTGGTGCGCCGCCACGGCTACCGCATCCTCTCCTACGAGGTGACCAGGGAAGGCACCTGCCCGGGCTGCGGCCAGCGCATGCCGGGCATCTGGTGGCAGGGGGAGCGGCCCCGCCAGCTGACCGACGCCCCCATCCCCCTCACCTACCGCATCTGAGCAGCACTCGCGCTATTGACATATCACCCTGCGGGCTTAAAATCGGGGTGAACGCCGCCGAGGGGAGGTTGAGAAGGGCTACTAGACCATAACGGGGGTCGGGAGGCCCGGCGGGCGGCAGGCAAGGCAGTAGGGCAGCACTCATCCCTGTATCGTCTTCGATACTGCCGCGCCCGCCCCTGGGCCTGAAGGGACCCCGAGTACCGGCGCACGACTGCCACGGGCCCAGGGGAGGTACTAAGCCTTTTGTTAGCCGAGGCCCAGAGCCGGGCCCATAGCCTCGATGAGGCCTTCGCCTACTGTCGGCGGGTGGCCCTGGGGCACTACGAGAACTTCAGCGTCGCCTCCTGGCTCCTGCCCAGGCGCCTGCGCCCCCACATGTATGTCATCTACGCCTACTGCCGGGGGGTGGACGACCTAGGCGACGAGGCCGCGGGCGACCGCCTCGCCCTCTTGGACGAGTGGGAGGCGGAGCTGCGGCGGGCCTACCAGGGGCAGGCCCGCCACCCGGCCTTCGTGGCCCTGGCCCACACCGTGCGCCAGTTCGACATCCCCCCCGAGCCCTTCCTAAGGCTCATCGAGGCCAACCGCATGGACCAGCGCCAGCGCCGCTACCCCACCTATGCCGACCTGCTGCACTACTGCCAGCACTCGGCCAACCCGGTGGGCCACCTGGTCCTCTACCTGTTCGGCTACCGCGACCGGGAGCGGCAGCGGCTGTCCGACGCCACCTGCACCGGCCTGCAACTGGCCAACTTCTGGCAGGACGTGGCCCGCGACCTGAAGATGGGCCGCATCTACATACCCCTGGAGGACATGGCTGCCTTTGGCTACTCGGAGCAGGACCTGCTGGCCCGCCTCTGCGACGACCGCTTCCGCCACCTGATGGCCTTCGAGGTGCGACGGGCGCGGGAGCTGTTCGCCCAGGGGCTGAAGCTGGTGGACTTGGTGGCCGGCAGGTTGAAGCTGGATGTGAAGCTCTTCAACCTGGGCGGGCTGGCGGTGCTGGACGCCATCGAGGCCATCGGCTACGACGTGCTGCACCGCCGTCCTACCCTCTCCAGGGCCCGCAAGGCGCTCTTGGCCCTGCGGGGCCTGCTGCCCATCCCCGTGCGGGTGCGGGGGCTGGCATGAGCCAGGCGCTGGAGCTGGCCTACACCCACTGCGCCCTGGTGGCCAAGCGGGAGGCCAAGAACTTCTATTACGGCTTCCTGCTGCTGCCGCCCAGGCAGCGGCGAGCCATCTACGCCGCCTACGCCTTCGCCCGCCTGTGCGACGACATCGTGGACGAGGAGGGGCCCGACGACCAGGCGAAGGCGGCCCGCCTGGCCGCCCTGCGCGCCGACCTGCGGCGCTGCCTGGCCGGGGAGCCCCAGGGCCCCGTCTTCACCGCCCTGGCCGATGCCGTCTGCACCTTCTCCATCCCCCACGACTACCTGTTCCAGCTCATGGACGGGGTGGAGATGGACCTGCGCTGCCGTCGCTACCAGAGCTTCCGGGAGCTGGAGCGCTACTGCTACCTGGTGGCCTCGGTAGTGGGCCTCATCTGCATCCAGGTGTTCGGCTACCGGGGCGGGGAGGAGGGGCGGCGGCGGGCCGCCGACCTGGGCATCGCCCTGCAGCTGACCAACATCCTGCGCGACGTGCAGGAGGACCTGGGCCGCGACCGTGTCTACATACCCCAGGAGGAGATGGCCGCCTTCGGCTACTCGGAGGAGGCCCTGCGCCGGGGCGAGACCGGCCCCGCCTTCTACCGCCTGATGGCCTTCCAGGTGGAGCGGGCGCGGGAGTACTACCGCAGCGGCCTGCGGCTGCTGCCCCTGCTGTCGCGGCGGCCCCGCGCCTGTGTGGGGGCCATGGCCGGCATCTACCTGCGAATCCTGGAGCGCATCGCCCGGCGGCCGGAGGTGGTGCTGCGGGAGCGGGTCTCCCTGGGCACGGGGGCCAAGCTGGCCCTGGCCGGTCGCGAGCTGGTGAGGAGCGTGGTGCCGCTGTGAGAGGGCGGGTGGTCGTCATCGGCGGGGGGCTGGCCGGGCTGGCAGCGGCCTGCGACCTGGCCCAGGCCGGCTTGCCGGTGACCGTCCTGGAGAGGCGCCCCTTCCTGGGCGGCCGCGCCTACTCCTTCCTGGACGGCCGCAGCGGGCAGGAGGCCGACAACGGCCAGCACGTCTTCCTGCGCTGCTGTCGGGAATACATGGCCTTCCTGGAGCGGCTGGGGGTGCTGGGGCACACGCGTCTGCAGCGCCGCCTGCGCTTGCCCGTCATCGATAAGCTGACAGGCACCAGCGTGCTGCGGGCCGGCCGGGCGCCGCCGCCCCTGCACCTGCTGGGCTCCTTCCTGCGCTACCGCCCCCTCTCGTTGGGGGAGAAGCTGCTGACGGCCTACGCCCTCTTCCGCCTGAACGGCCTCGACCGCTCGCGCCACCCCGAGCTGGACCAGGTGCCCTTCGCCGAGTGGCTGCGGGCCCACGGCCAGACGCGGCACATCATGCGCGTCTTCTGGGACCTCATCGTCCGCCCCACTCTCAACGAGGAGCTGGACGCCGTCAGCACCGACCTGGCGGCCATGGTCTTCCAGGTGGGCTTCCTGCGCGACGCTGAGGCCTCGGCCATCGGTTATTCGCAGGTGGGGCTCTCCACCCTGGTGGAGGGGGCGGCCAGGGAGTTCCTGGCGGCGTGGGGTGGGGAGGTGCGCACCGGCACCGCCGCGCGGGGGCTGGCCCTGAGCGGGGGGCGGGTGACGGGGGTGGCCCTGGAGGGGGGCGAGACCCTGCCGGCCGAAGCGGTGGTCTCGGCTGTCCCCCCCGATGCCCTGCTGGCGCTGCTGCCGCCGGCCCTGGCCGGGGAGCCCTTCTTCCGGCGGCTGGGGCAGTTCCGCTTCTCGCCCATCGTCAACGTGCACCTGTGGTATGAGCGGCCAGTCATGCGCCATGAGTTCGCCGCCTTCCTCAACTCCAGCCTGCAGTGGCTCTTCAACAAGACGCAGATGTGGGGCCGGCCGGGGCCGGTGCAGCAGTTGGACATCTCCCTGAGCGCTGCCCACCTGTGGGCCGAGTGGCCGGGCCGCGACCTCATCGAGGTCATGAGCAAGGAGGTGGCGGCCTTCTTCCCCCGTGCCCGTACCACGGCCCTGGCCTATGCCCTGGTGGTGAAGCAGCCCCAGGCCACCTTCTCGCCGCGGCCGGGGGTGAGGCGGCTGCGGCCGGGGCCGGTGGCGCCGCTGCCGGGCCTGTTCCTGGCCGGCGACTGGACGGACACAGGCTGGCCCGCCACCATGGAGTCGGCCGTGCGCAGCGGGCGGGCGGCGGCCGCCAGCCTGCTGGCCTACCTGAGAGGGGGTGAGAGCGGCAGCAGCAGCCCGACGGCCACAGCAGGCATCGTGCCCTCATCGGTGTTATCGTCAGATAGGGAAAGGGCTGATAAGAGATGAGGATCGTCAGGGCGAAGGTGCTGGGCTTCTGCTTCGGCGTGCGCCGGGCCATCGAGATGGTCCAGGCCGGCGCCCAGGAGGGGCCCATCGACAGCCTGGGCTCGGTGGTGCACAACCCGGTGGTGGTGGAGAGGCTGAAGGCCAGCGGCGTGCGGGTGGTCTCCTCCCTGGAGGAGGTGTCGGCCCCCACCATCGCCGTCACCGCCCACGGCCGCGGGCCCGAGATCGCGCAGGAGGCGCAGCGGCTGGGGGTGCGCCTCATCGACGCCACCTGCCCCATCGTGCGCAAGGCCCAAAAGGCGGCGGCCAGGCTGGTGGAGGAGGGCTTCCGGGTGATCATCTACGGTGAGGCCGACCACCCCGAGGTGCGGGGGGTGCTGGCCTGGACGCAGGGGCGGGGGCTGGCCATCCTGGACCCCGAGGAGGCGGTGGAGATACCGCGGCGCAAGGTGGCCCTCCTCTCCCAGACCACCAAGAGTGAGGAGTCCTTCGTCCAGTTCGTCTCCCGCTTCGTGGCCCACAACATCAGCCGCATCAACGAGCTGCGGGTCATCAACACCACCTGCCCCGAGACCGACGAGCGCTACCACGCCGCCCGCGAGCTGGCCGAGGAGTGCGACCTGATCATCGTGGTGGGGGGCCGCAACAGCGCCAACACCCGCAAGCTGGCCCAGACCTGCCGCGAGGCTGGCGTGGAGACCTACCATATCGAGACGGCGGCCGAGCTGGATCCGGCCTGGCTGGAGGGGAAGGAGGTGGTGGGGGTCACGGCCGGCGCCTCCACCCCCGACGAGTCCATCGACGAGGTGGTGGAGCGGCTGGCCCTGCTGGCCGGGCAGCGGGCTGCCCCCACCAACACACAGGGAGGGTGAGCCATGCGGTGCCTGACCCACACCTTCCGCATCCGCACCGAGCGGGGGCCCCAGTTCATCGACATCACCGAGCAGGTGGCCCAGGCGGTGCGGGAGGCGGCCCTCCGCCACGGCTGCGCGGTGGTCTTCTCCCGTCACACCACGGCGGCGGTGCGCATCAACGAGAACTGCCCCCACCTGCTGCAGGACATGGAGGACATGCTGCGGCGCATCGCCCCGCCCGAGTGGGAGTACCGCCACAACCTCTACGCCCACGCCTTCTCGGCCAACGGCGAGCGCCCCAACGGCCATTCCCACTGCCAGCACCTGCTGCTGGGGGCCAGCGAGGCGGTGCCCATCGTGGACGGCCGCCTGCTGCTGGGGCAGTGGCAGCGCATCTTCTTCATCGAGCTGGACCACGGCCGCGACCGCGAGGTGGTGGTCCAGCTCATGGGGGAGTGAGGGGCTTGACCACGCCAGCGCCCTTCCTGCGCTACCGCCAGGAGCTGGAGGCGGCCCTGCGCTCCTTCCTGTCGCGGCAGGAGCCCCCCCTCCTCTACCGCATGGTCCGCTATCACCTGGGCTGGGAGGACGCCCAGGGGCGGCCGGCGACGGGCGGGGGCGGCAAGGGGCTGCGCCCCGTCCTCTGCCTCCTTGCCTGCGAGGCGGTGGGAGGGCACTGGCCAGCGGCCCTGCCGGCGGCGGTGGCCCTGGAGCTGGTGCACAACTTCTCCCTGGTGCACGACGACATCCAGGACCAGGACCGGGAGCGGCGACACCGCCCCACCGTGTGGGCCATCTGGGGGCAGGCCCAGGCCATCAACGCCGGCGATGCCCTGCTGGCGGCCGCCCAGCTAGCCCTGGCCCACCTGCCCGAGGCGGGGGTGCCCCACGAGCGGGCGGTGGCCGCTGCCCAGGCCCTGGCCACCGCCACCCTGGAGATGGTGGAGGGGCAGGTCCTGGACCTGCAGTTCGAGGGGCAGCCCCACATCTCCCTGCAGGACTACCTGGATATGGTCTCCCGCAAGACGGGGGCCCTGTTCGATGCCTCCCTGCGCCTGGGGGCCATGGTGGGCTGCGACCGCCCCGACCTCTGGCAGGCCCTGGGCCGCTGCGGTCGCCTGCTGGGCCTGGCCTTCCAGGTGCGGGACGACATGCTGGGCGTCTGGGGTCAGGAGGAGCGGACGGGCAAGCCCGCCACCGACATCCGCCGTCGCAAGAAGGGGCTGCCGGTGGTCTACGCCCTGGCCCAGGGCGGCCCCGCTGCCCAGGCGGTGGCCAGGGCCTACGCCACCCCGGCGCCGGGCGACCGGGAGGTGGCAGCGGTGCTGCGGGCCCTGGAGCAGGCGGGCGCCCGCGATTACTGCCTGGCCCTGGCCCGCGAGAAGAAGGCTGAGGCCCTCTCCCTCCTGGCCGGGCTGGAGCTGGCCCCGGGGCCCCGCCGGGAGTTGGAGGAGCTGGCCGAATTCCTGCTGGAGCGAGAGTTCTAGGGGGCCTACGGGCCGCCCTCAGGAGGCTATGAGCATGGCTGGACAACCGCTGGGACTGACCATCAAGCTGGCCTTATACCTGGTCAAGCAGAAGCTGAAGGGCCGCAAATACTTCCCCCTGACCATGATCCTGGAGCCCCTGGAGGCCTGCAACCTCACCTGCACCGGCTGCGGCCGCATCCGCGAATACGAGCCGGTGCTGGACCGCCTCATGACGGTGGAGGAGGCGCTGCGGGCGGTGGAGGAGTGCGACCCGCCGGTGGTCTCCATCGCCGGTGGGGAGCCCCTCATGCACCCCCAGATCGGCGACATCGTCAACGCCCTGGTGAAGCAGAAGCGCTACGTCTACCTGTGCACCAACACGCTGCTCTACAAGCGGGCCTTCAAGGTCATTCCCCCCTCCAAGTACTTCGCCTTCGTGGTGCACCTGGACGGCCTGCGCCAGACCCACGACATCGCCGTGGAGCGCAAAGGCGTCTACGACGTGGCCATCCGCATGATCTACGAGGCCCGCCAGCGGGGCTACCGCGTCTGCACCAACACCACCCTCTACAATGGCACCGACCCCGAGGAGTACAAGCACCTGTTTGAGATGCTGACGGACATGGGAGTGGAGGGGATGATGGTCTCCCCGGGCTTCGCCTACAAGGAGGTGGCTCACCACCCCATCTTTATGCAGCGGCAGGAGGCCCAGGGCTTCTTCCGGCGCATCTTCGAGGGCTGCCGCCGCGGCCTGCGCTTCTACAACAACCCCCTCTACCGCGACTTCCTGCAGGGCAAGCGCCACTACACCTGCAGCCAGTGGACCACCCCCACCTACACCGTGCTGGGCTGGCGCAAGCCCTGCTACCTCATCGCCGACGGCCACGCCCAGACCTACCAGGAGCTGATGACCACCGTCCAGTGGGACAAATACGGCTGGGGGAAGGACCCCCGCTGCGACACCTGTATGATGCACTGCGGCTTCGAGGGCTCGGCCATCCTGCAGGCCATGGAGCGGCCCCGGGACCTGCTGGAGCTGGCCTGGCGCTCCCTGCGCGGCGATTAGGCGCCATGCTGGCGCTGTTCGTGGCCCTCCGCCTGGAGGGGCGGGCGATAGAGCGACACCTGCGGGGCCTGGAGCGGAACGAGCTGGAGGGGGTGCGCCTCCTCTCCGGCCGGGCCCTGGGCAAGGACGTGGCCCTCTGCCTCACCGGCGTGGGGGGTGGGGCCGCCAGCGAGGCGGCACGGAGGGCCATTGGCCACCTCTCGCCCTGGGCCGCCATCTGCCTGGGCCTCGCCGGCGGCGCCGTCGACGGCGTCCGCGTCGGCGACCTGGTGCTGGCGCGGCGCACGGTCCTCTACGGCGGCCGCGCCTGGGTGGAGAGCGACCCGGCCCTGCTGGAGCTGGCCCGCCAGGCCACCAGCGATAGCGGCCTGCGCCGACACGAGGGGACGGTGGTAACGGTGCCCCGCTTCCTCCCCCTCGAGGAGGAGAAGCGCAGCGTGGGCGCCGAGATGGGCGCCCTGGCTGTGGAGATGGAAGGCTACCACGTAGGGGTGGCCGCCGCCGAGGCCGGCGTCCCCTTCCTATCGGTGCGGGTGGTCAGCGACGCCGTGGGCCACTCCCTGCGCCTGCCCCCCGAGCTGCTGGACCCCCATCGCCCCCTCACCCCCTGGCGGGCGGCCCAGGCCCTGGCCCGTCGGCCCCTGCTGGCCCCCACGGGGCTCCTGTGGCTGGCCAACCTGCGGCGGGCCGCGGGCGCCCTAGGGCGCTTCGCTGGCCCCTTCCTGCAGCGGTGGGCCAGGAGCGACCTGTCGTGAGCGCTCGGCCCCTCTACGCCGACCGACGGCGCCTGGCCCAGGCGGTGCAGGAGGCGGTGCGCCGCTCCCAGGACTACTTCCTGCGCACCCAGCACCCCGACGGCTACTGGTGGGGGGAGCTGGAAAGCAACGTCACCATGGCCGCCGAGTACCTGCTGCTGACCCACATCCTGGGGGTGGCCGACCCCCAGCGCTGGCGGAAGGTGGCCAACTACCTGCGGCGGGAGGCGCGGCCCGACGGCACCTGGGCCATCTACTACGGCGGGCCGCCGGACCTGAACGCCACCGTGGAGTCCTACTGCGCCCTCAAGCTGGCCGGCATCCCCGCCCACGATCCGCTGCTGGAGAAGGCTCGTGCCTTCGTCCTCTCCCGCGGCGGCGTGCCCAGGGTGCGGGTCTTCACCAAGATATGGTTGGCCATGCTGGGCCAGTGGGACTGGCGG